>ERZ808240.90-NODE-90-length-115953-cov-7.633393_pt1 | contig 115953 bp, 89 predicted proteins | sample MGYA00521084_ERZ808240 | MGnify/ENA primary metagenome ERZ808240 (study PRJEB31516, sample SAMN03275571) | gut metagenome | biome: mammalia-associated habitat; material: feces | host: Papio cynocephalus | place: Kenya | collected 2012-08-06 ...
CCGGGTGCGCCTTGGCATTGTTTTCATGTTTGCAAATGAGCGTCTGCACGTGAACTTAAAGTCGAAATGAAATAGCACCGCCTGTATTGGTGAATTGCTTTTTGGAATTATGAACAGAAGATAAGTATTATTACTATGGGTATTAAGTCAATAAGCAGAAAATTAAAGGGCAACCCTACGATGGGTGAAGGTACCGTATATTCAATGCTCATTATTTGTAGCATTTCACATTTTTTGAATGACATGATACAGTCAATTATCCCTTCCATCTATCCAATTGTGAAGGATAAGTTCGATTTTTCGTTTGCACAGATAGGCATTATCACTTTGGTGTTTCAGATGACTTCTTCCATTTTGCAACCCTTTACAGGGCTTTATGCCGACAAACATCCACGGCCTTACGCCTTGTCAGTAGGCATGTGTTTCACTTTGGCGGGGCTGTTGCTGTTAGCTTTTGCAGAGAACTACTTTCTCATTCTTTTAGCAGTGAGTATCGTTGGTTTAGGTTCTTCCGTTTTTCATCCTACGGCTTCACGGGTGGCTCAATTGGCTTCGGGTGGCAAGAAGAGTTTGGCACAGTCTATCTTTCAGGTAGGAGGTAATGGCGGTTCGGCAATAGGTCCGTTGCTTGCCGCTCTCATTATTCTGCCTTTCGGCCAACATGCCATCTCTTGGTTTGCCATAGCAGCATTGTTGGCAGCGATAATAATGATTCGGTTAGGAGCTTGGTATAAGGTGAGACTTGCCTACGTGGTGAATCATCCTCAGAAGCAATCAGTTTCCATCCATGATATTTCTCGGCGATCCAAGTGTGTGGCACTGTCCATTCTCATTTTGTTGGTTTTCTCAAAGTACTTCTATACTGCCTGTATCACCAGCTATTTCACTTTCTTTCTGATAGACAAATTTGGCATTTCCGTGCAGGCATCTCAGCTTTGTCTGTTTGTCTTCCTTGCCGCTTTTGCCATTGGAACAGTAGCGGGCGGCATGTTGGGCGACAAGTTTGGCAGGAAGTATGTGATATGGTTTTCCATCTTGGGTGCCGCTCCATTTGCGATAGCCATGCCTTTTGCCAACTTCACTTGGACACTTGTCTGCACTTTTCTTTCTGGATTTATCATTGCCTCTGCATTTTCGTCTATTGTGGTCTATGCCACCGACCTAATGCCAGACAAGGTAGGATTGATAGCCGGTATTTTCTTTGGACTAATGTTTGGCCTGGGAGGCCTTGGTTCTGCCTTTTTCGGATGGCTTGCCGACAAGACCAGCATTGAGTTTATCTTCAAGATAAGTGCTTTCTTGCCACTCTTGGGCGTCATCGCTGGCTTCTTGCCGAATGTGCAGAAGGTGAAAAACGGAAGATAGGCGAGACACAGTCTCGCCTAAATAAGGAGTTATTTATCTACTTTCCAAAAAAATAATACAGAATGACTACTTTATGAAGCAAACTATACATATTCAATATTACAATTCTCCTTGTGGAGAAATCGTCTTGGCATCTATAGGTGATGAGTTATGCCTTTGCGATTGGAATGAGTGGCCTTGTGCTGCACGTAACAAGCGTAGGCTTCTACGGTACTTGAATGCTGCGTGTACAGAGGAAACATCAGAAGTCTTGGAGAACACCAAGCAACAACTTGAAGAATATTTTGTCGGTATTCGCAAGACTTTTGATGTGAAGATACATCCCATCGGCACAGAGTTTCAGTGTCAAGTGTGGAGAGCATTGTGTGAGATACCATACGGTGAGACGAGAACCTATAAAGACATTGCACAGAAAGTGGACAATCTTAAAGGCGTCAGAGCTGTGGCGCAAGCCATTGGTGCCAATGGTATCAGCATTATTATTCCTTGCCACCGTGTCATCGGTTCTAACCGTTCCTTGACAGGATTTGCCGGCGGGTTGGACGCAAAACGACTTTTGCTTAAAATAGAATCAGTCAATGCAAGTAGTTAAGCGTATATTCACGCTTGATTACTTCACAGTTATCTTTTTCCCTCCAACAATATAAATGCCACTTTTCAGACTTTTAAGTTGCCCCTTGTAGGCTGCCACTTTGATTCCTTGCAAGTTATATACAGCATTATATGTAATTGGTTTCAACGCTATCATGTTTTCCGTATTTGGAATACTTGTAGTGGCATCAAATTCTACTATATTTTTGAATTTTCCCCAAAAGGCGTGTGTCTTATAGATAGCTGTGGTACCCTTGGGCACATGGATTGTGCAGATGTTAGCCCAATCTTGTGGGAACATTTCTATTGTGTATTTGCCGTTTTTTACTTTTACGTAAGTGAATAATCTGTCGTTGACCTCAATAGGAGCAGTCCAGTAGCAATAGATATCTTTCAATGGTGAATTTGTCTGGCTGCAAATAGTCCTGGATATACCGCCGTGTTCAGCATCAGCAGTAAGAATTTGGAATGGATCAATAATGTTTTCGCCCATTGATTCGATGCTGCTATACAGGTGCAGAGCAGTTGGTGTGTTTATATATCGTAGGGCGTTATTGCCAATTTTCCTGATGTGTTTGGGCAACTTGAAATTTTCTACGGGTAAGTTTGTAAATAGTTTAACGTTATTGTCTTCTTCTTTGCCCAAAACTTCGATCTGAGTGTTTTCCATGTCCAACTCTTTGAGCGAATACATTTCTGTGAACATGCCTACTGGAGCGGAGTTGCCTATTTTCTGTACATCAAGTGCTTTAAGTGAAGCAGGTAGCACCAATGATTCTAATTTTACACAACGACTGAAAGTCTTTTCATACAATGTTCCGATACCTTCTGGAATATTCAGTTCTTGTAGGTTCAGACAGTAATAGAAACTGTGGGCTCCAATGTTGTTGATGCTTTCCGGCAGTTGTATTTCCGTTATCCTGTTACATGCGCTGAAGCAACCTGTTCCTAACTTTTCAACACCTTCCGGTACGGTAATTTTGCCCGCTTTGTATCTCGGACACGATACCAAAGTTTTCATGTCTTTGGTATACAGTATGCCGTTATGTGCGGTATAGTATGGATTATCTTTGTCTACGACAAATTCTTCTATGTCGTATGTGGTATAGTTGGTATTGTAATGTTGCAGCCACCAGTTATGCTCTTCTTCATCTTTTATATATCCAGAGCTGATGCCACGGTTGAAAGTTTCTTCTTCTATGTCAGAAACAGATTTCGGAATCGTTACTTTCAAGCTGCGGTTGAGATAGAATGTGCCTTTTAATGTCTTTATTCCATCACTGAAGGTAACGCTCTTTACGTTTGGTGCAATCTTTGTATCGTTCCAGTCATCTTCACTGTCTCTTCCTACAAGATTGCTCATATTGACCACATTACAATGGTATTCTTTGCCTTCATAAGTTATGGTATACGGCACTGTCAGGTCTGGACTGCTGATGCTGGTAATCTGCTGGATGGTAAAAGTGGCGTCTGTGTAGAGATTGCAACGGTATCCGTTTATCTCTACGTTTGCTTTGTAGAGTTCTGCATCAGCGTTTTGAACGGTGGCTACATTCTGTTCAATGAATGTGGGGGGGTAGCATTACTTGCTACATGAAAGGCGAGTAATGCTGTGGCTAAAAAGGTTAGTTGTTTCATGTTTTTGTAAAATATTTTTATGGAATATAGATGCAAATATAATGGATATTTGTAAAATAAACAAAAATAAGTAAAAATATTACTTGTATTGCAGACGAATTCAGGATAAGAAAGAAGACGGTAAAAATTATCTTTTACCATCTTCTTGATTTAATTGATGTGCACGTATGGGCTTGTTTTACTGTTTTGTCAGGATGCAAGCATATCCACCGGCATTGGCGAGTTTGATATCGAGTGCTTTATTGTTTGATATGACAGTTGTTTTATGTTCACAATCCGTAGCTTTATTGTTAGCTTTCTTGCCATCTTTCCAATATTCCAGTTTGTAGTTTCCTTTGTCAAGAAAGTCTAACGGGAGAGATATGTTGCGCTCTTTGCTATTGTTGATAACACCTATATACCATTGATTGCCGTTTTTTTTGGCGATGGCTACATACGAGTAAGGTGTTCCTCCTACAAAGCGGATATCATCCCAGGTGGTAGGCACCTCTCTTACAAAGTCTTCGCCTACTTGTCCGTATACATTGTCGGGGTGTTCGCAGAAGCACATGAACGGACTTTCGTAGACTACGAATTTTGCCAGTTCTGCCGCTCTTGTATTGGATACCAAGGTAGGCGACTGTGGCTTAAACTGCTTTTCCGTAACATTCAAGAAGCCTCCAGGTGTGTAGTCCATTGGTCCTGCCAGCAGTCTGGTGTATGCCAGTGTTACGTTGTGCTCAGGTGTTGGAGGATTGTCGCCTTTATAATATTCGCCTCCCAATACCCCCTCGCGTGTCAGCAGGTGTGGATAAGTACGCTCTATGCCGTCGGGTTTGTATGCCCCATGAAAGTCAAGCATCAGTTCATTGTCGGCTGTAGCCTTGATGATGCGTCTGTACCAGTTTACCATGTCTTGGTCGTCTCTGTCCATGAAGTCAATCTTTACGCCTTTGATGCCCCATTTGTGAAACAGTTTGAATGCCTCTTTATATTGGTCGTTGTTATTGGCATCTTCGCATCTCAGCCACAGCCAGATGTCTACATTCTTGCTTTTTGCGTATTGTAGTATTTCAGGCATATTGAGCTGTGGCGCAGGTTGTGTAATGATGGCTTGAGGCTGGTTGAAAGGTCCATACCAAGTCCAGTCTATCAGCATGTAAGGCCATTTTTCCTTGGCTGCCAGGTCAATATATTGTTTTATGACGCTTTGCTCCATTTTCACTTCGCTGCTCCACCAATGGTCCCAAGCCGACATGCCGGGCTTTATCCATGCTGTATTTTTCAGGGCGCAGTCGGGATTGAGCGAGCGCACAATTTCGCTTTCGATAAATTTGCCGGGATTGTGCCCTATCATGATTACTCGCCATGGCGAGTTGGTGGCTTCGGCAAATCTTGCTTTCACTCCATCCTCTTGTTCGCCTCGTATAGGTGTCAGTTTTGTATCAAGCATTTGGTATCCTGCCTGTGCTGTTTGACTTCTGCCCAAGTAGAATGCGGGAAAGTTGTCGATATCGGCCTCTGTCAGTGTCATCCAGTTGTTGCTGTCCACCTTGATGAGTCCAGGCAATCCTGCCCGGCTGTCGGCCTTGATTTCTTTGACAGGTGTTTCTATGAATTTGCCTTCTTGCGATGACCTGTAACTTTTGCCATTGTCTTCGTAGTAAACAAATTGTGGTATCCATAGACTTGCTTCTTCAGGCACGGCATAGCCTGTAAGCTCTTTTATAATCTGTCTGTTGCCTAACTCAGGAACGCCATAGAGTGTATAGCGAAACGCCACACCGTCATTCATCACTCGGAAAGCCACATCCATGCATCGGTACAGCCCGTCTTTTTCTTTCAGTTTCAGGGTAAGTGCCGTGTAGGGCACGGTGCAGTGGGCATGCTTGTTGCGCACAACAGGGGTCCATTCTTCTACCTTCTGTTCAGGTTTAGCATTGTTTTCTACGGTAAAATTGCCGTTCATGTCTTTCTCGTTCTTCAGTTGAAAGCCCATGGGCGAAGGCGCAATAAGTGTCTTTCCATCCAGTTGAACGGCATAAGTAAGTGTCTTTTGGTTTGAAACTGTTAGAGTAATGTGTCCATCAGGTGATGATACCGCATATTCTTGTGCCGATATGGCACCATAACAGAGCATAGCCAGTGCGGCAGAAACAACAAGCTTTTTCATACGTAATAAATAAGTTAATAAATATTTGGTTATTGATCTTAGATTGATAGATAATTGTAAGTGGCGTATTAACACTTATTGCAAATGTAGAAATTTATTGGATAGTTTCAAAATAAAATAGAGCTTATATAGGCAGATAAGCAGGAAAAGCGCAAGTTTTAACTATTGCTAACCGACAAATCTTGACAGTTTCTATTTTGCAAGTGCTGCTGTTGCTGCAATATTCTTCAGTTAAGATAACTGTAGTACGGCTATTTCTTTGTAATTTTGCATCGTTTAGAAAGTGTTGAAAACTATCAAAATCGTGTATATTCAATGAGACGACAACGGCGCAGACGCAATCATTATACTGTCAAGCAGCGTGTATGGGCAGCAGCAGGAGTCTGTCTGCTGTTGCTTTTGCTTGTTTTTCTGCTTAATCCGGGGCTTTTCAAGATAACCGTCAAGCAGGTGGAATCTTCTTTTTATGACCATTTGAAGGGCAAGCCTTATAGCCGTATGGCTTATGACGGCATAGATGTGTCGAAGCACAATGGAGTGATACAGTGGCAGGAGGTGGCCAAAAACACCCATATACAGTTTGTGTATATCAAGGCTACCGAGGGTCGCAGTTTGGTAGACAAGCGCTATCGTGCCAATATAGCGGCAGCTCGTGAGGCGGGCCTGCGTGTGGGGTCTTACCATTTCTTTACTTCCCGCTCATCGGCTCAAGCCCAATTCCGCAATTTCAGCAGCGTGGCGGACAAGCAGCAGCAAGACCTCATACCCTTGGTAGATGTGGAGGAGAAAGGCGTGAGAAGCTGGACTCCTGCCCAAGTGGTGGATAGTTTGTCGGTGTTTGTATCGTTGGTAAAGCAGCATTACGGCAAGTTGCCTGTTATTTACAGCGGTTCTCATTTCTATAATGAGGTGCTGGCGCCTCATTTCAATCATCATCTGCTGTTTATAGCGGCTTACAAGGACGACCTGCCTAAGCTGAAAGGGCCAGGCCGCTACAATATATGGCAGTATTCAGAGCGTGGACATGTAAAAGGCATCGGCAACTATGTAGACCTGAACCGCTTTGTTTCTGCCACTACTATTGACGACCTGTTGCTATGACGCCTTTCTGCGCAGACATTAGCCGTTATACAGTAGCTTTCCAATAACTATGCTATCGTCTTGTGATAGCATGGTTATCGCCTGCCAATAGCAATGCTATTGCCTGCTGATTGCATAGCTTTCGTACGTTGATTGCATAGCTATTGCACAGACATTGCAGTACACCTGCCTATTGGATGTACCGCAATGCAGATATTTGTTACATTTTTTTGCTTTTCTGATAAAATGCATTAATTTTGCATCCGGTTAGCAGAATGTTAACTAAGGGGTGCTGCCGCCATTGCGGATGCTGAGAACAAACCCGATGAACTTTTAGCCAGGTAATGCTGGCAAAGGAGCAACTGTCCTCTTTCCCCTTGTATATTATTTTATAATAGGTATTATTTTTCACATGAAAAGATTAAATGTAGTTGCGATGGCGCTGGTCAGCGCGTTAGCAGCACAAAATGCCTTGGCACAGCAAAAGGTTGACACCACTAAGATTACTCAACTTAGCGAAGTAGTGGTAAAGGCTGTGAGAGCCTCTAAAGCTTCCCCGTTTGCGGTAGCTAATGTCAACAAAAACGAACTGCAACAGTTTGCTACAACCGGCAAGGAACTGCCTTACCTCTTTGCACGTACACCCGGTGTGCTGGCTTGGAGCGAGAATGGCGTGGGCACAGGAACCACCTACATGCGTATGCGTGGCGCTGCCGACAGCCGTATCAACGTTACGGTGGATGGTGTGCCACTCAACTCTCCTGAAGACCAATGTGTGTTTTGGGCCAATATGAACAGCTATGCTGCCTTGATGGGCAGTGTGCAGATACAGCGTGGTGTAGGTTCGTCTTCTAATGGCGACGGCGCTTTTGGCGGTTCTGTATCTTTGGCTACAGCAGCCCCTTCGCTGAAACCTTCTTTTGAACTGACAGGTTCATACGGTTCTTACAATACTTACAATGCAGGTGCCAACTTCTCGACAGGCTTGCTGTTTAACCATTTGATTTTTGACGGTGCTTACCATGAGACAGCCACTGACGGCTTTGTGGACGGCACAAGGGGCCGCTCTGGTTCTTACTATGGTGGCCTTACATGGTTAGGCAGCAACTTCCAGCTGCGCTATAAGAATATAGGCAACTTTGAGAAGACAGGTCAGGCGTGGAACTATATCTCAGGACCTACGGGCAACGAGAGCTACAAGCAGATATGGGATATGGGCTTGGGCCGCAGCAATACCTTGCTGGGCGACTACTCGGTAGACGACAACGGAAAGGTAACTTTCAGCCCATTTAAGTTCCGCGACGGCAGAGTGTGGGATCGTACCACCGACAACTTCTATCAGAATCATAATATCCTGTCTGCCGCTTGGCAGCCGTCAGACCACTGGAGCCACAATGTGGCCCTGCATTACACCTACGGTTATGGTTACTACAAAGACTTCCGCCACAACAAAGGCTTGGCAAGCAAGTTCGGTATCAACGAATACAACGATAAAGGCAAGGAGGTAAAGACAGATGAGGTGCGCCGTAAAGGACTGACCCAAAACGCTTATGGCTTGGTGTACAACACCAACTATAAAAACGAAGAGTGGGATGTGATAGGCGGTGTAAGCCTTCAGCAGTTCCGCGGTTCACACTGGGGCTATCTTGACTATATAGCAGATGAGCAGATAGAGAACAAGTATTTAGGCAATGGCGCATACAAATATTACGATTCAGACGCCCGTAAAGACGATTACAGTGCATTCTTGAAGGCTACCTATACATTCCTTAGTCATTGGAATGTGTTTATAGACATGCAGTACCGCTTTGTGAAATACAAGACCGATGGCCACAACGACAAGTTTGTAAAAGGTGCAGACGGACTGTATCATGCACAGCTGCTGGATGTAAACGAACATTACAACTTCTTCAATCCAAAGGCTGGTATCAGCTATACTGATGGCGGTCATAAGGTGTATGCTTCTGTGGCACTGGCCAACCGCGAGCCTGAGCGCAACAACTATACCAACAACGGCAACAATCCTTTCCCCAAGAGAGAGCAGGTTACCGACTTTGAGGCAGGTTATATGTACAACGGCGGCGACTGGCATGTAGGTGCCAACTTCTACTATATGGACTATGACAACCAGCTGGTGCAGAACGGTCAGCTCAGTGATATAGGTGAGGCACTTACCGTAAACGTGAAAGATTCTTACCGTATGGGTGTAGAACTTACCGCAGGATGGGCACCTCTGTCATGGTTGAGCTTAGAAGGCAACGCCGCTTTGAGCAAAAACAAGATTAAAGACTTTGACGAATATGTGTCTGGCTATGATGCCGACTGGAACGATGTAGTAAAGCATAACCACTACTCCAACTCTACTTTGGCTTACTCGCCCAGCGCAATTTTGAACGGTTTTGCCGATTTCCACTATCAGGGTTTCAGCGCTACCTGGCACACCAACTTTGTTAGCCGTCAGTATATAGACAACTCTGAGAGCCGCTCTCGTTCACTGCCCAGCTTCTCGCAGACCGATGTAAACTTGGGCTATCTGCTCAACTTCAAGAAAGGCTTTGGCGTAAAGAGCATGAAGTTGGGTGTAGACTTCAGCAATATCTTCAACCGTCATTATGCTCCTTGTGGCTATGATTACGGCTGGTACGAAGGCGACAAGCGTGTAAACTATTTGGCTTATGTGCCCTCAGCCGGATTTACAGTGATGGGACACATTACACTCAAGTTCTGATAAAACTGTTAAGATGGGTGCAGACACATGCCTGCACCCGCTTTTTTGCATCAATACCCCTATTTGTTCTTGTTATTGAATAGCTTATGACTGATTTTCTTTTGACCCATTGGCTCGACATGCTGACCACTGTTCTTGGTCTGTTGTACATCTGGTTAGAGTATAAAGCCAGTATAGCCCTGTGGATTGTGGGCATTATCATGCCCGCTTTAGACGTATATCTCTATTGGTCGTATGGCCTTTATGGCGATGCCGGCATGGCTGTTTATTACACCGTAGCAGCTATTTATGGCTATGCTGTGTGGAAATTCGGTCGCAAGCATAATCAGGGCTCTCATGCAGAGATGCCCATTACCCACTTCAAGAAGCGCTTGATAGTGCCCACAGCCTTGGCGTTTTTGGCGGCATGGGTGCTTACCTATTATATATTGGTTACATATACGCAGAGCACTGTGCCCGTAGCCGACTCGTTTACCAATGCCATGAGCTTTGTAGGCCTGTGGGCTCTTTCGCGCAAGTATATAGAGCAATGGATATTCTGGATAGCGGTAGATGCGGTATGTGCTTACCTCTATGTAAGCAAAGGCATACCCTTCAAGGCAGGCCTGTATGCGCTTTATGTAGTAATAGCAGTGATGGGCTACTTCAAGTGGCAGAAAATGATGCACCGGCAGCAGATTGACAGCCAGCAGTAGTTGCCACATATTTCGTGAACAAATCAAGAAGCATGACTATAATACCTGATTACACTGCCGATTTTCGCCCGGAAGCAGTTATCTTGGCCAATGGTGATTTCCCTACACATGAGGTGCCTTTGGCAGTATTGCACACTGCCGCTTACCTCTGCTGCTGCGATGGAGCCTTTGAAGAGTTGCTCGCACATGGCATAGTGCCTGATGCTGTAGTGGGCGATGGCGATTCTCTGTCGCCACAGCTCAAGCTGCGCTGTCAAGCCATTTACCATCAGATAGACGAGCAAGACTATAACGACTTGACCAAAGCCACCCTTTTCTGCCGCAGCAAGGGCTTTACACAGATAGCCTATTTAGGAGCTACCGGCAAGCGGGAAGACCATGCGTTGGGCAACATCTCGCTGCTTTCCACTTATCATGAGACGTTTGGCTTGCAACCGGTTATGCTCACAGACTATGGCTCCTTTGTAGCGATGCACGGCAATTGCAGTTTGGCAACCTTTCCACATCAACAGGTAAGCATCTTTAATCTGTCGTGCAAGCACCTTGACAGCCAAGGATTGCGTTGGCCGTCTTACCCCTTTAGTGCCTTATGGCAGGGCACACTCAATGAGGCCATTGGTACGACAATAAGTTTTGAGGCGGATGGCAGCATGCTCATTTACCGTACTTACGGTGCTAAAGTAAGTACAAAATAACCGACACGAGTAAGCAAAAGACTTGCAATGCTTCTGTTTACTCGTGTTTCTTTTGTTGCAAGACATTAGCTTTTAGGCAGATGGAAAAATCATTTTGAAAAGTAGAAGTTACAAAACGAAAGTCTTGCATGCTATTTTTCATTCTACCTTAATACAAACTCCTATTTTAGCTTTGCTTTTATTTTGATTTTCAATGCCTGTGCAGTAACTTTGCAATCAAGAATGGCTATACTTCTCAGCTTGATGCAGTAACTTTCTTTTAGGAGCGATGGCAGCACTGACGAAGGTCGTTGCCTATCTTTAGGCAGACAGACGGAAGCCTTACGGAAAGAAATACAGTACGCTTGTTTTGACACTTATATAATACTAACTTTACACAATATGAACATACTATTAGCACTCCTGCCTATTGCCTTGTTGGTTGTTCTTATGACGATATTGAAGCAACCGGGCGATAGAAGCAGCTTGATTACTTTGGTTTTTACGGCATTGATAGCCGTGTTGGGATTTCACATGTCCATACATGATATGGGCTTTACATTCCTTTACGGTGCATTAAAGGCCATATCGCCCATCCTTATCATTATATTAATGGCCATCTTTAGCTATAATACGCTGCTGCACACAGGCAAGATGGAGGTGATAAAAGAGCAATTTTCCAACATCTCGACCGACTGCAGCATACAAGTCTTGCTGCTGACATGGGGCTTTGGCGGACTGCTTGAAGCCATGGCTGGCTTTGGCACGGCAGTAGCTATACCTGCTGCCATACTGATTAGCTTGGGGTACAAGCCTGTGTTTGCCGCTGTAGTATGCCTGATTGCCAACAGTGTGGCCACGGCTTTCGGTGCCGTAGGCACACCGGTGCTGGTATTGGCAGGCGAAACAGGGCTGCCTATCAATATGTTGAGTGCCAATGTAGTAACGCAGTTGGCCCCCTTGATGTTTGTCATTCCGTTTATTATCGTCTATATGGCAGACAGCCGCAGGCAGGCTTTGCTCAAGAATATACTGCTCTCTGCCACGGTAGGTGGTGTGTCGTTGGTGGGTCAATACCTTTCGGCGAAATACATGGGAGCAGAGTCACCGGCCATTATCGGCAGCTTGCTGTCTATTATAGTTATCGTGTCGGCAGCCAGAATACTGAAAGACATGGACGAACTGAGAGACAAGGTATCTGTCAATGATATCAACAAGAAGCCCCACAAGCCTTCTTTCTTGCAGCTGCTCAATGCCTGGAGCGTGTATCTGCTTATCTTGCTGCTGGTAGTTGTTACCAGTCCGTTGTTTCCTGCGGTGCGCAATGCCCTCAACAGTGTATGCGTAACTACCATCCATTTCCCTGTAGAGGGCATCAAGCCCTATACAATCCATTGGCTTACCCATGCAGGGCTGCTGCTCTTCTTGGGCACATTCATTGGCGGATTGCTGCAAGGCGCATCTGCCAAAGGTCTGCTGTGCATCCTTGGCAACACTGCCAAGCAGCTGAAAGCCACCATCATTACCGTTACGTGTCTGGTAGGTTTCTCTTCCATCATGGACTATGCGGGCATGATAACCGTGCTGGCAGGCGGCTTGGCAGCAGCCACAGGACAGCTTTATCCGTTGTTTGCACCCCTTGTAGGCGGTATAGGTACCTTCATAACAGGTAGCGATACCTCGGCTAACATATTGTTTGGAAAGATGCAAGCCACAGTAGCCGGGCATATAGGAGCATCGCCAGACCTGCTGTCGGCAGCCAATACCGTAGGTGCTACGGGCGGAAAGATTATATCGCCACAGAGTATAGCCATAGCCACTTCAGCCTGCAAGTTGCAGGGTAAGGAAGGAAACATATTGAAAGCCTCTGTTCCTTACGCTTTGCTTTATATCGTAGTGGCAGGTCTTATGGCCTATTTCATTGGCCGATAGTCTGCTTGCAAGCAGCATAATACAATAAAGGCAAGAAACGTGAGAAGCACATCTGCTCTTCTGTTTCTTGCCTTTATTGGGTTGATACCTTCCGGTAGGTCAAGTTGTATATACGCTTTGTCTTATGCTTTTGTCACAGCCTGATTAAACTGTTCCGTCAGCCAAGCCTTCTGCTCGGCAATAGTCATGTGGCTGTTGTCCAACTCTATGGCATCGTCAGCTTTGCGTAGCGGCGACACTTCACGGTGAGAATCGATATAGTCGCGTTGCTCCACATTCTTCAGTATATCGTTATAGTCGGCTGGCATGCCCTTTGCTTTCAGCTCATCAAAGCGCCGTTGCGCACGCACTTCAGCCGAAGCGGTAACAAAAATCTTCAGTTCAGCATCAGGAAATACCACTGTCCCAATGTCGCGGCCATCCATCACAATGCCCTTTTCCTTGCCCATGCGCTGCTGCTGGGCTACCAATGCTTCGCGCACAAAAGGCAAAGCCGCTATGGGACTGACATGAGCAGACACCTCCATAGAGCGTATTTCCTTTTCCACTAATTGCCCGTTGAGATAAGTGTCGGGTCTGCCTGTTTCTGCATTGAATTGAAACGAGATATGAATGTCTTCCATATGGGCTTGCAGTTCTGCCGTGTTGATGTTGCCGTTTGCGTCAAACCATCCCTTGCGCAGTGCGTATAAGGTTACAGAACGGTACATGGCTCCCGTGTCAACATAGACATAGCCCACCTCACGAGCCAAGTCTTTAGCCATGGTACTCTTGCCACATGAAGAATAACCGTCAATGGCTATCGTAATTTTTTTCATGCTGTTATGTATTTTTTCTTGTTGTTTTATAGTGTATATCCTACGTTAACCAGCAGCGAGTGGGAGGATACATGGTATTTGCCGTAGCCCACTTGCAGCTTGAACCGTTCCAACTGGATGCCTCCGCCAAATGAAAGTCCTGCCCCATGAGAGGTCATGGTGTCTTCCTCACCAGTCATTTCCATCTCTTTGGAGCGGCGGAAATTGTAGCCGGCAGCCACATATATTTGGTCGGATAATATAATATCGGCGCCCAATACCAAGTGATTGGTAAAGCGATAGTTCCAGTGGTTCAGGTCAACTAAAGTGGCTGATACGCGGAAAGGCAGTGCATCAAAGCGCTTGCTTACACCCGCTTGCAAGTCGAGAGGCATCTTTTCGTATTGTTCATCGTATGCCTTTATCTGCCCGCCAAGGTTTTTTGCCACTACTGATACAGACCATTCGCGGTCAGGGTCATAGTAGTTGAGACCTAAGTCGATGCCAACGCCCATAGAACTGTAGTCTCCTATGTATGAGGCTACAATCTTTGCAGTAATACCTCCTACCAACTTGTCTGCCAACATGTAGCTAAATGCGCCTCCGATAGCAATGTCTTTGGCTGAAAACTCGCCGGTTTGCACATTGTTTTCATCCATCTGCTTCATGGTTCCATAGTTCATGAGTTGCGCCATCACAGCCCATGAAGCCTTTTCTTTTACAATCTGATTGTAGGAAGCACTCAGGTTCAGTGCCCCTTCCATATAGGTCATACAGTTAAAGTTAACTGTTTTGTTGCTTACAGAAGCCAAGAGGGCAGGGTTTTGAAACGTTAATGAAGGGTCATCCTCTATCAACGTAATGTTATCACCGCCCAATGCGGCAGTATGAGCACTGACAGGGAGCCGCAAGAAGTTATATTCTGTTTGGCTCTCCTGAGCCTTTATCACCGCCGAAAAAAGCAGCATAAGAAGCAAAAAAGCAGTTTTTTTCATTTATTTCTGTTATTTTACCACAAAGATACACCTTTTTTCAAATATCTAAGTTAATTTTGTAGCATGAAAATAAGGTGGCTTGTACACTATTCTTTTTAATAACGTAAAAATCAAAAGATTAGTGTATAAGACCCCAAATGATTAATAACACAAGTGATAAAGTGGAGGTAAAGAAATCGTATAAAGCCGACTTGGAGCATCATCGGCTGCCAGCCTTCCTGTTGGGGCTGGTTGTTGTGCTTACACTATTTCTCGTTGCATTGGAGTATACCACGCATCCTGATGACGGCAACTCAGGAGACAGCTTGATGGACGATATGGCACAAGACATAGAAATGATGCCTGCCATGCAGCAAAAAGACATGATTGCCGCTGCTCCCACTGCCGCCGCTAAGGGTGCTACGCCTAAGATAAACAAAGTAGATCACGAAACCATAGAGACAGAAGCTGACAAATTGGGTAACAATCCTGATGCAACAACCAACAGTAATGGCAACAATGTCAACGGCAATGCAGAGGCTGCGGCAGATGATGACAGCAATCAGACAACGGCATTGTCGCCTGTTGCGGTAGACGAAGACGACAATGTGCTCAACTTTAGAGTAGTGCAGAAGTTGCCTGAATTTCCTGGTGGCATGGTAGAATTTATGAAGTGGCTCACCAAAAACCTGCAATATCCGGAACTGGCAAAGCAGCAGAATATCAAAGGCAAAGTGGTAGTGGCTTTCATTATCAATAAAGACGGGTCCATATCCAACTGCAAAGTAACTACTTCCGTTAGTCCGGAGCTTGACAGAGAGGCATTGCGAATCTTGCGTATCATGCCGAAATGGAAGCCCGGTGAGGAGCACGGAAAACCTTGCCGCACTTATTTTGCTATACCTATCAACTTCATGTTGTAGGGCGTTGTGCCTTTTTGAAAGGCTCATATATGTAAACAAACAAAAACCTAAAATACTATGCTTACAGCAAAAGAAATTCTTCAGAAGGTAAATACCTACCTTGACACATTGCCTTACAACCGAAAGCCACAGTCGCTTTATGAGCCAGTAAAGTATGTATTGTCTATGGGGGGCAAGCGCATCAGACCTTGTTTGATGCTGATGGCTTACAACTTGTATAAAGAAGACCCTGAAACCATCCTTTCATCGGCCTGCGCGCTGGAGACTTATCATAACTATACCTTGTTGCATGACGACCTGATGGATAATGCCAATGTAAGGCGTGGGCATCAGACAGTGCACAAAAAGTGGAATGCCAACACTGCGATCTTGTCTGGAGACAGCATGTTGGTGCTGGCATATCAGCGTATGCAGCAGTGTGATGAGCGCAAACTGAAACCTGTACTGGACCTCTTTACGGAAACAGCTCTTGAGATTGGCGAGGGGCAACAGTATGATATGGACTTTGAAACCCGTAGCGATGTTACCGAAGATGAGTATATAGAGATGATTCGTTTGAAGACAAGTGTGCTCTTGGCTTGTGCTTTAAAGATTGGTGCTATATTGGCAGACGCCCCTCAACCTGATGCAGACAACCTTTATAAATTTGGCGAACAGATAGGCTTGGCTTTCCAATTGCAGGACGATTACCTGGATGTGTATGGCGACCCTGCCGTATTTGGCAAAGCGATAGGTGGCGATATCTTGTGCAATAAGAAGACTTATATGCTGATTAATGCCTACAACAGGGCGAATGACGAGCAGAGAGCAACGCTCGAAAAGTGGCTGAACGCTAAGGATTATGAGCCACAAGAAAAGATAAAAGCCGTAACAGCTATCTATAACGAGATAGGCATAGACCGCTTGGCTGAAGAGAAAATAAAGTACTATTTTGACCAAAGTCGCCAGTATTTGGCACAAGTTAAAGTAGACGATGCACGCAAGCAGGTGCTTCATGCTTATGCTGATGCAATGCTGAAGCGTAAATATTGATGGCTGAAAGCTATTAAAGTATTATTTCTGATTGTTGTTTCTTCTTTCTGGTTCTTCTGTATAGAAGAGAAAGAAGAAACAGCATAAACTTACTGTTTAGGTTTTATAAAAACAAGAATACATCATATTATATGCCATATAGAAGGCTTCCCAAAACAGATGCGGGGCGATTGAAAGCACTGAAAACAGTGATAGACAACAACGATTTGTATACGGTAAAGAATCGTGTTGTCAATTGGAAGACGCTCAATGATGCTCGTACAGCCTATGAAAAGTTGCTTACTGCCACCGAACAGTACAGGATTTCGTTGGCTGCTCAGTTGCGTACATCGGGCAAAATGGGCAAGTTGCAGCATAATGCCACCATGTATGTCAGTCATTTCGTGCAAGTATTGTTCATGTCTGTGGAGCGGGGGGAGATTAAAAGAAGTTGTCTACCTCTTTATGGACTCTCTGAAAGTGCTACTGCTATGCCCAATATCAAGGTAATCAACGGGTTACTTGCTGTGGGAGAACGCATCATTGAGGGCGAAAAGAAGCGCATCAATCAAGGCGGACGCCCTATTTATAACCCTTCGATAGGCATGGTAAGCACGCATCTCGACATCTTCAGGGATTACTATGAGCAGCAGAGCAAGTTGCAAGAGCGTACTTCTCGCGCACAAGAGTATATTAAAAACATGCGTGAAGGCATAGATGTTACCTTGCTGGACCTGTGGAATCAGATAGAAGATCACTTCAAGAATGAACCGCCGGAGGTAAGGTTTGCCGAATGTAGAAAGTTGGGAATAGTCTATTACTACCGCAGAAAGGAACCGCATTTGTATTAGACTGTTTTCTGCATAAAACAGTTAGGGAGCGTTGAAAAGCACTATTCTCATAGGCAGTAGCTTGTTGTTGAGGCTGTGCTTATAGGCAAATGGGCTTTCAAAAGCCTTTGTTGGCAACTGTCATTAACTAAGTGTTAGTTTCTTATCTCTTTACAACAATGAATTTTATAGATACACATACCCATTTGGACGGGCCTGAATTTGACGCAGACCGTGATGAAACAATAGCGCGGGCTAAGGCCGCTGGAGTGAGCAAAGTGTTTATTCCGGCTATTGATTTGAAGTCGATAGATACCGTGTTGGCTACTTGCCGACGTTATAAAGGCTATGCTTATCCCATGATAGGCCTGCATCCGGAAGAGGTGAAAGCCGACTGGCAGGAAGTACTCGACCAAATGAAGTCCTTGTTGGATGCTGCTCATCATCCTTTTATCGCCATAGGCGAGATTGGTCTCGACTTTTATTGGAGCCGAGAGTTTGAGCAACAGCAGTTGTTAGCCTTTGAAGAGCAGGTAAAGTGGGCTGTGGAATACCAGTTGCCACTGATGATACACTGTAGGAAAGGCCAGCAGGAGATGGTAAAGATTTTGCGAAAATACGAGCAACAGCTGCCTGGCGGCGTGTTCCATTGCTTTACAGGTAATGAGAAAGAGGCTGCGGAGCTGCTTTCGTTTCAGCGTTTTGTGCTGGGTATAGGCGGTGTCTTGACGTTTAAGAAGTCGCACTTGCCCGAAGTATTGCCGCAGATACCCTTGGATAGAGTGGTGCTGGAGACCGACTCTCCCTATATGGCACCCGTGCCGATGAGGGGCAAACGCAACGAGAGTGCTTATGTGGCATACGTGCTGAAGCGCATGGCTGAATGTTATCATCTGCCTGAAGAGGCGGTGGCAAAGGCTACCAATGAGAATGTGGAGCGTGTGTTTCATTTGCAATAGACGGTCAACAACTCAGCTTATTGCCATCAGCGTAAAACGAACAGACAGGTAAAGCAGTGTCAATACGCCGGAAAACCATTATTATTAATAAACGATTGGAATATGAAAAATATCAATACAAGACGCAGCATAAGAAAATATGCCGAGAAAGAGGTTTCAAATCAGTTGCTCAATCAGTTGCTTTCTGAGGCAGCCCGCACCCAGACAATGGGCAACATGCAGCTGTACAGCGTTGTTGTAACGCGTTCTGAAGAGGGCAAGAAGAAGCTTGCGCCTGCCCATTTTAATCAGCCTATGGTAACAGAAGCGCCTGTGGTGCTGACTGTTTGTGCCGATTTCAACCGTGCCACCACATGGTGTGAGCAGCGTAAGGCGCAGCCTGGCTACAACAACTTCTTGTCTTTTATCAATGCTGCCACTGATGCGCTGCTGTACACACAGACTTTTTGCAACTTGGCAGAGGAGGAAGGCCTTGGCCTTTGCTTCTTGGGTACAACCGTGTATATGCCTCAAATGATTATTAATGCCCTGCAATTGCCACGCCTGGTGATGCCTGTGGCCACTATAACATTAGGCTGGCCCGCTGAGGAACCTGCGCTGTCTGACAGATTGGAGCGTGAGGCTTTTGTGCATCAGGAGCGTTACCATGATTATACAGCAGCCGATATAGACCGCTATTATGCTGCAAAGGAAGCATTGGAAGAGAACAAGGAGTTTGTAAAAATCAACAATAAAGAGACCTTGGCGCAGATTTTTACCGATATAAGATATACTAAAAAAGACAATGAGGCCATGTCTGAAGGTTTGCTGAAGGCGCTGCAGCATCAAGGCTTTTTAGAATAAGAAGGTTTTCCTTTGTGAAATTTACGCTTCCAAAGCAGAGCTGCAATAGCATAGAAGATATACTACAATGGAGCTGTTTCAGCCAATGGCGAGGCGACAGCAGCAAAGGTGGACAACCTTAAAGGCATTAGAGCCGATGGCACACGCCATCGGCTCTAATGGTATTTGCGTCATTATATTCTGCTGTCATACTGCTGGAGCAAGCTTTTCCTTGGCTGTGCATGCAGGATTCGGCCAGTTATAAGGATGTGCTGCCAACGATATCAAGTATTTATCTTTAGCAGTTTTACATCTTGTTGGCAACATACAGCAAGTCTTTATTTGCCTTCTTTCTCAAGCAGCTCTTCCAAAAACTCTGATGCATCAGCCACACAGAGCGGACATTCGCGAAGCACTTTGCCTGTGCCAACGCCCTTTAGCAGCTTGCATTGGGTGGCACCGTTGCGCTGTTGAAACTTTTCCATTATATGCTTCATGCCCTTTATTGCCCTTGCCTTGTCTTTTGCAACAAGGCCATATACGATACCTGCTCCTACGATAGCTCCGCAAGTGCCCTCCATATTGCCCATGCCGGCAGCAAAGCAGTTGCCTGCTTGCTTGATGGTATCTTCGTCAAGACCGGTAAAGTCATAGTAAGTGCAGCACACAGCTTGCGTGCAGTTGTGCGATCCGCAAGCTTTCTTGGCTGCGGCCATTTCTTTTCTACTTTCCATAAAATTCATTTTTCTGTTTTTGTTGCTTACTGCAAAAGTACTGTTTCCTTCATAGATGCACAAATATTCAGGCTATCATTTATCATGATATTGCTGAACAGGCAATTGCCCACAGCGTGGGCAATCGATGCCCAAGGGCTGGGCAATGAGTGCCCACGCTGTGGGGCATGCCCGATTGCAGTGCAATGGTACAGAGCTGTCTATACAATTTGGGGCCTTGTGCTATTGCGCTTGCTGCCCATAGGCAGGAAAGAGTTAGTCGCTAAGTAGGCAAGATGCAATGCATACAGGCAAACTATAGCTTGTTGAAAGCTCAGACAAAATCGCTGTTTTTCTATTTTCTTTAGACAAAAAGGAAAAATTTTTAAATAGCTTTGATAACTACAATTTAATGTTTACCTTTGTAATGGTAAATATTTTCCTTTTGCGCGTGCAAGGAAATGCGGTTTTCGTTATTTATAATCATACGAAGAAAGAAGGAAAATACAATATACAGACTTTAAAAAGACAAGGAATATGAAGAAAAGTGCTATTCTTTTGATTGCCTTTTTGCTGGTGTTGCCGGTAGCCCTTTGGGCAGACAGCTACACACAGTTGTGGAAAAAGGTGGATAATGCGGCGAAAAAAGACTTGCCGCGCACGGAGTTGACCCTATTGCAACAGATTGCAGACAAAGCTACTGCTGAAAAAACTTATGGACAACTGCTGAAAGCTGAGACGCAAAAGATACAGGTTCTTTCAGACCTATCCATAGATTCCTTGGCTCCAAACATTCAGCAGATGGAGAAGAAAGCGCAGCTGTTGGCATCGACAGACCCTGCATTGGAGGCGGTCTATAATGCCGTGCTGTACAAATACTATGCAGGTGTGCGCAAGCTTTCGCGCCAATATCCCGACAAGGCCAAGCTCTTTGCCCGGCGCGCCATGGTCCGTCCTGAGCTGTTGGCGGCTCAGCGTGCGCTGGATTATGAACCGTTTGTAGAGCCAGGACGCGACAGTCAGATATTTGACAACGACTTGTTGAGCCTGATAGGCTATACTGTCGGCGACTATCATACGTTGCATGCTTATTACGAAAAGGCGGGCAATCGGGCGGCTGCACTGCTTACAGCCCTTGAGATAGAGCGGAGTGCAGCCGACAAGAACGGCGAAAACCGTGCTACACTGCTAAAGAAGTCGCATTATGCAGCTGTGCTTGACTCGCTTGTCAGCTTATACCATGACGTGCCGGCTTGTGCCGAGGTGGCCATAGAACGCTACAACCTGATGAGCGGTTGCACTGACGTAACAGCTGAAAACAAGGTGAACTATATCAACTGGGCGCTCAACCGCTGGGGCGAATGGAAGCCTATGGTAGCGCTGCGCAACGCTTTGAAAGAACTGACCAACCCCGATTTGACTGTCCATTTGCAGTCGACGGTCATGACACCAGACGCCAGCCAGATGCTCAAATTCACGGTGCGCAACATTAATCAGCTCACTCTCACGGTAACAAAACTGAATGTGAAGGGAGATACAGAATATCAGGCAATAAATGAAAAAGACCTGAAGCAGCTGAAACGCCAGATGGCATCTGCGGCTACTGCTACCTTTACACGGAGCTATACCGGGCTGCCCGATTTCAAGGTTACTGCAGACTCTGTTCAGATAAGCCATCTTCAGCCAGGCGTCTACCTGATGGAGGCTACGCCCGACGACAGCAAAGTGGATCCGGTAGCAGGCATCATTTATGTTACTGACCTGATGGTCATCTGCCAAGGCATGCCGCAAGACAAGGCACGCGTGGTGGTAGTAGATGCCACCACGGGTCAGCCCGTGCCCGGAGCAAAGGTATCTGTACAGTATGATAAGGATGATGTACAGAGCCTGACCTGCGATGAAAAGGGCGAAGCCTCTGTGTTTTGCAGGAAAAACAGATGGTGTTCAATGCGTGCCACCACTGCCGATGACAGCTATATGCCATACGTAAGCATTGCATCAGCTTTCCGCTATTACAACAATAACAATGAAACCAAAAAGATAAACATCTATACCGACCGCTCGGTTTACCGTCCTGGACAGACCGTACACGCTGCTGCCACTCTGTATCAGCAGCAGAAAGACAGCATTACCACGCTGCAAGGGCAGCGCATAACCCTGCTGCTGCGCGATGCCAACTATAAAGAGGTGGAGCGCAAACAGCTCTATACAGATGCTTACGGCACGGTGTCTGCCGACTTCCAGTTGCCGTTGTCGTGTCTTACCGGCAACTTTACACTCTCCGCTACCGAGCCTGTCGGCGGGGTAAGCAGCCGCTTCAGAGTGGAAGAATACAAGCGACCCACCTTTGAAGTTATACTGCCGGAGGTGAACCAGCGCTACCAGGCTGGCGATACCTTGGTGATAACGGGCACTGCCAAGACCTATGCGGGTGTGCCGGTGCAGAATGCTGCGGTAACATATACCGTTCGCCGCAACCCTGCCTGGTGGTGGACATGGCGCAGTTTTGCAGATGTTGACGATGATGACAGCTACTTCTATGAGGGCAAAGCCACTACTGCTGCCGACGGAACGTTTAAGATGGAGCTGCCGCTTACGCTGCCGGAGAACATGAAACGCCAAGGCAATGGGCTGAGAAAGTTTTATAACTTTACGGCAGAAGTGGCTGTATCAGACATCAACGGAGAGACCCGGTCGGCAGAACTTACCGTTCCTTTGGGCACCAAACCTACTGCCTTCAGCTGCACACTGCCGCAACTCAACCTGCGCGACAGCTTGAACAGCATCAAGTTCATCTATAAAAACGGGGCAGGAAAAGACATAGCAGCTCAAGTAACCTATACTATCGACAACCAGCCAGACCGCTATACGGCAGCCACTAACCAGGATGTACCCGTGGAGTGGGGCATTGCAGCATGGCTGAAGTCGGGCAAACACAAGCTTACAGCCGTGTGTGAGGGCGATACCTTGCAGCAAGACTTTATCGTGTTCAGCATGGCAGACAAGACGCCTTGCATAGAAACACATGACTGGTTCTATCTGTCAGACAATACGTTCCATGCCGATGGCTCTCCTGTTTACCTCCAGTTGGGTACCACCGACCAAGATACCCATGTGTATTATACAGCCATAGCAGGAAACAAAGTGATAGAAAGCGGCACGGCTACACTGTCAAACCACCTTTTTACACGTGAGATAAAATACAGCGAGACATTCGGAGATGCCCTGTCGCTCAACTTTGCATGGGTAAGAGACGGTCAGCTGTACACCCACTCTTGCGCCATAAAGAAGCCGTTTCCCGACAAAAAGCTGAACCTTACTTGGACCACTTTCCGCAACAAGCTCACTCCAGGGCAGAAAGAAGAGTGGACTCTTCGGGTTACCACACCAGCCGGCAAGCCTGCCAATGCACAGCTGATGGCCACACTCTACGATGCATCGCTTGACCAGATTGCGGGCTTTGAATGGCCGTTGTGGTTAAACCTGTGGCGCAATGTCCCTACTACTTATTGGGATGGACATAATTATGCTACTTTCTATGACCATAGTAGCCAGCGCATTAATTGGTTTACTGAGGCCTCGCTGAAGTTCAACACCTTCAATCTAATGCCGGAAACGGTAGGCTATGGCGCACTGCTCTCCCGAAATGGAGGAAAGCTTTTCTATGCAACAGATGCCGCATTGGCAACCGGCAAGCCTATGATGAAGGGCATGGAGCTGAGCAAGATGAATGGAGCTGCCAGTGAAAAGGTACTTGTGGGCAGTGTTTCTGATGGTGAACTTGCAGAAAATGAAGAAACCGTTGACAAGTCGCAAGCAGATAAAGGCAATGCCAAGCAGCAGTCAGTACAGCTGCGTGAGAACCTGAATGAAACGGCTTTCTTCTATCCTACCTTGCTGACCGACAGCAAAGGCAATATAAACATGAAGTTTACACTGCCCGAAAGTATTACCACTTGGCGCTTTATGGGCTTGGCACACACACAAGACATGAGCCACGGAAAGATAGAAGCCACAGCCATTGCCAGCAAAACGGTGATGGTACAGCCCAACATGCCGCGCTTTGTGCGTGCCGGCGACCATGCTTCTATTGCCGTAAGAATATCCAACACTTCTGAAAAGGCAGTGAAAGGTGCAGCTGTGTTGACGCTCATTGACCCCGAAACAGAGAAGACAGTGGCTCAACAGAAGTTGCCTTTTGCCGCTGATGCCAGTGCCACAGCTACCGTTACGTTTACCTGTCAGCCTGATGCCAGCCACTCATTGCTTGTATGCAAGGTGGTAGCTGAGGGCAAAGGGTTCAGCGATGGCGAGCAACATTATCTGCCGGTGCTGCCTGATCAGGAATTGGTGGTCAACACTCAGCCTGTAACACTGCATGAAAAGGGCAGTCAGACCATTCAGCTTGATTCGCTGTTTGCCGCTAAAGGCGACCGCAAACGGCTTACCATAGAGTACACCGACAATCCTGCTTGGCTCTTGGTGCAGGCTTTGCCTTATATGGGAACAGCCAATGACGACAACATTGTCAGCCTGTCGACAGCCTATTATGCCAACTCTCTCAGTGCCTGGATACTCAAGCAGATGCCTAATGCCAAGACAGTGTTTGAACAGTGGCGCCGTGAGGGGCAGACAGAAACAGGCAGTTTGGTCAGTGCGTTGAGCAAAAACCAGGAACTGAAGAATCTTGTGCTGGAAGAGACTCCATGGTTGGCAGACGCCAATACCGAGGCTGCCCAGAAGCAAGCGCTGGCCAATTATTTTGACAATGCTGCGCTGCAAAACTCTTTGACCAGCCTTGTCAGCCGCATGCAGCGCTTGCAGAACAACGATGGTTCATGGAGCTGGTGGAAAGGTATGAAGGGCTCGCCCCGTCTTACCTCTGAAGTGGCTGTGCAGTTGGCACGTCTGGACCATTTGACAGGACAGCAGTCTGCCACGCTCAACATGAAAAACAAGGCCGTCAGCTACCTCGGTGGGAAAGCCAATGAGGAGGTAAAGGAGATAAAGAAGCATATGGCAGAGAAGCAACCCTATACAATCAACGACCATTATGCGTTGCAGTATCTCTATATTCGCACTCTGAACGGCGACAAGTTGTCTGCCGCTGATGAGGCTACTGCCAAGTTCTTGCTTGACTACTTGAAGAAAAACGACCGCCAAAACAGTCTGTTTGCCAAGGCGCTGATGGCGGTAGTATTGGCCAAGAGAGGCGATATGACCTTGGCAAAGCAGTATGTACAGAGCTTGGAAGAGTACACAGTGGCCACCAAAGAGCAAGGTCGCTACTACGACACGCACCGTGCCGGCTACTCTTGGACAGACTATCGCATTCCTACTCAGGCTGCTGCCATGGAGGCGATGCAGCTGATTGGTGCAAAGGAATATGCACAGCAGATTACCGAGATGAAGCGTTGGCTGTTGCAGCAGAAGCGCACACAGGGCTGGAATACGCCTGTCAACAGTGTCAATGCAGTGTATGCTTTCTTCAACGGCAATGATCAGATGTTGTCGACCCAGCCAATGGCCACGATGACTCTTGACGGAAAAGCTCTGGAATTGCCGCAGGCTACTGCGGGATTGGGCTATGTCAAGACCACTGCACAGCCCGAAAAGGCGCATCAGTTGGTTATTGACAAGCAGTCTGAAGGCACCTCCTGGGGTGCTGTCTATGCGCAATCACTGGTCAAGACGGCAGATATAGCGGCTTCAGAGGCCGGCTTGTCGGTAAAGCGTGAGGTGCTTGCTGCCGACGGAAAGGCTGCTACCGCCTTGAAAGTGGGCGACAAGGTGAAGGTAAGAATAACGGTTCGTGCAGACCGCGACTATGATTTCGTGCAGATAAACGACAAGCGTGCCGCATGTATGGAGCCGGTATCGCAGCTCAGTGGCTATCGGATGGGCTATTATTGTACACCAAAAGACAATGCCACTTGCTACTACTTTGACATGCTTTCAAAAGGTGAGCACGTGATAGAGACCGAGTATTATGTAGACCGTGCCGGCAGTTACGACACTGGCAGCTGCACTGTGCAGTGCGCTTATGCCCCGGAATATGCGGCAAGAGCAGCCTCACAGACGCTCGATGTAAAATAAAAAGCTTATGAATAAACACTTTATACTGACCGCTGTGCTTGCCGCTGCTGCTTTGGGAGCGCAGGCGCAGCGCATCACCGCTAAGCACAAGGTGATTGATTGCGGTAATGTGGGCTATGAACAGCCCGTTACTGCCAAATTTGAATTGCGCAACAAAGGCAACGACTTGCTGATTAGTCAAGTGAGAACAAGCTGTGGTTGCACCGTGGTAGACTATCCCAAGACGATTATTACCCGTGGAAATGACTTTACGGTAAACGTTACTTTTGATGCCCGGCAGTTAGGACATTTCGAGAAAGAAGTGGCTATTTACAGCAATGCTTCCAACAGTCCGGTGTATCTGAAGATGCGGGGCGTGGTGGTAGAACAGGTAGAAGACTTTAAAGGAAAGTATCCCTATACGTTGGGCAACGTGCAGACAGACTGCAATGACATAGAGTTTGATGATGTGAATGTGGGCGACCGCCCTGTAAAGGTGGTGCACATGCTGAACAGCAGCAGCCAAAGCGTCAGTCCGGTTGTGATGCACTTGCCCTCCTATCTGTCGGCAACGGTGTCTCCTACCACGATTGCACCAGGCAGAAGTGGCGTGGTTACTATCAGTCTTAACTCGATGAAGCTGCACGATTACGGTCTTACCCAGTCGTCTGTTTACTTGGGTATGTATCATGGAGATAAGGTGAGCGACGACAAAGAGATATCTGTTTCTGCCGTATTGCTGCCCGACTTCAAGAATTTGTCAGAGACACAACGTCAGAATTCTCCACAACTGAAGCTCTCTGCAAATAGTCTTGAGTTGGGAAGTTTTGGCGACAAGGAAGAGAAGAGCGGCACGATTGTCATAACAAACCAAGGCAAGAGCAAGCTTGACATCAGTTCTTTGCAGATGTTTACCTCTGCTCTGAAGGTGCGTTTGAACAAGAGCAAGCTGGATCCCGGCGAGAGTGCAAAGCTCAAGATTACCGCTTACAAGCGCCACTTGAAGACCGCCAGAAGCAAACCTCGTGTGCTCATGATTACCAACGACCCTGAACATGCAAAGGTAGTGATACATGTTAACGTGAAACAATAAGCTATGGAACATCCGGAGAACAACGAAGCATACAAAGGCCTGACCGTTAATTCAGGCGTAGAACAGCCGTCTATCATCAACCCTTACCTAAAGCGAGGGCGCTATAAGCGCAGAGAGCTGTCTGTGGCTGATATGGTAGAGGGCATAGTGAAAGGCAATGTTACGGTGCTGAGTCAGGCTGTAACGCTGGTAGAGAGTGTTAACCCTGACCATAAAGCCAAGGCTCAGGAAGTGATAGAGAAATGCTTGCCTTACAGTGGCAAGTCGGTAAGAATAGGCATCAGCGGTGTGCCGGGAGCAGGAAAGAGCACCTCTATAGACGAGTTTGGTGTGCATGTGCTTGACCGTTGGGGCGGCAAGTTGGCTGTGTTGGCCATCGACCCCAGTTCAGAACGTTCAAAGGGCAGCATACTTGGCGACAAGACGCGTATGGAGAAGCTTGCTGTCAGACCCGAAACATTTATCCGCCCAAGCCCGTCAGCAGGCTCATTGGGTGGCGTGGCCCGCAAGACACGCGAGACCATCATACTGTGTGAGGCGGCTGGTTACGACAAGATATTTGTAGAAACCGTGGGTGTGGGTCAGAGCGAGACGGCTTGCCACTCTATGGTAGACTTCTTCTTGCTGATACAGTTGGCAGGTACGGGCGATGAGTTGCAAGGCATCAAGCGCGGCATTATGGAGATTGCCGATGGCATCGTTATCAACAAGTGTGATGGCGAGAATGTAGACAAGTGCCATTTGGCGGCTACCAGTTTTAGAAATGCGCTCCACTTCTTTCCCCCGTCAGACAGTGGCTGGCAGCCGAAAGTGCTTTGTTACAGTGGCTTTTACGGCACAGGCATCAAGGAGATATGGGATATGGTAGAGGAGTATATGGGCTTTGTGAAAGACAATGGCTATTTTGACTATCGCCGCAACGAGCAAAGCAAGTACTGGATGTATGAGACTATCAACGAGAAACTGCGCTCCAGCTTTTACAACAATGCAGAGATAGAGCATTGTTTGGCAGGTGCCGAGCGTGCTGTCTTGGCGGGCGAGAAGACCAGCTTCATGGCGGCTAAAGACTTGTTGAACATATATTTTAAAGAAAAAGATGGTGCAGGTAGAGATAGATAGCGGCAGTGGCTTCTGCTTTGGCGTAACAACTGCCATCAGCAAGGCTGAAGAAGAGTTGACCACAGGCAAGACCTTGTATTGCTTGGGCGATATTGTGCATAACGGCATGGAGTGTGAGCGGCTGCGCAAAATGGGGCTTATAACCATCAATCATGAAGACATGATGCGTCTGCATGGCGTGAAGGTGCTGCTGAGAGCCCATGGCGAACCCCCTGAAACCTATGAGTTGGCGAAACGCAACCATATAGAAATCATAGACGCTACCTGTCCTGTGGTGTTGCAATTGCAGAAGCGCATCAAGCGGCAATACGACAATCAGCCCGATGCACAGATAGTAATCTTTGGCAAACCGGGCCATGCCGAAGTGTTGGGACTGGTGGGGCAGACCCATAGCAAGGCTATTGTGGTGGCGCATTTTGAGGATGTGAAGCAGCTTGACTTTCAGCGAGACATCTATCTGTACTCTCAAACCACCAAGTCGCTCGACGAGTTTCACCGTATTATTGACTACATACAGCAGCATATATCGCCAAATGCCACCTTCAAGAGCTTTGACACGATATGCCGGCAGGTGGCCAACCGTATGCCCAACATCAGTGCTTTTGCCCGCAAGCACGACTTGATATTGTTTGTGTGCGGCAGGAAGAGCAGCAACGGCAAGGTGCTTTTCAATGAATGCAAGAGCGTAAACCCCAACAGCTATCTGATAGAGGGACCTGAAGAAATAGACCCGCAGTGGATGAACAATGTATCGACCATAGGCATTTGCGGTGCTACCAGCACCCCTAAATGGCTGATGGAGAAATGCCGCGAGGCCATATTGAACCAATCTTAGGCAGACAAGCATCCTGCGTATTATATTGTATTCTGTTGCAAGAGCAGTGCAATCGGTTTGCGGTTGCACTGCTCTTGCTCTTTGATAGCTATGCTTTCGTCTGCCGGTTGCTATGTTCTTGCAAGCCGATTGCATTGTTGTTACAAAGCGAAAATATAGTTTTGTAAAAGCAGTGCTGTTCCTTTTCTTGTGTTTTAGCGCCGCTGTACACAGTGTCGCAGGCAGACGGTGCAAGTCTGATTTGTAAGGCAATAATTTTGAGTACCTGTATTTTTTTATTACCTTTGTCGGCGTTTTGCAAAGAGCAAGACGCTTTTTTTATTATTAAAATCTATTATGTACAAGACAAATTCTTACAAGCGCGAGTGCTTTAAGTTTAAGCATTTCACCCGTAAGGGCTATGCACTCTTTGCTTGCTTGGGACGCGAAGTGCTGATAGGAACACTCAGTGTGGCTACTCTTGCCTATGCCAAGGCAGACGGTATGAGCACACATGTAGAGCTGGCCGACTCAGTAGCCCAGGCTAAAGACAAAGCTGTGATGCTCGATGAGGTGGATGTTACGGGCACGCGTGCACCGCTGACAGCTGGTCATGCGGCAAGAATGGTAACTGTACTGGGTCGCGATGCCATTGCCGCCGCGCCAGTGCAAAGTGTGAATGACCTGTTAAAGTATGTTTCAGGCGTAGATGTGAGACAGCGAGGTCCTATCGGAGCGCAGACTGATGTGAGCGTAAGAGGCGGCACATCAGACCAAATCACGGTATTGCTGAATGGCATCAACATCTGCGATCCGCAGACGGGGCACAATGCTTTTGACCTTCCTGTAGACCTTGGCGACATTGAGCGCATAGAGGTACTTGAGGGTCCGGCAGGCAGGGTATATGGCACTTCTTCATTAGTGGGTGCTATCAACATTGTTACACGCACCCCCACAAAATTCGTTGCCGCAGTAAATGCAGAGGGAGGCTCCTTTGGTTATGCCAAGGCAGGAGCCACAGTAGGCATGACAAACAGCCAGTTTGCCCATCAGTTAAGCGGCAGCTATCAGCGCAGCGATGGCTATCAGCGCAGCAAGGCAGGCCATTTGAATGCCGATTATGAAGGTGGAAAGGCATTCTATCAAGGCAGCTACAACAGCAGTAGCGTCAGTCTGAAATGGCATGCTGGCATGAGTACCAAGGGCTGGGGCTCCAACACATTCTACGGTTTGTCGTCTGACGAACAGTACGAACACACCACCAAATATTATACAGCCTTTCAGGCAGAGACCAAAGGAAGCCGGTTCCACTTCCGTCCGTCTATCTATTGGAACCGTTTTCAAGACCGTTTTGAATATTTCAGAGGCCATACAGAGAAGTCGAAGTTCAACTATAACCGTACCGATGTGTTTGGCTTGAACCTCAACAGCTGGTTTGACTGGGCTTTGGGCCGTACCGCTTTCGGTGCAGAGTTTCGCAATGAAGACCTCGTCAGCGGCAACCTTGGCGAAGCACTCAACAAGCCTATACACATATCAGGCACCGACCGCGACTATGACAAGGGGCTGAACCGCAGCAACCTGAGCTTCCATCTGGAGCATAATGTGGTGCTGAGCCGCTTTACTTTGTCGGCAGGCTTCATAGCTGTAAAGAACACTTGGAACGAGATGCCGTTCAAACTCTATCCCGGTGTGGATGCCAGTTATCGCTTGACCGATAACTGGAAGGTGTATGCTTCTTATAACATGTCGCTGCGTATGCCGTCTTTTACAGAACTTTATTATAAAAAAGACGGGCATGCTGCCGACAAATATCTGAAGCCGGAAGAGATGAATGCGCTGGAAGCCGGTATCAAGTATGTGGCAGAAGGCGTAGACGGTTCATTGGCAGTCTATCATCATCACGGAAAAAACATGATAGACTGGATAATGGACTCATCGTTAGGAAAGGATGCCGTGTGGACATCGGTCAACCATACCAAGCTCAACTCGACAGGCGTAGAGGCTTCACTCAATCTGCATCTCAACACGCTGCTGCCCACGCAACACTTCTTGCAGAAACTGAATGTGGCTTATAGCTATATCAATCAAGACAAAGACTTGGAACCCAACCTGCAGTCGCTCTATGCATTAGAGTATCTGCGCCACAAGGTTGTGGCAGGATTGGGCATACAGTTGCTGCCAAGCTTGCTGCTGGATGTCAACTATCGCTATCAGTACCGCATGGGAACATTTACCGATGCTCAGGGCCATACTTATTCTTACCGCCCCTATTCGTTGGTAGATGCACGCCTTGCATGGTCTAAGCCCGCTTATACACTGTATGTTGAGGCCAACAACCTGTTTGACAAAGACTACCGCGACTATGGCTTCGTAAAGCAACCGGGCTTCTGGCTGATAGCCGGTGTTAAGGTAAAAATAGGCTAAATGACAGTGAATGACACATGACCAAGCTGGCTTGTTCATGCCACTTGGCAGTAACCGCAAAGCCCCGACTGTCTGACAGTCGGGGCTTTACTGCATATATGAATTAATCATAAAGGGGTATATTTACACTAAATATTATTGACAATGGCATTATTTCATGATAAGTGTACATTATTTGTCTTGTAATATATTATCTTTGCTCTCAGCTATCAATGCTTATACTAACTTAACAACAATACAATGATATTTATGAAAAAAGTAATTTGCAGACACACTGTTGCGGCTGCCGTGTGCTTAATGGTAGGATTGCCTATGGCACATGCAGAGAAGAACACAGTGGTATCGCCGGACGGCAAGCTGAAAGTAACCACAGAAGATGTTGACGGTAAGCTCTACTATTCGGTAGACTACAATGGAATAAACATGATGCAGCCCTCCAGATTGGGTGTGGAGAGCAACATAGGCGACTTTACGCAGGGACTGAAGTACAAGTCGGTTGATACCAAAGTGATAGACAAGACCTATACAATGCGTTCAACCAAAGCATCTAATGTAACGTATAAGGCCAACCAAATGACAGTGAACTATCTTAACGGCAAGAATGTGCCTGTGTCGGTTACGTTTAGCGTTTCCAACCATGATGTGGCTTTCTGCTACTCGTTTGTGCAGACAGGCGATTTCAAACACATTATTGTCAACAAAGAGATTACGGCTTTTAACCTGCCCAAGCAGACCACCACTTTCCTTTCGCCACAGTCAGACCCCATGATAGGCTGGAAGCGCACCAAACCAAGTTACGAAGAAGAATACACTACAGATGCCCCACTGACAGCCAAGTCGAAATATGGCAGAGGCTATACATTCCCCTGCTTGTTCCGTGTGGGCAACGATGGATGGGTGCAAGTGAGCGAGACAGGCACGCATGGCAACTACCCAGGATGCCGTGTGGCAGACTATGACCCGGCAAAAGGCTATGAAATAGCTTTTCCTATGCAAGGCGAAAGTGATGGGCTTGGTTCTACATCTGGTGCCTTTGCACTGCCTGGCAGCACACCTTGGCGCACCATAACCGTAGGTACTACCCTTAAACCTATTGTAGAAACCACCATAGCTTATGACGTGGTAGACCCTTGCTATGAGGCTTCGCAGCAGTATCAGCCGGGCAAATATACCTGGAGCTGGCTGATATGGCAAGATAACTCGATCAACTACAATGACCAAAAACAGTTTGTAGACCTGACTGCCGCTATGGGTTATGAATATGTGTTGATAGATAATTGGTGGGATACGCAGATAGGTAGAGCCGGCATAGAGAAGCTGAGCCGCTACGCCCAGAGCAAAGGAGTAAGCCTGATGCTGTGGTACAACAGTAATGGTGTGGCCAATGATGCGCCACAAGGACCGCGCAACTGCATGAATACTGCCGTAGCACGCAAGAAAGAAATGGCTTGGATGAAGAGCATTGGCGTGAAAGGCATTAAGGTTGACTTCTTTGGCAGCGACAAGCAGCACACCATGCAGCTGTATGAAGACATCTTGAGCGATGCCAACGATTATGGCATCCAGGTAATCTTCCATGGTTGCACACTGCCAAGAGGCTGGGAAAGGATGTATCCAAACTTTGTTTCAAGCGAGGCAGTGCTGGCATCTGAAAATGTGTTCTTTCAGGAGCACCACGCCAAGCGCGAAGGTTTTGAACTCACCATGCACCCCTTCTGCCGCAATACTGTGGCATCTATGGACTGGGGTGGTACCATCATGAACCGCTATATGTCGCGAGATAACAAGAGCCGTCACCGTCGCTACACATCAGATGTATTTGAAATGGCATCGGCTGTCGTCAATCAAGCCAGCATACAGTGTATAGCCATCTATCCGAACAATCTGAATGAGCTGCCACAACACGAGATTGAATTTTTGAAAGAGGTGCCTACAACATGGGATGAGACCCGATTTGTTGATGGATATCCCGGCAAATACGTTGTATTGGCACGCCGACACGGCACTCAGTGGTATGTAGTGGGATTGAATGGTACAGACAAACCCCTGTCATTGACCCTCAACTTGCCTATGACAGCTGGCAGCACCAAGACATATTATTATGATACGCCTAATAAAAAGAGCTTCTGGCCCGACTCTAAAGTAAAGCAGATAAAGGTAGGAAACAATGGCAAAGTAAAGGTAACAATGCTGTCCAACGGCGGATTTATCCTGAAATAGCAGTAAGTACACGGAAGCGCGAAGAAAAAACTGATAAGTCTATGGGGCGTGTCGAGGAATAATCCTGACACGCCTTGTTTGTTTTTAAGCCGAATCTTTGTAGGTTACACAATATGAATTCTACTCTTTCTCTTTATTGTATTACAAATAATAAAAATAAAATGTATGATACTAATATTTGTTTAGTATGATATTTATATTATTGATTTTATTACATTATGATTTGTTTTCTTTGTTTTTATAGATAAATTGTTGTATCTTTGCAAAGCGAGCATAAATGGCAAAACTTTCAAAAAGACAAAAACAAATAGAGAACAACAAACAAAGGATTTGAATTATGAAGAGATTTTACTTACAGCAATTGCTCTTATTGGCTGCATGCAGTGCAATGAACGCACAGACAGACAACGGATTTTCACTTATTCCCGCACCAGATGAAGATAACTCCGTCATGTATACAATTTCACCAAACGCTAAATATGCAGGAGGGTATAGCTTGGTTACAAAACAGGCTGTTGTATACGATATTGAAAACAAGGAACTGAAAATATTCGGCAATGAGAACCAAGAAGGTACAGGAGATGTGCGGAACATCTCTGATGACGGAATATTCCAATTCTTGACAAGCAATGAAAACGGAAACAGAAGCTATCTTTATTCTTTCTCAAAGAGCGAACCGCTGGTTGATTATGGTGAAGGGTCTCTTGCCAAAGGTGTGGTGCGCAGCGGCGAAACGATTGTGGGTGCAATGATGCATGAAAGTGGAGCTTACTGGAGTGCCTGCTACTGGAACGGCACAGACAACATTCCAGTTTACCTGCCGGAACCGTCTGACAAATGGTCTGGATGGACTTCACTGGATGATACCGACCCATCAGTGGTTCAAGGCTCTTCTGCTGACTTCATATCGGCAGACAAGTCGGTTATAGCCGGCTATATCATTGACAATCAGTCTACTTATCCTGCTGTGCTGTGGAGACGCAACAAGGACGGAAAGACCTATTCTCTTGACTTCATCAGCCATAGATATTTTGATGACAACTACGAAGGCAAAAAGCCGTATGTGCTGTTTACTCCTGCTGGTTTAAGCGAGAACGGCAAATGGTTGGCCCTTACAGTGGCTACATCTTCAGACGGCTGGACATTTAATTACGGTTATGCAAGGTTCAACGTGGAGGATGAGACACTCGAAACATTTACTTATTCTGATGAAGACGGTGTAGAAGAGGCTAATGCAGCGGCTATTGCTGACGATGGCACGATTATAGGCTTTTCTGGAGGTTTTCAAGCAGAGAAGGGCATAATATGGAAAGCCGGCGAAGAGAAGCCTGTATATCTTGCAGAGGCATTTCCTGGCGTTCCGCAGTTTGCTGAATACGATGAAATAGGTGGTCACATGCCAGGTTGCATATCTTCTGACGGACGCTATATCGTAGGCTTTGGATATTACTACCGAGATGGCGGTACACCAGAGGATGGAAGCGATGATACGGCAGGATACGAATCCTATGTTTTCGACACCCAGAACAAGAACGCTACAACAGCCATTGCTGCCGTTTCTTCTGCCGATAAGAAAAGTTCAGACAATACAGTAGTTGCTCGTTATGACCTGACCGGCAAGCGCATTCAGGCTCGTGTGCCTGGTATCAGCATCCTGAAGATGCGTTCAGGTAAAGCAATAAAGGCTTTTGGGAAGTAAGGCTGGGCTACTTTTAGAGCGCGTGATAGTGCTTGTAATCTAATGAAAAGTCAACGGGGCGTGTCTGAAAATCATTCTGACACGCCCCGTTTCTATTTGCCATGGATCTTTACAGGTTCTCTATTATGAAGCAAATGTTTTCTTTATTTCTTGTTCCAAAAGTTTTCCAGCTTTGTGTATTCTTTCTTCGTAAGCTGCAAGAAAGAACCGTGTTGTGGGTCTTTCACACCTTTTATGTCTTCAGGAGAATGGAAGTTGCTCAAGTATTTGTCTGCTTTGCAGATGCGGTATTTGGTTGGATTAGACGAATATTCCACGTATCCTACACGCCAAGTGTCGTCGCCAGCCAGCTGGAAGGCAGAAGCGCCCTCGCACATTTTGTTGCCTTCAAACTTTACAAAGTCGTTTTCGTCAGGTACAGGCCATGGACCGGTTAGCTTGTCAGAATACGTAGCAAAGATGCCTCGTCTGCCACCTTCCTTCTTTATCATCATATGATATTTGCCGTCAGCCTTTACATATACAATGTCTGCATCGATAGTGGCATATCCCCAGTCAAAAAGTATACGTGGCTTTGTAAGCTTTGTAAAGCTACGGTCAGCATACGAATAGAACACGCGGTCGTATTTGTCCTCCTTGCTATTGAGCAATGAATAGTAGATAAAGTAGCCACCCTTGTTGCCATTGGGCCAACGGTAGTCTTTGTCCCACATTACTTGTGGCGCCCATACGCGTACGATAGAGCTGTAATCTTTGTAAACGTCTGGCGATTGCGGGTCGCAGAAGATGCCGGGCCCCTTGCGAAAGTCAAATGTTTTGGCGGTCCAGTGGCATAAGTCATCGCTTTTCAGCAGGTCAATGCCATAGTTGTGCCATTGATGACTGTTGGCCACGCACATGTCAGTAGTAACCATTACAAAGCCTTTGCCCCCAGCTGCACGGTTGATATAGGCATCTCTTGCGCCTCCTTCTATCTGTGAGAGCTGTTTGGTGTCGTAAACTTCATTGCCATCGTTGAGGTCGTGCCAGTTGACACCGTCGCGACTCAAGGCGAAAGCCGTCCATTCACCCTTGCGGCTCATGTGGCAATAGAGATAACCATACACGTTTTTAGGCTGCGGAAATGTAGGAAGCAAAGTTAGCAATGCAATAATGGATAATAATATTCTTTTCATGTTGTTTGATGTTTTAATAGGTATAACACGTTCATTTACTGCCGTAGATAGCTCTATATGTCTGTTGTTTCTATCTGTATACAGTGTAAACGAAGCGTTGATAATGGCTTGATAGCGCCTGTTTACAGTAATCAAAAGGGGATTCTTGTTTTTGGAAGCTATTCCAAAGCAAGAATCCCATGACTTATGGACAGTTAATTCGTTATTTGTCCAAGATGGATAAATCCTGTACAAACCACACATTCATCTCGTCTCCACCACGGTGATTCCATGCGTAATAAGGTATCAGAGTAAGTGGCATGTCCTTAACGCTTACCTTGCCGTCGGCAGCTTGTTCAAGCGTTTGGGCGTTGGTGCGGATTGCTTTCACTTCAAAAGAAGGAGCACCCTTGGTCTCGGTGTTGTTGATAACATAGTTGTCTACCAGTGAGAAGGTTGGAGCCTTGCTGACAACACTACGCAATACAGGTTCGTTATTGTTGTCAACAGCCTCTGCACAGTACACTAATGGACCACGTTCCACAGCTACTTTGCCTTTATCATCGGCTACTTTTTGGTTGGCAACAACGGTACGTACAGGCATGTCGAAACTAATATTTACTACATCTCCCTTTTTAATGCCGCTTACAGGCAAGTAACCTTTGTTGGCATCAAGGTCTGCGGTTACAGCTTTGCCGTTAACTGTAACGGTGTAAGTTGGCTTTTGGTTGTCGCTGTAAGTGTAAAGGTCGCTTGGTACCACACTGTTGCGTACCCAACCTGGTATACGGATGAGCAGGTTAGTCTGCTTGGCATCATTCTTTTTCACCTTAATCTGTATGTTGCCGTCCCAAGGATAATTGGTGGTTTCTTCCAAAACGACACTCTTACCGTTTACTTTTATGTAGGATGTGTTGCCTGCAAAGAGGTTCACATATATGTTATTGTCTTTTACACCGTACAGATAACCTGGTACAGAAGGAATGAAACGGCAGAGGTTGCTGGGGCAACAAGCACAGCCAAACCAAGGCTGGCGAGTAAGCGTATTGTCGGCATTGAACTTGTATTTGCCATCGCTTGACAGAGGATTAGGATAGAAGAAGCGTCCGCCATCCATGCTCATGCCCGAGATAACACCGTTGTAGAGTGTACGTTCCAGACAATCTATATACTTGCTTTCACCGTGCAGCAAGAACATACGTTCAAAGAGGTAAACCATAGAGATAGCAGCGCAGGTCTCGTTGTAGGCTGTCATGTTGGGCAACTCATAGTTATCGCCAAAGGCTTCGCCCCAATGGCGGGCTCCTACGCCACCAGTGAGGTAGTATTTCTTGCCTACTATGTTGTTGAAGATACGGTCAATTACTTTCATATAAGCCGAATCTTTAGTCAGTGCGGCTACATCTGCAATGCCTGCATACATGTATCCGGCGCGTACAGCATGGCCTTTAGCTTCTGTTTGCTTCAGAATGGGCTCGTCACTTTGCGAGTAAGTCTGCTTGATATGTGTCTTTCCACGATAGTCGAGCAGGTATTTTGCTTCGTCAAGATACTTCTTTTCACCAGTGATTGTATAGAGTCTGGCCAGTGCCATCTCTGCTATCTGGTGTCCTGGCACTACTGTTGCCTGTCCGGGTTTTGGTCCTACTTCTCTTACTACACAGTCTGCATAGCGGCAGGCGATGTCAAGGAACTTCTTGCTACCAGTAGCTTGGTAGTGGGCACAAGCGGCATCGACCATGTGTCCCAGATTATACAGCTCATGACTGAGGTCTTCTTCTTTTTCCCAACGTTTCTTTCCTGACCACTGATGAGGGTGATTGGGGTTGATAGTACGTGCCGTATAGAGGTAGCCATCAGGCTCTTGTGCTGCTGCTACGATGTTAAGCACGCTGTCGATATAGGCTTTCAGCTTCTTGTCAGGATAGGTCTGAAGAATGTAGCTGGCGCCTTCGATGGTCTTGTACACGTCAGTATCGTCGAAAGCGAGTCCCATTATCTTGGCAACATCCCACTCTTTGGTTTCCAACCCTTTGTGGTTAGGATGCTGGAGGGTGTAAGCTGCCATCTCAAAGTTTTTGTAGCGGTGTTCGCTGGCACACTTGCTGAAAGCCAATGGCACTGTAACATCGCGAGCTGCTTTGAGCCTTGCGCCCCAAAAGGTATTGGGATTGATCTTTACACTTGTAAAAGGCACCTGTGTGAAAGGATAGCCATTGGCTAACACTTTTTGTGCTTTTGCTGGCAAAGCCATTACTGTAGACAATATTACTACAGACAGAAAGGTTCTCTTCATAAATAGTATTTTATAGTTTAATAGTTGACTTTTGTATGGAAGAACATTGTTTCATGCAATGCATTGATAGCAAATGTATTGTCGATTTTTTGCTTCTTATTATGCAAATATACAATTTATTTCTGTATAAAAGATTGGGCTATTTGTTCAAATGGTGATGCAAATGCGAATAAAAGCTACATTTGCTTAATTTACACCCTGTGTTGACGAATTAGCATACATATATAAGCAAAGCCTCCATTTGTGGCTGTCTGCTTGATATATGTATGCTATGAAGTGTAAAAAGCAGGCTATTGGTCCACCTACTGCTTGTGTTGTATGGATAAGTTCAGTGGTGTATTGCAGTTGTCAATGAACTTATTGATTTGCGAAATCCATGTATCTTGGTCGGGCGTACCGCTTTTGCACCAGGATGCTCCAAACCAATATGTAACCTTTTCGTTGCTTTTTACGCAGCGGCGTACACCCACGGCATTGCCAACAATGCCTTGTTTCTGGTGATAGAGGTCTTTGACGAGTGTGGTCTTGTCGGCTCCATTGGGGAATACAACGCCCACATAGATCTGGAAATTGTGCTTTTCAGGATTGTCGGTAGGGTCGCTATAAGCGATGTAGTTGCGGTGAATGACCAGATTATTGGGCTGCTCGTCATGCATTACTACTCCTCCTGCTACATCGGCAACGCCATTTAAGCCATCGTACCACACAGTCATTTTGTTGAAATAGCAGCCTTTGTCTACGCTGATTATCCTGTGTTCAGTTACCTTTGCGCCATTAATTGTGGTGGTAGGGTAAAGCAATTGGAGCGTAAAGCGCAGCGGTCCGTTGTCAAGAACCTTGTATTCTTTATAGCACCACGGCATAACAATGCTGTCGCCCAGCATGATGGCAGGTGTACCACAGCCTAAGCTGGGACCTACATTGTAGCAATCAAGTCCTGTTCCGTGGTCAAGATGCCATGTAGTGTGCAGTGTAACAGAGTCGGCAGCGGCCTTGTTGCCCTCTTTGCGCAGTGCATCAGCCTCTTCGCATCCCTTTCTGAATGAGTTGTAACGGCTTCGCACTTCCAGTTCTTCGGTGCTTTTCAGCCATGCGTCTATGCCAAAAGCTTTCTCGCCTCTGCGCTGCAATTCGGGTCCGTAGACACGGAATATGGCTTTATCGTTTTCCCAGGTGTAGTCATCCACACGCCATTTAGAGTAGTAGCCGTCCACTGCACTCTTGTAGGTGCGTGGTGTTCCAGCTTCTACTGTATAGCGAGCAGTGGCCATAGGCATGACAGTTGCCTCTATCAGCAATTGATTATCGTGGGTCAGTTGACTGGGAATTTCCAACCGGTAGAGGTCTTTTACGATGAGTGAAGTGCCCTCTTTCACACCGAGGACATTCCACACTCTCTTTGCATCGAAGGCAACGACCTCATTGCGCTGCCTGTTTGTAGGGTTGTTAACGCAAAGCGACACTGCCGCATGGGCTTGCATGCCCATGAGCAGTGCCGATAGTATAGTGATAACAGAAATCTTTATGTTCATGATATTTGCTTTATTACAGATACCTATAATACTCACAGGCAGCCAACAGAAATGCTCCTACGCCAAAGTTAGCCTGAGAATTGGCATCAACAGTTTGTCCTGGAATGGCACGGTCACCAATAGGCTGCACATATCCCACCTTTCCATCGGGTTGCATAGCGGTCTGTGTAAGGTAAGTCCAGGCGCGGTCTATTGTCTTCTTGTATTCTTTTTTTGCCAAGAAGCCATTGTTTACGCCCCACAGCAAGCCATAGGTAAAGAAGGCAGTACCACTTGTCTCTGGACCGGGAGCATGGTTAGGATCCATGATAGAGCGTGTCCAGTAGCCCTCTTTCTGCTGTGTCTTGGCTACGATAGCTGCCAAGCGCTGGAATTTCTCCACAAAGAATGAATGGTGCTTGTAGTCTTTAGGCATATCCTGCAAAACCTTTGCTAAGCCTGCTAACACCCATCCATCGCCACGAGCCCAGAAGTCTTTCTTGCCATTCACACTCTTGTGCTGTGGGTAAACATAACGTGCATCGCGGAAGTAGAAGCCTGTTTCCGGGTCGAGCATAATCTTGTCAGAGTAGCAGAGGTTATCGTAGAGCTTGTCAAGATACTTGGTATCGCCGGTGAGTTTGTACATCTTGGTCATGACAGGCATTACCATGTACAGTGCATCGCTCCACCACCAATAGTCGTCAGCCGTAGAGTAAGCCTCGTAGTGCATTACTTCTTTGGCGCGTTTTACCATGAAATAGTATTGTGCATCTGTGCCACCGTTGGCAATAGCCAGATTATAGAGGTCGATATAAGTTTGGAAACACACTTGCCAGTCACCAAAGAGCACATAGTCTTTGCCCTCACCATAGTTCTTGTATTTCCAGAGTGCGGGGTCTGCTTCAGTGGCTCCGCTCCAGTCGTTGTAGTAAGCCCAGCGTTTGGTATAGTCAAGTTGCTGTTCGTTTTTCAGCAATTTGTATGCTTCCATGTTGCCAGTGTGGTAGGCAGCGTTGTCCCAGAAGGAGCGTACTTCAGCCTTGTTGTTGGTTTGCCAGTAGGTGTTTACTTTAGTGATAACCTCGGCTACTTGGTCTTTAGTCCAGTTGCCGGCTTGCATAGGCAGAAAAGCCACTGCAAGTAAAAGAGTGATATACAATCTGTTCATTGTGCTATTTCATTTTGTTTTACCATTTGTCAGCTGTTTTTATGTCATCTTTCCAGTGGTGATCTTTTGGAAAAGCTTCTCCATTCCATGCCTTTACTTGTGTCCAAGGCTGTGCAGCATCTGTCCAGAAAGGGTGATTGGGTGCCAAGCCAAGAGGCATGAAAGCCAATGTTGTCATGTAGAGTGAGCCATTGTTGGTGTACCAATCGGCTATGTTAGGCTGGTGGCCGCAGAAGCCGATGGTAAGATATCCGCCTTCATTAAAGTTTTGCTGATGGTCAAACATGCGGTGCATGGTCTTTGTCAGTGCGGCGCGCACCTGTCCGTTGCTCAGCTCTTTGGGCAGTGTTTGGTACCAAGCCATGAGTGCCAATGGCTGCATGGCAGCCATGCGGTAAGGAATGCTTCTGCCAAAGACAGGGAAAGTGCCGTCTGGTGAAATGAAACGCTCCAAGACAATGGCATATTTCTGACAGCGTTTCAGTTCGCGGTCGTAATACTTTTGATAGTCCAAACGGGTGTTGGCCTTAGCGTCTACCATGGCTTGGAGGGTTTCAAGATACATAGGATGGAAGACATAAGAGCTGTAATAGTCAAACGCAAACGACGGACCGTCGGCATACCAGCCATCGCCTACATACCACTCTTCTACCTTGCGGCAGGCAGAGTTGACACGATACTCGTCGTATTCGCCTCCTGCTTTGGCTATAAAGCTCTCTATGGTAGACGAGAAGAGCAACCAGTTGGTATAAGGTGGGTCTATCTTGCGCAGCTTCTTGAACTCGTCAAGGTATCTTTGCTTGGTGGTGTTGTCGAGAGGTTGCCACAGAGTGTCATAGGCACGGAGAAAGCTTTCGGCTATATAAGCGGCATCAACCAAGTTCTGTCCGCCGATGCCCCAGCATAGATAGTCGGGGCTTTTCGGGTCAACTGCATTTTTGTAGGATGTCAGTGCCCATTCGCGCAGTTGCTTTCTCTGTTTGCCTTCGGCTGTATTGTCGTCGGGCAAGGTGAGCCATGGGGCTATGCCCGCCATGAGTCTGCCAAAGCACTCCATGTAGAGCACCTTCTTGTTTCTATTGTCAAAGCTGGGGCTAAACTCGGTCTGCATGTTCTTTTGCAGCTCGCCTTTAGCCATGTTTTCAAGCACAGGTTGTGCCATGCGGTAAGCCAATGCGCACCAGTACTCGCGGTCGTTCTGTTGCGTGGCTTTCTTCTTGGCACCAATCGTAGCCATGGGCAGCAGTGCCAAGACAAGTGTCAGAATATAAATGCTATGTTTTTTCATGTTGCAGTGTTTAATTGTTCTTTTTCAATACAGGCATGCCGTTTTCAAAGCTGATAGGTATCCACAGATGGCGGCTGTCGCTGAGCTGTTTAGGATTCCACATATCTGCCATGAACACGAAGTCAGCTCCATTGAACATCTTCTTCTGTGCGGCTGTCTCTACCTTATATATATAGGTGCCTTGCGCGCCAAATGTTTTGTCGGCTCCCTCGCCTCTGCAGGGGTTAGGCAGCTGTTCCCAAGGTCCGAAGATATTTTTTGCACGGAACATGCGTGCTGCATTGGGTGCCCATCCTGTGCAACCGCTGGTTATCATCCAGTAAATGCCGTCTTTCTTGAAGATAGTGGGGGCTTCATTCTGTCCTCCTGCTGCCACTCTTACAAAGCAGCCGTTGTGGTGCAGATAGTCATCTGTGAGCTGAGCTATCTGTATAGTAAGGTTGTCTTCTGACGAGAAGATGTGGTAGGCCTTGCCGTCATCATCTACAAAGACGGTCATGTCGCGTGCCATTTGGCCTCCGTCAAAGTCTCTCATGAAGAACATGCCACGCTCTATCTGCTTTCTCCATTCAGGAGTCCACCAGTTTTTCAGCTCAGGGTAGAGCAGTTGGTGGCGCAGGTCGGTAGTGTCTGGCAGGCTGAAGCCTATGGGGTATAATCCGGCATTGACCCTTCCGGAGCGCAAGAACTTGAAAGGTCCGAATGGCTTGTCGCTTACAGCCACTGCTGCACGGGCAGCTTTATAGCCTTGCCCCTTGAGTTCGAGGTGAAACCACATGACAAACTGTTTGGTCTTCTTGTTGTAGATAACCTTGGGACGCTCAATGATGCAGCCGCCTTCAATGTCGCTGCCAGGCTCATTGCTTACTTTCAGCACCAAACCGTGGTTGGTCCAGTCTTTCAAGTTCTTGGAGGTAAAGCAGCTTACGCCTAAGGAACTGTATGGCTTGCCGTCAGTAGATCGGCTCTCGCCATACCAATAGTAGGTGCCTTTGTAGTTGAAGATACTTCCGCCATGGGCGTTGATATGTTTGCCAGTGTTGTCTTTCCATGTGCCACCGTCCATTGGACTTTGTGCTGATAGGGGCAGTAACGCAAAGGCTAACAATAACAAAGAAATAATTTTTTTCATTTTATTGAAGTTAGTTAATAGTATATAATATATTTGTTTCTTTCAGAAGAGGCATTCATTTCACGTTGCAAAAATACAACAAGCCTTTGACAAGTGCAGTATTTTATTGATACAAAGCTGTGCATATATCGTGAAAACTTCTGTTTTTCAGCTGCTTATGCAATGAATACGGTAAGTCTGGGCAGCCTGTATGAAATGGGTTTGCTAAGCAATACGTCAGTGGCAAGCTACTCCAACCAGTATTTGAGGTTGGCTTGGTAGCTGCCCTCTTGAGTGCGGAGTACAATGCGGTAGACATTGTCTTGCCACTGTTTCTTCATGATACCATCGGTCATGTTCACCTTTTCTATGCTGGCTGTCAGGCTATTGCTGTCATAGTGTAACTTTATAAGGTCGTTGTGCAGCAGTACAATGCCCTCTTTTTGCAGGGTGGGCTGCCCGTAGCATACCAACACAAGTTGCTGACAGGTAGGCTTGCCTGCCTGCTCGTCTTTCTTTGCTGCTATGGAGTCAATACAATAGCACTCTGTTATCTCAACCCTGTTCAGCTTGCGGTTAAGAGCTATATTGCGCTGCCAATAGTTGGCGTGCGCCCTTTTGTCATACGCCTTCTCTATGTTGAGTTGCAGATCCGATACAGAATCAGTTTGACTATGACTTACGTTTGTGGCTTTAAAAGATCGCCCGTTGTGTTGCTCAAATCCATTGATGATGGGCACATTGTGGTAAGCCGAGCGATTGTTTATCATCTCATACCGTCGGTTGCCAAAGGTCTGCGATGTGTAAGTGTCGCGTCCCAAATCTATAATGACAGGCTGATAATCGTAATATACTATAAAGTTGCCTATATCATTGTGGTTGTGGCTCTCGCCGTTGTGCCCGCCTTTGGCAGATACGAGCCACGAATGCTTGTATCCTGTGGCAGGATTGGTTGAGGCTATCATGATTTGCGAGTTTTGCAGATAGCAGTCAATGGTCTGTGGCTGGGCAGCTTTGGTAGCTTTGTATTTGTCTATCATGGAGAGCAGCAGCAGTTCTCTGCCTAAGGGAGGATAATTTCCGGTTCTGAGAAACAGCGCAGACGGCTTTGTCAAATAGTGATATTTATCGCCGATAAAGGCTGCAAACTCCATCATGTCCTTGTCGTTGAGGCAGTAGCCAAACGGAAAGAGAATATTGATGTTGGGCAGCGACTTTGATTTAGCGTCTGAATAGTTGACGAAGCTGAGGTCATGGATGTGCATGGTAGTAATAAAGCTGCCCATATTATGCACTTTTTCTTGCTCTGCGGTTGTCAGTGCAAGAGGTTCGCCTATGATGTTCAAGAAATACAAAGACTCAAAGAAAGAGGCTCCGGCACGGTCCCAATAGTCTATGCCCTCTTCGCATCCGCCATCATCCGGATAGCCTTTCAAGAAGAACTTGAGGTTTTCCTTTACACCGGCAATGGCCTTGTCGCGCTCTTGCCCGTTCTTCTCGCACAGCATGATACACTCCAGCCAGTTGCTGGTAATCCAGGTGTTCCAGTTGTTGGCGTTGTGTTTCCATCCCTGTTGCTGGTGCAGTGTGGGGTAAAGAAACCTGCGTTCAATCTCGCTCTTTATGCTGTCGCACAGTCCGTGTTCGCTCTTGTCTATCTCGTTTCCCAACATATAGGTAGCCCATGCCAACATGCTGGCAGTTTCGGCATTGAACAAGTCAACCACCTGCACATCGCGTTGAGGCTGCGGATGAGGGTAGTGGGCAGGCAGTCCCCACCAAGGCTCCTGCTCTATGAAATAGTGGAGCCCTTTTTGTATATCGGGAATAAAGATACCTTTGTGCTGCATGATTTCTGCCATTACAAGACACGTAAACCGCTTGCGCACAGCAAAGCTTTCGGTTTCATAGTTCGTCCTGTTTCCGTTAGTCTTGAATTCGGCAAACAGGCTGGGGTTGATAGCTTTCCACTCTATGCCCTTATATTGGTTGCCCAATCTGATGTAATCGTTGCGCATGGCTTCCGGCACATGCTTTTTCCAATAGCTATTGGCAGCCGTAGGCCAGAGCTTGGCTGTATTGTTGGCTGCAACAGGCAGACAGCAGACAGTTGTCAACAGCAGAGAAACTGTCATGCAATGGTGGCGCATGATGCCTTTAGCCTTGTTGCAAAACAAATGTAATGATGCAGTTAATGACATGAGGGTTAATTGTATATAGGGTTAGTCTTTTACGCATAATAGGTTGTGCATGGATGTAAGTCAGGCACTCTGTTTGCAAGAGCAGTGCTTTCGCCATGCAATAGCTATGCTTTCGCGTTGCGGTTGCAGTGCTTTTGCTTGCCGATTGCTATGCTCTTGTAAACCAGCAACAGTGCTCTTGGAACAGCAGAGCAAGGTATGTGGACTGCGAACAGCACCCATGCAAGCTTCTTGTGCTATCGAAACAAGCACAAAATTATTATTATTATTATTATTATATGTCAACTTAATGAGAATAGATGTATCATTATTGTTATTTGGGATGGTTTGAACGATAAGTAGACTAAAATTGAATATATTGGTGCAAAGATATCTTTTCTCAAGTATTTTTCTTAAATTTGCAGTGAAAATCTAATAAGAACAATGAATCAAAAATGCAATATATCAGTGGCTATCCAGACTATCTCTGTGTGGCTTGCTTTTTTTGTGCTAACCTGTGTGCATACACATGCTGCGCCTTATGATATAAGAGTGCTGAATGTGGCATACCCTTCTACCTCAATAGAGCAGAAGTGCATGCTGATAGACCGGCAGGGATTGATATGGTTAGGCACCAATTCTGGAGTCAAGTCTTATGACGGCTACCGCTTCACTACTTACCGCAGCGATGCCCAATCGCCCAATATCCTACCCAATAACTCGGTACTTTCAATGACAGAAGACCATAACAACTGCTTGTGGATAGGCACGCGCAATGGACTGGTGTGTATGGACAAGAGGTTGGGTACATTCAAGTCCTATCATCTGAAAGGCAGTGTTCAAAGAGAAATATATGCTTTGTTTACCTCAAGAGACGGTATTGTGTGGATTGGTACGGATGGAGGCGTTACTTGTCTTGATCCAAAGACACGGCAGTTTTCTGAATACAATGCCAAAAACACAACGGTAGTGGAACCCGATGGCAGCAGGCATAGGCTGAAATCGCTGAATGCCAAATCTTTTGTAGAAGACAAAAATGGCAATATTTACATCGGTGTGTGGGACGGATGCTATTACAGACTGGATAGAAAGCGCGGCATAGCATACAGATATACGTTTGATGCAAGCAGCGATGTAAAAAGCACTTATATGCTAATGCTTGACCCACGAGGGCGCCTTTGGATCAGTACTTGGGGCGGAGGCATCAAGTGTGTGCTGAACCCTCGTGACCAAAAGAACCTTCATGTGGTAAACCTGTATGACGGAAACAAGGAACATGCTATCAATTACAGGCTGATATACGACCCTGTTACCAATTCAGTCTGGGCCTGTTCGCGCGGTGGTATAGGCAGAGCAGACTGCAATGATGTCAGTAAAGGCTTTACCTATTACAGCGAAATAGGAGGATTGGAACGGTATAAGCTTGAAAATGTGGCAGATATTTGCACCGACGGGAAAGGCAATATATGGGCACAGACAATGAACAGCGGTCTGTATCATATCAATACTCATCCTTCGTTTTTTAGCAATATGTCGGTTATACCTAATTTGTTGATGAGCAATAGGATACAATCAGTATATACAGAAGACGGCAATGCCTTTTGGCTCACATTGGCTCCCACAGGTATTGCACGCTTTGACAAGTCGACAGGGCATGTAGCAGTTAACTCAGAGATACCGGCTTTGGCTTCACTGCCCTATGATATAATCAACACGCATAACTCGTGTATAGAGAAATACAAGAATGGCGAGATATGGTTTGCCAATAACGGATATGGCATTGTCATCTGGAAAGGGGGCAAGGTGGAAGTCAAAAATCATGAAAACTGCGCTTTCGTGAAAGACAACTTCGTAAAGGCACTGATGTGTTCAAAGCGGGGAGTCATGTTTGTAGGCGAGCGCCATCATCTAAGCTATCTGCTGCCGTCAGGCAAATGCTATACTGTCAGCAACGATGTAGATGTGTGTGGCATCAGCGAAGACCATCAGGGCAATGTGTGGGTGGCAACGGAAAACAAGGGAATTATTAAAATCAGTGGAAACTTTAACCATGTAAATTCACTGAAATATGCCTACTTTAATCCGCAAAACGGCAACTATCCTGTCAGCGATGCCATCTATTGCAAAGAAGATTCAAAACACCGGATGTGGGCTATTTCCAACAGTGGAGGACTTTTCTTGCTGGACAATAACCTGTTTAACAATATTAACGATGAACTGCACTGGAATGTAGACAGGGTATTTTCTATATTGGAGGACAACGGCCATCACTTGTGGTTGACCACAGACAACGCTATTGTTTGTCTTGACTATCAGGACAAGCAGCATGTGCAATATGCTGTTTATACCAAAGAGAACGGCTTGGGAGACATTACTTTCATGACCAGTTCTTGCTTTAAGTATGGAAATGATGTGTACTTCGGGTCAGGCAGAAACTTGATAGCAATGAATACTGCCAAGCTAAACAGCAAGGATCCGCAATCGGCCAAAAACATCATTGTAACAGACTTGATTGTCGATGGCGAGCGTTATGCCGATTTGGACTCTGCTATGCGTGCGGAATTGGGCGAATACACACCGCAGTATCTCAGAGAACTGACCATACCGGCATCGGTCAACAAGTTCTCGATAGAGTTTGCCCTGCTCAGCTATGTCAATACTGCGGAGTGCAAGTATGCTTATCGTCTGGAAGGCTATGACAAGGAATGGCACTATGTAGACGCAGATTTAAGACAGGCGTCTTTCGAAAATATGCCTTCTGGCAGGTACAAACTGCATATCAAGGCTGCCGATAGTTTCGGCAGATGGGTGGAGATGCCTTATGCACTGCATATACATGTGCTTCCGCCATGGTATGCTTCAGTTTGGGCATACATGGTATATGTACTCTTGATAATAGACATAGGGTATCTTGCAATCATCTGGTACAAGGAGCGCTTGCGCACCAAAAACCGCTTGCAGATGCAGGTGGTGTTTACCAATATCACCCACGAACTGCTCACACCGCTTACCGTTATCTCTGCATCGGCAGACAGTATAGTCCATGAACACCCTGATTTGGCAAACCATACATCACTCATCCATAACAATATCAATAGGCTTACGCGCATGCTTCGACAGATATTGGAAGTAAGAAAAGCACAGGCTGGAAGACTGAAACTGAAGGTGAACGAAGGCTGTTTGGGAGATTTCTGTAAGGAAACCTGTATGAGTTTACTGCCCATCTTTACGCAAAAGAAACTTACCTTTACACAAGACATCACTTGCTTTGGCGAGAAAGCGTGGTTTGACAGCGACAAGATAGAGAAAATACTCTACAATCTGCTGAGCAATGCCGTGAAGTATTCTAATCAAGGCGGAAAGGTACATGTATCAGTAAACATAGCTGGCAGCATGGCTACCATGCGGGTGGAGGATACCGGTATAGGCATATCGAAAGATAAGCTGAAGCATCTGTACAGCAGATTTTTGGATGGCGACTATCGTAAAATGAATGTAATGGGCACGGGCATCGGTCTGTCGTTGGTCAATGACCTTGTGAAATTGCATCACGGAAGAATTGAATGCCAGAGTGAAGAAGGAAAAGGCACAGCCTTTACTGTAAGCATTCCGGTAAACAGAGATGCCTATACAGCCGATGAAGTGGTGGAAAATGCGAGTGCACCGCAGACAATTGTAACTGACACAACTGTGGATACGGCGGTGGATAACAAGGCGTTGCAGTCTGATACTGACGGAAGAGACAGCGGTGGAGAGAAAGACCATACGATACTGTTGGTAGAAGATAATGCAGAACTACTGTTGTTGATGAGTGGTTTACTGTCGAAATATTTCAATATACTGACTGCGGTAAATGGCGAAAAAGCACAGAAAATAATACTGAAGTCGGCCATTGATTTGGTGGTTACCGATGTGATGATGCCTGTAATGAACGGTATAGAGCTGACAAAATGGATTAAGCAGAGTAATGATTATTCGCAGTTGCCAGTGATAATGCTTACCGCCAAGACGCAAGATGCCGACCGCAACGAGGCGTATCGCATAGGCGCTGATGAGTATATAACAAAGCCTTTCAATAGTCAGAACTTGCTGTTGAGAATACAAAACATCATTGCCAACCGCGAAAGAATACGCCAGAAGTTTGAGTCGCAAACTGATTATAAGGTGGAAGAGCAGCATTACAGCAGCCCAGAGAAACTGTTTATTGAAAGCGTAATAGCCAAAATATTGGAGCATATTACGGATAGCGACTATGGCAGGGAGCAGCTGGCGGCTGACTTGTGTATTAGTAGCAGTTCGCTTTACAATAAGTTGCGGGCCATCACAGGGCAGAATATAACAAGCTTTATCACCAGCATCAGATTGAAAGAGGCTTGTCGCATATTGCGCATTGACCCTAATATACGTATCAACGAGCTGTCTTACCGTGTCGGGTTTACCACACCACGCTATTTCTCTCAGTGTTTTAAGAAAGAGTTTGGTATGTTGGTAAAAGAGTATGTAGAGAAGAACATCTCTGCAAAATAATAGTTTTACAGCCGGTAAATAGGCCAGTCAATACATTGTAAAGAGCCAATATACATCCGATATGGTGTACATTGGCTCTTTGGTTTTGTCAGGTATAGGATAAGAAAAGCACATGTATTGCTGTTGTTCAAGAAGGTTTTAGTGCATTTTCAGATGGCATGAATAGTGGAAAATCATTCACGGAGCATACCCAAATCATTCATTTTGTTCTTGATTGGAGCCGACAGGGTAATCCGTGTCCAAATAATCACGATAATTGTTCATTATATAATAAGTATTCTTTTATCTTTGCATATAGAAATAAAAAATAAAGGAACCTATGAACCCTACTAAGAAATCTTTTCTTACAGCGGCGTTGTCTCTGTTGTGCATGACAGCGCCGGTAACAGCAACAGCTGCCAATAAAAGCGGAAATTTCAGTGCAGGCAACAAGACTTTCATGCTGAACGGAAAACCGTTTGTGGTAAAAGCTGCCGAGTTGCACTATCCTCGTATACCACGTCCTTATTGGGAACACCGTATAAAGATGTGCAAGGCATTGGGCATGAACACCATTTGCTTGTACGTTTTCTGGAATATTCATGAACCACAGGAAAAATGCTTTGATTTTAAAGGACAGAATGATGTGGCTGAATTTTGCCGTTTGGCACAGAAAAACGGCATGTATGTTATTGTAAGGCCTGGCCCTTACGTCTGTGCTGAGTGGGAAATGGGTGGTCTGCCTTGGTGGCTGCTGAAGAAGAAAGATATCAAGCTGCGCGAGCAAGACCCTTATTTCATGCAACGTGTAGACCGTTTTGAAAAAGAAGTAGCCAAGCACTTGGCTCCGTTGACCATACAAAACGGCGGTCCTATTATCATGGTACAAGTGGAAAATGAATACGGTAGCTATGGGGAAGACAAGCCCTATATAACGGAAATTAGAAATACACTCAGAAAATATTGGAATGTTTCAGGGCAACGCACTGCCGGAAACGAATCATCCAATCAAGGCATTACGCTGTTTCAGTGCGACTGGAATTCCAACTTTGAGAAGAACGGATTGGAAGACCTCGTATGGACAATGAACTTTGGAACGGGTGCAAACATCGACAATCAGTTCAAACGCTTGCGCCAGTTACGGCCTAACGCCCCATTGATGTGCTCTGAATTTTGGAGCGGATGGTTTGACAAGTGGGGCGCACGCCATGAAACGCGTCCTGCTGCCGATATGGTGAACGGAATAGACGAGATGCTTTCTAAGGGCATTTCTTTCTCACTATATATGACTCATGGGGGCACCTCGTTTGGTCATTGGGCAGGAGCTAACTCACCAGGCTTTGCTCCTGATGTAACATCTTACGACTATGATGCACCGATTAATGAGTATGGACAGCCCACAGAGAAGTACTGGCTGCTTAGAAAAACATTGCAAAAGTATGCAGACAAGACGTTGCCGGAGGTGCCTAAGACACCGGCAGCTATCGTTTCTGTGCCAGAGTTTAAGCTGAAATACGCAACTTCTATCCAGTGGGGAACAGACAGCACAGCCAATAACCGTCAGCCATTGACCTTTGAAGACATGAACATGGGCTGGGGTAGCATGATTTATAACACCTTGTTGCCTGAAACCAACGGTAGCCAATTGGTCATCAATGGGCATGACTTTGTACAAGTGTTTATTGACGGCACGTATATAGGCAAGATAGATCGTGTTAAAAATGAACGCTCTTTGGCTCTTCCTGCTACTCGAAAGGGACAGACGCTGACCTTGCTTGTAGAGGGAATGGGACGCATCAACTTTGGTAGAGCTATAAAAGACTACAAAGGCCTGATTGGAGATGTTACGCTTACGGCAGATGTCGATGGTGATGAAGTTACATGGAACTTGAAGGATTGGCGCATGAGAGCCATCCCCGATGATTATCAGACGGCTGTTAAGGCTATGAATCATGCTCACAATGATTTGGCCACACCAAACCAGATACCTGCTGGCATTGGCTATTATAAAGGCTCTTTCCGTCTGGATAAAGTAGGCGATACTTTCTTGAATATGGAGAAATGGGGAAAAGGTCAGGTGTATGTTAACGGGCATGCACTGGGAAGATTTTGGTCTATTGGTCCACAACAGACGCTTTATTGCCCGGGCTGTTGGCTGAAGAAAGGCAATAATGAAGTGGTGGTGCTTGATGTAGTAGGTACTAAGAATCCTGTTATTTGGGGACAGACAAAATCTGAATTGGATAAGTTGCAATTGGAGAAAACCAATAAACACAATGATATAGGTAATAAACCAGACCTTAACTCTGCCACACCAGTGGCTGCTGGAGCTACTGGTGTAGGGAATGGTTGGCAAACAATAGCTTTTGCAAAGCCTGTTAAAGGACGCTATTTGGCATTGCAGTGTACCAGTACTCATGATGGTGAACCGCTCGCAATAGCAGAACTCTATTTGAAAGATGCTGCCGGCAAGCGTCTGAGTAGAGACCAATGGCAAGTGAAGTATGCAGATAGCGAAAATGAGGTGGGCAACCACACGGGCGATAAAGCATTTGATTTACAGGAGTCTACCTATTGGCAAACGGAGAAAGCTGCAGACTTTCCACATCTGATTGTTATTGATTTAGGGCAGGAAAGTACTGTTACTGCCTTGGAGTATCTACCAAGAATGGAGCAAGGTGCACCTGGCAGCATGAAAGAGTTTAAGATTTTTGTCTATTAATCATTGAGAGATTGAATTGTTAGTTCGGGCTAAGCATACCACGGTTAAGGTAAATATGGCTTTTATATAAGTATGTTGTTTCTGTGTTGTCTTAGCCCGAATTTAATATAGAGCCACTTCTCTTGTTGTAAAGAAATATGTTCGATACAATTATTTGTAAAGTTACACATAGACGATAAGGTAAATATGGCTTTTGTTTTCTCTGTAGCGATAGAGGTGAAACAAAGCTTTTTCAGACTATTTTGTAAATTGGGTTAGACGTAAAGTTAAGTATTGGTGGATAGGAATAATAATGGTTAACTTCCTATTTCATGCAATGGAATCTACTAAAGTCTTTAATGGGCATTGGTAAAAGGTAAAAGATGAGGAATAACAAAAATAGAGTGTGCGTTTTGTTACCACTTTCTGTTTCGCAAAAAGCCTTGGCTGTGATAAGCCGAGGCTTTGTTGTTGATAGATAGTCCTATTGTTCTCAGCTTTTAATAGCAGCCAACCGTAGGATTGATAATTAACATATTACTACATAAAACGTATATGCCCTAAAGTCCAATCAACTTTAGGGCATATACGTTTCGTATTCAAATAAAGGGTGTAAAAATTATTATTATGGCGTGTTTGCTAATAAAGTATAGGCTATTTTACCGTTTTAGGCGGAATGAGGTCTCTATACTTGCTATTTCTTCGCTAAATGCGCGGTCTGTCTTTAGCCTGCTTTCTACTTTCGCATAGCTATGTATAACAGTGGAATGGTCGCGACCTCCCACTAACTTGCCTATTCTTGAAGCTGACATTTTGGTGTATTTCTGCGCCAAATACATAGAGACTTGTCTTGCTACAACATAGTCACTCTTGCGGCTACGGCTTGTTAATGCTGCTGTAGAAACGTTAAAGTGGGTGCAAACAGACTCCATAATATCATCAATTGTCAATGGCTTGTCATCTACACGTACGGCACGTTTGACCACTCTTTCTGCCAACTTCAGGTCTATTTTGCTATTATATACAATAGAGTAGGCTAAAAGTGAATTGATAACACCTTCCAAATCGCGTACACTGTAGTTAGCTGTTTGCGCTATATAGCTAATCACTTCTTCTGAAATAGTGAGGCCATCGCGCTTTATTTTGCTCTTTAATATGTCTACGCAAAGCTGTATATTGGGCTTTTCCAGCTCTGCTATCAGTCCACAGCTAAAGCGTGTGAGCAAGCGATCGCTCATGCCTTGCAAGTCAACAGGAGGCCTATCGCAAGCCAAGATGATGCGTTTTCCATTGCGGAAGAGGTGATTGAAGATATGGAAGAATGTCTCTTGCGTTTTGGTTGCGGACACCCATTCCTGTATATCGTCCACAATGAGCATGTCAATGGTTTGGTAGAAGTTGATAAAATCATTGGTTTTATTGCTCAATACCGCATTAGTGAACTGCACCTGGAAGAGACGTGCACTGATGTAAAGTACTCTTTTTTGTGGGTATAGTTCTTTTGTTCTTACGCCAATGGCATTGATAAGATGAGTCTTTCCACAGCCCGAAGGTCCATAGATGAACATTGGATTGAACTGTGTTGTATTGGGACGTTCAGCGATAGATTCTCCCACAGATCGCGGTAGCTTGTTGCTATCACCTTCAATATAGTTGTCAAAAGTAAGATGTAGATTGAGCTGGGAGTCTATTTGCTGTACTTTTGCCACATCCATAGGTGTAGGAGGCTGATTGATACCAGTTTTCCGCTGTGGCGTGTTGTCTACATCTCCCCCTGGTTCCGACTGTATATCCACTACTTCATTGTGGCTTTTGTCTACCACAATACGGTAATTAAGGCGTACGCCATTACCAAAGAACTTAGTAAGAACCTTGTGAAGTAAGTCCACATAGTTTTCCTCCAAGTACTCATATACAAAAGAGCTGGGTACTTGAACCAATAAAGTCTTGTTGGTCTCATTGTATGATTCGAATACAATAGACTTGAACAAGGAAGAAAACTGCTGTTCTGAGACATTCTCCTTAATTACGAAAAGGCACTTTTCCCAGAGCGTTTTGGGGTTATTACTCATATATAACTACAGATGATTAAATCTCTCTTAGGAATGAACTTTTTCCTTTCTAATAGGCACAACAAGCCTTGCGGGTGGATTGTCGCACCGCGTTGTGAGGATGTGTTCAACCGTGTCAAAGAGTTGATTATTCCTTTTTATTTTGGTTTAATTTGCCCATTGTTTAAGGCTCTCCATTGTTTTCTGCTGAAGTTCACCCTAAAAGTGGGACGTATACTTTATTTATTATGAGGTGTGTAATCTTTATAGCGCAAGACAATTTTCCTTGATTGTTACGTGTATAGAGTGTATCAAATCAAGAACTGTTATCCTTATAAAGGACTGTAAAATCCTACTAATAGGGTTGCAAGGTCTTTTAAATGCTTGATTAGCGACTGCAAATTTCGCAAAAATATTTGATTTGGGCAAATATTCCTTTTTATATATTATGGTGTATAGGTACTAAAAGTTCCATAATATTAGTGTTTTATGCGTATCTTTCATGTTTTAAAGAACTTCTTGTGCTGGTTATCTCTAAAGTGTTGATAATAAATTATTTGCGTGTTTCAGTCCTGTTTCATACTTATTTCATTCTTTTTGCGTAATTATTATGGAATATTTTGTATATGAGTGAGTTGTGATACTTTTTGTAATAGTTTGAAACGGATTTTATTATTTATATAAATTCTAAATAGATAAGATGCGTTTCATATTACAAACAGATTTCTCCGTGTATTGTTTTACTGACTTTAAAGGGTAAAATACGATAGGAGGAGAACCGATATTTCTTTTGATTTTGGAAATCGGAGAACTGGTAAAGAGTAGGGTGAGGATGGTGTCGGGAGAGCATCTTCTCCACAGTCAGAGTAGGTTAAGGTATGATGGGTGCAGCAAGTTATGTGGAGAGCTGGAGACAGGAGATATTAAAAGGCATGCTAACTTATTAACTTACTGTTTAAGTTGGCATGCCTTTTGCTGTATTAAAGTTTTCCTTTTATTGTCTATTGTTGTGTATAGTCTCCTTATGAATATAAACAATGCAAAAACAGAACTGTGGAGAGCTGCTGCTCTTGCTTGTAGATGGAGACTTTATAGCGGCTTATTTATCTTTGCGTCCAAATAGAGAGAAGTGTACGTATCGCTTTGGATGTGCCTTCAAATCTATGAGCAGTGAGTCTGCCGACTTCATGGTGCTGCTTAAATTGTTGTAGAGTGAGGGGTCGTGCAGCAGCTTTCCGAGTGATCCTTGCTGGTCATTCAGCTGTGTTGTAAACTGATGCACATTGTCAAGTGTAGCATCAACCTTAGCCATTGTGCCTGCCACGTCTACTTTGTTGAGGTTAGCAGTCAATGTCTTTGTATTGTCGAGCACCCCATTTGCACGCTTTACCATGCCCGGTATATCACGGTTAAGACCTGCCAACAGTGTGTTCAGTTCGCGTGTGGTGGTGGTCAGGTTGCTGGTTACGGTCTGCACGTTGTGTACTGACTGTGCTATGGCGGGGTCTGCCAACAGGATGTTTAGTGTATGCGCTATGGAGTCAATCTTTGGCAGTATGCTCATGACCACAGGCACCATGTCTTTCATTTGTCCTAAGGCACCGTCGTTGATGCCACCGTCTATTGTTTCTCCGGGGTTAACACGTTCTCTTGGATTGTTGGCCAGCAGCAGATTTACTTTCACGTTGCCCAACATATCGCTTACAATCTCTGCGCTGCTGCCTTTCGGTATGCGCAGTTGCTGGTCAACATCGGCCTCTACCATGATGCTGCCTTGCTTGTCGTAGTTGTAAGTAATGTTTTTTACTACGCCTACTTTGTAGCCATCGGCATAGATAGGGCTTGATGATGCCAAACCGCTGATGTCTTTAAAGGATATGTAGTACTTGTTGCTGGTTGAGAAGAGGTCAAGGCCCTTTAGGAAATTCATGCCGAAAAAGAGGATGACCAAACCGCAAATAGCCACCAATGCTATTTTGACTTCTTTCGTAAAATACTTCATATTGTTGTTATCTGTTGTTCTTAAACTCTTTGATTGCTTGGTTGATGTTCATTTTCTCGCCATTTTTAAAGGCTACGATAAATGCTTCCGGAAACTTGTCGAGTATTGACTTGCGCAAGCGGTAAATCTCGTTATAGTTGGTTGATGCCCCATAAGTGTATTTCACATAGTCGTTTTCGCGGTATGAGCTGACATCACCAAGACCTTTAAATTGTGGGCTACCGGCGCGTATCAGTTTTGAACTGGCAATGATTTGCACTTTAAACACAGGCTTGTCGTTGTTGGTTTCCTGATGGCTTGCTGCTTTTGCGGCAGGTTTGTGCGTGGAGTCTTGATTGCTTTTGCCTGTAACGGTTTTGCTGTTTTTAGCTGTTGCAGCCTGTTTCGTGGCTGCTGCAACGGCAGCTTTTGCTGTTTTTACGGTTGCTTTGCTGTCCGTAGAGTCGCTGTTGCTGCTTGTGCTGACCGTTATCTGTGTATTGCGCTGCTTTACGGTAGGCGTTTTTGTTTTCACTGGTATTACTGCCACCTCTTTTGTGTCGTTATTGTCTATGAGTGCAGGCACATTGACAGGTGTTTCTTTCGGAGCATTGTAGGGCACTGTAAAGCCTTTGCTGTATTTTTTCTTGAAAGCGAGGAATGCTTGATAGATGCCTTTTCCTAATTTGTCTACATTGTCTTTATTGTTCAGATATGCCTCTTCATCAGGTGTAGTGATAAAGCCTAACTCAATTAAACAGGCAGGCATGGAGGTTTCTCTGAGCACCAAAAACACGTCTTGCTTTACGCCCTTGTCAGGTCTTGAGGCAGTAGCACACACGTTTTTCTGCACGTATTTGGCCAGTTCCACGCTCTTAGCCATGTTTTTGTCATGCATAAACTCAAACATGATGGTGCTTTCGGGCGAATTGGGGTCATAGCCTTCATAGTGCTCTTTATAGTCTTTCTCGATGGTGATGACTGCATTTTCGCGTTTGGCGGCACTGAGCTTCTCGTCAGAGCGGCGCATACCCATGGTGTAGGTCTCCAGTCCGCGTGCTATATGCCCTGCGGGCAGAGCATTGGTGTGTATGGATATAAACACGTCGGCTTTGTTCTTGTTGGCTATGTCTGCGCGCTGATGTAGCGGTATAAACACATCTTTCTTGCGTGTATAGATTACTTTTACATCCGGACAATTCTCTTCTACGTACCGTCCGAATGTCAATGCTACGTTAAGATTGATATTCTTCTCCAGCGAGTAGGCACCCCTTGCGCCGGCATCGTGTCCGCCATGACCGGCATCGATAACCAGTGTAAAGTGTTTGTCTGCGCTCAAGGCTATGGTGGAGAAGGATAGTATGGCCAGTAAAATGACTATTATCTTTCTGTTCATATATTTCAAGTTGTTATGCATAACGCCACTTCTCCTCTGCAAGGTGGCTTTACCTTATTAGATAAGGGTATATAAATGAGCTACTTGACCGTGTGCTTTTATGGTCGACCTGCACCTGTCAAGTTGTTTGCAAAGTTAATTATTTCTTTTTGAAAACCATGTTGTTTCAAATAGTTTTTTCGTTAGTGAGGTGCAATTCAACAGCAGCTCCGTCCATTTGACCACCCATAGGCGGGTTGTCTTTGCTTAGTGTAATGTCTATGGCTTCTATCTGTGGAAGGTGGTTGACGATGCTTTGCGCTATTCTCCATGCTGCATTCTCCAGCAGGGCAGAAGGCTTCAGCATCTCCGTTTTGGTGAGTTCGTAGAGGCAGGCATAGTTGACGGTGTGGTCTACGCAATCTGTTTGGGCTGCCTTCAGCAAGTTGTATTTTACGCGTAGGCTTACGGTAAAGTTGGCTCCTGTCAGCCTTTCTTGTGGCATTACGCCGTGGTGAGCATAGAAGTGCATTTTGTTCAGTTGCACGTAGCTTGATGTAAGTGTTACCATTGTAGATAGCTTGTGGTGTTAAAAAGCACATTGACGGACGGTCATGCTTCCATGTACCGCCCGTCAATGCAAGTATTGTTAATTTGCTGTTGTCATGTTCAGCTCTCTTTTCTTTGTATCTATCCGCAGCGTGATGAGCCACAGTTGGTGCAGATGAGGCATCCCTCTTGGTAAACGAGGGTCTCTTGTCCGCAGTTAGGGCATTTTTGGCCTTTAGCTTGTGTGCCATCGGCTATGTATTTCTTCAGTGCGCGCTCTACACCATTCTTCCATGTGTTGATGCTTTCGCTCTTTAGTTGCAGCGAGCTTACCAGTTTTATCACGTGGTCGATAGGCATACGGTAGCGCAGCACACCGGAAATCAGTTTGGCATAGTTCCAATACTCAGGGTTAAACTTCTCGCTCAAACCTTCCACAGTGGTCTTGTAGCCACGCTTGTTTTCAAACTGGAAGTCGTAGCGGTGCTTGCCGTTCTCGTCTGTTTTCTTGATAATCTTGCCTTTGGTGATGGTTTTGGGCAGTACAATACCTTCTTCATCATCTTGCAGACCTGTGAATATCTCATAAGGATAACCGTGCAGCAAGCCCACAAAGGCTACCCATTTCTCCTTGTTGTTTTGGAATCTTACTACATCACACTCTAACTCTTGTGGCCTTACCTCTATCACGTCAGGGTGTATTTGCAGTGCTTTCTTGCTGGCGCTGTTGGTTCCGTCAGCCTTCTTTTTCTTCTTTTCTACCGATACCATTACGCCAGAGCGGCTGCCGTCGCGATAGATGGTACAGCCCTTGCAGCCTGAGCGCCATGCTTCTACATAGAGCCTGTTGACCAAGTCTTCGTCTACATTGTTAGGCAGGTTTACGGTAACGCTGATAGAGTGGTCTACCCATTTCTGTATAGCACCTTGCATGCGCACCTTCATCAGCCAGTCTACATCGTTGGCTGTGGCTTTATAGTAAGGAGAGAGGGCTATCAGTTGGTCCAGTTCTTCCTGATTGTAACGCTTGTCGGTATCGTATCCGTTTACTTTCATCCATGTCAGGAACTTGCGGTGATATACGATATATTCTTCAAAAGAGTCGCCCACCTCATCCACAAAGTCTACATGTACGTCAGCATCGTTAGGGTTTACCTTGCGGCGACGCTTGTACACAGGCATGAATACAGGCTCTATGCCGCTGGTGGTCTGTGTCATCAAGCTGGTAGTGCCGGTAGGTGCGATGGTCAGACAGGCGATGTTGCGTCTTCCATACTGGCGCATCTCCTCATAGAGTTGCGGGTCAGCCTCTTTAATGCGGTTGATAAAAGGATTGTTCTCCTCTCGCTTGGCATCGTAGATAGCAAATGCCCCGCGCTCTTTAGCCATGTTTACCGATGAGCGGTAAGCCTCGATTGCTAAAGTCTTGTGTATGTTTACAGAGAAGTCAGTAGCCTCTTGTGTGCCATAGCGCAAACCCATGGCTGCTATCATGTCGCCTTCGGCGGTAATGCCTACGCCGGTGCGTCGGCCCAGTCCGCTCTTGTTCTTGATTTTCTCCCACAGATGTTTTTCCGTAGCTTTTACCTCATCGGTCTGCGGGTCTCTTGCTATCTTGGCCAGTATCAGGTCTATCTTCTCCATCTCCATGTCCACAATGTCGTCCATGATGCGCTGTGCCAGCGCTACATGTTTGCGGAAGAGGTCGTAGTCAAAGTGGGCTTCAGGTGTGAAAGGGTTCACTACGTAAGAGTAGAGATTGATTGACAGCAATCGGCAAGAGTCGTAAGGGCAGAGCGGTATCTCGCCACAAGGGTTGGTAGATACGGTGCGGAAGCCTAAATCGGCATAACAGTCAGGTATGCTCTCGCGCAGAATAGTGTCCCAAAAGAGCACGCCAGGCTCAGCACTTTTCCATGCGTTGTGTACTATCTTCTCCCATAGTTTTTTGGCGTTGATGTTCTTTTTTACAATAGGGCTGTCGCTGTATACAGGAAATTGCTGTGTATATTCCCTGTTGTCGATAGCTGCCTGCATGAATTCATCGTCCAGCTTTACCGATACATTGGCACCTGTAATCTTGCCTTCGGTCATCTTGGCGTCAATAAAAGCCTCGCTGTCGGGGTGCTTGATGCTTACGGAGAGCATCAAGGCTCCGCGCCTTCCGTCTTGTGCCACTTCGCGTGTGGAGTTGCTGTATCGCTCCATAAACGGAACAAGACCGGTAGAGGTAAGGGCAGAGTTGTTTACAGGTGAGCCTTTGGGCCGCAGGTGCGACAAATCATGGCCCACGCCTCCGCGACGCTTCATTAATTGCACTTGCTCTTCATCTATCTTCATGATAGCTCCGTAAGAGTCAGAATCGCCGTCCAGACCTATTACAAAGCAGTTGGAGAGGGATGCCACTTGGTGGTGGTTACCTATGCCGGTCATGGGGCTGCCGGCAGGCACAATGTATTTGAAATGGTTGAGCAAGTCAAATACTTCTTGTGCTGTAAGAGGATTGGGATAGTTGTTTTCTATGCGCTCTACCTCTTTGGCTATACGCCAATGCATGTCTTCAGGAGTCTTTTCGAAGATATTTCCGAAACTGTCTTTCAGTGCATACTTGTTTACCCATACCCTTGCAGCCAGTTCGTCGCCGTCAAAATAGGGCAGAGAAGCTTGGTATGCCTCCTCAAACGTATAAGTTTTGTTCTGTTCCATTTATGTTAAGTGTATGTATTCAGGGAGTGTTCCGTTTGCTATTAGATATCCTTTTTGATTTAGCGTGTGCAAAGATAATGCCTTTTTATGATACAAAGAAATTCTTTTTGGAATATTTTTATGCTGCAAAAAACATAAAAGTTTCCCAAAAATTGCAACTCTCGTTTTGGAAAAATGCAAGTAGTTGATAAATAGATTACTTATGTTGAAACTGTCAAGTTGTGGTTTATTATAAGTTTGTAAAACGTTGGAAATGAGCTTGTTTTTATAAAATAAAGTCTCTTTTTTCGCGCTTCTCCTATATATAAGTAGGTGAAACTGAAAAAATGCACACTTTCTTTGAACTTTACATTTTTCAAAACTTTCAGTGCAATAACTTGCCTCGTTTTGCAGCACGGCGTAATGAGTGGCAAAATGCCTTGTAAATGTGTGTGCATTCATAACACATTATCAATCAGTAGCCTACGGTTTTTCTGGCTGTAATGTGCACTTTTAAAGTAGCCGAAAGCAGTGCTCTTGTGGTCCGGTTGCACCGCTTTCGGCTCTTCATTGCCATGCTTCCAGCCTTTGATGACAGTTCTTTGTGGGACCAAGAGCATAGCAATGAGCCTTGCGGAACAGTATAAAAAGCTCGGAAATTGACTTTTTTGTGCATTTGATGCATTGATTTTTCATTTCGACTTTTCTGTTTCGACAATTTTGCTTGTCAAGTTTTTTGCTTGCACACAATAGCTTCCCGTCCTGTAAAATTGCCTTCATGGCATATTGGCATGTAGCTTTCAGCCCCCATGCAAGAGCAAGACACCTGGCGGGAAAAACGGATGAAAAGGCATCTAAAGCTATAAAAGTAGGGCGATGACATGGAAAAACAATGGTGAAAAATAGAAAAAATAACGCATAAAAGTAAAAAATATCTGATTTTATGCTTGAAATAAGCGGAAAAAAGATAATTTTGCAAGCCGTAAACAAATAACTAACGCCGCCCAAAGGAAAGGTGCTCGAGTGGCTGAAGAGGCACGCCTGGAAAGCGTGTATACGTCAAAAGCGTATCGGGGGTTCGAATCCCCCTCTTTCCGCACAGCGACTTTAGGTTTTGACAGTTATTTTTTTATGCAAAATACAATGAATAACCTGATTGCAAAGATTGCAATAATCTCGTTTCTCGCTTTTTCTCAAAGTATTGTCGCTACTGCTCAGACGGGCAAGTTGCCTGCTGAAGCTAAGGCCAAAGCTGTATCTACCTTAGCGGCAGAACAGCCCAAGAGTGGCAAAAAAACGGTAACGGCACCACCTGCTGCACAGCAATCAGCCCCACAGACTGCTGCTGACACTGCGGCAACAGACGCACAAGCCGACTCGCTTGATGTGATGGACACTACTGCAACGGCTGATGCTATGGCACCGGTAGAGAGTGAAGGCTTTCATAAAGTATTGAAATCTAAATATATAGAAGGTAGTGCGGGCTTCATGTCGTTAGTAGCGCTGGCCTTGGTATTAGGCTTGGCATTCTGCATAGAGCGCATTATCTACCTCACACTCTCTGAAATCAATGCCAAAAAGCTGATGTCTGATGTCGAAGCCAAGGTGCTTGCCAATGATATAGATGGGGCTAAAGCAATCTGCCGAGATACCCGCGGGCCAGTGGCTTCTATCTGCTATCAAGGTCTGTTGCGCATCAACGACCCGATAGACGATATAGAGCGCAGTGTAGCTTCTTACGGGTCAGTGCAAGCTGCCAACCTTGAGAAAGGCTGCTCATGGATAACCCTGTTTATCACTATGGCGCCATCGTTAGGCTTCTTGGGTACAGTAATAGGTATGGTCATGGCATTTGAACAGATACAAATGGCGGGCGACATCAGTCCTACCATCGTAGCCGCCGGCATGAAGGTGGCACTTATCACCACTATCTTTGGTTTGATAGCAGCCTTGATCATGCAGGTGTTCTATAATTATATATTGTCTAAGATAGAGCATATTACCAGCCAGATGGAAGAGTCGGCCATTACGCTGCTCGATACCATCATGAAATATAAGTTGACACGATGAAACATTACTCATTCAAAGACCTGAGACAATGGCCGGCAGAGCGTCTCTCTACCATGGTGCTCTATGTGTTGGTGGCTGTGGCAGCAGCGGTCTTTGCCTTGTTTTATCTGGTAGGCTTTGACACACCGTATGCCGATGACCCGCAGTTTAACGCTCCATTGTTTACCGATGTGGTGTTAGGGCTGCTCTTTTTGTCGCTACTGTTGGGTTGTGTAGCAGCAGGCTTTTCGCTGATACACGCTTGGAAGCTACGCGACAAGATTTCACGCACAGTCAACAATATACCGGCCAGACGCATTACAGCCTACACCTTTGGCGGTGTAGTGGCATGTTTGGCAGTTACTTTCCTCATGGGTTCCTCTGCACCGGTAGTGGTTAACGGAACCAGTTATAGCAATGTGTTTTGGCTGAAAGCCACCGATATGTTTGTCAATACCTCGTTGGTGCTCATCATTGTGGCAGCAGCAGGCGTGGTGTTAGGCTTGAGTGGCTATGGCCGCAAGTTGAAATTAAAAAATAAGGAGCTGTAATCTATATGATATTGAGACACAACAAGCGTGGCGTTCCATTGTTAAACACCACTTCTACGGCCGATATATCCTTCATACTGTTGGTGTTCTTCCTTGTCATTACATCAATGGATGTGGATAAAGGCTTGTCTCGTCAGTTGCCGCCTATTGACAACAAGCAGCAGCAACAGCCTACTGACATCAATAAAAACAATGTGATGGACCTGAAGATAGATGCACATAGCAGACTTACCTTAAACGACAAGCCTGTGAAGATGGACCAACTGCGACAAGCGGTAGAACGCTTTGTGGCAGGTTCAGCGCATCGTTCTTCCCATATTATCACTCTTGCCGTAGACCGCAGTGCCACTTATGATGCCTATTTTACGGCAGAAAATGAGATTGTAGCAGCCTATAACGCACTCCGCAATCAATGTGCCATGAAGCTGTATGGGCGGGTCTATGAGCGTTGTACCAAAGAACAGCGCGAGCAGGTGCGCCGCCTTTATCCGCAGCGACTGACGGAAACCATGACCGGTGCAGTGAAAGGAGGCGCGCAATGAGCCTTTTCAATCACTCCCGCAGACAGGTGCCGCTGCTTAATACCTCAGCTCTGCCAGACTTGGTGTTTACAGTTCTCTTCTTCTTTATCACCGTTACCCACATGCGTAAGGTAACGCTGAAGGTGAAATACCAGGTGCCTGCCGGTACAGAACTGACCAAGCTGACCAAGAAATCGGCTGTTACCTATTTATATATAGGCAAGCCTACGGCGCAGATGCAGCCAGTGGCAGGGCATAATACCCGCATACAGATTAACGACAAGTATGCTGATATGCCCGCAGTTGTGGACTATGTGTCGCAAGAACGCAAGCACATGCAGCCGGAGGACGCCCAAAACATGACCGTATCCATCAAGGCCGACCGTGCCACCAGCATGGGAATAATAGCCGATGTGAAGCAAGCTTTAAGGCAGGCTGGGGCTTTAAAGATAAATTATTCAGCTATTTCAAAAAATAAGAAATAGCTATAATAACGCATAAAAGGTTTTAATTTGGTACTATAACATGAAAAAACAGTTATAGATTGTTGCAAGGTAAACAAATTTGTCTTATCTTTGCACGAAAACAAACTTAGCAAAATGGCACAGCATATATTAGATTCTTTAGACAAAAAGATACTCCGTCTGATAGCAGATGATGCGCGTATACCTTTCCTTGAGGTAGCACGTTGTTGCAATGTGAGTGGCGCTGCCATTCATCAGCGCATCCAGAAACTCAACAATATGGGCGTGTTGAAAGGGTCGCAGTTTATTATTGACCCAGAGAAAATAGGCTATGAGACATGCGCCTACGTAGGTCTGAACCTTAAAAATCCGGCACAGTTTGATGATGTAGTGGAGGAATTGAAAAGCATACCGGAGGTAGTTGAGTGCCATTATACCACAGGCGACTACGATATGTTTATCAAAATCTATGCTTTCAATAACCATCATCTGCTCAATATCATCCACGATAAGTTGCAGCCATTGGGGCTTTCACGGAGCGAAACCATCATTTCCTTTAACTCAGCGTTTAACCGTCAGCTGCCTATCATGGACATTCCAGTGAGCGATGAGATAATAGATGAAGAGGAATAGCACGCATACAGGCAAATAAAGCTCAGGGTGCAACAGACTGGTATGCTTGGAACAACAGTGCAATGAGCTTGATAGCATCGAATAATATCTATAATAATGTGGGCAAGATGAATGTGTTTCATCTTGCCCACATCGTGTTTTGAGAGTTTTTTTGCGGCATGATGAATGTCGCAAAAGAGTACTGTCGGTTAGCAAAACTGTGCCAATGGCTTTTGCATTTCTTGCCAATGGCTTTTACTTTTCATAGTCAACGAAGTCGTATTCATACGCATGCTTCTCGTCAGTAGAGTGCTTCTCACGGTTCACTTCATGCCAATTGCTGTATGAAGGGAAGAAAGCATCGCAGCCGGTGGGCGTATCGTTGATTTCAGTTAGACACAAGCGGTCTGCCAAAGGCAATGCTTGTTCATACACACTGGCACCTCCTATGATGTAGATATCTTCGTTTTCGGCACAATGTTTCAAGGCTTCGCTTAGCGAAGTGTAGCAGTCGCAGCCCTCAAAAGCTGTGGCAGTGCGACTTAACACCACATTGCGGCGGTTGGGAAGTGCCCCTTTTGGCAGCGACTCAAAGGTGCGTCTGCCCATGATAATGGTGTGTCCAGTGGTCAGAGCCTTAAACCTTTTAAGGTCGTTTGGCAACCAATAAATCAGTTTGTTGTCTCGTCCTATGGCGCGGTTTCTTGCCACTGCTGCTATTATGTTTATTCTCATTCGTCTCTGTTTTGATGGGGTTAGGCATTGTGATGGCATCATTACCACCTTGTTTGCATGGATTTATACACTTACTTGTCCCGATATATGAGGCCAAGGATTGTAGTTTTCAAGTGTGAAATCTTCGTATTTAAAGTCAAACAAGTCTTTTACGTCAGGGTTGATACGCATGGTTGGCAAGGGTCTTGGCTCACGGGTAAGTTGCAGTTTCACTTGTTCCAGATGGTTCAAGTAGATGTGTGTGTCGCCCGTAGTGTGTATAAACTCACCCGGTTTCAGGCCCGTTACCTGTGCCATCATCATGAGCAGCAAGGCATAAGAAGCTATATTGAAGGGCACTCCAAGAAAAGTGTCTGCACTGCGCTGGTAGAGTTGTAGGCTCAGTTTGCCGTTGGCAACATAGAATTGGAACAGACAGTGGCAGGGAGGAAGCTTCATTTGGTCTATATCAGCCACGTTCCAGGCACTTACAATCATTCTTCTTGAGTCGGGGTTGTGCTTTATCTGCTCTATCACATTCTTGATTTGGTCTATGTGTCCGCCGTTATAGTCGGGCCATGAGCGCCATTGATGCCCATATACAGGACCCAGTTCGCCATTCTCATCAGCCCATTCGTTCCATATTCTTACGCCATGCTCTTGCAGATACTTTACGTTTGTATCTCCTTTCAGAAACCACAGCAGCTCATAGATGATAGACTTGAGGTGCAGTTTTTTGGTTGTTAGCAGAGGAAAACCATCCTCCAGATTGAATCTCATCTGGTTTCCGAATATGCTGATAGTGCCCGTTCCGGTTCTATCATGCTTCTTGTTGCCTTCCGTCATGATGCGGTTCAGCAGGTCTAAGTATTGTTTCATTGCTGTATGTTGTGTCTTGATATATTCCGTTTGCGGTTTAGAACAGTTCGTTGTTGCTCTCAGGTATATGCGAACTCTTTATCTTCCATTCATTGGGATAAAGGTTATTGGCGCGGTTTCCTATGTTTTTGGCAAAGCCGATGGGATGCTTTCGGTAGCAGAGCAGCGCGTAGCCGCGCGGCGTTCCGGCAGGAAGCGTGATGCTTTCTTTGCGCAGATAGGCTATGGCTTGGCTGTAGTTGAGTTCCACTTGGGTGAAAGCATCGCGCTGAAGGGCTGTAGACAGTGCCAAGGCTTGTGCCGGTATGATGTCTTTTCCTTTGATTTCGCCCATCTTGATGCCTGCACTCATTATTTTGAGTGTGCTTGCTGCTGCGTCGTAGACAGACTTCCATGCCTTTGGAATGGCTGTTACAGCAGTGCCGTTGACAACAGGCTGATAGTTGTCTGCATCTTTTATCCAGCCCATATAGGGCTTTATGGTATTGGCTTTATTGCGTTCCGTCTTGTTGCGTCGTGCTTTCTTGTCTTTTGCTTTCTGTGCTTGCGGCTCACTGCTGCCCGGCTTTTTGAGTACCGCCATAAAGAGTCCCTCGCCTTTGGAGAGACCTGGGATAAAGCGGCAGACAGGCTTGGGGAAGTCTGCTACTTGTGAACCGCTGATGTGCCACTTGGCTTCAGTGTTGACGGTGAGCACTTCTGCGCCAAAGGTTTCGGCTATGTGTTTCACGTTCAGCTCATCTTCCTTGGTGTTGAAGGTGCAAGTAGAGTAGATGAGCAGACCGCCCGGCTTGAGGCAATTCCATAGAGCCTCGACGATGTCTCGCTGTAATGTCCAGCATTTCTCTACGTTTTGCAAGCTCCATTCGCTGATGGCAGCAGGGTCTTTGCGGAACATTCCCTCGCCCGAACAAGGCACATCAGTAAGTATTACATCAAATTTGATGCCGCTTTTGGCATAATCTTGTGCATAGTTATTGGTAACAATAACGTCTGGATGCCCGAATTTCTGCATGTTTTCTGCCAGCACTTGTGCTCTGGGGCGTAACGGTTCGTTGCTGAACAGCAGACTGCCTTCGGGCAATGCAGCCCTTGCCACCGTTGATTTTCCGCCGGGAGCGGCGCACATGTCGAGCATGGTAACGGGCAAAGTACCTATATATTGGCGCATCACTTGGTCGAGAAACATGGACGATGCTTCCTGAACGTAGTACAAACCAGCATGGAGCAGGGGGTCGAAAGTAAAGTTCAGGCGCTGCTTCAGATAGTAACCGCCGCGGCACCAGGGCACTTCAACCTCTGCCATGGGCATGTCTTGCAGGGTGGCTTTAGTCTTTAGGGGGTTGAGCCTTACGCTTACAGGCGGATTTTGGTTCAGTCCTTTCAGCAGCGCTTCAACCAAGTTGCCATCCAACTGCTGACGGATGCCGGTCAAGAAGTCATCGGGTAGTTGCATATTTAATATGGGGTAAATTGCCTGTTTAATAATGTAGAGATACGAGATACAAAGTTACAAATATTTTCAAAGTTTTGAACTAAAAAGTTGTATGATTACCTTTATTAACTTATCTTTGCAAAAGAAATACCACAAAAGCAGCCTTATTGACCCTTCGAAAGGTTAAAAAGGACTATTATAGGCTTAAAATATTTACAAATTTTAGCTATTAATGAAATACTGTTAACATTCAGTTGACAGTTTGCCTGTTGCCTTTCGGGTTGCGGTAACGCTCTTTTGCATGGATAAAAACATTATGTATCATTTAAAACATTTTAGGTTATGAGATTGAAATGCGTATTAATGGCTTTGGCTGCGTTGGCATTTTCGGCTGCTGCCATGGCACAGGAAGAGGAAGATACTTATATGTTCAACCACCTTTCGGTAGGTGTTAATGTAGGAACTCCGGGCTATGGCTTTGATGTGGCTGTGCCGGTGGGCAAGCATTTCCAGCTCCGTGCGGGTTTCTCCACGATGCCCAAGATAAAGGCAAGCACAGATCTTGACTTCAACGGTGTGCCTTCTACCGGTACCTTCAACGTGCCTTCATCTATCAAGATAGAGGCAAAACCCGGCTTCTCCAATGCCAAGATATTGGTGGATATATATCCTTTTAACAGCAGCAACTTCCATATTACCGGTGGAGCCTATTGGGGCAGCAGCGAGGTTGTTACGGCATACAACAAAGAAGAGGGCGTATTGAAGGATGTGGCAGACTGGAACCGTGCTCATCCAAACCAGCTTATCGGTCTTGAGTTGGGCGATTATCTGCTTACACCTGATGCTGCCGGCAATGTCAGTGCATGTGTCAAGACCGCTTCTTTCAAGCCATATTTGGGTATCGGCTTTGGCCGTGCTGTGCCACGCAAGAACCGTTTGGGCTTCATGTTTGAGTTAGGTACACAGTTTTGGGGCACGCCTAAGGTTTACTGTAACGGCACAGAGCTAACTCCAGAGGGTCTTGATGCAGACGGTGGCGCTATTGTCAAGGTGCTCAGTAAGGTAAAAGTATATCCGGTAATGAACTTCCGTCTGTGTGGAAGAATACTATAACCATAAGCCTGTGAAGGCTGTTTAATCATGTGTAAAATCAGATTTGCCCTGCAAGAGCCTGTGCTTTTGCAGGGCTTTTTGTAGCTGTGGGTGTGGCAAGCTGCGGGTTGCGTGGCAGCAGAAAAAGTCTGTCCTGTGATAAAAAATGCCGTATTGATGCAACCTTTTGGCCTGTGGCTGCGTCTAACAGGCAGAATATTAAAAAACAAGAGACATGAGAAAAGCAGTATTAGCAGTAATGATGGCCTTGATGGTGGGTAGCACTACACTGGCCGCGGTGCCTCATTATAGGCACAATCCACACTTGATAAACCAGCAAACTCAGGTGGATAAAGGGGGCGTAGCAGCCTATTCAGACACTACGGCCACCGCCGACGATACCGCCAGTGTGGCAGATGATGACGACAGTGCAGGCGACGATCAGTGGCAAGGCAGTGATTTTGACAATATAAACGACCCCTTCAAGCTGATGGCTTACCTCACTACGTTAGGTGTGGGCGGTGTATTTGTGGCCATAGCCTTTGTGCTGGTTGTGCTGTTGATATGCCTGGCACCTTTCGGCTTGTTGGTAGTTCTGCTCGTTTTTCTGGCAAAACGCAGAAAACAGGCACGTGGAGCGGTTGACGCTTCTGCCGGTGCCGATAGCCAACAGATGCCCCGTGCAGCATATAAACCTACCGATGAGATAGAGGAGTTGTGGCAGTCGGGCATCAAGAAGGCTGCTTTAGGCTTGGGACTGACAGTGGCAGGTATATGCAATGCAGGCAGTCTGTTTTACATAGTAGGTGCCATCCTGTTGTGTTATGGCGCAGGTCAGGCCTTGTTGGCGCGCTACTCTGCTGCCGGCAAGCGCACCAAGCAGACCGACGAGCCTTGGAATGACGATACTTTTACGCCTTTTGCAGAGGAAGAAGAAGCTGAACAGGCAGAGCAGAAAGCCGCTGATGATACGTCTGCTGACGGGCAAGACAAGGATGATACATCTGTTACCAAATAATGAACGATAAGATTGGATAGCCCTGTGGATAAGTTAACAGACATAGCCTTGGTGGCCCAAGTGGTTACATTGCACAACAAGCGAGCCTTTGACACGCTGGTCAAGAAGTACCAGTCGGGTGTGCGCCGCTTCTTGTTGCACCAAACCTTGGGCGACAGCCAGTTGAGTGATGACCTTGCCCAAGACACTTTTGTCAAGGCATACACTCATCTCAGCAGCTTCAAAGGCGTGTCTGCTTTCTCCACATGGCTCTATCGTATAGCCTACAACGTGTTTTACGACTACCGGCGCACGCATCATCTGTCTGTCGATATAGATACGGTAGAGATGCGGCAGCGTGCTTCTGCCCATCCTGACAAGGCGCTTCAGTTGGACCTCTACAAGGCTTTGGCACAACTGAAAGAGGTGGAGCGCTTGTGTATAACGCTGCAATTGGTAGAGGGGCAACCCGTAGAACAGATAGCAAAGATAACAGGCTTGAACCTTGGCACGGTGAAGTCGCACCTGTCGAGGGGAAAAACAAAATTGGCAACTTACTTAAAGGCAAACGGATATGACAGATAATAAAGATGAACTATTGGTGCGTAGCTTTATGCAGACGCACTATTTTGAGGTGGCAGACGATGGCTTTTCGGCTCGTGTCATGCGCCATTTGCCCGACCGCATGCTGCTGTTGTTGCGTGTGTGGCGGGCTATTTGCGTGGTAGCAGGTGTGGTGCTTGTATGTTGCTGCCGTGCGTTGTCGGCAGAGTGGGGCATGATAAAAGGCTGGATAAGCGACCTGCTGACCTGCAATGCGGTATTGGTAACTCCCGGAGTGCTGATGCTTGGCTTTATGGCAGCCACTTTGGCTTTAGGTTTCGGCATGCTGTTCATGCAAGAAAAGCACAGCTGGTGAGTCCTGGAAAAGAAAAAGTGTGCAAGCAAAATATTTGACAATATAAAATCGTAAAACAGCAATGGATTTTACACTTTAGGGCAGCTTTTGTCGCTAAAGATACTACTTTTCAACCATAACCCTACTGCTTTTATGCCATAAACCATGCTTTTAGCTGCCGAAAACACCCTGTTTTCAGGCTAAACGCTATGCAGTTGACCCCCAAGAGCAGTGCTTTTGTAAGCTAAAAGCACTGGTTTTGGGGGTCGTTTTGCATGTAAATAAGTGGATAAATGCGTTAATTTGTTGATAATCAGTTTGTTAACAATAAGCGCTAAAAACACCTGTTTTTAGCTCCCTTTACCGTGTTGGTGGAGAACAAGGGCAGTTTTAGCATCTTAAAAGTTGTAGATTTGTAAATAAACAAGAAAGTGTGCAATCTTTTCAGTGCATCACTCTCACAGTCAAGTAGGTAGGATTTGGATTAATACACCTTGTCGTCTTCCTCATCGCTCTCGCTGGAATCGATGCGTGAATCCTTTGTAATGGTAAGTTGTCCCATGCGCGACAGTTGCAGGATAAGCGGCACATACTCATCGCTGAGGGCATCAGGGGCACCCACGCTGGCAGCTAATTGCAGATAGTTGCCCTCGGCTTTTTCAAGTACAATGCCCAAGAGCACGCTCTCTTTCAGATAATCTTGCTCTATATAACTGGCAAAATCAGCCTTTACAAAGGTGTTTTCGTAAAACACGGAACCATCCTTTCTCAATATTTTTACGCTGATGCTGTTGTCGTAATACTTATTGCCGGAGTCGTCTGTCATGGTGTCATTGGCGGTGAGAGGGGTGCGCCTGATTTGCAGGGTATAGGTCTCGCCTAACCAGTTTACCGTCTCTTGATGGCTGTACGCCTGCATCTTGGTAGGCTTGGTAGGCGCTTTTGTTACAGGTTTTGGAGCAATGATATCTTTAGTAGTGGGTTGCTGCTTGCATGAAGTAAGGGCAAATGCCAGCGGTGTAGTGAGCACAAGCAGTGCAGTATGAAGTTTCATCTTATATCGTTTCATTGTTGTTAGGTTGCAAAAGGCTTGTTTTTGTCTTCTAAAATCTGCCTTTTGTGATGCAAAGAGTGATTGTTACTGCAAACTTACACATTTTTTTTGAGATAACGGAAAGTAGACTTGAAAAATCAATGGCACAGCACTCATGACACGATAAACAGGATAAAGAAACAGTAACATATTGGTCTTAAAATGCTTTTTTATGCAACAAATATAAAATTTCTGTTTGCTTTTATGCGCATATTGATACATAATTTATTACCTTTGCAAAAAGTTTTCATGAGCAAAGCTATGCCTTTCGCAACAGAATAGCCTAAAAAGCTCCTGTAAACGGTGGCAGAAGCCTATGAAAACGTGTTAATACAACGACAAGAAATGAAGCATTTAGCATTATTCCTGCTCTCGGCAGTGCTGCTTCTTGCCGCCTGCAAAGGGCAGCAGACAGCACCAGACACCACCCAAAAGGCCGACACACTGCCACTGATGGTGATGCAGATACGGAAGTGTGCACGCCTGTATACTGCCGAATACAAGGTGCATAAAATCATAACGCATGCCGATGACGTGAAGCTGAACGGCTCTTTCATGAGGCAGAAGTTTAATGTAACCTTGCCAATGAGCCATAGAAAGGTGGCCATACCTATGGATGCCACCCTGAAAGCCAGTGTGGATTTTAGCACATTCAGCAAGAATAACGTGGTAAAAAGAGGAGACAAAATAGAGATAATCTTGCCCGACCCGAAGGTAGAGCTTACAGCCACACGCATCAACCATGAGCAAATAAAGCGTCATGTGTCGATGTTTCGCTCTAATTTTACCGACAAGGAACTGGCTGCTTATGAGCAGCAGGGGCGCAATGACATTGTCAAGACCATACCGCAGTTGGGCATAATAGAGATGGCACGGCAGAGTGCAGCCAACATATTGGTGCCTATCATCACGCATTTGGGTTATGCTGAAGAAAATATCACCATCACTTTCAGAAAGAACTTTACGGCTACCGATATGCCGCAGCTTATGGATGTGAGGCGGTAAGGTGTATTGAAGCAGCACATAAATATATAAACAATACTTGACAACGATAAAAAATGAATCATAACAATCAGCGCAGCGGCATCCGTAGGTCTTGGTCTATGCTGCTAAAGCTAAAGATAGGCATAGCTGTTGCCGTGGCAGCAATAGTTGTGGTGGCTGTTGCCTATTTGGTAAAGGCATGCAGTGGCAACACAGTTCAAGTGGTTGTAAACGACAATATAGATGCCACGCCCTTGCAGGTGATAGCCATGAAGCGCATAGGGCAATGGGAATTTCTGTCTGTTGACGATGAAGAGATGGTAGACACCGTGCGCAAGGGCTTCTTCAGTGACGACTATCTGACGCGCATCTATTACGGTACGCTGCGCATAGGCATTGATTTGGCAAAGACAAAAGCCGACTGGGTGCGCCTGAAAGGCGACACCGTGGTGGTGGATATGCCTCCTGTGGCACTGTTGGACAGCAACTTCATAGATGAGGCGCGCACGCAATCGTTTTTTGAAACAGGCAAGTGGACAGACCAAGACCGTGCCAACCTCTACCGCAGAGCAGTGGACCGTATGCACCAACGCTGCCTGACGCCTGAGAATATGGCAAGCGCTGAGAACAACGCGCAGCGCCAACTGTACAGCATGTTGCGGGCTATGGGCTATAAAAACATAGTGATACGCCCCGCCAAAAAGTAGCATTTGCCGCATGCCGACAGACGGAAAAGAACGGGAAAATGTAAAAAGATATCAAGATAACCGCATCAAGAATGCACTAAAAACAAAGGACAGATGGAACAACTGAATCAATGGATAGCAGAGATTAGTTCGTTTCTGTGGGGATGGCCCATGATTATTCTGCTGTTGGGAACCCACATTTTCTTAACCGTTAGGCTGAAGTTTCCGCAGCGTAAGCTATGGACTGCCATTAAACTATCGGTGAAAAAAGACAAGAATGCAGCAGGAGAAGTGTCGCAGTTTGGTGCTTTGGCCACAGCCCTTGCAGCCACAATCGGTACGGGCAACATTATTGGTGTGGCCACAGCCGTGGCATTGGGCGGACCAGGTGCGGTGTTGTGGTGCTGGTTGACAGGCTTTTTCGGCATCTCTACCAAGTATGCCGAAGGATTGTTGGCAGTGAAATACCGTGTAAAAACATCCAATGGCAAAACCCTTGGCGGACCTATGTATGCCTTGGAGCGCGGCTTGGGCTGGCGCAAGATGGCCATTGCCTTCTCTGTATTTACGGTATTGGCATCGTTTGGCATCGGCAGCACAGTTCAGGCCAATGCTATTGCCACAATGACACAGGAGTCTTACGCTGTGTCGCCAGCCATTTCCGGACTTGTGCTGTGTGCATTGCTGGCAGCGGTAGTGTTGGGTGGCATCAAGGGCATAGCGCGCGTGTGCAGCGTTTTGGTGCCTTTCATGGCATTGTTCTATGTAATTGGCTGTATCGTCATACTGATTGTCAATGGGGCTTACATCTGGCCAGCCATACAACTGATTGTTCAGTCGGCATTTACTCCACAGGCAGCAGGGGGCGGACTGGCAGGAACCACCGTTATTATGGCTGCCCGCTACGGTATCGCACGTGGGCTCTTCTCCAACGAGTCGGGACTTGGCTCTGCGCCAATCATGGCTGCCGCCGCTCAAACACGCAATCCTGTGCGTCAGGCATTGGTGTCTTCTACCGGTACATTCTGGGACACTGTGTTTATCTGTGCACTCACCGGAATGGTCATTGTCAGCAGTATCTTGGCCTATCCCGATATTAGTTATGACAATGGTGCCACGCTTACAAAGATGGCTTTCAGCAAGATACCTTACATAGGCACCCCTTTGCTCACCTTCGGACTGATGACTTTTGCCTTCAGTACTACCTTGGGATGGGAACTGTATGGTGAGAGGGCAATGGCATATCTTAGCGGAAAGCGTTGGATTTATGCTTTCCAAATTGTTTATATCATATCGGTATTCTTTGGAGCGGTGATGAATCTCAACATTGTTTGGAACCTCTCAGACTGCATGAATGCACTGATGGCCATTCCTAATCTGCTCTCGCTCCTGTTCCTTAGTGGCATGCTGGTACACGAAACCCGTAAATACTTGTGGCGAGATAGGCTGGACAGGGATATGGAAGAAACTGAAATACGTGAAATAGAGGATAAATAATAAGTCGTAATACGCACATAAAAAACTTGTTTTCAGCCTTGTACTATCTTGCTTTTAGATAGAAAAGAAGCGTTGGAAACAAGTTTTTTATGTGCCAAAAACAGACATCTTGCCGTCTGCTTTCCTCTTTTTATATTAAGAAATTGGATATTTCTGTTTTAGAAAATCAGGCAAAAGATACCGGTACAGATAAACAATACACCCACGATACCATTGATAGCGTGTTGTGCTTTGCTCAATTTGCCTTTGAGCGAAGCCGTACCAGACATGCCTATTCCATAGGCAAAGCCCCATGCCATGATAAGTGTAGGAATGGCGGTAGCCACAGAGAAGATGATAGGAAGGCTGTAGCCGATACTCGATTGGGCTGACATGGGCATGAGTATTCCGAAGTAAACAATAGCGCTTTCGGGACAAAACGATAACGCAAGCAGGATGCCCAGGAGCAAGCTTCCGCCCCAACCGTGCAGCAGATGGCGCCTTGTAGACAGGTGGGGGCAATGCTCCTCCTTGTGAAGTCGGCTGCTAAAGATGAAATACAAGCCAATGATGATGAGTACAGGACCTAAAATGCGCTCGCCCCATAGGCTGAAGAAATCGCTGATATGAAGCGTGTTCATGCCGTTTCTCATCACAGCTATGATAATGATTCCTAACAAGGTATAGGCCAAAACGCGCCCTATTGTGTAATAAATGCTATTGAAGAACACTTTCCTGCGGCTGTTTACGTCTCGTGCTATGTAGCCCATAGCTGCTATATTGGCTGCCAATGGGCATGGATGTAGCGCTACTGCAAGACCTAAGAGAAAGGCTGTGAGCACCGGCCATTGGCTGTTTGCTATAATATCTTGTATGAATTGCATGTGTAATGTGTTTTTAATGTAGAACTCTATGCCGGTAATAAAGCGTCTGGTAATCAGCTTTTCCGTCGTGAATTGCCTTTAAATGTCGAGCTCTACCGGGCAATGGTCAGATCCGAATATCTCTGTATGTATACTGGCTTCCTTGATTTTGTCTTTCAATCGGTTAGAAACGATGAAGTAATCGATGCGCCATCCTGCGTTCTTTTCGCGTGCCTTGAAGCGGTATGACCACCAAGAGTAGATGCCTTCCTTATCTGGATAGAGATAGCGGAAGCTGTCTGTGAAGCCGTTATCGAGCAAAATGGAGAACTTTTGGCGCTCTTCATCTGTGAAGCCGGCATTCTTTCGGTTGGTCTTTGGGTTCTTTATGTCTATTTCTTCATGCGCTACATTGAGGTCGCCACATACTATCACGGGCTTTTTCTTGTCGAGTTCGGTGAGGTATTGGCGCACATCATCTTCCCATGTCATGCGGTAGTCCAGCCGTTTAAGACCGTCTTGTGAGTTGGGAACATACATTGTTACCAAGTAGAAGTTATCCATCTCGAGGGTAATGACCCTGCCTTCATGGTCGTGTTTGTCTATTCCCAATCCGTAGGTTACGTTGAGTGGCCGGTGCTTTGTAAAGATAGCAGTACCGGAGTAGCCTTTTTTCTCGGCATAATTCCAGTATGATTGATATCCGTCAAACTGCAAATCAAGCTGTCCAGCCTGTAGTTTCGTTTCCTGAAGACAGAAAAAATCAGCATCTAATTGTTTGAAAATGTCATTGAATCCTTTGCCAACGCATGCACGTAATCCGTTGACATTCCATGATATAAATTTCATGTTGCTTAGTATTTATAGCTTGTTAATAATGGTAATCCAACTTGTCAATAATGGTAATCCAATTTATTGATAATGGCAATTCTGTTTATTGGCATCAGTGTTTGTTGCTAATCGGCAATCGTTAATGGTCTGTTGATATAACTTATTGAGTGAATCATGCAACTGTTTGCTGTGCTGTGTAAACCAAGAAAGGGCAAGCTTTATCGGCCTGCCCTTTCTTTATAGAGTAAGAAAACTTCTTTAGAACTTAGCCATTTTAATGGCATCAATAGCACACTCATCACCTTTATTACCCAATTTTCCGCCACTTCTGTCTTTAGCTTGCTGCAAATCGTAAGTAGTAAGCAGTCCATAGATGACAGGTATTTCACTTTGTGCGTTCAATCGAGCTATGCCATAGGTTACGCCTTGGCAGATATAGTCAAAGTGAGGCGTTTCTCCTTTGATGACACATCCTAATATTATCACAGCGTCATAGCCGTCATTGAGCGTCATTTGGTGTGCTCCATAGATGAGTTCGAAACTTCCAGGCACTGTCTTTACATGGATATTCTCTCTCAGTGCGCCATGTTTCTCAAGCGTACTTACTGCTCCTTCCAGCAGTGCTCCGGTTATTTCGGGGTTCCATTCTGCCACAACGATGCCGAAGCACATGTTGCTTGCGTCTGGAATTTTGCTCTCATCGTAGTCTGAGAGGTTGTGTAATGCAGTAGCCATTATTTGTTTGATGCTCTTTCAATATACTTGTCAATTTCCTGCGCGACAGGAGAATTGAGATATTTCTTTTTGATGTCTTGATATATTTTGAGTGCTTCATCACTCTTGCCTTGGCTTTCCAATATCTCACCAGCTTGGATTAAGAAGGTAGGTGAAAGACTGTTGTTGGTGTTGTCTTCTGCTTCGGCATCAGCTTTGCTGGCAGCTTTCTTCAAGCAATCAACAGCTTTGTCCAGCTGTTTCACGTGAGCATAAGCGTTGCCGAGGGCAGCTATGGCAGCTGGGCTAACCATTTCATCGTCGGCAGGTGAGTAAGCATCCAGAAATTTGACAGCATCTTGCCATTTGTCGAGGTTGGCATAGCACAATCCTGCATAGAGATTGGCCAAGTTACCGGCATCGGTGCTGCTATAATCAGAAGCGATGTTCACGAAGCCAGCATAGCCAGCGCCATCGCCTTTCAGTGCTTTGTCAAACTGTTGGTTAGCAAAATACTCTTGTCCTTTGGCTAAAGCGGTGCTTGCCTCTTGCTCTTTAGGGCCTGAGATGTAGGTAGAGTAGCAGATAACACCAGCTACCACAAGAATAAGAACTGCGATAATGATGGAGATGGTCTTCTTGTGTTGCATGAAAACCGCCTCTTTTTGAGTGAGGGCATCATTGCTTGCGCCCGTCTGTTCATTAAGATTTGCCATTTATTTTTATATTTATAATTTACTGATTTGTAAAGCGTGGCAAAATTACTTATTTTCTCTCAGATAATGAAATTTATGAGTCTCTTTTTTTGTTTTTATATTATAAAAGGTTTAACTTTGCACTAAAAGAATACAACTTGTGTTATGTTTTTAAAGAAAATATCAATACTTAACTATAAAAACATACGTGAATGTACCCTTAGTTTTTCGCGTAAAATGAATTGTTTTATCGGTCATAATGGCGAGGGTAAGACCAATTTGCTTGATGCTGTTTATTATCTATCGTTTTGCAAGAGTGCTTATTCTTCGGTAGATGCCACGGTTATCAATCATGATGAGCAGTTTTTGATGCTGGATGGTACGTATCAAGCAGACAATGGCGATGAAGAATGCATCTATTGTGGCATGAAAAGGGGCATGAAAAAGCATTTTAAGCGCAACAAGAAAGAGTATAAGCGGTTGTCAATGCACATTGGTTTGATACCGTTAATACTGGTTTCTCCTTCTGATACGATACTGATTGACGGCAGTAGCGAAGAGCGTCGGCGATTGATGGATATGGTTATTTCGCAGTTTGATGCCACTTACATTGATGCGCTCAATCGTTACAACAAGGCATTGCAGCAGCGCAACACGCTGTTAAAGCAAGAGGCGGAGCCAGATGCCTCGCTGTTGGATATACTGGAAGAGCAGATGGCGGAGACTGGTGAGCTGGTATCGGCCAAGCGCAGTAGCTTTATAGAGGCGCTGGAGCCGCTTTTTCAGCGCTATTATCGTTTTATTTCGCAGGAAAAAGAGCAGGTATCCTTGCGCTATGTGTCTCATTGCCAGCGCGGACCTCTATTGGATGTGATACGCCGCGACCGCTTCAAAGACCGTGCTGTGGGCTATTCTCTGCATGGCATTCACCGTGATGACCTTGAGATGCTTGTCAACAATTACCCTGTGAAGCGCGAAGGTAGTCAAGGACAGCATAAAACATACGTTATCGCATTGAAGCTTGCGCAGTTTAACTTCTTGCAAACCAGAGGCTCAAAGACCATTCCTCTGCTGCTGCTTGATGACATATTCGACAAGCTTGACGCCCAACGTGTGGAGCAAATCGTAAAATTAGTGTCGGGAGAGGGCTTCGGACAGATATTCTTGACAGACACCAACCGCGACCATTTGGACCAAATTCTGCACAACTGCACTTTTGACTACAAAATATTTCATGTGGCTGATGGTGTGATAACCGATAAGGAGGAAGCCGATGTTTAGGAAAGACGTGAAAAATCTGGCAGATATTCTCAACCATTGTCTGCGTCAAGACGGATTGGAAACTCCTTTGATGCAGCGGCGGTTGGTAGAGTCGTGGGATAAGGTGGTGGGTAAAGCCATAGCCAGATATACGGGCGACAAGTTTATCAAGAACCAAACGCTTTTTGTAAAGATACTGAATCCTGCCCTACGGGCCGACCTTACCATGATGCGAAGCCGCTTAGTAAGAAATCTGAATGTAGAAGTTGGCAGTCAGGTTATTACCGATATCCGGTTTTATTGATTATCGCATGTTGGCAAACAAGGGTGTATTTCAAAATTGCACACTTTCTGTTTTGCTGACAAAATTACGAAAAATAAGGCGTTAAAAAGCCCTTGTTTTTCATTTGTTGTCCTTTTGTCGGCAAATAATGCAAGTTATTTTATCGAAATGTTAATAAGTTGATAACCAGTTGTTTATATGAGTTATCCACACAATATCATCTTTATGGGCAGGCAAAGGCAATGCTCTCAGTTGCTGAAAGCATTGCTTTCAGCTTGCAATAGCTATGCTTTTAGGCACCAAATCCATAGCTTTTAGTTTGAAAAGGTAGTGCGGCATGAGCTGAAAGCGTGCTATTGCCGTTGTATGCCGTTGAAAATAGCCAATGAATATCTGCTTATTGGCCGATTGTTCTATGGAAGCGAGGCTTCTGTTGCTCTGTTTTGTGCTCAATAAATGTCATGATTTTTGCTTGCACATCATTCTTCTTCAGATTCGTTATGTGCCAGTTTGCAGTATATACGAATACCTGGCTTTTCACTGTTTTAGTACTGTGCAAGCGGTGAAAACGGCATAAAAAGAGGCGCTTACAGAGAGCGTGTGCTGGCAAGTTGCCAATACAGCACATGATTAGATAACAAAAAGCGTAAGAATATGGTGCAAAGTGCCTAATAAAATCATTAAAAATTTGGTTCTTTATGATAAAAAAACTAATTTTGCAACCTAAATATTGATACATATTTAAATGAGTACGGACAATTTAACGCAGATACTTACCCAAACAGTGGAGCGCTTGTCGGAGCCAGATTCATTGAAAGACGTCTTTCATCAACATCGTGATGGAGATCCATTGCCATCGGGCAAGGCTCTTGAAGAGATAATAGACCTATTGCGAGCCATACTTTTTCCGGGCTTTTACGGTAAGTCAACGGTTAATATGCGCACTCTAAAATATCACATCGGAGTAAATGTTGAGCGTCTGCATAAGCTGTTATCTGACCAGATAACGGCAGGACTGTGCTTTGTAGACAGCAGCGATGGCGACGGTCATAAGTGTCGCGATTGCCATCGCTGCAAGGCGGCAGAACTGGCCACGCGCCTGATTGAGCGTCTGCCGGCTATACGCGCTGTCTTGGCTACCGATGTAGAAGCCGCCTACAATGGCGACCCTGCTGCCGAGAGCAAAGGCGAGATTATATCCTGTTATCCTGTTATCAAAGCCCTGGTCAACTATCGTGTTGCCCATGAATTGGTGCTTTTGGGTGTACCCTTGATACCTCGCATCATCACAGAGATGGCACATTCGGAAACAGGCATCGACATACATCCTGCTGCCAGCATAGGCCATCACTTTACAATAGACCACGGCACAGGCGTAGTAATAGGGTCTACCTGCATCATAGGCAACAATGTAAAGTTGTATCAAGGCGTAACCTTGGGTGCCAAGAGCTTTCCGCTGGATGAGCATGGCAACCCTATAAAAGGCATACCGCGCCATCCTATACTCGAAGATAATGTCATTGTCTATTCCAACGCTACCATCTTGGGGCGCATAACGATAGGAAAGGGCTGTGTGGTGGGAGCCAATATATGGGTTACGGAAGACATGGAGCCACAGACCAAACGCTATAAGAAATGAGCGCAAAGGCGCATCGCAGATACCGCTTTACGGCAAAGAAAAACAATATAGAATCAAAATAAACAAACAGATTTACCAAAGTAATGGAACAAGAATTTGAACTCATAGCCAAAACCTTTATGGGCCTTGAACCCGTTTTGGCACAAGAGCTTACACAACTGGGTGCCAACAATGTGGAGATTGGCCGTCGCATGGTGTCGTTTACCGGCAACAAAGAATTGATGTATAGAGCTAACTTCCAGTTGCACACCGCTATTCGTATTTTGAAACCTATCAAGCATTTCAAGGCAAAGAGTGCTGATGATGTGTATGAAGAGGTAAAGAAGATAGACTGGAGCCAGTATCTGGACCTTAAAAAGTGCTTTGCGGTAGACTCAGTAGTGTTTTCAGAAGAGTTCAGACACTCAAAGTTCGTTTCTTACAAGGTGAAAGATGCCATTGTAGACCAGTTCCGCGAGAAGACAGGTCAGCGTCCTAACATCTCTGTAGCCAATCCGGACATCCGGTTGAATATGCACATTGCCGAAGACAAGTGTACCCTCTCTCTTGACTCAAGCGGTGAGAGCCTTCACCGCCGTGGCTACCGTCAGGAATCTGTAGAGGCCCCCTTGAATGAGGTGTTGGCAGCAGGCATGATACTGATGACAGGCTGGAAGGGCGATACCGATTTCATTGATCCTATGTGTGGCAGTGGAACACTGCTTATAGAGGCTGCTCTGATAGCCCACAACATGGCACCTGGCCTTTTCCGCAAGGAGTTTGCCTTTGAGAAATGGCCCGATTTTGACAGTGAGCTGTTTGATACAATCTACAATGACGACAGTCAGGAGCGTGAGTTCAACCACCATATCTATGGCTATGATATAGATATGGCAGCCGTAAATACTGCCCGCTTGAATATGAAAGCAGCGGGCTTGACAAAAGACATCACTATCGAGCAGGCTGACTTTAAAGACTTCAGGCAGCCACAGGAAAAGGCCTTGTTGGTGGTTAACCCTCCTTACGGCGAGCGTATCTCTACGCCTGACCTGTTAGGCACTTACAAGATGATAGGCGAGGTGCTGAAACATCAGTTCAAGAACAACGATGCGTGGGTGTTGAGTTACCGTCGCGAGTGCTTCGACCAGATAGGTTTGAAACCTTCTATCAAGATACCTCTCTACAACGGTTCATTAGAGTGTGAGTTCCGTAAATACCAGATGTTTGAAGGCAAACTGAAAGAATACCGCAGCGAAGGCAACATCTTGAAGACCGAAGAGGAGAAACGTGCCATGTCAGAGAAGCACCGCTTCAAGAAGATACGTGAGTTCAAGAAGAGCCTTGACGGCTCGGATGATGACGAGGAAGATGATATCCGTTCCTTCCAGTTCCACAAGTTCTCGCTCGACAGAAAGCAGGGCGATAAGCGTGGCGACCGCCGCAGCGGCAGAGACCGTCGTGAGTTTGGCGGCAGGGACAGTCGTGATGACCGTCGCGGCAAGCGTGATGACCGCCGCGGAGGCAGAGACTTCAAGTCTGACAAAGGTGCACGCAAGGGCGGACGCGACTTTGGCAAAAAACGCAATGCAAAAAACTTTAATGATGAAGATTAACCGTTCTACTATAATAGCAAGGCTTTTGTGCCTTGCTTTATTAGCTTTTGGACTTGATATGACCGCAAATGCCCAGTTGAAACAGTTTACACTGGAAGACCTCAACTTTGGTGGTACCAACTATAAGAATATGATTCCAAAGAGCCGTACCTATATCTGGTGGGGCAATGAGTTGGTACGTGCCGATAAAGAAACTTGCTATCAGGTAAATAAAGCTACGGGCAAGGAGAAAGTGCTGTTTACACTGGCCAACCTGAACAAGTGGTTGGGAGCTACCAAAGACAATGAAGTGGCTTCGCTTCAGCGCGTAACATTTCCCTATGCAGACAAGCCTGTGGTAAAGGTTGCCCGGCAAAATGTTCTGCTGTTGGTAGACTTCAAGGCGCATAAGGTGCTGTGGCAGCATGATGCGACAGGCGAAGATGTAGTAGACTTTCAGCCCGTGTCAAAGGCAGTAGCCTATGTAAAAGACAACAATCTGTATGTGGCTGACGAGCAGGGCCATGCCACTCAGCTGACTAAAGACGGCAGCCACGACATAGTATACGGTCAAGCCGTGCACCGCAATGAGTTTGGCATCATGGGTGGAACCTTCTGGAGCCCTAACGGAAAGCAGCTGGCTTTCTACCGTATGGACCAAAGCATGGTAACGGATTATCCGCTGGTAAACACCGCTACCCGCACTGCCGTGCTTGAACCTACCAAATATCCTATGGCAGGTGAGGCAAGCCACAAGGTTACGGTGGGCGTGTATGACATGAAAACAGGAGCCACAGCCTATCTGAAAGCAGGCGACCCTACCGACCGTTATTTTACCAACATTGCGTGGAGCCCTGACTGCAAGACCATTTACATGCAGGAACTGAACCGCAACCAGACCGATATGGCGCTCGTGAGCTATGATGCTGCCACAGGCGAGAAGCTTGCCACACTCTACACTGAGCACAATGACAAGTATGTGGAGCCACTACACCCCATACAGTTCTTGCCCTGGGATGCGTCAAAGTTTATACTTCAAAGCCAGAAAGACGGTTATAATCACTTGTATCTGCTAAATACCAAGGGTGAGCAACTCAAGCAAATAACCACAGGAAAGTGGGTAGTAATGGAAGTCTTGGGCTTTGATGCCCAGCACGAGGAAATTATCTACCAGTCAAACGAGTGCAACCCTATTCAGCAAAATATATTCTTGGTGGATGTTAATACCGGCAAGCGTGCCTTGATGGATGACAATGGCGCTGGATGGCACAACGGACAGCTCAGCCAAAACGGGCAATACATTATTGACAACTACCAAACCCCTACTGTACCGCGCAACATTGCATTGGTGAGTACGGCCAACGGTAAGCGTACACCGCTGTTTAAGGCAGACGACCCATGGAAGGGTTATGCTGTACCGGAATACTCTTGTGGCACTATCAAGGCTGCCGATGGTATCACAGACCTCTACTATCGCATGGTAAAGCCTGTAAACTTTGACCCGCAGAAGAAGTATCCAACCGTGGTGTATGTATATGGTGGCCCTCATGCCCACAATGTAGACGCACGTTGGCACTATTGTAGCCGCTCATGGGAAACCTATATGGCTCAGAAGGGTTATCTGCTCTTTATACTGGACAACAGGGGCAGCGAAAACCGCGGACGCGACTTTGAACAGGTTACTTTCCGCCATCTGGGCGTAGAAGAGATGAAAGACCAGATAAAAGGCGTGGAATTTCTGAAAACATTGCCTTATGTTGATGCCGGCAGACTGGGTGTGCATGGCTGGAGCTTTGGCGGTTTTATGACCATTTCGCTGCTGACTACCTATCCCGATGTGTTCAAAGTTGGTGTGGCTGGCGGGCCTGTTATCGATTGGAAATATTACGAAGTGATGTATGGCGAACGCTATATGGACACTCCGCAGACCAATCCTGAAGGCTATGCCGAGACCAGCTTGATAAACAAGGCCAAGAACCTGAAAGGCAAGTTGCAGGTAATTATCGGTACGGATGACCCTACCGTAGTGCCACAAAATGCAGAAGCTTTCTTGAGAGAGTGCATCAAGGTAGGTACACAGCCCGACTTCTTTGTCTATCCAGGCGAGGGTCATAATATGATGGGGCATCAGAGTGTACACCTGCACGAGCGTATTACACAATATTTTGAAGATTACTTGAAGTAGACACATATCGTGATTGCCTGCAAGTGGAGAACTGTTTCTCAGCCTTCGGCAATTAATGTGCAACGATAAAAAAGGTTGAACCCAGGCGGAGGGCACCTGCTGCCGCCTAAAAAGCATATCATTGAAACTATGAAAATATTATTGTTAGGCGGAGGCGGCCGTGAACATGCCTTGGCATGGAAGATTGCCCAAAGTAAGAAAGTGGACCAACTGTTTATTGCTCCAGGTAATGCCGGAACAGCAAATGTAGGCGAAAACGTAGACATCAAGGCCGACGACTTTGAAAAGTTGAAAGACTTTGCCGTGGAAAAAGACATTGATATGGTGGTGGTAGGCCCTGAAGATCCATTGGTAAAGGGCATCTATGATGAGTTTAAAAACGACCCGCGCACAGCCGCTATACCCGTAATAGGTCCTTCAAAACAAGGAGCTGTTCTTGAAGGTTCAAAAGACTTTGCCAAGGGATTTATGCAACGCCACCATATACCTACTGCCAAATACCGCACATTCAATGGCACCAATATAGAAGAAGGCTTACGCTTTTTGGAGACATTGCAACCTCCTTATGTGCTGAAAGCTGATGGCTTGTGTGCTGGTAAAGGCGTGTTGATTGTGCCGACACTTGACGAGGCCAAGAAAGAATTCCGCCAGATGCTTGACGGTATGTTTGGCAACGCTTCAGCCAATGTGGTTATCGAAGAATTTTTGAGTGGCATAGAGTGCTCTGTATTCGTGTTGACGGATGGCCGGCACTACAAGATTTTGCCTGAAGCAAAAGACTATAAACGCATAGGCGAACATGATACAGGTCTTAATACAGGTGGCATGGGCAGTGTAACGCCTGTGCCTTTCGCTACCAAAGAGTGGATGAAGAAGGTGGAAGACCGTATCATCCGTCCCACGGTTGAGGGCCTTGCTGAGGAAAATATCGACTATAAAGGCTTTATCTTCTTCGGATTGATCAACGTGAATGGCGACCCGATGGTGATAGAATACAACTGCCGTATGGGCGATCCTGAGACAGAGAGCGTAATGCTTCGCCTCAAGAGCGATATAGTAGACCTGTTTGAGGGCGTGGCTAATGGCGACCTTGACAAGCGGGAGATAGCCTTTGACCCTCGTGCTGCTGTGTGCGTCATGTTGGTAAGTGGCGGCTATCCTGAGAAATATGTTAAAGGCTATCCTATCACAGGTATCGACCAAGTGGAAGGCAGCATCGTGTTCCATTCCGGTACAGCACAAAAAGACGGACAGGTAGTAACTGCCGGTGGACGTGTAATAGCTGTAAGCTCTTATGGAAATGACAAGGATGAGGCTTTGGCCAAATCATTTAAAGAAGCTCAGAAGATATTCTTTACCGATAAATATTTCCGTTCAGACATTGGTCAGGACTTGAAATAGTGCGTGGGTTGAATAGTCTGCATTAATATGTATGTGTGGAGCAGGTGGCATATCTGTGGCCATCAATATAGATATGTTATATATATAATAAGGTGTAAGCTGCATCCGTGAAATACCTTTGCATAGGTGCCAATCAGCGCATGGCGCATGCACAGATGCAGGAAATACGCATTAAAGGCGGGTTATAGGCCAGTCAAGCACCCTATAACCCGGCTTTTTCACTTCAAGTAAAGTTGCATGGGTGCTGTGGCAGCATGCAGATATGGTAGCTTTACGATGAAAATCAGTGCTTGAGTAAGTAGGAATAAATAGGTTTATAGTTATTTGATAATAGGTTAAACAGGTTTAGACCGTGTGTTATACGGGGTCAAGAGATAGATGAAAGGCGAGAAAAAGTGATAAAAAGAGTACAAAATAGGGTAGCGGAAAGTAGATTTTCCTTGCCAGTCATGTCTGTTTATACAGTACTGATATGGCTCTTGGGCGGATTGATAGAGCATGAACTCTATCTGCAATTTGGTGTTTTTGCGGTGTCAACGTATTTGATGGTAGAGCTCAATAACAGCAATGCGCTGCTTAGCATGTATAGCCGTATGGTGTCATGCTCGTTTATGGCGCTGATAACCATGGCCGCCTTTATATTCAATACCATTGAACCGTGGGTCGTGCAGTTGTGCTTTATCATGATGTATTTGTCTCTGTTCCGCAGCTATCAGGACAAGCATGCGCAAGGATTTGTGTTTTATGCCTTTCTGTGTCTTGGCTTAGGCAGTATCATGTTTGTACAGATACTGTTCTTTGTGCCTTTCTTATGGATTATGATGGCTTCTAATCTGATGGCTTTCAGTGCGCGTAACTTCTGGGCATCCGTATTTGGGCTCATAGCACCTTACTGGTTCTTGGGCGGATACTATTTGATTATCAACCGCTTTTATCTGTTCATTCAGCATTTTACAGCTATCGCCCAGTTTCAGCCCTTGTTTCAGTATGATAACCTCCAGGCACACGCTATCGTTACGTTTGCCTTTTTGCTGATTGTATCGCTTACTGGCATTATCCACTATTTGCGCAATAGCTATCAGAGTAAAATACGCACACGTATGATATATGAGATATTTGTGGTCATGGACATTTTGTCTTTTGTATTTGTAATATTGCAGCCACAGCATGCCAATATGCTTTTTGGCATCATCATTGTCAATACCAGTGCATTGATAGCTCATTATATATCACAGACACATACCAAGATTACCAACATATCGTTCTATGTGTTGGCAGCCGTTACCTTACTCTTAACCATATATAATATATGGATACCATCATAGATATATTGCTCAACTATGGATATGTGGGCATGTTTATAGCCGCTTTTGTGGCAGGCAGCGTGTTTCCGTTGAGCAGCGAAGTGGTTATGGCAGGTCTGCAGGCAGCAGGTCTGCAGACCATGCCGTTGGTGGTATGGGCCACGATAGGCAATACTCTTGGTAGCATGTTCAATTATGGGGTAGGGCGATTAGGACGCTTGGACTGGATAGAGAAGTATCTGAAAGTGAAGCAGGAAAAGGTGCAACGGGCACAAGACTTTATGGCAGAAAAAGGAGCATGGATGGGCTTTTTTGCTTTCTTGCCCATTTTGGGGTCTTGCATTACGGTGGCATTGGGCCTGATGCGTGCCAATATTGTTATTTCAATGGTGAGCATATTCCTCGGAAAATTTATCAGATACATGCTTTTGGCTTATGGTGTAACATTGCTATTGTAACCAGATGCCCAAATGAAAGATTTGTTGGTAATGAGATGCTTTTGATATCTAAATATGCTCCTTAGCGTTAAAATATAATAAATAGATAGTTACACGCAGCAAAGTTTGTATCTTTGCATGCTATAATCGGTAAATCAAAACAACAATAATTAATGAAACAATTTAGATTAGTGGACAATGCGCTGGGCTGGATAGCATTTCTTATTGCAGCCTTTGTATATTGTAGCACAATTGAACCGACAGCCAGCTTTTGGGACTGTCCCGAGTTTATTACCACTGGTTATAAGCTTGAAATAGGCCATCCACCAGGCGCGCCTTTCTTCATGCTTACTGCTAATTTATTCACCCATTTGGCCAGCGACCCTTCAATGGTGGCCCGAATGGTCAACACGATGAGTGCTTTATTGAGTGCCACGTGCATCATGTTCTTGTTTTGGACCATTACACATCTTACCCGTAAGTTGCTGTTGAAAGACTGGAGCGAGATGAATCTCAACAAGATGATAGCCATTGAAACCAGTGGTATGGTAGGCGCACTTATCTACACATTCAGCGATACCTTTTGGTTCAGTGCCGTAGAAGGTGAGGTATATGCCTACTCTTCTGCATTTACGGCTGTTGTGTTTTGGCTGATATTGAAATGGGAAGACCATGCCGATGAACCTCATAGCGACCGTTGGCTGGTGCTTATCATGTATATGACTGGTTTAAGCATCGGTGTGCACTTGCTTAACTTGCTCTGTGTACCGGCTATTGTGCTTGTATTCTATTATAAGCGTTTCCCAAATGCCGATTTGAAAGGTTCGCTTATAGCCCTTACTATCTCGTTTGTGCTGGTGGCTGCAATCTTGTATGGCGTAGTGCCGGGCATCATTCGTGTAGGGGGTTGGTTTGAACTCTTCTTCGTCAACGTGTTGGGATGTCCTTTCAATACAGGCGAAATCATCTATATTATACTTTTGGTGGCAGTGGTCATTTGGGCCATTTATGAGAGCTATACCAACAGAAACTGGAAAAAAGAAAACATATCTTTCTTGCTGTCTATTGCCATGTTAGGTATTCCTTTCTTTGGTTACGGATGGAAATCTGTTGTTGTTGGTATTGTGATTTTGGCTGTTTTGTGGTTCCTTGTTAATTATAAGAAGCACAAGTTGCCATTGATCAGCTCTCGAATCAAGAATACCGCATTGCTCTGCATGCTGATGCTGATGATTGGCTACTCAAGTTATGCACTCATTGTGATACGTTCTTCTGCCAATCCTCCTATGGATCAGAACTCACCGGAGGACATCTTTACATTAGGAAGTTATTTGAGTCGAGACCAGTATGGTGATAGTCCTTTGGTTTACGGACAAGCATACACTTCTCAAGTGCAGTTTGATCCAGATGGCGAATATTGCAAGCCACGCATGATAGAAGGCGCTCCTATTTATCAGCGTAAGGAGAAAGCATCACCGGACGAAAAGGATTCTTACTTCATTGTACGCCATAAGACTGATTATGTTTATGCACAAAACATGATATTCCCACGCATGTGGGATGCAGATCATGCGCAAGCCTATGAAAGTTGGATGGGAGGAGTAGATGGAACAGAAGTGCCTTACGACCGTTGTGGTGAAACCGTAATGGTAAAGAAGCCTACCCAGTTGGAAAATCTGCGCTTCTTCTTCTCTTATCAGTGTAACTTCATGTATTGGCGTTACTTTATGTGGAACTTTGCAGGAAGACAAAACGACCTGCAAGGCAATGGCGAGTTGGAACATGGTAACTGGATTACAGGTATCTCATTTATTGATAATTGGCGCTTGGGCGACCAGAGCAAGTTGCCAGATGAGTTGAAAAACAACAAGGGACACAATGTATTCTATTGCTTGCCACTGTTATTGGGCTTGATAGGTATGTTTTGGCAGGCATTCAAGGGCGACCGTGGCATACGCCAGTTTTGGGTGGTTACATTCTTGTTCTTCATGACAGGTCTTGCCATTGTCATCTATCTGAACCAGACACCTATGCAGCCTCGTGAGCGAGACTATGCTTATGCAGGTTCGTTCTATGCTTTTGCCATTTGGTGTGGTATGGGTGTAGCTGCTATTTGCGATATTCTGAAGAAGTATCGTATCAGTGGCACCGCAGTAACAGCGGTGGTTTCATTGCTCTGTCTGCTTGTTCCTGTGCAGATGGCCAGTCAGACATGGGATGACCATGACCGCAGCGGACGCTATACTTGCCGTGATTTCGGTCAGAATTACTTGATGTCAATGCAGGAGAAAGGCAATCCTATCATCTTTACCAATGGTGATAATGATACATTCCCATTGTGGTACAATCAAGAGGTTGAAGGTAAACGCACAGACGCTCGCGTATGTAATTTGAGCTACTTGCAGACCGATTGGTATATAGACCAAATGTGTCGACCTGCTTATGACTCTCCTTCAGTTCCTATTTCATGGCCTCGCTTGGACTATTGTTCTGGCACCAACGAAATCATTGAGGTGCATCCGGAAGCCAAGGCTGAGATTTTGAAATTCTATCAGGATGATCCTGAAAAAGCCAAGGCTATGTTTGGAGCCAATCCATTTGAACTCAAGAATGTGTTGAAGTATTGGGTTAGAAGCAAAGATGCAGACACCCACTATGTACCTACCGACACACTGTATGTTACTATTGACAAAGATGCAGTAAGGAAGAGCGGTATGTTGATGGCAAGTGATACCATACCAGACCAGATGGTCATATCACTGAAAGGCAAAAACTCTCTTTGCAAGAACGATTTGATGATGCTTGAGATGATAGCTCAGTGCAATTGGACCCGTCCTCTATATGTAGCGATGACCGTTGGTCAGGAAAACTATATGAATTTGGGCGATAACTTTGTACAAGAAGGTCTTGCCAACCGTATCACTCCATTCACTACGAATGTGGCTGGCGCTAAAAATTTCGATACAGAGCGTGTATATACCAACATGATGAAGCGCTTCCGCTATGGCGGATTGGAGAAGAGAGGTCTTTATATTGACGAGACAGTGATGCGTATGTGCTGGACACATCGTAGACTCTTTGCTCAATTGGCTTTGCATCTGATACAAGAAGGTAAGCTGGATAAGGCCAAGAAGGTATTGAACTATGCCGACAAGATGATACCAGCCTACAATGTACCTTATGTTTATGCCAGTGGTGCTGCTGACATAGCTCAAGCTTATGCTTTGGTTGGCAATAAAGCTAAGGCCAGGGATATATTGAGCAATGTGTTCAACACTGCCCATCAGTACATGGTTTGGTACAATTCGTTGAGTGGTATGCGCTTTACAATGTCGCAACAAGACTGCTTGATGAACCTTTACATCATGAACAACTGCTTGCAGACTGCTGCTATGGTAGACAAAGTTTGGGCTGGTAAGCTACAGGCTACACTCAATGCCGATGTGCATTTGTATCAAGGCAAAGGTGGAAGAATGATGAACGAGTAGGTCTTTCCTTACTGAATAGAAACTTCAAGAGGGCGATGGGGTATATTTATGCTTTGTAATCGCTCCATAGGTAGGTAATCAAAATGAAATGTATTTTATTTTGGTTACCTACTTTTAACATTAAACATAAGTGATAATATGATTATAGAGCAGCCTGCAAAATGGCTACGCTGGCTTTATCCAAGGGCAACTTGGCGAATGGACAAGCAAGAGAAAGCTGTCTATCTGACCTTTGATGATGGTCCAATACCTGAGTCTACGCCTTTTATACTGAAGACACTTGCAGACTATGGTGTACATGCTACTTTCTTTATGGTAGGCGATAATGTGGGGAAGCATCCTGATTTGTATCGCCAGATAGTGGAAGCAGGTCATCAGGTGGGCAACCATACGTACAATCATTGGAGTGGCTTTAGACATACAACCAAGGCTTACAGTGCCAATACAGAGAAAGCCAATCAGCTGATAAAAGCTCATTTGTTTCGACCTCCACACGGTTGGATGCGATGGGAACAGTATTTTTGGCTTGGCAGGAAATACCGTATCGTGATGTGGGACCTCGTTACGCGCGATTACAGTAAATGGCTTACGGCAGAGGATGTACTGGTTAATGTGAAGCGATATACACGTAATGGTTCTATCATTACTTTTCATGACTCGCTCAAGAGTATAGACAAGCTACGCTATGCTTTGCCTGAAGCTCTGAAATGGCTGAAGGAACAAGGCTATGAGTTTAAGACATTTGAGTAGTTGATAGTGTGTTGATAATTTCTCGCTCTGCTTATTATGTGGTAAAGGGAAGTGAAAACAATGAATAATCAGTATGAGATTAACAAGCGAAAAGATAAAAGCCGAGGCCTTGAACCTCGGTTTTTTTGCATGCGGAATAGCTAAGGCTGCTCCCGTAAGTGCTACTGAGGCTCAGAAGTTGCGCCTTTGGATTGAGCATAAAGATTATGCGGGGATGACGTATATGGCTAATCATACAGACAAGCGCATAGATCCGCGATTGTTGATGGATGGTTTGAAGAGCATAGTGTGTGTGGCGTTCAATTATGCTCCTGTCCATCGTTTGCCCTCTAATCAGTTGCAATTTGCTGCGTATGCTTTAGGACAGGATTATCATGACATTGTCAAGGCGCGTCTGCATGCGTTGGCTGCACGTTTAGGATTAAGTGATTATCGTGCATTTTGCGACAGTGCACCAGTGCTGGAACGCTATTGGGCAGTGCAAGCAGGCTTGGGATGGGTAGGAAAAAACCATCAGTTGATAGTGCCACGAGCGGGTAGCATGTTTTTTTTAGGCGAATTGTTTTTAGACATTACGCTTGATTATGATACACCGCAGCGTTCGCATTGTGGCACTTGTAGAGCTTGCTTGGATGCTTGTCCTACCGGTGCTCTTTGTGAACCTGATACTTTGATAGCTCCAACGGGCTTTACTGCGTGTCGCTGTCTGTCGTACCAAACAATAGAAAACCGTGGGGATATTCCGTTAGAAGTAGCATCTAAAATGGGCAATGTGGTGTATGGGTGCGACCGTTGTCAGCAAGCTTGCCCTTGGAACCGTTTTGCTCAACCCAATACAGAACCTTTGCTTCAACCTCGTTCAGAGTTATTGACCATGACACGTGAGCGTTGGCAAAACCTGACAGTAGACGAATATCGTCGGCTATTTAAAGGTAGTGCGGTAAAACGAGCTAAATACGAGGGGTTGATGCGCAATATACAAGCGGTTATGAATAATGAAAATAAAAATAAAACTGAGTAGATATTCAAAGGTATATCTATCCTTATGGAACAATTACTTAGCATAAAGAAATAAGAAAATAAACGAAAAACAAGTAATGCAACAGATAAGAAAAGACCGCGTGTTGGCGGCTATGGTAAAGGCTTTCTTCCAGTATTTTGTTACGGGTATTATTGAGAGCCAGTCAACATGTGATATTCAAGAACGTTTTGAACCTCGGAATGTAAAGCAGGTAATGCTTAATAATTACGAACAGGTGTCGCGCTATTATAATAAGGAAGCATTCTATCTGATTTTCAGAATGAATTATGAGGTCGAAAACATGGAGCAAGTGTTGCGCGATTTTGTAACCAGCAGTACTACTGAGATGGACCTTGTGCGCCTGGCGTGTCGTACCAATCAGTTTTATGCTACGATGGTCAATGAGTATAAACGCAACTTTGAATTACTGCTGTGTGGCAGATTGGCTACCTCGGAAGAACATGAGCAAAACTATACTCGCTGCGAACAGCTTGGCGTGATGGATCTTGATATTGCACAAAGCTTGGTAAACAAGATGGCTGCCAATGCCTATGCTCATGGGCAAAATATCCAAGCTGCGAAGTAATAGCTATGAAACCGTATAGTTTTTGGAGGTTATGATGATGATATTCAGTAGGAAATGCTTGCAAATTTCTGCTGAATGTTATTTCTTATGCACAATGCTAATAATAGGGTTAAAACTTTTTTAGTTTGAAAAATTGTTATTATATTTGCATTTGTGTTATGGCATACGCTTTATAGGGGTTTTATATTTCTGGTAGTGTTTGCCTTTTAGACTGTTAAATCTAACATAACTTATTTATACAAAACAATGAAACCTACATTATTATTATTAGCTGCTGGAATGGGAAGCCGTTACGGTGGCTTGAAACAGTTAGACGGTTTAGGTCCTAACGGTGAAACAATCATGGATTATTCTATATACGATGCTATCAAGGCGGGCTTTGGTAAGATTGTATTTGTTATCCGTAAAGATTTTGAAAAGGATTTTCGTGAGAAGATATTGAGTAAATATGAAGGTCATATACCCGCAGAATTGTGCTTTCAAAGTCTTGATGCACTGCCAGAAGGCTTTACTTGTCCTGAAGGCCGTGTAAAACCTTGGGGTACTAATCATGCTGTATTGATGGCTAAAGACGTTATCAAAGAGCCTTTCTGTGTTATCAACTGCGATGACTTCTATAACCGTGACGCATTCATGGTGATAGGAAAGTTCTTGGCAAATCTTCCTGAAAACAGCAAGAATACGTATGCTATGGTAGGTTTCCGTGTGGGCAATACCTTATCTGAAAATGGTACTGTAGCACGTGGTATCTGTTCAAAAGACGCACAGGAAAATCTTACTACCGTAGTAGAGCGTACAGAAATTATGCGTGTTAACGGTCCCGTTTGCTATAAAGATGAGCAAGGTCAGTGGGTAGCTGTAGACGATAATACACCTGTTTCAATGAACATGTGGGGCTTTACGCCAGATTACTTTGAACATAGCGAGGCTTATTTCAAGGAATTCCTTTCTGATCCAGCTAATATGAGCAATTTAAAGGCGGAGTTCTTCATACCTCTGATGGTCAATAAACTTATCAATGAGAAAACAGCTACTGTGAAAGTGCTTGACACTACCAGTAAGTGGTTTGGTGTAACTTATGCTGCTGACCGTCAGAGTGTGGTTGACAAGATACAGAGTCTTATTGATGCAGGTGTTTATCCTAACAAACTGTTTTAATAAAACTTTATAACTTGCAACTTGTTTAGGAAAAGGTATTGGCTGTACCTATTGCCATATAAGTATTTGTAGAAGAAACGATAAGAAGTACAGGATGCGTCATAAGACATTGTTGTGGCGCATCCTTTCTTTTTTATAGAATCAATATATATAAGGATTTACTGTTTAGTAAAGATTCAAAAATTGCTGAATAGTGAGATGATAAGTAGATATGAATAGCTGATTATAATAAAATCGGCTGTAGTTTGCATCTTGTTTGTTTGATTGGAAACGAGCATGCAGCCATCTGCTTAGGCATTTGTGTATAGGTAAAATATAGAAAGAACGAACTAATTTACGAAATGAATATCAATTTACTAACCGCAGATGAAGTGTCGCTTCTGCGTGGACTGATAGACACATCGCGCAATATAGTGTTGTGCTGCCACCGTAGTCCTGATGGTGATGCCGTGGGTTCGGTATTAGGTTGGGCAGAGTATTTACGTGCTTGCGGTAAAGTGCCTTTAATGGTTGTGCCAGATGCTTACCCTGATTTCTTGCAGTGGCTACCTGGTACTGAGCGTATGATGCGCTACGACCGTCATCAGCAGTTTGTCAATGACGCGTTAGCTAAGGCAGATTTGATATTTTGCCTTGATTTTAATACGGCATCGCGTACCGATGACATGGCTTCTTATTTAGAGGCATCACCTGCAAAGAAAGTGCTCATTGACCATCATTTAGGACCAGGTATCAACACAACTCTTTGCATTTCTCATCCTGAAGCATGTAGCACCTGTGAGTTGGTATTTCGGTTGATATGGCAATTGGAGGGCTTTGATGCCATGTCTTATAAGTGTGCTGTTCCAATATATTGTGGCATGATGACAGATACGGGTGGCTTTACTTATAACTCCAATCGTCCTGAGATATTCTTTATTATCAGTCAATTGCTTACAAAGAATATCAATAAAGACAAAATCTACCGCAACGTTTACAACAATTATAGTATTAATCGTATGCGTCTTATCGGCTATGTGCTTTATAATAAGCTCACAGTTATCGATGAGCGCAGTGCCTCTTATTTTGTACTTAGTCGCGAAGACCTTAAGCGTTTCCATTATATAAAAGGCGATGCAGAGGGACTTGTCAATATGCCATTACAAATAAAAGGTTCAAAATTGAGTATCTCATTGCGTCAAGATACAGAGAAAGACAATTTAGTATGGCTTAGCTTGCGGTCGGTAGATGATTTTCCTTGTAATCTTATGGCAGAGCGTTACTTTAATGGTGGCGGTCATCTTAATGCTGCGGGTGGCCGTTTAGAGTGCAGCATGGAGGAAGCGGAGCAGCGTGTGCGTCAAGCTATCATGGAGTTTCAACCCTGATGCCATAATTGGATAGAGTTATTTAATGAGTTTTTCCAATCTCTTTTACAAAATTCATTAGCTATTGCTTATCGTTAATATAGCATAATAAACAAACGACATGACTGATAATTGCTGCATTTTTTGTAATTTTGCCATGTTTTAAATTACTAAATCAATAAAAATGAAGAATTTAGCCTTTGCTTTGATGGCAATTATCTCAATCATAGCGTTTGCCAGTTGTGATGATACGGAGACTTATGCTGAGCAGAAAGATAAAGAGAATGCAGCCATAGCTCAATTTATAAAAGATCAGAAAATTACCCCTATTACAGAGGAGCAGTTTGCCGATCAGGGCTATACCACTGATACAACGACAGGCAAAAACCAGTTTGTAAAGATGCAACATTCGGGCGTTTATATGCAAATCGTACGATCAGGCAACGGAACAAAGTTGAAAGATGGTGAGACAGCTACTATTCTTTGCCGTTTTAATGAGACTAATTTGCTTACCAATGAGTTGCAACTTTCCAATATGAACCAGACCTATGCACGCTATCCTGAGAAGATGACCATAACTGACGACAGTGGAAGTTTTACGGCTTCGTTTATCTATGACAATGATCATCTCAGCTTGATGTATAGTGCTTATAACTCAACAGCAGTGCCTTCTGGTTGGTTAGTGCCGTTTACTTACATAAAGGTAGGTTCTGTTGATGATGAGAACAAGGCTTATGTACGCTTGATAGTGCCCCATAACCAAGGTCAGTCTTATGCAGCTTCAAGTGTATATCCATGTTATTATGAAATAACTTTCCAGCGCGGAAAATAATATTTACAGGTGTTTCGGGTCTAAATGATGATTGTCAGATGTCCGAAATACCTGATTTTTTATATACAATAACCTTTAACGATAATACGTTAATATGACACTTATAAAATCAATTTCGGGCATTAGAGGTACCATCGGTGGTCCTACGGGCGACACTTTAAACCCTCTTGATATAGTAAAGTTTGTAACCGCTTATGCTACTTTTATCCGCAATAGTGGCCAGTCCAACAGCGGAAAGATTGTGGTAGGCCGTGATGCACGCATTTCAGGTGAGATGGTAAAGAATGTAGTGTGCGGAACATTGATGGGTTTTGGCTATGATGTAGTCAATATAGGCTTGGCTACTACACCTACTACTGAACTTGCTGTGCGCATGACGGGTGCCGATGGTGGTATCATTATTACTGCCAGCCACAATCCGCGTCAATGGAATGCACTGAAGTTGCTTAACCATGAGGGCGAATTTTTGAACAAAGCAGATGGCAACAAAGTGCTTGAGATAGCCGAGAAAGAAGATTTTCAGTATGCAGATGTAGACCATTTAGGTCATTATAAAGAAGACAATACTTTCAATCAGCGTCATATTGATGCCGTGTTGGCATTGAAATTAGTCGATGTTGAGGCTATTAAAAAAGCCCGTTTTCATGTTTGTGTAGATACTATTAACAGTGTTGGTGGCATCATTCTGCCACAATTGCTTACTGCTCTCGGCGTGGAATATGAAGTATTGAACGGCACGCCTAATGGTGATTTTGCCCATAATCCAGAGCCGCTTGAGAAAAACCTTGGCGGTATCATGGAGCGTATGCGCAGCGGTAAGTTTGATTTGGGCATTGTAGTAGACCCGGATGTTGACCGCTTGGCCTTTATTTGTGAAGATGGCCGCATGTTCGGAGAAGAATACACATTGGTGTCTGTGGCTGATTATGTATTGACCCATACTCCTGGCAATACTGTAAGTAACCTTAGCAGCACCCGTGCTTTGCGTGATGTAACAGAGAAGCATGGCGGCAAATATACTGCGGCTGCCGTTGGTGAGGTAAATGTTACTACCAAGATGAAGGAAGTGGGTGCAGTAATAGGTGGCGAAGGCAATGGCGGAGTTATTTATCCTGAGTGCCATTATGGTCGCGATGCGCTTGTAGGCATAGCCCTCTTCCTGTCTTCATTGGCTCAGAAAGGTTGTAAGGTCAGTCAGCTTCGTGCTACTTTCCCCAACTATTATATAGCCAAAAACCGTATAGATCTTACCCCTTCTACCGATGTTGATGCCATATTGCGAAAGGTGAAGGAGATGTATAGCCACGAACAGGTAAATGACATTGACGGTGTGAAGATAGATTTTCCTGACAGATGGGTACATCTGCGCAAGTCAAATACGGAGCCTATCATCCGTGTTTACAGCGAGGCTGCTACCATGGAAGAGGCGGATGCCTTAGGAAAGAAAATCATGCAGGTGGTTTATGATATGCAGAAACAGTAGAAACCACACAATATAGGCATTCAGTCTTGCTTATATTATAAGGGTTGTTGCAAGTTATAGTTCATTTTACTATGGCATTGCAGCAGCCCTTTTTGTGTGTTATGATTTACCTTTTGGGTATTGTTTGTAATTGTATTGTAATGTGTATGCAATACAATAGTAACGTATTGTTTATAAAAATGAAACACAAGTTATCTATTTTTGCAACAGAAATTAAAGGTAGCATGCAGGTTGTTTTTAAGTTATTTACAATTTGTATCTTAACATAGCTCTGCATGCTTGAGGTGAATTCGTTTATAATAACTATTTATGGCAACAAAGAAAACTAAAAAATTGAAGTCCATTGATCGTGATGTCAGTTGGATGTTCTTCAATCATCGTATTCTACAAGAAGCGCAAAAGGAGACAGTACCTTTGTTGGAGCGTTTGTCATTCCTTGGCATTTACTCTAATAATCTTGACGAGTTTTTCCGCGTTCGTATGGCTTCATTGAACCGTTTGTTGGAGTCAGACAATAAAGAGATACGCAAGCGCCATGATGACATACGCAAAACCATCAAGACAATCAACAAGCTTAATGCTACTTACAGCACAGAATATGCTGATGCCATAAATCAAGTGTTCAAGAGCTTGGAGCAACATAATATCCGCTTATTGGATGAACAGCATCTGAATGACGAGCAAAAAGAATATCTGAAGGCATTCTTTTATGACAAGCTTAATGGCTATATCAATCCAATTTGGTTTTCAGAGGTAGAGGAGATAGCTAAGTTGGAAGACAACCGTATTTATCTGTTGGTAAAAAAGACGGAGTGCGGCAGTGGGGTAAAGAAGCCTAAATCGCATTTGTTCATTGTAAAAGTGCCTGATAGGGAAACGGGCCGCTTCTTGAAAGTGCCTTCTTCTGATGGTATGGACAACATTATGTATTTGGACGATGTAATACGTTACTGTTTGCCACTTACGTTTATAGGCTTCAATGAGAGCACTTTTGAGGCTTATTCGTTTAAGTTTACCAAAGATGCAGAGATGGAGATGGACAATGCTTCAGACTATGGCGTATTGCAGAAGATAGCAAAAGGTGTAATCAGCAGACGTAAAGGCGATCCTGTACGACTGATTTACGACCGCCAAATGCCGCGTGACATGCAGCGGAAACTGATGGAAAAGATGCATCTTGACCGTCTTGACACCGCATTGGCCAGCAGCAGATACCAAAATCACAAAGACTTGATGTCGTTTCCCGGCAGCAACCATTCCGATTTGAAGTTTCCTCGCTGGAAACCTATCATGCCTACTGCATTCTTGAGTGACGAGAGCGTGCTGCAACAGATACGCCGCAAAGATTTGTTTATACATGTTCCATATCACTCTTTCGACAGTTATATCCGTGTGTTGCGTGAGGCGGCCCTCCAGCCGGAGGTAAAATCCATCAAGACAACACTTTATCGCTTGGCCAAAGACTCTAAAGTTGTGAAAGCGCTTATCTGCGCTGCGCGCAATGGAAAGAAAGTAACAGCTGTGGTAGAGCTTTTGGCTCGTTTTGACGAAGAGAGCAATATCAAGTGGAGCAAGCGCATGCAGGAAGAAGGCATACACGTCATTTATGGCGTAGAAGGTCTTAAAATACACTCTAAACTGCTGCATATAGAGTCGTCGAAAGGCAATATTGCGTGTATCGGAACGGGCAATTTCCATGAAGGCAATGCCAAAGTCTACACAGATTATTTGATGATGACTGCCCGCAAAGAGTTGGTCAATGAAGTAAGCAGAGTGTTTGATTTCATAGAAAAGCCATTTTCACAACCTCATTTCAAGCACTTGCTCGTGTCTCCCATTACAATGAAGACGCGTATTTTGCAACTAATCAATACCGAGATAAAGAATGCTCGCTTGGGCCGTGAGGCTTGGATTAAGGTAAAAATCAATCATATCACCGAGCCTGACGTGGTGAACAAGCTTTATGAAGCTGCCAGTGAGGGCGTGAAAATAGACCTCGTGGTAAGAGGAAACTGCTCATTGGTAACCACCCAGCCTGCTTTGCAGGGCAATATAAAGGGTGTGGGTATTATAGACCGCTATCTGGAACACTCGCGTATCCTTATCTTCTGTAATGGCGGCTCGCCTCGTTGTTATATAGGAAGTGCCGACTGGATGCCTCGCAATCTGCTTAACCGTATAGAAGTAATGACTCCTGTGTTTGACGAAGATATGCAACGCGACTTGAAGCGCACCGTAGAGTATGGATTGGCTGATACTACCAACGGCCGCATTGTAGACGGCAGTGGCAGCAATTGTCTGCAAAGTATGGAAAACCAGCAGCCGTTCCGCTCGCAAGAGCAACTTTATCTGGCATATAAGAAAGAGGCGGAGCAACAAGAGAAAGTGGCAGCAGAAAATACCGCAAGTGAACCGTCAAACTCATAATATCAAACTTTTAAATCAATAGAACCATGAGATTAGCAGCTATAGATATCGGCTCTAACGGGGCTCGTTTGCTGATAAAGAACTTTAGAATAAGCGATGAGGGCACTTTACAGGTTTCTCGTGTCATGTATATGCGTGTCCCCTTGCGATTAGGTTCAGACGTGTTTACCCTTGGCAAGATTTCCCATGAACGCCAAGTGATGATGAAACACATGCTTAAGGCGTTTCGACAGTTGATGAAGTTGAACCAAGTAGAAGATTATAGGGCATGTGCCACATCTGCCATGCGCGACGCTGAAAACGGCAAGAAGCTGATAAAGCAGTTGCGCAAGGCAACAGACATCAATTTGGAGGTGGTCGATGGCAAGGAAGAAGCCCTGCTGTTGTGCAACAACATAGTAGAGCAGTTGGAGAGCACCAAAGGTAACTATGCTTATATAGATGTGGGTGGAGGCAGCACAGAGGTGTCTCTGCTGCACGATGGTGTGCTGACTCACAGCCAGTCTTACAACATAGGAACGCTCCGTATGCTGGGAGGAAAGGTCTCTACCGATAATGTAAAGGCGATGACCGCCGACTTAAAGCGTTTTGCGGCAACCATGCCCGATATTAAAATCATAGGTTCAGGTGGCAATATCAACAAGCTTTATAAACTTGCCCATAACAAGAATGCTTCCCGGCAGATAGAGGTCAGCGAGATAACGGCACTCTACAACAAGTTGCAACCGCTGAGCTTGGAAGAGCGCATTGAGCAGTTTGGCTTGAAAGTGGACCGTGCGGATGTGATTGTTCCTGCTGCTCAGATTTTCATGTGGGCAGCAGATGCATTGCAATGCAATGTAATAACCGTGCCGAATATCAGCTTGGCTGACAGCATAGTAGACGGACTTTACCGCAACAAGTATTCATTGACTGCCACTGCTGATGCTCTACCACAGCCGCAGGATGATGATGCTGAATAATGAAAATAGTCAGGCAAATGTTCAACAGGGCATCAACCGATTTTGAACATTTGTCTGGCTTTTCTGTTTTGTTTCGTGTGTTTAGTGCCGGACAAGAAGCTTTTATCACAGGATAGAGGTGCTGCAATCTGTGTTTTCTGTCAATATGACTTACTGTTAGGTCAAAATGACATACTTTTAAGATTGGTATGCTCCTTGCATAGAGTGTTAGTGAAGCTGATAACTCAAGCAGTTATTGCTTCACCCATATACAATTAAAAGTAAAAACGGATAAAAAATATAGGAGACAAAGATTATGAAACCTGTTTATCGTAATAATAACCAATGGTTACCAGATGTGTTTAACGACTTTTTTGATACTGACTTCATGCCGAAGACCAATGCTACTGCTCCAGCTATCAATGTAAAGGAGAGTGAGGCTGATTATGAAGTGGAAGTGGCTGCACCGGGTATGACCAAAGAAGACTTCAATGTTCATTTGAATCAAGAGGGTGATTTGCATATCAAGATGGAAAATCATCATGAAGAGAAAGAACAGGATAAGAAATCACATTACCTACGCAGAGAGTTTGCTTACAGCAAGTTTGAGCAGACCTTGATATTGCCTGACGATGTAGACCGCAATGAAATATCTGCTAAAGTGAGCGATGGTGTACTCACCGTTGTACTTCCTAAGATAAAGAAAGAAGAGCACAAAGTAGCTCGTCAGATCAATGTGGGTTAATGAAATGTTGATTCATAGGTTTTTAGTAGCATAAATGTAGAAAGTGATTGTTTTAGTGAGAAATGGGAGTTTGCCAAAAAGCAAGCTCCCATTTTGCATTTATATAGGTACAAAAGCAATGCAATCGGTTTGCGAAAGCAGTGCAATCGGTTTGCGAAAGCAATGCAATCGGTTTGCGAAAGCAATGCAACCGGTTTATCCTTTTGCTGCACACAAGCTTGCGGCCTCATGTATGGTATGATGGAATTGCGGTAAACAGCTGATGTCTACATGGATGCGCTGGAGCGTGAGTTGTCCTGACCAGCTAAAACAGTCTTGCGTAATGCGCAGTAGGGGCTTGCCCTGATTCAGTGCAAGGTCAAAATATACCTTGCCGTGTGGCGTGTTGACAGTGGTACTTCTCATGCTCTTTAGATTTTTTTTGCTTAGCATGAGAATGATGTCTGACAGTACAGAGTAGAATGTTGTTGCCAAGTGGAGGGCAATGACAATGCGGTTGCGTGCGTATTGGTCATCCGTCTGCATATAGTTTTGTGTAATGTACAGGCAGAGTTGGTCATCACAGTCAAGTTGGAAATTGACGAATAGCCAACCTTGTGGCGTATTGAAGCGGTGGTCCCATAATCTGAGTTTATTGCTGTTGGGCAAGTTGGAGCTACCGTCTTTATACTGCTGAATGGCGGAGTGTGTGCATTCAAATGCATAAGCCTGCGGAGCTTTCATAATGTCTTCAATATTGCCATCTGTCAATATACGTAGGTTGGCTATGCCCTCCAATTGCTTGTCCAAGTTGCCGTCAACGTCGCAACAGCCCACCACAATCTGATTGGCTAACTTGATCATCAACTTGTTTCGGTCGTAAGCAGACTGCCGTGTAGGCCAGTGCACGCTGCTGTCGCAGTGGGTAATGACCAATAGCCGGCCCTGCTTGATGGCTTGAGCCTGTACTGGAGGAAACACGGAAGGCATGGCTTGTGCCAACACCAAAATGGCAGGTACATGCTTGCTGAGCAACAGCTGGAATACATGTCGTTCTATTTGCGAATGGTTGCCGCACATCACACAGTCTTTACCGGGTATGATGCTTTTCATCCAATGGTCAATGGCATCATACACACACTCTGGCGCCTTTCTTGAACACATGAAAGCTATCTTGTTAAGTTTCATCAGCTCTCTGTTTCCCTGTATGTGGTTGGCGTCTAATGGCATGGTGCTTTTGTATTGGAATATTAAGGTTGGCATCTGTTTAGTATTCTGTCTTGTCAGTTTTGCTGCTCCACAGATCAAAAGCCTTGATAGCCTCATTGCGCATCAGCTCTTCAGAGGGCAGATGGCGCTGGTTGCGCGGCAGCTCCAGCTCATCGTAGATAAACGAATCGTCAAATCCTATGTGCTTGGCATCTGTCTTGTTGTTGGCAAAATAAATCTTCTTGAGGCGTGCCCAGTAGATGGCACCCAAGCACATGGGGCAAGGTTCGCACGATGTGTATATTTCACAGTCAGACAAGTTGAAAGTGCCCAACGCCTGAGCGGCAGCCCTGATAGCACTTACTTCAGCGTGTGCCGTAGGGTCGTTGTTGGCTGTTACGCGGTTAACACCGGTGGCTACGATTTCTCCGTTGCGTGCTATAACGGCACCAAAGGGCCCGCCACCATTCTTTACGTTGTCAATAGAAAGCTCTATAGCTTTCTGCATCAGTTCGTTTTTTGTCATTGTAAAAGTAATGTAGATATGCAAGCAGGGCATTTCCTGCCTTTGTTTATAAACAGATGGTAGACAGCCGCAGGTCTTGTATATTATTGTAAAATGGTCTAAACTGCTACCATTGTAAAACTATAAGTGATGCGAAGTTAAGTAATTCCAATGAAAGCAGCAATGCTTTTGCATAAAAATAGCTATATTTTTTTGTTTCTCGAAAGAATTGCTAACTTTGCACAGTCCATTATTTTTTAGTGCATAGATTATGAAATCGTTGAGAGAATTGTATAGAATAGGTAAGGGTCCGTCCAGCAGTCATACCATGGGACCGCAGAAGGCAGCCCAGTTGTTTTTGGCTCGCAATGGTCATGCCAGTGAGTTTAAGGTTACGCTTTATGGCAGCTTGGCAGCTACCGGTAAAGGGCACATGACAGACGTGGCCATTGAAGATGTGCTCAAAGCCGTGGCTCCAGTGGTGATAGATTGGCAACCGGCGGTATTCTTGCCCTACCATCCGAATGGAATGAAGTTTGTGGCAAAAGACGCCAAGGGCGAGACAATCGATGAATGGACAGTTTACAGCATAGGCGGAGGTGCGCTGTCTGAGGGCAAACTGGAAGACGACATGTTCAATACGAAAGAAGTATATGGCATGAACACCATGACAGAAATCATGAACTGGTGCTATCAGCATGGGAGAAACTATTGGGAATATGTAGACCAATGTGAGGGCAGCGATATCTGGAACTATCTGCAAGAAGTGTGGAATATGATGAAAGAGTCTGTACACCGTGGCCTGACGCATGAAGGACGCTTGCCGGGGCCGCTCAATTTGGCGCGTAAAGCCTCTGTGTATTATGTAAAAGCGCGTGGCTACAAGCAGTCGCTGCAAAGTAGAGGCTTGGTGTATGCCTATGCCTTGGCGGTGAGTGAAGAGAATGCTTCGGGTGGAACCATTGTTACAGCTCCTACCTGTGGAGCTTGTGGTGTGTTGCCCGCAGTGTTGTATCATGCAGCTTTGGGCCATGGCTTCAGCGACATACGCATACTGCATGCCATAGCCACGGCGGGCTTGATAGGCAATGTGGTAAAGCAGAATGCTTCTATCTCCGGAGCCGATGTGGGCTGTCAGGGAGAAGTGGGCGTGGCTTGTGCCATGGCATCAGGTGCCGTTTGCCAGCTTTTTGGAGGCAGTCCATCACAGATAGAGTATGCTGCAGAAATGGGCTTGGAGCACCATCTGGGCATGACTTGTGACCCCGTGTGCGGTCTTGTGCAGATACCTTGCATAGAGCGCAATGCTTTTGCTGCCACACGTGCCTTGGATGCCAACCTCTATGCAGCCTTCTCTGACGGCAGCCACCGTGTGTCGTTCGACAAAGTGGTAAACGTGATGAAGCAGACGGGCCATGATATACCGTCGTTGTACAAGGAAACCAGTGCAGGTGGGTTGGCCAAAGAGTTGGACAAAAGGTAAACGGATTGACAAACAATCTGTTCACCTGTGTTGATAAACGCAACAAAGATGAACTGTATCCACTTTGCTGTTAATCTAAAATGAATATCCGCAAACATCCAAATTAACAAAGTTTGGATGTTTGCGGATATTCATTTTAGATTAAGTTGTGCATGGATTTACAATTTTAGTGTATAATAATACATGATTTTTGACTTGTTTGTTGTGTATAAAATATCCTAATAATACAATCAGAATATTATTAATACGAATATTTTTTGTTAAATATTTGTATTGTTATTGATTTTTATATATTTTTGTAACTGAAATAAGCGTATGGATTCAATATGTTTATCTCGAATTATTAACTTAAAAATTTAGTGATATGAAAAAAAATTACTTTTGCTAAGTATTGGTCTTGGCTGTCTGTTTCCAACTGTTTCATTTGCACAGGTAATTACATTATTTGCTATGTTGTAAACTCATGTACAATAGATCAACAAAAAATTAGAATTGAATAAATTAACAAAAACCGAGTGTGATTGATTTTAACAATCACACTTGAGTTGAAATATTGATTAACTATGCGTATATTTCTGTTTTTTTCTTTCATATTTGCACTCTCAACATCTTGTTTTTGTGCATCAAACGACACCATTTCTACAACCATAAAAAAGCTATCAGTTAACAATAAATGCCTGTTAAAAAATTCCATTCCGACATCAGAGCAATATATTTCTATGGAAGTTACAACAAAAGCAGGTAAATTAGCAGAGGCTTTAGGAGACAATATAAATAGTGTAGATTCCTTAATTATTCGTGGTTCCATCAATGATGAAGATTTTTACACATTATGGAGTGCAACTTTTTATGGAAAACTCTCTGTTATCAATTTAGAAAATGCAACTATAGAAAATAATGAAATACCAAAGAATGCTTTTTGGCATCCAGACATACAAGTGAATATAGAAGATGGATATACAGAATGTGTTTATCTTAAAAAAATAATGCTTCCTAATGAAATCCAAAAAATCGGTGATGGAGCATTTTCATATGCTATAAATCTACAAGACATAAATATGCCATCACATCTTCATAGTATAGGCGAGTGCGCTTTCTCTGAATGTGTAAGTCTCAAGACTGATCCGTTGATATTTCCTGAAGGATTTGAGGTGTTGGAAAATTTGGCCTTTTTAGATTGTAGAAATTTGGTAGGACGAGTAATACTGCCACCTACCATAAGGGAAATTGGAGATGGGGCTTTCTTTCAATCAAAAATATCATCCATAAATCTGCCCGAAGGGTTGGAAAGAATTGGCGATGCTGCATTTTATGCCTGTCGACTGAAAGAAGTTGCTATTCCAAATTCTTGTAAAAAGATAGATGGCGATTCACATTTTCAAATGAATTATAAACTTGAAAAAGTATTCTTACCAGAAGGGATGGATAGAATACCTTCAAGCTTTTGTAGTTCATGTTTGGCACTAAAGGAAATAAATATTCCATCTACTGTCAAATCTATAGGAAATAAAGCTTTCTGGCAATGCCGTTCTTTGAAAAAGTTGGATTTACCACAAGAGCTTGAAACTATAGAAAAAGAAGGTTTATGGTATTGTGATTCTTTAGAAGAAATCGTATTTCCTAAATCTTTGATTTTTTTAGGAACAAGAAGTTGTGATTATTGGATTACTGTAAAACGAATCTATTGTATGTCTTCGGAGCCTCCTGTTTGTGAAGGAACTGAACGTAGTCCATTTGGTTCTTATAATTCAGATTTCGATAAATCTACCCCCAATGATATTCCGGTCTATGTTCCTGTAGGTTCTGCTGAAAAATACCGGAAAGCTTGGGGATGGGATTATTTCACCAACTTTATAGAAACAGATAACTTCCCGACAGCAATACATGGTGTCACCACCGAACGCTCAGATACCAAGAGTAGTATTTATGATTTAAATGGAAGAAAAGTGATAAATCCGCAAAAGGGTCAGATATATATTAAAAGTGGGAAGAAGATAATATTTGCTCGTTGAACAAGTTGAGGAGGAGATGCTTGTTTATTCTCCTCCTCGTTTATAATTTTGAAATAACAGCCATTGTTCATTTTGGATATTTGGAAACAGTCTGCGGTATTTGAAACATCCTTGACGATATTGTAGCTTCTGTATTTGTCATGCTGTGCATTGTGTAGCTTTCGGGTGTCAGTATTGTTTTGCCATGTTTTAAAAAGGCTTCTTCAAGGTTACACGTGCACGGAATTGCTGGGTCTGTATATCTTTTGTTCAAGAGTATTTGCTAATGGATTCAACATGTAACCCTCTTCGAGTGTAATAAGTGCTTCGAATGGATACTGTTTAATGCGAAAGATGTTTAAAAAAATAAAAAAACAACGTTTTTCTTTATTATATTAGGTATTTTAGACAAGATTGCGTAATTTTGCACCTCAATTTGATTAATAATTAAAAACAACTATATAAATCAAGATGAAAATTTCTTTTGAAAATCCAGACAAGGTAAACGGCTTGTTGACTATTACTGTTGAAGAGGCTGATTACAAAGAAAAAGTAGAGAAAACACTCAAAAACTATCGCAAAAAGGCTAATGTTCCTGGCTTCCGTCCCGGCATGGCTCCTATGGGCATGATTAAAAGACAGTTTGGCACTACTGTTAAGGTAGATGAGATTAACAAGCTGATTGGCGAGGAAATGTATAAATACATTCAAGACAATAAGATACAAATGTTAGGCGAGCCAATGCCATCAGAAAAGCAGACTCCTGTTGATGTTGAGGCTGCCGCTCCTTATACATTTATGTTTGATGTAGCTGTTGCTCCTGAATTCAAGGTTGAATTGACAGACAAAGATACACTTGATTACTACACTATCAATGTAGACGATGATTTGGTAAACAAGCAGATTGATATGTTTGCTTCACGCGCAGGCCACTATGACAAGGTAGACCAGTATCAAGAGAAAGATATGGTAAAGGGCGACCTTCGCGAGCTTGACGAGAACGGCAATACCAAAGAAGGCGGTATCACAGTAGAAGGTGCTATCATTATGCCTGACTATATCAAGGTGGAAGACCAAAAGAAGCTTTTTGAAAATGCCAAGGTGGGCGACATCATCACCTTTAACCCTAAAAAGGCTTATCCTGAAAGCGATGTAGAGGTTTCTTCTTTGCTGAAGATAAAGAAAGAAGATGTGGCTGACATGAACTCAGAGTTCAGCTATCAGATAACTGAAATATCTCGTTATACAAAGGCTGAGGTAAATCAAGAACTTTTTGACCAGGTATTCGGCAAAGACAATGTAAAAGACGAGAAAGACTTCCGCGAAAAGATTGCAGAAGGATTGAAAGAGCAACTGACTGTTGACTCAGACTATAAGTTCTTCCTTGATGTACGCAAGTACTTGACAGATAAGGTAGGCAAACTTACTTACCCGGATGCATTGCTCAAGCGCATCATGCTGAACAATAACAAGGATAAGGGTGCAGACTTTGTAGAGAAAAACTATGACAAGAGCATAGAGGAATTGACATGGCACCTCATCAAGGAGCAGCTCGTGAAGGCTAACAACATCAAGATTGAAGACGCCGACATCAAAGATACAGCTAAAGAGGCAGCTAAAGCCCAGTTTGCTCAGTATGGCATGACCAATATCCCAGAGGAGTATGTTGACAACTATGCCAACGAAATGCTGAAAGACAAGAAGTATATTGACAATCTCGTGGAGCGTAGTATTGACCGCAAGCTTACTGATGCCCTCAAAAAGGTTGTTAAGTTGGAAAACAAACCAACTTCTATCGACGATTTCAATAAAATGATGCAGGAAGCTTAATATACTTTTTATTAAAAAAACTTCCTAATATATAAGGAGGTTATCGACTTTTTTATTATCTTTGTTCCAAAGAACAAATATAAAAGGCCGATAATCTCCTTTTTATATTTGGTAAAACAACAAAAGAATATGAACGATTTTAGAAAATATGCAACCGGACATCTTGGCATGAACGGCATGACACTTGATGATGTCATGAAAGCTCAGGCTCAGTATCTTAACCCATACATCTTGGAAGAGCGACAGCTTAATGTAACACAGATGGATGTGTTCTCGCGATTGATGATGGATCGTATTATCTTTTTGGGAACACAAATAGATGATTATACAGCGAACACCATTACTGCGCAGCTGCTTTATCTTGACTCCGTAGATCCTGGTAAAGACATATCAATCTATTTGAATAGTCCTGGTGGTAGCGTGACAGCAGGATTGGGAATTTATGATACCATGCAGTTTATTTCAAGCGATGTGGCTACGATATGTACAGGTATGGCTGCTTCTATGGGGGCGGTGCTCCTTGTAGCTGGAACGGAAGGCAAGCGTTCTGCTCTGCCACACAGCCGCGTGATGATACATCAACCATTGGGTGGGGTGCAAGGACAAGCATCTGATATTGAAATAGAAGCAAAAGAGATTATGAAGTTCAAGAAAGAACTTTATACTATCATATCTAATCACTCACACACTCCCTTTGACAAAGTGTGGAACGATTCTGACCGTAACTACTGGATGACAGCAGAAGAGGCTAAAGAGTATGGTATGATTGATTCTATATTGGTAAAGAAAAGTAATAATAATAGTAAATCTACTGACGCAAATGAATAAAGTTTGTAGTTTCTGTGGACGAAGCGAGAAGGAGGTAAAGCTGTTGATAACAGGTATCAATGGCTATATCTGCGAGAGCTGTGCCGTACAGGCTTACGAAATTGTGAAGTCTACAGGATTGCTGGATGATGATAAAAAGAAGGGCAAAGAGGGTAAAACTAAGTTTAAATTAAAAAAAGTGCCCAAGCCTTTGGAAATCAAAAAATATCTGGATGAATATGTTATAGGACAGGATGACGCTAAGAGATGCTTGGCGGTTTCTGTATATAACCATTATAAAAGGTTGCAACAACCTGCTGACGAGAATGGAGTTGAGATAGAAAAAAGCAATATCATTATGGTGGGAAGCACCGGTACAGGTAAGACGCTGATGGCTCGCACCATAGCCAAACTGCTGGATGTGCCTTTTACCATTGTAGATGCTACTGTCTTTACAGAAGCGGGATATGTAGGAGAAGATGTAGAAAGCATACTGAGCAGACTCTTGCAAGTAGCCGACTATGATGTTGAGGCTGCGCAAAGAGGTATTGTCTTTATTGATGAAATTGATAAGATAGCGCGTAAAAGCGATAATCCGTCTATTACAAGGGATGTAAGTGGCGAAGGTGTGCAGCAGGGCTTGCTGAAACTGTTGGAAGGCTCAATGGTAAATGTGCCGCCACAGGGAGGCAGAAAGCATCCGGATCAAGAGTATATACATGTAGATACCAAGAATATATTGTTTATCTGTGGTGGAGCATTTGATGGCATAGAGCGAAAAATAGCACAACGGTTGAATACGCATGTGGTGGGATTTAATTCGGTGCAGAATATACGGCAGATAGACAAGTCGGATTTGATGAAGTATATATTGCCGCAAGACCTCAAGTCGTTTGGACTCATTCCTGAGATAATAGGAAGATTGCCAGTGCTTACTTACCTTAATCCGCTTGACCGTAAAGCATTGAGATCTATTCTTGTAGAGCCCAAAAACTCAATCATCAAGCAATATACAAAATTGTTTGAAATGGATGGAATAAAACTCACAATAGATGATGATGTCTTTGATTTTATTGTGGATAAGGCAATGGAATACAAGCTCGGAGCGCGCGGATTGAGATCTATTGTAGAAAGCATAATGATGGAGGCAATGTTTGAAGTGCCGTCAAAGAAAGTTAAAAACTTTAATGTTACACTTGATTATGCACGCAAGCAACTTGAAAAATCTCACTTGGGAAACAAGCAGGAAAGTGCTTGAATAAAGTGAAGAGGTTGATAAAAACTTCAAGAGAAAGGACACTACTTATTTATGAACCGGACAATCAATCTAACTGAAAAACTAAAGCAGTATTTCGGCTTTGACAAGTTCAAGGGCGATCAGGAAGCTATTATACGCAATCTACTTGATGGCAACGATACGTTTGTACTGATGCCTACGGGTGGAGGTAAGTCCTTGTGTTATCAATTGCCTTCTCTTATTATGGAAGGCACCGCTATTGTCATATCACCTCTGATTGCCTTGATGAAGAATCAGGTCGATGTGATAAATAGCATGCACGATACAGACGGTGTGGCTCATTACCTGAACTCTTCGCTTAACAAATCGGCTATTGATAAAGTAAAGAGCGATATCTTGACAGGGAAGACGAAGTTGCTTTATGTAGCACCAGAATCGTTGACCAAAGAAGAGTATGTGGAATTTCTCAAATCAGTTAAAATATCGTTCTATGCAATTGACGAGGCGCACTGTATATCTGAATGGGGGCATGATTTTAGACCCGAATACAGAAGAATACGACCTATTATCAATGAAATAGGCAATGCGCCAGTCATTGCACTTACTGCTACGGCTACCGATAAAGTGCGTACAGACATAAAAAAAAGTCTTGGCATATTAAATGCAACAGAATTTAAAAGCTCATTTAATAGGCCTAACCTTTATTATGAAGTGCGTCCTAAAACAAAAGATATCGACAAGCAAATAGTTAAGTTTATACGCCAAAACAGTGGCAAAAGCGGTATTATATATTGCTTGTCTCGTAAAAAAGTAGAGGAGTTGGCTGCAGTATTGAAAGCTAACGATATAAAAGCGGCGGCATATCATGCAGGGCTTGATTCCAGTACTCGGTCCTCTACGCAAGACGATTTTCTGATGGAACGGTTGGATGTGATAGTAGCTACTATCGCATTTGGCATGGGAATAGATAAACCGGATGTGCGTTTTGTCATACATTATGATATACCTAAAAGCTTGGAAGGATATTATCAGGAAACAGGACGTGCAGGACGTGATGGCGGTGAAGGAAAGTGTATCGCATTCTATTCATACAAAGACCTCAAGAAGTTAGAGAAGTTTATGGAAGGAAAGCCTGTGGCTGAGCAGGACATAGGTCGTCAGTTGCTACAGGAAACGGCTGCTTACGCTGAGTCGTCTGTCTGCCGTAGAAAACTGTTGCTACATTATTTTGGCGAAGAATATGACAAAGATAATTGTGGCAACTGTGATAACTGCTTACACCCTAAAACGAAGATAGAGGCTAAAGATGCTCTTCTTATAGTGTTGAAGTCGGTAGCTGCTATCAAAGAGGATTTTAGAAGCGACTATGTTATAGACTTTATAAAGGGTATTGACACGAGTGATATAGTGGCACATAAGCATGACCAGTTGGAAGAATTTGGCGAAGGCGAGGATATGGACACCAAATTATGGAGTCCGGTGATACGGCAAGCCTTGTTGGCGGGCTATCTTAAGAAAGATGTGGAGAATTATGGCACGCTGAAACTTACAGCCGCAGGAAAGCGGTTTTTGAAAAATCCGCAATCTTTTATGATTGTATTGGACAATGATTTTAGCGAAAATGTCGAAGCAGAAGAAGCTGAAGAGCATAATGCTGTACTTGATCCAATGCTATACAATATGCTGAAAAATCTGAGGCGCAAGGTGAGTAAACGGTATCATTTGCCACCGTATGTTATATTCCAAGATATATCATTGGAGCAGATGGCTACTGTTTATCCTGTTACATTAGAGGAATTGCAAAATATTCAGGGAGTAGGTGGAGGAAAAGCACGCCGATATGGAAAGGAATTTGTAGCTTTAATTAAAAAGCATTGCAAGGAAAATGATATAGAGAGACCTGAAGAATTGCGGGTAAGGACAGTGGCCAAAAAGTCAGTCTTAAAAGTAAAGATTATACAGAGTATTGATAGACAGATTGCACTTGATGATATAGCAGAAGCGCAAGGCATTGATTTTGAAACATTGCTTGATGAAGTGGATGCCATCGTTTATAGCGGAACAAAGATTAACATAGACTATTTCTTGGAGGATGTTATGGATGAGGATCATGTAGATGACATCTATGAATATTTTAAGGATAGTGATACTGATAGCATTGAGGCTGCTATGGATGAGTTAGGAGATGATTATACAGAAGACGAAATACGTCTGGTGCGTATTAAGTTTATTTCTGATATGGGTAATTGATATACTTACAGGCAGGAAATAGGTAAGAGGTAAAATTGGAATGTGTAATATTCTTTTTGAACACCTGTTTATCCTCAAAATTTTATTGTCGGTATGAGAAAACTTATTGGAAGCTACATAATCCAATGGACTATCCATTTCTGATATATTAAAATGGTATTTTATAGTTTTTGAATTCTGGTAGTGTAAATGTTTTTATAAAGAATATTATTTCCGTCTTTTCACGCATGTATAGATAGATGTGTGCGCCCCCCCAAAGCGGGTTTAAATGTGAACAACAGTTAAAATGCATACATTTTCAGCAACTTTTTTGCAAAAACATTTGGAAGTTATGCCTAAAGTGTTTACCTTTGCATCCGCT
>ERZ808240.91-NODE-91-length-115849-cov-9.333895_pt1 | contig 115849 bp, 91 predicted proteins | sample MGYA00521084_ERZ808240 | MGnify/ENA primary metagenome ERZ808240 (study PRJEB31516, sample SAMN03275571) | gut metagenome | biome: mammalia-associated habitat; material: feces | host: Papio cynocephalus | place: Kenya | collected 2012-08-06 ...
TATAATATTAATTAAATAATTATACTTAATATTATATTAATTATATACAGAATTAAAGAATTAATTCCTTAATACCCTGTTATAATATTTTATTCCTAAGAATTTTTTCTTTTAAATTTTTTTAGAAATAAATATCTAGGCATGCATCAGCAGCATTGTTGCATAACTTCCAATTGACGAAATTGACGGTTCCTGTGTTAGCCTTAATGTTGGTAGTTCCGGCATTGCTGGTAATATTGACGGTAGCTCCTGAAGGAACAGCTGTGATAGTACCAGTACCAGAAACGGTGTCAATTGTGGAAGTATAAGCAGTCTTTGCGCCTGATGGCATATAACCCTGAGTATTTTCGTAAGTTGTAGTAGTCTTGAAGCCTGAAGTAGAATTAGACGTATTTGAATATAATGTGTTGGAAGCAGAAGGGACGTAATGTTTAGTGCCACTTCCAGAAATAGAAGGAGTGACGGTCACTTCACCAGATGTTTTAGTTCCGGCTAGTTGATATCCTTCTGTTATGGTAGCACTACCTTTAACTTTGCCATCGGTTTTAGTAGCGGAAACGGTAAAGTAATATGTTCCAGAAGTAGCTGTCGCCATATTACTAGAACCTGAAACCGTAACGGAAGGAGCTGATGCAACAGACGCAGATGCTGTAGTAGATCCGGCAGGGATTTTGACATATGTTGTACCAGAGCCAGCATTAACAGTAACGGAAGCTGAAGCAGGATTTGATGAAATCCATCCCGCGGTAGTAGTTCCCGTAGCAGTTCCTGTAACTTTAGGAGAAGTCAACGCAAGTTTAGCGAAATATCCATCAGTAGGAGCAGAAGTAGATGCTGTGCATTTTGAAGAAATTTCATTAGAAGCTGTTCCAGCAGAAATCGCAGCAGTTGTAGTTCCCTGTGAAATCGTGACAGCATTAAGCTTCACCGAGCCGGTTTTAACGCCTACGAATTTCTTTCCACTTCCAGCATTAACCGTAACTATTTTAGAATCCCCGTTAACTGTTGCAGAATTCCCAGCATTAATCCATCCGGCTTTAGTGGCATTGACATTCATCGCAGCTCTCGAAACTGTGCTGGAAGTTGCAGAAGATGTTCCGGCAATTTCCAGGAAGTAGTTGTATCCAGCCGTCTTCACAGCAGCTTCATTGGCATATAAAGTCGCGCCGCTTGTTCCACTATAGATATTCGTAGCTTCATTTCCAGAAGTCGTCAGATCTCCGCTTCCAAGGCTCAATGTGATCGTAGGAGTAACAGCACTTCCTCCGGTCAATCCTCCGCCATTAATAGCGTAAGAGGCATCGGCAACGGTATAATTAAGAGTTGACATGGAATTATATCCGCTATCTGGCTTAATTGTCGCTGTCTTAGCAGAAATCGTAACTTTTTTATCCTGAGACTTAATTTGAGTAGCAGTACCCGTAACTCCAAGAATGGTATTTCCGGAAACAATTTTAGAAGCAACGGCACTGTCCAGCATAATATTAATATTATCAGTCAGATATTTTCCAGCGGTATTCAGAACTTTAGCGTTTGCGTCAGATAATTTAAATTCAAATGGCATAAGTTAAATCTCCTTAAATTTATAAATCATTTCCCGCCATCGTCAGCAGGAGAATATACGGGAATTTTCCCGACTACGAAGCTTCCGTCATTCTTCTTGACAGTCGCGCATTTATTGATATTTCTTACGATATCATTGACTGGTATGGCATTATTTCCGCCAGATGTAGCAGAAATGCTCAGGTCAGACAAATTTGACAGAGTATTCTGAATGTCATTGAAGCCTTTGATTGCGTTATAAATGACGGTCTTATAAGTGACGAAATTATTGACGACGCTTCCCTTTTCAAAAGTTCCGCTTCCAGAATTCCCGTAGAATGTCTTCGAAATTGTGTCATACATTCCGATGGCATTATCGGATTTTCTGTAGCATGGAATCAAATTATAAGCGAGACCGCTTGCGTTATATAATTTCATATAAGACAAGGATAATTTTCCGTTTGGGAAATCTCTGTCTTTGAAGAATGAAATATACTGAGACGTTGTAGAGCCATTATAAGACAATGTATATGAATTAGAACCGATGACCAATTTAGTCTTCTCTACGGAACAGTTGACGAATTCTGTGGGATATACGGCTGTTAATTGTGTTCTGCTGGTATTATGTCCGCAATATGTAGCAGTACCGGATCTGAAGAGACGGCATCCTGCATATCCAGACGAATTTGACGGACCAGTTCCAAACACGACGAAATTTTGATTTGCGTAGAATTTAGCCCTGAATTCAAATTTAGTTATATTTGTAGTGTTGTATTTGATCTGAATATAGGGGCCATTCCCAGCGGTTATGTATTCGAGCTCCTGATATGAACTGTCTTGAATGCTTGCCATATTTTGACCTCCTGAATTTTATTTTCTAGTGCCGGAATCCACAGTGGGATCATAAAGGGGGATTTTTCCGGTGACGAAAGTTCCGTCGGATTTCTTGATTGTGGATAATTTCTGAGTGGCTTCGACCAATTGAGTGACTGTACAGATAGAAGCCGTTGATGCTGCTTCAGGTGTCGGAACATTCAGATCAATTGATAAATTTGATAAACTTGACTGAATGTCGTTGAATCCTTTGATTGCATCGTGAATGACGGTCTTATAAGTGACTTTAGAATTTTCTACAGCAGGGCCTTTGCCGAAATTTCCGCTTCCATTGTTTGTCATGAATTTCCCGCCGATTTCATCGTACATTCCGACTACATTATCGGATTTTCTGTAGCATGGAACTAAATGCATGACAGCAGTTCCAGATTTCTTTATCGTCATTCCATAGACATTGCCTTTAAAATATCTTGAATCAGGGCTTCCGTTATTATTCCATGTGCCTAAGAAGAGTTCATGATATTTTGAGAAAGTTCCTCTGTTGATTGTCTGATTGGCGCCGTCAATTGTGTAGACGCTTCTGCTCAATACGCAGGTGTGCTTCTTTCCATCCATGGGATTTGCGGTTGTATTTAAATTTGATGTAGAACCGCCGAAACCGACGAATGCATAATTATTTGCGAAATATCCAAATGTTATGGCGTTTGATCCTGCGTCAGTTCTTGCGCCTACCAATAACGTAGATGATGCTGTCGTTGACCATGATATCGTTAATTCAGTATCATTTGACGTCATAATTCCCGTTTTTATATATTGCGCTTGAGAAAATATTAAGTATTCAACTTCTTGATAACCACTAGGCAGCATTGTCATCTCCTCCTATAGTTCCGACGATTTTAGCCAATTCTAATAATGACTGCAGACTCTCCGCCTGGGATTTTATGCCTTTCAGAATCTCCTGCTTCATTTTAATTAAGTCTGCTTCCGTCACTAATTTGTTTTCATCGCTCACATCATCGGGCATTCCTGGGATATTTTCTTTCGAGATTTTCGCGGATGTTCCGTCCGTATTTTTGATCACGACTTCTTTGCCTTCGCCTTCGATTATTTTTGCGTTCTCGTCAATGCCGATCTTTACTTCGGCTTTTCCGTCTTTATGCAGCGTCTTTACATTCCAGGTACTTGCCATGATTTGCCCCTCCAAAGAAAAACAACAAGAAACTCGCGGGAGTTCCTTTATTTTAGCTTATATACAGGGAAAATGCCTGAGCATTTGTCCTTAATTCAGTATATTAGCGTTAAAATATATCGGGAGTCCCGTCGTTAATATAATACATTGTTCCGGGGAGTTTAATGAATAAAAGAAAAGGAAAATCCGAAGATTTTCCTTTTTATAGTCAATTCAGAGAATTAATCGCTTGTGACAGCAGTATATGCTTGACCGAGCATACGTTTAAATAATGATTCGACATAATCGTCGACATTTGCGCCACTTGCGTCGCCATTAATGGATGCAGTTGCACTTGCGGTGGCAGTTCCAGATACGCTGACAGTTCCGCAGACGTATTTATCATTGAGGGAAGTTGTGGATCCTGAAATGCTTGCGGTCTTATTTCCGGAGCCTGCGGTCTTGGTATTTGCCTGCTTAGTTCCGGAAACGGCGTCGAACTGAGTTGCGGTACCTACTGCGACAGTGCCAATTGAGACAGTTGCGGATGCGCCAGTGACGCTCGGGTTATTTGCAGCATTAATGTAGTTGATATCAGAAGAATTCTTATTCAATCCAGATGCGATAGTATTTGTCAAAATACCGGCATTGCTGCAGGATACTGTTGCTGAACCATCAGCTTTAATTGTGACATAATCGCCTGTAGGAGCAGCATTTGCGTTGACGGCGTGTCCTAAATTATGGCCACTTACGGCTTCGCCACTTCCAAGACGGGCTGTTCTTACTTCAATAGTTGTTGTGTTAGTTGATGATGGCGTGGCTGCTGCGATACCAATGCTGTATTCTTTACTGGCGCCAGCAATAGTTACGTCTTTATCAGCACTTGCACCTGCGGTATAACCAGCTGTAGAAGTTGTCGAGATAGTTGCGACACCAGCGCTTGAATTTGCGGTGACTTTAATGGTATATCCACTACCAGAAGTTACGCCACCCATATTAAGGCCACTGAAAGTTATGGCGGGGGCTGTCTTAGTTTTACTTGTTGCGGTGAATGTAGATTCATTTAAGGTCAATGTTCCTGTAGAAGTTGTACCTTCCTTAAGATAACCAGCGGATTTTACAGTAGTAGTTCCAACCCATGAGAATTTCTTATTAGTTGTGTCATGTGTTGGACCAGTATATGTTACTGCATTTAAGGATGCATAGTCCGGATCGACACTCGGATCAAATCCAGCGATATCTCCAAGGACACCAGCAGGCAAATAACCAGCGGTCTTAACCTGAATGAAGTTCTTGCCGTCGCTAGAATCAGTAATATACTGAAGAACTGCTTTAGGAATAAAGCTACTCTTTGATGTAGTTGTATTTGAGCTAGCTTTCTGATAACCTTCAACAACACTACAATTATTAGTTGCTTTAATTTCGAGATAATCGCCACTTGCTGGAGCTGATGTTAAGAATGTGAACGGTGCGTCTGCGTTATCTCCACCCAACGAGTCGTCAACATCGTGAACGCTTCCGACGATATTAAGGTCATGAGAAACACTACCGGGTTTAATGTAGACTTTAGTTCCACTTCCTGTTACGGACGGAGTAATAGTTGAAGCGGCAGATGTTTTTGAGCCTGCAGCCTGATAGCCTTCAGTGACGGTTGCTTTCGCTTTAACACTACCATTAGTAGGTGTTCCTGTAACGGTAATGTAATATGAACCAGATGTAGCGGTTGTAATTCCGGTTGTGGCTGTAGTGATAGCGACTTTAGGAGCTGTTAAAGAATCTACGGTAGGAGTTGTTGTACCACTCTTTAATGTATAAGCAATTTCGCCAGCCTTAATATAACCAGATCCGCCAATGGCGTCATTTGCGGAAGTATTCTTAGCAATGATATTTGTGCCGTTTAATTCAAATGTAGCCTTTGCTAATTTAACGTATGACGTTTTGCTGTTTGCAGAAACTGTCACCGCTTTCGTAGCAGCTGCGGATGCGGTTTTTGCGGATGTATAACCAGCAGTAGCAGTAACAGCAGCTCTAGAAACGGTTCCACTATCGCCAGCTGCAGCCATATCGATCTTAAAATAATATGGATATGCTGTCTTATCGGCATCGGACATTGAATCAGCAAATCCAATGCTTCCGAGATTAACGGTAGAATCCTGACTTGCCTCAGCGGTCTTTACAATGCTGATAGCTCCGACTCTTAATGAAGGAACAGTGATAGCGCCGCCATCAAATGTTGCAGCTGAAATCACATGAGTAGGTCTAGGATCCGTTTTTGCAATATAACCAGATGTCTCAACGCCGCCCATAACGGTATATGTATCGCCGGTTTCTCCGGATTTTCTACTTAAAGCATACAACTTACCAGTTGATACCGTGCCAACGTCGCCTTTATCGATCCAACCAGCAGTTGTAATAGATACGGTAGCGCCAGAGACGGATTGAACAGCTTTAGGAACGTAAACCGATGCGAAACCAGTTCTATTTGTTCCGGCTACTACTGCATCAGCTACGCTTGTTTCACCAGCGCCAGTGATGGTCAATTTATTTTTAGGAAATACGAGATAATCACGGATTTTTGAAGGAAGCTCATTTGTAGGAACCAATGTTGTTCCTGTACTTCCATCGGCTGCAGAAGCGATTGTGCTGTCCTTAGTATTTAATGCTCCTTGTACGGCATTAAAGTCGGCAATGGCTTGTGCGATGACCGATTTATATGTAACGTATGTTGCCATTCAGATTTTTCCTCCTATATTTTAACTTAAATATAATTAATTGTTCCCTGTGTTTTTTCATGATAAAAAATAGAGGAATCCGAAAATTCCTCTATTTATTAATTATAATGAAACCTTTAAGCTCTAGCTAAAGTACCAGCAAGTCTCTTCTGTAACTTCTCAAGATCAGTCTCAGCATTTGTACCGATCGCGTCAGCATGTAACGTAACCTTAACATTGTGCTTAAGATATCTTCCTTCAGTGTGCAGAATTGTGGTGTCGGTAATTCCATTCGGAACAGGAGTATAAACCTTTCCAGTATCTCCGCCATTTACAGCATCAGAAGCGGTAGGAACTGAACCGTCGGCAGCTTTATCTTCACTGTTTTCATATTTCTTAATATAAACAGTTGCAGAACCAGTAGCCTTTGTATTATTAGTAATATCACCACTCTTAACATAACCAGGTTTGACAGCATCGAACGCAATAGCAACAGAAGCTACAGGAACGGTAATTGCAGCGAAATCTGCAGGAGTTGTAGGAGCAGCTATGACGGTAACATCGGTAGAAGATGCAGCGCCAAGAGTAACGGCGGTTGTATTGACAGAGACACTTCCATGAGCAACTGTATATGAACCAGTCAAGCTACGTTCAACGTTAATTGTCTTCTCAACATCGCCATAGTAACCAGTATTAAGAGTTCCATCGAAAGTATCAGATCCAGCAAGAGAAATAGTATAATTGCCAGTGACAGTCTTGGAGAAATCATCAGAAAGTTTTGAACTTAAATCAAGCTCAGTTGTGGTGAATTTCTTCGTAGTACCAGTCTTAATGTAGGCAACATCTCTGTTTGCGTCATTAATTTCAATGGCAATTTCATTAGAGCTAGAAGTGGCATCAACATAACCAGCTGATGCAACAGTAGCTTTAACAGTAGCATTTGCCAGAGTAGGAGTTACGAAATATTTAGAAGTAGTATCACCAGCAAGCAAACCAGTGCTTAAAGTTGCACCAGCATGAGCAGCGTCACCAGTAAGTGTAGCGGCAAGCTTAGCTTCAGGCAAAGTCATTTCAACGACTTTATCAGTCGGCTTTACAACAGTGACGTCTTTAGAGGTGATATAACCAGCAGCGATTGTAGGAGTTCCAGCGCTTCCAGAAGCGGTGACATCGAACTTGAATCCAGATGCACCTTCTCCAGTAGCACGAGAGATATCGCCTTTGACAACGCTATCGATAGAGGCCTGAGAAGAAACAGAACCTTTAGCAATATAATATTCAGCAGCGAAATCAACACTACCTTCTCCATCGGCACCAGTGATGTAACCAGGGTTAGAGGTAGAAGCCTTAGCAATTGTTAACTTATAATCGCCGGTTGCGCCAGATGTCTTAATAATATTTTCACCGGTTTCGGTTCCGATGTTAACGCTGACAGCAGCATAGTCGATGTCACCTTCGATAGCTTCGATGGTGCCAGTAGGCAAATAACCAGCAGACTTAACCTGAACGAACTTTGCTCCAGTAGAATTTGCAACATATTCGACAACGGCTTTAGGTAAATAATAAGATTTTTCATCACCTTTAGTAACATCGGCAGCTGTGACATAACCAGCATCAGCAACAATATTGCATTTTGTGGTCAAAGTCCAATAATCACCAGTTGCCGGCTTTGCATCGGTAAAGATATTAGCAGCACTAGTAGAAGTATTGTTAATAGTAATGTCGGTTGTATGAGTGATCTTTCCTTTCTTCAAATATAATGAAGAAGCTGTTCCATCAAATTCATTGTGTGTAACAGTTGTATCACTCGGTACGATGTAACCTTCTTTTGAGCCACTAGCGTTAAGTGCAGATGTTAATGCAACGATAGGGGTAATAACATAATAATCATCGAGCTTTGCAGGTTCGTTTTTAACAAGCAAACCAGCACCAGTTCCAGCATAAGTAATGCCGCCAAGGGTGTTCTTGATGTCAACAGTACCTCTTGCGATCTTTAAGACCTTTTCGGTTACGGTTGTGTTGACTTTATAAGTGCCTTTCTTAACATAACCATCAGAATAATTTCCGGGAGTTTCAACACTCTCTGCGCTGTCTCTCTTAACGGTGACGGTGTATGCATCAGCATCGGTAGATGCAACTTCGACATCGGTAGAATTGGCAACCAATCCTACACTTACAGTAGAATTCTCGACGGCGCCTTTCTTGACATAAAAATCTTTGCTGATGCCTTCAAGAGTGCCGATTTCAGTATTCTTTCCATCAGTTACAAAACCAGCTGTGGTATTTCCTGTGATAGTTCCACCAGCAATACCAGCAGTAACCTTATAATAATTTGCGGCTTCAGCTTCACCAGGTGCTGTTGAAGTTCCGATAGATCCTTCATCGTTAAATTCAAGGTTAGTTCCAGCAACAGCAACATTATCAATAACGCCTTTCTTAATGAAGAATTCCTGATCAGTAGATGTTGCATCACCCTTAATATCATAACCTTTTTCGGCGATCTCAAGAGTAGGAGCAGCCTCAAAATAACCGGCAGTGAAGTCAGTCTTTCCTAAAACAGGAGTGACCTTACCGGTAAAGCTACCAGCAGCTTTCATCTTGAAGCTGACATAATCAGCAGCTTCTCCGCCTTCAGGAACGGCTGTCAAAACGTTGCCATTAATACCATCGGCTCCAGAAAGGCCAACGGATGCAGTAGCAGAAACGCCATTTGTGACTTCGGTGATGCTAGGAGCATAACTTCCGGCGTCAACATCTACAACGCCAAGAACCTTTCCATCAGTAGGGGCGACATGCCAATATGCACCTTTTCCTTCGGTAGCTTCGACTTTTGTAACATTTGCTTTTCCAGCAATGGTTCCACTAAGAGCAACGTTTTCAGCTGCTAAAGAACCAGTTAACTTGGCTTCTGTACCATAGTAACCTTTATTCGGAACGCCAACGGTGATGGAAACATTTCCGTCTTCTCCGAGCTTAACTGCTACAGGGTTTCCAGCATATGATTCGAAATATGGGGTAATTGTAGTAGGAATGCTCTTTGCTGTTCCGCCATCAGTAATACCAGAAATACTGAATAATTTGTTCTTAATTAATCCAGCATATTCGCTTGTGGCGATTCCGGTAGTATCGGTCGCCATAGTGGTGTCATCGGCACCACTTCTTTCCTTAATTGCGTCGTAAATACTGTTGAAATCAGTGATGGCACTGTTGATCACACTAGTAAATGCGGCGTACGTCTTCTTGTCTGCCATTATGGATCCTCCTTAATTGTTTGACGGCAACTTTCCGTCTGTCCTCAGCTTCAGAATTGAATTTATCGACCCAACATACTCAACTACGGCACTCATCGTAGGGACTTTATCATCAGTAGCTTCCCAATTCTCGTAAGCGGTATTGAGCTGGTCAATAGATTCAATAACTTGACCATATGTTGGCATTTCGGTGCCTTTAAGGATAGACACACCAGAACCCGTGATGACCTTTCCGGAAGTATCATCAAACAAAACCAATTCACCGGATTTCGTATCTACAGCACTGCTCTGAACTCCCGAAGCGGCCCTCGAAATAGAGAACTTTCTTCCGTCATATAGATGGAAGACGGCATCAGAATTATCTCCGGGCGGATATTCAATATATTTAATATCAGTACCCTGAATTTCCATGTCGTAAATGACTTTCTTGTTGCCGTCATTCACAACTACGAATTTTTTATATTTCTGAAATTCATCAGGAGACAGATCAGAATCTTGTACGGCGCTCGACGCAAAAGACACATTGGTTTTTCCAATCGTGAAAGACTTGCATGTCGTTCCCTTAATATTCATAAAGGAGTCTCGGTTAACGTAATTTTCAGCCATTTCTATCCATTGCCTCCTTAACTTGTATATAATAATTTGTTCCCAAGCCAAGGAGAAGTCACTGAACTAGCGTCTTATAAAATATCTTGATAAGACCAGACTGACCAGCAGTACCACCGAAATTAATGTCGACACGAGAATTATTCGTAATTTCCTGATCAAGGAAATAATTGAATTTTCCGGATTCAGCGGTATTGATGTAAGAAGCAGCAGTATTCTCGTCACTCTCGATAAGCACGAGAGAATCGGAAATATCATCCTGATTGACAAGAGAAATCTTAAGATAAAATTCCGTTGAAATATTATTCTCAACATCAACAGAAATATTCTCAATGACACAGCCAGGCTTTAATGTATTAGTAACTTCCTGGAATGAAGCAGTATCACCGAAGACGACTTTAATGACACCACAATTTCCAGAATTCTCGACAATGTCCTTAATATCTTCTTTGGTAGCGTAATTAAGCTTAATATCGGAAATATTGCTTTCAGCAGCAAGAACACGGTCAGAAAGCTTCGAAGCATTGTCATTAATATTAATAATGGAAGTATCGATGTTATTAAGACGCGAATCAACGGAATCAAGTCTCGTTTTGATGGAAGAGACAGAATCCTTCAGAGTAGCGACATCAGTAACAACAGACTTGACAGTATCGACAATATCAGCATTGTCCTTGAACCATTTAGCGATTTCAGCAAGAGAATCGATATCAGCGGTTTCGAAATTAGACTTGATTTTCTCAATGTCAGCAGAAAGCTGAGAAACTTTGGCATTATAATCGTTGACATGAGAATTGAATTCAACGACATGTGACGCAAGAGTATCAGAAAGTTCCTTGACAGAAGCCTTAGTTGCGAAATTTTCAAGCTTAATGTCGATATCTTCTCCGAGCTTGTTTTCAAGATCGTTGATTTTTGAATTGGTAGCATCGACTGAAGCTTTAACGGAATCTATTCTGCCATTAGCTTCCTTAATGAGATCATTTAATTTAGAAATAGCTTCAAGATCCCCGGAAACAGCAGTAATGCCTTTTCCGCTCTCATGCTTATCATCCCTTCCGATCATGTAGACAGCATTCTTTTCAGAATTATTATCATTAATGACGGAAATTATCTGACCAGGATATGAAGTCTTTCCGTGAGTATAAGCTTCAGCTTCAGCGAAAGTGTTGAAGACTGAATCAGCATCAAGGGGAAATCCCTTAAGCCTTTTGAATGATGTATATAAATTATTTGCCATGACTTATGAAATCCCCCTTTAATTATCCTCTGACTCTCAATGTGTGCATAATATCGACAGAAGTATCTACGATATATTTGAATGCGGTATAACCATTGAGAATTTTATACGCATTGATATTATCGACATCGACGATTTCGAAAGGAGACTTCTCAATTGTGGCGTCAGTTCTTGTATCAAGAACCAATAAGCCAGTCATTGTGTCGTAAATTTGTATAGCCTTCCTTTCTCTTATATATTTATCATTGACGAGCAAAATGATCATGGAATTTTCAGGAGTAGTGTCGAGATATAATTCGTCATTTTCTCCTAGCCATATCTTATGATTGATTCTTAACCCTTCAGAATTAGTCTCGTCATTTGATCCGAAATCCTTGAAATCCAATGATGCAAGACTCGTGTCTTCAGGGAAATTATTGCAGTAAACATCGACAGGATCTTCGGCAACTTTGACATTTTCGGAATTATATCTTAAATAATGTCTGTCATTCACGTTATTGAGTTTTCCTTCAAGTCCCGTTTCAGTATTTCCGGCACTGTCGAAAATCACGTCATTTTCAGCAGTACTCTCCCAGAATACACGGATTTCATCATTCAATTCAACATCTTCCTTGAAATTCACATATTCAGAATATTGGTATTTTCCGTCAACTTCCGCCATACGGTTGAAATTTCCGTCGGTATCGGCCATTTCAGGAAATACCACAGCAGACTGATTCTTGAATTTGAGTTCTTTGCCGTATTCATTGAGAGGCTCAATCGAGAACCATAATTCTCCTTCATAATCAGTATATTTGTTTAATTTGGAAATATCCACTTCTTCGAATTCGTATTTGATGGAATCTCCTTCGCCGGTCTTGCTGACAACGACATACCAATGAAGCTTGGTATTCTCCTGAGAAGGAGTCAGCTGCTTTCTGACATATTGGAGATTATAATAAGGATCCAGAATATCGAGCAGAATTTGTCTCAAAGGAGTACCAGCAGGATATGTGACGTCATTGACAATTCCGCCAATATTTCCGTTGTCTACTTTAGCGTCGATTTTATCGGATAATAATACTTCATTGTCCTTAATGTCACCGCGTTTAATGACTTCAGCAAGAACTTTCAAGGCATCGGTCAATTTAGAACCTGAAGAAAGCTCAATTAACTTGAAATCATCTTTGGTGTTTTCATTATAACTTTTGACGAGCTGGTTGACTGAAGAAATCAATTCTTCGGAATTATTGACAGCACCGTCGTCGAGTTTGTCGAATTTATCAATGACGGTATCATACCATTTTTTCCATTCTCCGCTGATGGCATCAACTTTCTGTTGAATATCGTCAGCAGTGACGCCATTCCCGATTATCTCAGCAAGAGCCAAATATAATTCAGGATGTGTATGATGGAAATTCGCGTATCTTTCATCGTGATTATGATTCTTCGAAGCATATCCAGCATGTGTATGGAATTTCGTAGCATATCTGGAAAGATCATTCTTCGTGACATAATCGTCGAGATTTATCTTATGATTTGATAAGATATTAATAGCGTCTTTCTTGGAAATGTATTTGTCGGCCAATTCATCCGCAAGAGATTTTCCGGCTCCTGGCTTAATTATGACTAATGTCAATTTAGTTCCTGGATCAATAGTATAATGAACATTTGAATCACCATTCAAGTTAAATTCATAATACACGTCTCCGCCGGCTTTATGGATCTTTTCATCGAATGCATACATTTCGTCGATCATCAACAACGGGAAATCTTCGCCTTCGGTATAATAAGCGTTAGGGAATGTCACTTTCAGAATTCCGTTCACAGAATTCTTATCAATGTATTCCTGAGTCAGGACATATTCCTGGTGATAGAATTGCTGAGTAGGAGTGAATTTGTTGTCCCAGATCAAATTTCCTGATGAATCAGTAGTCAGATAATAATGCGGCAAATTTGGAATTTTATTTACTTCATTTTCGAAATATAATTTCCCCAATGCATCGTGTATCGTATATAATTTGACGTCACCGTTCTTGGCAGCATCTATGAATTTCGCTTCGAATGATTTCGACAAATTCCCGTTATGAACTACCAATACTGATATTTCGTGTACGTCGGTATTAAGCTTGAATTTATTTTTTACGATCTTTAAGCTTAATATTCCGTTTGCTTTATCATAATTAATTATATCGTATCCAGTTCTGGGAACAATGTTTTCTCCATCGAATATGAAGAAGTTGTCGTTATTTTCAGAAGCTCCCTCAACTGGCAGATTCACGTAGTATCCGTTTATCTTGTCATATTCAAGGTGAATTATTTCGCTTGGATTATCGGATTCAAACGCGACATTCTCCTGGAACAAGTCTACCCATAGATTCGTGTCACATAAATTCTTTTCTGCTGTTACAGTGAAGTCAGAATTAAGGTATAATTTCTTTCCTGCTTTCTTTAATTCTCTGTATAAATCCTGACAGCTTCCCGAAATATTCTGGGTATTATTCAACCAGTCATATGTATCGTCCAATTCATTTAACGGAGCGTCTATATGATGTTCTCCTACGTCTTCGGGATATTCATATTTCGCCTGTGCTTTCTTGATTTCTTCAATCTTCGCGATTACGTCTGCTGGTAGATTTGGAAGTATGGAATTGCTTGCGTCATTGAAAGAAAAAGTTCCGTCTTTATTCGCTACAATTAATAACGATTTTCCTAACGGTGCTTCACTGACTGCTTTAGTCAGATTCTCCAACGCTACGATATTTTCATGCGTATGAGTTCCCAACAGAATTTCCTGCCATAACGGGAAATTTTCATTGAAGCCTTTTAATTTGAAATATGCGCCACGATGATCCTGGTTGTCTTCATTGGGATTTTCTTTGCGGACATCTTTCACATAAATTACGACGGACTTCTCTTTATGATATTGAATTTTCGCAAGTTGCGTGATATACCAGCTGTATAAATAAACGGTCTTGGTATAACTTGCGCCGAATTCTTCAAGGGAAGATTCAAGAACGGATTCATCGGAATCTACGGAATAGCCGGCTTCGATGAATTCATCACGGGTTGGGGAGAGTTTTGAATAATCGGTGTCTCCTTCGTAGAGCTTGTCAATTGCGGCCATAATGTCGACGGGGCCTGAGAGATTGACGTCATAATTGAGGCAATAATAATCAATGCCCTGGACGAATTTCGTGAGATTTTCGCAAGGAACATAATCACCTTCGGGGCTTTTCGTATAATACTGGAGACCTGCCTCCGGGGTTCCAGTTGAGTCGACTTTAGTATAAAAATTGCTCGGCTCAGAAGAAACTTCGGACGTTTCAAACCTGACCGTTACTTTTTCGTTATTTCCCATTGCTGAGCCTCCTATTTCCATAAGTCATTATAATCAATTGTTCTCGTGTTAATGATTTCGTGGCAAATGCAAAAAAAATAAACATAGGAGAAGCGAAGTAATAACGCCCAGGGAGTCGAAAACCTGGATTATGCGCCGGCGCGTTTTTAAGGCTCGAGGCCTTTGCTTCTTCTTCTCAAAGTTATCATATATATGCATAATTCGCAAAACACGAAAAAAAGGAAAATACCTTTTTGTGGTATTTTCCTTGTATATTTATTTCTTTACCTGATTAATGTCTTCGCCAGACAATAATGCATCCAACTGATCAGAAGATAATTCTGCGGTCTTGTCTTTTTCGCTTCTATGAGCGTCAAGCTTAGGCTGACCTTTTAATTCAGCATCAGCTTCTTTCTTAAGATCTTCAGAATTTGCGAATAGCTGCTTTTCGCCATTTTCATCAATGACGATTTTATCATCTTCTTTCTTCTTTTCGACTTCTTCTTCATCATCCTGCTTTCCGATACCTTCCTGAACAGATTCAGTAGTGATATTTCCGACATCGACAATGACGGCGCTTGTCTTATTCTTGACATGCTTGATAACAGCAATAAGATCTCTGATGCTATATGCTGTGATATAAACACATGCCACGAGCAAGCCGATTAATGTGACGGTTGCGACGACAACAAAGGACCAGGCTCCGAGAACGATGAAATTCAATTTCGCGGATGTTCCCTGGAAAACGACGTATGCCATATCGCCGATAGAAACCCAACCAGCACCTAAGCCTTCTGTTCCGGAATCCCATGCGATCTTCGCTGTTCCACCAGTGGCAGCAGAAATAGATTTAAGATCGGATTCGCAGAGATGATACTGAAGATGATTCCAGCAATCCCAGAAACGATCGCCACTTCCGAAAAGGTTAAAGATAGAATACGGGTACAAGCAGCTTCCGATAGCAAGAGCAGCGATGAGCAAGAAAGCGACAACACCAACGACTCTAAGGATTCTGTTGATAAGTTCCTTCTGATGCTCCATCTGCAATACGGCATACTCTTCGGAAGTCATCGGCTCATTCTTTCGAGCCTTATGCTCCAATTCAGAAACGTCGTATTTGCTATAAAGTTCTTTCTTAATTTGCTTCTTCTTATTCTTTTTAATAGCCATTTTTAAGGTTCTCCTTTTATATAATTTATTGTTTTAGAGCATTTTATTTAAAAAAAGAAGAGAACCGAAGTTCTCTCCTTTATTTGTTAAATCTTGACAATTGCGAATGATATCTTCTTTCCACATTGTCCGATGATTCCCATATCGGTTCCGGTTAATTTCTTATAATCGGTATCGCGTATATTAATCTTAGAAATCGCAGCATCGTCTGCAGAACTATATCCGGCAATTATTCTCAATATGTCAACTCTCGAAAGATCCGCGATATCGCTAGGGGTACTGTTGTCTTTCATAGTTCCGTTGTCATATCGTCTGATCAGGTAGATCATGGAATCTCCCACGAAATCTCCGACAGGGCAGACAGAATATTTATCCGTCGTTTCAAGATAAGAGTCCTTAAATCCCTTCGTATTGACCGCCATATCGTAGAAGAATCTGTATGAATATAACTGATCACCGTCACTATTGGTATAAGGAACACCAGTATTCTCGTAAGTGACCGTAAAGCTTTCGTCAGATCCTTCAGCAGCAGAAGTAACTTTCTTATATAGCGGGACATTAGGATATAGCCAAGTTCCGTTATTAGGATCGTCAGCAATGTCATTGATCTTCAACGTTCCGAGATATAACTTTCTGACCTGAGAGAAGTTTCTGTTTTCAGAATATGACGCGCTGACCAATCTAGCCATGCCTGTAGGAACATGCAATTCACGCAATGAAACGTTGACGTCCTGAGGAAGATTAGTATTTCCAGCATTAGTCGTCATTTCCTGCTGAACAGTGAAAGGATCACCGGTGAATTCAGCGCCGTCTTTGATATCAACTGAACGCAATACACCTGTCTTAGTTTTGTCATCATATTCAGCGAAAGCATTGTTTCCCATCTTCTTAATTGAAGCAGGCAAGACAAGAGTTTCGAAATGGCATCCGAAGAAAGCCTTATTATCGATTCTCTCAACATATTTAGGAAGATTCACAGAAGTTAACGAAGTACCTGAGAAGGAATTAGAGTAGATGTTCTTAATTCTGTCAGAGAATTTAACAGACGTAACTTCTGTCATATTCTCGAAAGCAGAATCGAAAACGGTATCGCAATTCTCGATAGACTTATCAGTCAAGTCAATAATTCCGTTGAAATTATCATCTGGGATGTATCCGATGATATTCTTTCCTAGAACGATGAATTTGCCTTTCTTTAAAGGATCATTAGTCTGAAGATCAAACCACTGAGTATCGTGCAGCATATTTCCTGTTTCAATGCTCAATGTAGAAGGAATGATGTCTTGCTTGTTTCCGACCATAATTGAAGTAAGAGCTTTTGATTTCAGAACATTGGTTTCGATTAATTCAAGCTGAGAATGTTCATCGAAGGAAATACCACTCAATGATGAAGCTATATCGAAAGCACCAGCCAAGATTTCAACTACTTTGAAATTCTGGCCATTATACGTAGTATATTCAGGAATTGATGCCACAGGTCTGTCGACATTCATCTTCTGAATATAAGCGCGTCCAGCGTAATTGGTATCTTTGGAATTGTCAGAAGACAACAGATAAAGATACTTTTCATCGCTGCCGGTATCAGTAAACAAGCCATAATAATCGTAAATGATCTTCTTGGTGTTCTCAACCCAATCGCTTCCGATCTCTTCCTTGGAATTCTTCGCAAGGGCATATTCGAATTCAGCGTCAGCTTTAGGCAATTTGAATGCCGATGTGCCGATAGAAGATAATTCAGGAATGAAAGTACAATTCAGAATAGGATCAGTATCAGGAGAGGTTCTCCATGCAATCGGAATTCCGTAGAAGGCTTTCTCCATAATGGTCAAGCCAGTGAAATCCGTGTCAGGATTTCCGTCCCAGACAAGTTCCATGAAATTATTCTGAAGATTATCGGTAGATGTAATGGCGAAAGCACTCTTTCCGATATATTTAATAGACTTCGGGAATTTCAGCAAGGACATTCTGTTGGCAGGATAAGGTATATCCTTAACATTGTTGAATGCATTGTCGCCGATTCTTTCAAGTTTAGTCAAAGCATCGAAATTCTTAGGCTCTTGGCCGGAAATCAACGCAAGACCATTATTATATATAGGATTCTCGGTCGTGCTTCCTTCAGCGGTGGATTCATTGATGACTTTAAGCTTAGTGCATCCGGTAAAGCAGCTGTCTCCGAATTCTGTCAGATCTTTGGATAATCCAGTGAAAGTCTGAAGATTCGTGCATCCAGCGAAGCATCCCATAGGAATCGTCGTCAGAGAACTTCCATATTCTACCGTTTCAAGAGATGTGCATGTATTGAAACAATCATTGCCTATATATGTGACAGACGGAGGAATTCTCATCATATTCAAAGCAGTGCAATTGGCGAAAGCTGAATCGCCGATGTATTCAATGGCGCTGTTCTTAAGAATGCTGTTGCTCTTATCACGATAGACAACACTCTTGAGAGTTGAGCATGCATTGAAAGCACGGTCTTCGATTCTCTTCGTAACATATGAAAATCCGACCTGCTCAATTCCCTCTACGTTATAGAACGACAAGGAAGGAATGCTCTTGGTATCGACGATATAGATGTTCTTTAATTTATCGGAGAATTTGTTCTTAGTATCGTCGAAACTATATTTCAATTTAGTCAATACCGACAGAATTGATGACTCTTCGCTGTATAACGGTCTCATGATATCGAGGCATTCTACTTTAGGCAACGGGATCTGAATTGTCGACGTATTCTTCAGACTTGCAAAAGCTCCTGTGCAGACAGAATATAATTTAAGATCATTCGTATAATCCTGACCATAATTGTTGGCAGAGACGTTGAATGTCGTGCCGGTTCCTTCAGCAGAGAACAGAATTCTCTTTCCGTCAGAGCGTGTCGCATAGCTTAGCGTAAAGTTAGCAGCAATGTCAGAATCATCCAATGTAACGGACTTAATGTCGAAATATACTTCTCTCAGCCACATTGTGTCATCGAGAGTTATATAAGAATTCTGGTAATTGAATTTCTTGAATCCGTCATTGTCAGACATATCGAAATACAAGTCGGCAGAATCTTCTACGGGTATATTGTCGTATGTCTTTCCGTCTCCTCCGGCATATGTAGGATTCGCAGTAGTTCTTAATAATGTAGAAGCAGGAAGATCAAATAATATGACAGGACGCATGAATGTGTAATTAGAAGGATTTGACGTCATATCATAAATGGAATACGCAAATGCAGAACAGTCTACGGTAATCTTCTCATTCTTGTAAGATCTGATGAATATCTTAGCCTGCTGACATCCGCGGAACATTCCCTTTCCGATATTTCTCATACCTTTTCTGTAGGTAGAAGTCAATTCAGAAGTTTCTTCATTAGTGAAAGGATTGATATAGACACCAGGAACGACTTCGCTTGTTCCTTCGACGCCATCCCACTCAGACTTGTCGACATATACTTTTTCGCCGTCAGAATTAAGATTATAATACAGAATCTTCTTGTTATTCTTGACGGTATCATTAGGAGTCTCGAAATATTTAAGACCAGTACAACCAGCAAACATTTCAGTTGTGTCGGCTGTGGAAATATCAATTGAATTGAATGTATCAGGATCGATATAATCAAGAATCGCCATATTTCTGAATAAGCCAGTCAAATTGGTGAAACGCTTGAAGCTGCTCAAATGTTCCTTTATTTCAGCACGGATCGTGTCAAGATCACTCTTGTCATAAATTCCGAGGAGTCTATAGAACTGACCGTCTTTATTATAATAAAGATTATCGGTTGTATAAGTGCTCTGGGTTCCGTACTTGTTATACATCGTCTGGTTATGCCATTTCTCCTGTAATTCAGGAGTATCGTCTACCCAATAGAAAACTTCCTTATAATTATCGTTTCCGTAAATATCAGTACCAGTATAGACAGAAATCTTCGAAATTGCGTTGAGGTTATTGTAATTCGCGAACATTTCGCTGGCGTCTTCGATATTGTCGTAAGTGACGGTAAGATACGGGTAAGCCTTCGAGAATTTAATATAATTCTTAGGAACTACGGTACCAGTATAGTAGATTTCTCCCTTAATATTCTTAGAAGTTCCATAATTGCAATACTTGTCAAGGAAGAAGTATTCGCCGTCTCCGACTTTCTTAGGCTCGACAGCACCATATGAAGTGACCTGAATATCAGTCAATGAAGAAGTGTTGTAAGTCTGCTGCATCAAGCCCCATGCTTTAGCATTAGGATTCTCTTTGCTTCCCAGAATCTTCGGGCAATTCTTAATGACGAATCTTGTCAGGTTGTTCAGAACAGGAGCTGAAACATTCGTAAGATTCATGAAGTTCTGAAGATCAATGGAAGTAATGGCGTTGCTGTATGCAATAGACTCAAGAGCACCGCCGACATTAGGCAGACGAATGCTGGTAATTCCAGAGTCTGTCATGTCAACTCTCTTAAGGTTAATACAGCCGCTGACATCAACGGTAGCCAATGATCCGCAATTAGTCAGAATAAGATCACTCAAATAAGTATTGACGCCAAGGTCAAGCTTGTTAATGACGCAGGATTTCTCTTCGGAGCCAAGCTGAAGTTTGTTAAGCTTCGTAAGATTTCTGAAGTCGACCTGCTTGACATTATAAGGAGACATGTCGCCGATTTCCTTAATGGTTTCGCCGCCATAGACGAAGACTTCAGCATCACCAGAAGTTTTGACGTTTCCTGAAATGACACCAGTCTTGTTTCTCTTGACTCTCTGATAATGAATCTGACCGTTATTATACCACTTAATTCCGACATAGACAGGCTGATATGTCTTGAAGTTGAATTTGATCGGCTTAATTTCAAGGCCGGTCTCTTTGCTCGTAAGATGTTCGGTTCCATCTGCGTCGACGGTATATGAATAAGTGTCAGGATGATCAGCAGCAAGCTTAGCGAAGTTCGCGTAATAATCATCGGTATCGTCATAAGCGCCATCGTAATTAGCGTAGTTGAAACGCAATGACGCGTTAGTAGTACCGACAAGTCCGAACATTGTGTCAAGATATTTAATTCTCTGAGCAATCCATCTCTTAATATGCTCGTATGAATTTCCGTGACAGCAATACAAGTAAGACTTAGATCCGACTTTCACTTCAGGGCCTTCATAAATATATTTAATGAAGCAGTCCTGATTATAATAAGTCTCAGGAACTTTCGACATGATCTGTTTCCAATAGAATTTCTCAACAAGGTTTTCTTCATTGAAGTATTTCTTCTCCATAAGAGACCATCTGTCTGAAAGCAGAGAATTTCCGGTAGCGTCTTTAGGAGCGCCGAGATAATCACGGACTTTCGTCCAAAGATAAGAGTCGGCAGTGTTGAAGACCATAGTACCGTCGTCAAGCTGATCGCCAAGTTCAATGTCTACATCGTACAAAAGCTGACCAGAGTTATCAACACCGATAATTGTATCGATATCGTAGAACATAGGATACCAGATGCATTCACCAGGCTGTGTCGTGACAACGAATGCTTTATATCCGTTCTCGAAGTCGCCGGTATATCTGTTGAAGCACTTCTCGTCATAGAATAATTCAAGGCCATTCTCGTCTTTAGCGAATTGGTAACTGCCAGTGACTTTATTCTTCTTAGGAGTGAGGCAAATTTTAGTGCCGTTTGAAAGTGTATAGTTGAACGCCTGTGCGTCATAAATACTTTCGCCCTGCTCATTAACAGCAGTCTTTTCAAGAACTTTTGCATCAGTAAGATACAATCTGTTCTCAGGGCCCCATGTACCAACCATTAAGTTTTTACCTAATGAGTCGACACCGCCGCAGAGCATGATTGTCAGATAATAATCCATTAAGTAGTTTCTGTTGAAATGCCTGTCAATGTTCTTGAGGAATTCTTCTCTGTCAGCATTCTTAATCCATTTGATCAATCTCTGGAAATGATAATAATACGGTGACTTGAATTTAGCGAAACTCAGAGGATTATCTTTATGAGTACTCTTATATACATCATATATTTCTTCCTCAACATCACCGTCATCAGGGTATCTTAATTCAAGGTCATTTGCTACGGAAGTAATGAAATAGTTTCCGAAGCCACCAGCACCAGAAGCGCCTGAGTTAGCCTTAAGTTCAAAGCATTCGGTATTGGAAATCTTGTCATTGTTAACGGTTCTTAAATATCCCTTTTCAGAAACTACGGCAACTAGTTCATTGTCTTTGTTTCTTAAAGCAACATAATCTTTATAAACGCCGGTATCATCCAGCATATTTATAGTTTCGTATCCACCTTCAGGCAATGCCGTCTTATGAAGAATATCTTTTCCGAATTCATCATCAATGTAGAAGATCTTTCCGAAATCGAATTTTGTTCCATCAGTATCCTTGACTGAAGCATCCAAGCCGAATGAATCCGTATCGGATTTATCCAAATTCAGACAACCGACGCCTAAGAAGTACTGCTTAGTATCTGTCGGATATTCTTTATAATATAATAATATAGGATATCCGTAGATGGTAGTTCTGACTTTAGGGTTCAGATCCATCGGAGGAGTATTTCCCGTTGCGGTATTATAATCGGCGATGAAGTTAGCTGTTCCGGTATTTCTGACGTTTGACGAATCCATGTAGTTGACTTTAATACAGAATGTGCTTTCGGCAATACCGGATCCGATTTCCTTCTTGAGCTTCTTCTTAGAGTATTCTACTTTTCCTGTATTTTCATCGATATTGATATACTGGTACATCTTGAATTTATAATTCTTAAGAGGGTATACCAATGATGAAGTTCCCTGGAACTGTAGTCTGCACGGAATGTTGAAAGAAGTTCCGTCAGCATTGGTCCAGTTCTTAGAAGTATCGGAAGGATCAGTATATGAAACAAATGCCGGTTCCTTCATTGATTTCAAGTCAGAGATAGCATTTCCATCAACGTTAGCCAGCTGCATAATGAAGTCTCTGATAGTAGATTTTCCGTTGATCTTAGCACCTGACAAACATACCTGCGGTAATTTCGCCAAGCTGTCAGGGTTAACCAAGCCATTGTTGTCAATGACGGTTCTCTTCTTTTCTTCATTCGGAATTTCAGCAGCATAGTTATACAGAATTTGACTGTGGCTCAAAGCCTTAGAATATATTCTGAAGCTGTAGATCCATGATTCGCCGGTATCTGAGACATTAAGCTTTCCATTCTTGTCATAAGAAGCTTTGCATCCCAAATATACGCGGAATTTCTGTCCGTCAGGAGAAGACTGCATAAAGACGTTGCTATCATTGATTTCTTGAATTCCCGAAATGACGCCGTTGACGTATCCAGCCATACAATTAATATAATAAGGTTCTACGTCAGGGTTTCTGGAAATGACGAAATCCATTCTGGTTCTGGTATTCTCGGAGAAGTTCATGTGGAATTTGTCTTCGGCAGAAGTTCTTGACGCGGAATTTGACAGAACGCCATATTGAGTGTCAATGTAGAAACCATTCTGCTTGACGACGGTTTCGCTCAACTTTCCTGTGAATTTCTTGAAATCAGGACCTTTATCGCTGTAATTAGGATTTTCGCTTCCTTTATTATAGTTAATGGTTCTCTCACTCTGAGAATATGTAACGTCATAAGGAGTAGTGCCATCAGCGATATATGTGACGCCATTGATCCAGCAATATCCGCCAGCGAACATGAAGTATCTCAGAATGTTATTAACATAGGTGAATTTCTTCTTCTTGTATTCAACCAATAAGCTGGCATCATCAAGCTTTTCAAGGCGTAATCTTGTTTCTTCTTTTTCAGTAGCATTCGTAATTCCGCTCAAAATAGTAGTAATGGCTTCTTCTCTTGATTCAAGAACGGTAATATCCTTGAAATCGGTATTAAGAGCAGAAGCAGAAGTATTATTATCAATCTTGACGTAATCGCCCCAAGAGTCTCTTAAATAATACGTAGTAGTATCGCTACCCTGATATTCATATAAGCAAGAAGCTACTTTAGCAGTAGAATCCAGAATATCATGAGTCTTATAATCAACTGAAATAGTAAGTTCCTGTGGCTCAGTAGCGAAAGGAGAAATATCAAGCTCGACATAAGAGCCAGAATTGACCAATAATGCCGTATCGCCGTTTTCGTCTTTAGCCCAACCGTTACTAGACCAATTGAAATTTCCGAAAGTAGCCTTGACATTATGGCCTGATTTATCAACCCAAATGTCACGGTCTTCATCACTGTTGGATTTTCCTTTTGCATCGAACCAACAAAGAAGATTATCGGTAATAGGCGAAATGTTGTAGTTATTAGGAGTAATATGAATTTCGAAAGTCTTCTCAACTGGAGCAGCATTGTCGTCTTCCGACTTGACGGTAAGAGTAGCAGTATAACCGGTGAATTCAACGTCAGAAGCATTATGTACAAGACCGATCAACTGAAGCAGATTCTTTCCGTAAGACCACGTGAAAGTATTTTCATTCTTTCCGTTAATCTGGAAAATCTCTCCGGCAGAATCTCTGATGACAAGCTTAGCGGTGAATTTCCCGTTTTCCTGACCGACCTGAATAGTTCTGACAATGACATCAAGACGGCTACCAGCAGCACTCTCGTAAATATCCTTGTCAGTCAAGACGTAAATCAATCCAGGTTCAGCGGAAATAACGTTGAATGTAAGAGTATTTGACGTCTTGTTTTTAGTATTCGTGATATAAACAGAAATGGCGTGTGTCCCAGCGGGATTTTTAACTGCGGGAATGACAATAGTATTTTCGCCGGATTTGACACTCTGTGTGAATGTTTCGTCGTCAACGGTAATATGAGCCGTCAATGCGAGACTTGTATCGGCAACGGAGCAGTTGAGAGGGATCTGAATATCCTCAGCAGCTGTCAGAACTTTTTCTTCGTTGAAAGAAGAAGTAATGTTAAGACCACCGATTTCAAGTTTGAATGAAGTTCTCTTTGTCTGTTTTCCCGTAGATTCAGCGCCATAGATAGTAATGGTGTAAATACCGGCAGTCAATGCACTGGTGTCATATTCCCATGTATATGATGAACCAACACTGGGGAGAAGCTTTTCCTGATTAGCGACCATTGTACCGACTTTGCAGTAAACAGTTCCTTTGACATCAGGATAGTACTGAGATTCAAAAGAATATGAAAATCTTAATTTAGCTCCGATGTTGCATTCGTAGCTTTCCTGACTAAGATCCTGAGTTTCGCCATTGATCAAGAATTCTTCGACGTTTAGAGTAACTGTTCCAGTATCTGTAGCAGATCCTCCGCCTTCGACTTTCTTGAGATTCTTGTTGCCAGAAGAATCCTTGATCAGCATGTATAAACCATAATCTTCGTCATAATCATCGGTTTTTCCTTCTTTTATGACGAAAGGCATGCCCAATTTGAAAATCTTTGTTTCAGTGTCTTTGTTGATGGCATCCATGGCGGCTTCACGTGTAGTAAACGAAGGAATAGCATTATCACGAATTAAAGTCTTGACATCTTCTTCATTAAGAGAAGCGCCGACTTTATCGTATAATTCATTTAATGCTGTATCGACTTTTTTGTCGTTATATGCGATCTGGTTAGAATCAGCTAGAGTTCCACCTCTTTTATTGACTAGTTTTCCGTAAATGTTAATATCAGCCATATCTAACCTCCTTTATTTCTTCTGGAAATTAACTGTTCCAGCATCCATGCCATTAAAGACATATTTATAGTATCCCGAAATTTCGAGTCCGTCGCTTGTCGTATAGCTTTGTCCGCTTAAGACTTCGTCATACGGGAATTCAAATCCGCCGCTGGAGAATGTCATGCTTCCACTGGTTGCATATAAAACGATAGTGCTGTTGTTATCAGCGACATTGACGTTGAATGTTGTAGTACTCGGCGAAATTTGTGCCAATGCACTCCCCTCAACTCCGATGAACCACTGCTTAATTATCGAGAATGTTGTGCTTCTGGAATTTGCCGTAAATTTCTGAGTATCGGTTTCATCTGCAGGTTCTCCGCTCAATGTGAACGTTATATTCTTCGCGGTTTCAAGAGATACATTTGAAATCGTCTTAATATAGCTCGTGCTTTCTCCCGTAAAGATATTCTCAGAATTTCCTTCATAACTTAATGTAGCGGATTTAATTGCATTCTTATGAGAAATATTTGCTTTAATGGAAAGCTGAATCGGAGTCTTGCTCAAATATGAAGATGACGGTGTAACGGTTAATGTGAATCCAGCATCGACATTTTCCTTGACTACCGGAGCAGTACTCGCTTTGATCCAGCTCAGTTTTCCTTCTTTAGTAATTCCCAGAACTTTCCCGCTGTCGGCTGTAGTGAATTCAGGCAGAACATCACCGGGGTTTATGTTGTCGATTCTTTCAGACAATTCATTCTTCGTTGTAGTTAAATTCTCGTTAAGCGTCTGAATTCCTGTTTCATTTGCGGAAATTCTGGCGCCATATTTATCGTAATTCTCAGACTTTGCGGTCAATTCAGAAATCTTCTGGGTATTCTCCGTAATTTTATTATTAATAGCGGAAATTTCAGAAGTGTGGTTCTCTACGGCAGAATTCAGGGTATTGTATTTCCCTTCAAGTTCCGTGACTTTATCGGCAACTATGGTATTATCCAGATTATTGACTCTTTCTGTTAATTTCGCAAGATCTTCGGAATTCTTGGTAACATTGATGACGGTGGAATCCAGGGAATTCTTAAGTGATGCAATGGAAGAAGAATTCTTTTCAATGTCGGATGCATTAGCGGCAATTGCGGAAGAATTCTGATTAATGGAACCCTGTAAAGCATTAATGTCATCTTTAGTGGCGAGAGTATCGGTATTCAATTGCCTCAGAACTTCAGGAATAATTTTGGATTCAATGAGATCTTTAGTCTGAGCATCGATAGCGGCAGCTACTTTGTCATTGATATTATTCGTAATGTTATCCAATTCAGCGACGATCTTGTCTTCGAAAGCTTTATTGGATGCTAAAATTTCATTGCGTAATTTATTCTGAGAAGCACGGATTTCGTCTTTAAAAAGACTTAATTTGTCAGAAATGTCTTTTTCGTATCTTCCTGTATAGGGAACTTTGACGCCATTCTTGTTTCCTACGAAGAGCTGCTGAGTATCCCATGCGAGGTAAAACGTCATATTGACGGTAGGCTGCTTCTGAACCTCTGCATATGTTCCTCTGAAAATCTTCAGATCAGTTCTATATGTGGTAATGTTTTCTCCCATGTTTTTAACCTCGCTTCATTATAATGGATTGTTCCCTTGGGGTATATTCCCCGAAAAACAAAAAAAGAATGGGAATTTCCCCATTCTTTATTGAGTGACCCAACTATATGCTTTATTCCCTGAATCGTCTACCGTGCATTTAAGAACATAATTCCCCGCTGTAGTAGGTGGATCAGGTATCTTTGACTGAAGAGTTCTAACATCACCAGTCAGACCAGAATTTTCAAAACCTAAAGCATTATTGATCAATTCAATGACCTGAAGAAGTCCTGAAGCCTGTTTTGTGTTCTTAATATAATATGTCTGCCCTTCAACTATCGGAGTATCTACGGGAACATTGACGAAAGAATTCGATTCGGAATCATAAATATAAATATCATCCGTCAGAATTTTATCGGTATTGATGACTCTGGCCTGAACATATTCAGTCTCGGTTTCATTTCCGATGAAATCTTCGATATTTTCAATTCTCTTGAATAATCCCGTAGCCTTGACGGTATTTGTCTTAATAGTTCCATTTCCGTAAGTCGTCTCAACACATGTCGGATTTCCTATTCTGGAATTGACATATTCAGCTGACATTCCAGCTTCTCCAGGAATGATGTTTATTGTCGTAGTCTTTCCTTCGGTTGTCATGGTAGTTCTGTAGCCATCAGGAAGATTTATCTGAATTTCATCATCCGTATTTATTTCAACCGTGGAATTTCCTATCTTTAATTTGTATAATTTATCGTATTTTTCAGCGTCAATGACGGTGAAATCTCCGCTTGGATTGAATGGCAGCCAATAACCCATATCAATACGTTCATCCAAAAATATGACGCATACACGAGAACCTGCTTCGGGCATTTTGATTCTTGAATCAGCGCTGCTCACCCAAATATAACTCTTGCTGGAAATAGTCGGTCTCAATTGAAGATTATCGGTTCCATGCATTCCATAATTCGTCATAGTGTCGATATCAGCCTGATCTTCGGTAATTCCAGGCATAAGTTTCGGCAAATATACAGCTACTTTTCTGGTAACGGCGTCATAATCCTTGACGGTGCCGATAAAATATCCACTTAATGATATTTCCATATTATGATCTCCTTTTATTTTAAAAAATGCATGCGCATTTTCGGCGCACACATTTTACTCAGTTCTTCTTTCGGATGCCGTCTCCTTTCCATATTCAAGTCTGTTGACTTTGACGTTCAAGACTCTGACAGTATCGCCAATCTGCTTGATTTCATCGTATTTTTCTTCTACATTCTTCAAACTTGAATCGACCTGTGCTTTGACGATCTTCATATTGTCTGCCGTCTCTTTAATGTCATCCATCGGCTTCATTTCTCTTTCGACGACATTCATGACCGATTCAGTACAGGATTTCTGAATCTGAGTTGCGTAGCCTCTCATATCCTTTCTCATGCTGTCTTCGAATTCCTTGAATTCGTCTTTGCTGACCAATGACTTCTTGTCGGTCTTTCCCATGTTATAGACTTTGAGAACGGCACGCCATAATACTGTCAAACCAGCGGTAATTGACAAGGTAGTACCGACGGCAGAGCTTAAGATGCCCATGACCCAGTCCCAGACGCTCTTCGTTTCTTCGACTAGTTTCACGATAATGGAACTCTGAATTTCCCCGTCATATGCCAAGGAAATTTCGAAATTATCCTTTCCGCTCTGCTTATTGCCATTATACATTAATTTATGATCACCTACGAAATTCGCGTCAGTTCCGAGGAGTTCTGCTTTGTTTGTATCGAAGTAGAAATCAGCATGATTCAGAATGACTTTCGCTTTTGACAAATCGGCTTCAGGATCTTCCTGGACAATTCTGAAGACAAATGCTTTTCCGCTTGAGCCAATGACGAAGCTTGCGGAATTTCCTGAAGTCTCTTCATATTTAAGAGAGAACTTCTTCGTATCTGTTTCAGCATATTTTATATAAATATTTTCATTAAACACGAGTTTTTCAGAATTCGATGTCTTGCATTGTGCTCCGGCAACACCCCAGCCAATTAAGCCGGCGATGATCAGTGATGCAAAGATAATAAGAATTCTTCCGATAACTCGTAATCTATTTCTAGCCATATATTATTTCCCTCCGGATATTTCAATCATATAATCATTTGTTCCGCCATGCCTTATTTCCCTAAATTAAGAACAAATTATTATATGATTCGTATAGGAGGCGGAGTATGAAAATTTTCTCTAAAATCGGTTTGACATTGATCGTGCTTGGCTGGGTATGCTTCGCCTGGTTCTTATTCATGGATCTTGGAAGCGAATTAGGATGGGTTGAAGCTTGCGGAGCCGGCATCACAAATGCATGGAACGAAGTATTCGGAACTTCTCATACTGTCCCAGGATTCTTCAGCAGACTAGAAGACGTCTTATATGGATTCTTCCTTGTATTTGCACCCATATCATTATTCTTCATTATTTTGTTTGTGAAAGTCAATAGAGAAGAAGACGAAGAAGAATTGGAAGAAAAGTTAGAAGCCAAGAAAGCCAAAAAAGCGGAGGAAAAGGAAATGAAAGCCAAACTTACAAAGGAACAGAGACTCGAAGCTAAGAAAGCACGTGACGCAAAGAGAGCTGCAAAATTAGCTGAAAAGAAAGCCAAGATCGACGAAGCCGCCGAACTTGCAAAGAATGTCACAGACACCGGAACAGCCGTTTCTGAATCTGTCGATAACTTCCTCAGTTTCTTAAATTCTAAGAAATAATTAAAAAAATATAAAAAAAAAGATAATAGGGAGAAATCCCTATTATCTTCTTTATTAATTCATCACTTTCCGGCTTTTCTAGAAACTGCGATGATTTCAGCTGAATAGTCTTTCTCAAGGAGTGTTTTAGCGAAAGCTTCTTCTGCCTTCCTCATGGCGCTGCTCATGCTGCCAACATATCCAGCTTCAACAAGTAACTTAGGATAGCCTTCCATTGCCTTGTCAATGAATGCAGGGATTTCATAATAATTGATCTTATGGCCCAAATACTCGTATGCATCAAACATTGCATTTATATTATTATAGAAATTCTTCTTTTCGCTTTCAGAGAATGGAATATAATCTTGTAAATTCTTTTCGCGAATTGCCTGGAGTCTTGATTTTCCGCTATAAGTATTGACGTCAAATCGATAACCCCTGAAGCTGAAATTCTCATAAATGGAATCTGCTTTAATAACGGAGTCACGAATATATTCGAACATCTCATCTGCCGTAATGATCTGCTTGAAATCATTAATGTCTAATTTCTCAATGCACTTTTTAATGAATTGATTATTGTCGTAGCGGCTTTCACCGTTCTTAAGCAATACTTCAACATAGTCATGATGCTTCTTTAAGAATTCAATATTCGATTTCTGCATCATTTTGCATATTGAAAATTTCTCGATGTTATCCTTGAATGCGTCAATAGTAAGTGACTGCATTTCTTTTCCAAGAGAATAATTCTTGACTTTAGTTATGTCGAAATTCTCCATGTGCTCCAATTCATATAACAGCTGATTCGAATCGCTCTTGATTTCAGGATGAATTCTGGAAAGGCCTTTATAATATGGCGACAATAATTCAGAATGATCCATATAGAAGTCAGGAGACATTTTCATAGTAACTCTAGCTAATCTTCCGACATATGTCCAGTCATAATTGAACGCGGTGATAATCTTAATGAATTCGTCCGGTGTGAATAACGGTGTTTTCTTATCCATAACGTCGATATATGCCTGAACAAAGGAAGATTCATAATATCCTCCATGCCCTCCGTTCCTTTCTGTCAGCTCCATAATGCGATCTTTTATGAAAGGCGTTAAAGCCACAACATCATCTAAAGCCGTGCATTTAAAGGCATTTCTGATATTTGTCGCGCTGGTGTTCTCTAAACATCTGAACGCAACGCCTGCCATAATTTTTTCGTTTTTTGCCATATTTTATAATCCTTTCTTTTTTAAATATTCTTGTAACGCGGAATCATCTCTGAATTCAGCGTTATGCCTTTTTAAATTATGCTTAAGGCAAAAGCATTGAAACGTCTTCTTAAACATATCGGATAGTTGAGAATCTGTGAAATTCTGCTCAAGATAAGAGGTAGTTCCCAGAATTGCGATGTTTATCTTTCTGGAGCCTACCTTCTTATTGCCTTTATATAGATCTTCATACATTATGAGAGCATATGTTGGAAAATCTGGCTTGAGCATCACAACAGCAGATTCATACGAATAATCAACATTTACGATCATTTAGGTTCCTTAATATTAATGTAATCAGGACATCCTTTACTTGTATCAACTATACCAGATGATTTACCAGGATTTGCTAAACGCCAATGCTTATTCCAATGCCTTGATATTTTTGTCCAATTATCGAAATCGTAGTCATCTGCTTTAGCATGCATATAGATGCTGAACATTTCTTCTTCAGATCTGCTCAATCTGTATTTAGGATTTCCGCCTTTTTCGTTAGCATCTCGCTGATATTCATTCTTTCGTAATTTTATTCTGCATACATTGTTCAGATGATTTCTTAAGTGAATGTGCGGTTCATTTCCGAAAAACTCTTTAATATAAATATCTATTCTATTTCCTTTTTTATCTTTAAAAAATCCAACTCGTTCATGCAAACATTCATCATAATATTCATCATAATTGTCACAGCCATTAACGTAGAATGACCCGACATATATAGCATCATCTAAATTAAAATCGTCATGTTCATCATTCATTTTGTATTCCTCGGTTCTTTAATATCAACATAATTAGGCGCTGCACCTATAACGTGCTTGACCAGCCCAGTAGGCTTTTGTCCTTCATGTCCCATTCGCCATTTATCATTCCAGCTTGAGATATATATATCCCAATCGTTCCATCCACCATTTCCTGGAGTGACAGTATGAATGCTGTCATTAAAAGCTTCTCGTTCTAATCTCGTAAGTGAATATGGATGATCACCGTCTTTTTCATCGCGAAGATATTCATTTGTCAGTAATTTTACACGACAGACATTGCCGTTATTGTTAACTATATAAACATGCGGAATATCTCCACATACTTCTTTCATAAATATATCCGCTCTGCAATTCTTATATCGTCTGTGATTAGTTTCGCTTTTATATGTATAAAAGCATCCAACATAGTCTTCTTCATAATCTATTTCGCCATATAATTCTGAATAATCAATCATATTATTTTTACTGCTCTATAAAATATATAATTTTACATAAAATTATAAACTTTATTCACGTTCCTCAACGATTTATGCTGTTGTGAATAACAACAGTCTTACAAAATCTCTTAACGTATCAAGATTGGGGGAGCCCTCCCAATATATTTATAGAGTTTTCTACCTCCTTTATTGTTTGCTCCTTAAAATTCTCTGCGCTTCATTTAAAATATTAATTGAAGCATTAACATCTCTATCGATAATAGTATTACATTTTTCACAAATATATGTTCTTTTATAGAGAGGCATAGGATGCCTATTACCACAACATGAACATATTTGCGATGATGGATAAAACCTATCGACTTTGATGATTTGTTTTCCAAACATATTAGCTTTGTTTTCTAGTTTTGTTGTAAATCTACCTATTGTAGAGCGATTCCACGCTTTTGCTAATCGTTTGTTTTTTGATAACTTCTTAACATCTAAATCTTCGATTCCTATAGAATCATATAAAGTACAAATCTCTAAAACTGTTTTATTATAAAAATCATTGTTCCTATTAAAACGGTTCTTATTTTTGTTATGCAACTTATTTATCAGCTTTTTCCAAGACTTCGAGCCTTTTTGTTTTTTAGAAAGCCTTGACACAATCTTAGAAGTACCTTTGATATATCTATCATATTTTAATTTTGATTGATTATATTCTTTTGTTTGTCCGAGATTATCGCTTAAAACAACATTTGTTTTCAAGCCTAAATCTATGCCACAAATATTTCCTGTCTTTTTTATATTGTTGATTTTATCATCTGCAAATGAAATCGATAGAAAATATTCATCGTTTATACAAGAAATCGTGTAAACTTTAGGATTTTTATATTTTAACTGTTCTGACATTTTAACACGCAGATTTTTAGTTATTTTAACTCTGTTATTCGATATAGAACATACAGTCTTATTCTTTGCGTTTAAAGAAAATGATTTTTTAGAACTTTCTCTTTTTTTCTTGCGGATAACGAGCTGTTTTATTAAAAAGTCGTTTATATGCATCTTCTAAATGCTCAGAAACGGTTTCTATAATCATATTAGACATATATTTATAGCAATCTTCTTTATGTTGTTTATACCAATCTCTAATCTTTCTGCCGGACGGACAGCTTTTACTAATTCCAGCTTTGTAATTTGAATATTCTTGTTTCCATTCTTTCAACATAGCATTGTATGCATGCCTTGAAAACTCGAACATTTTCTCTAGCTGCTCTTTTTGTTTGTTAGTTGGATAGATCCTTATCTTCTGTCCTATCATTTAACAAATCCTCCTTTCGCTTGTATTTTCGCAAGCCATAAATCCTGCACGAAAATACATGAATGATTGAAATCAAATCTTCTATCATTTCTTCTTCAGGCGACTTGTATTCTGTGTTCTCATTAACGACTTCAATAGTCCTTAATATCAGTATAGTTTGGGATGTCTGTGATATTATCGATATCTTCACACCATGATCCTGCCTGATGCGAACAATGCCACTTGGCATCCCATAACATAATCAAATATTCCCACACGCTGCATTTGTCATCGCCATATACATGCGAATGCATCTCCCTATTGAAACCGTCAGCTTCAAGCTTTGTTAACGAATAACACTCGCGCTTATCTTCGCCATTACGATAATATTTATTATCAAGTAATTCTATTCTACAAACATTATTCGTAGGCGTTAGCAAAAACACATATGGTATGTCGCCACAATTCTCTTTAACAAACATACGAATTTTGCAATCTTTATATTTCCTATGATTGCTTTTGCTCTTATAATAATAAAACGATCCAGCAAAATCGTCGCCGTCTGGCCCATATAGTTCTTCTTCACTAATATTCATACAACCATTCCTTTTGCCTATAGCACATTATGCAATGGTTCTCCTTCCTGTAGTCTTCTGCCCGCCATCAATCCTGCTTCTGGCAAGTTCTGTTTCGGTTTTCGTAGAATACGGCTTAGTTGCGTTAATGTCGTCAATCAACGCCATGCCATTTCCGTCTTTGAATCTATGCTGGAATGAAGTGATTTTCGGCATCTTCATTCTACTTGCGATAAGCTTAATGAAAAGATATCTATCGATAATAGGATCATTTTCATTTTCACCAAACATAACATTCTGAATTCTATTGACGATAAAAGCAATATCACAGTTTCTGACAACATCGATTGAATCACCGATCTGACTAACGCCAAGAGTGCTGGATGCTTTAACTTTTTCTTCGAATGTTTCGGCAAGCTCGCATTGTCTGAAAGCTTCTCTGTTCAACTGGTGAGCACTTAAAACCGGAATATCATAATCGCTAGCCAATGTCTTCAAATCGTTAGTAACGTTTGACAACTCGAGTCTTTGTTCCTTGTTAAATTCAACGGCCTTCATTCTCGCCAAATAGTCAACGATAAGGAAGACACACTCTTTTCCTTGCTTCTCAAGATCATCCAGCATGCCAGCAATGTCAGCAGCATTAATACTTCTGTTGCTTCTATACCAGAGCTGAAGTTCAGGAAGCTTAGGATTATTCGGAGTAAAGATTCCCGCTTTTTCCAACATTGCAGCGGCTTCGGCTTTGTCAAACGTCTTAAGTTCAGACTCGTCACCGAAACAATAATTCCAAATTCTTCCAACGGTTTCTTCATTGGTGTTTTCCATACTGAGATAAACGATAACCGGCGTCTTTTCAGGATCTTTCGTTATGAATGAATTATACTTCTTTGCCCATAACGCACATTCCAACAGGAACGCAGATTTTCCACCCTTTGCCATACCACAAGCCAGATATAATCTTCCCTTCTCGAATCCGCCGTTAAGCATAGAATTCAAATACTGAATTCCTGTCTTGACTTTAGAAGCTGGATTTCTCTCTTCTTGAATGATTCTGTCAAGAGTATTGATGAAAGAAGAACTACTTAAATTCATATCCTTCTTTGTGTCATCGATAGACTCTCTGGCAGACTTCATTTCTTTATTCATGACAGAGATCTTGTTTTCGATTTCTGCAATCATGGAATCCATATCGTCATAATCTTCAGCCTGGAAACTTCCCAGGAGTTCACTCAATTCAGACGCGTTCTCATCCAAACTCTTATATTTAAGCTGATTAGAGATCAACTTGTCAAGCAGGCTCAACTCCCCGTCATTAATCTGAGTATCCTTCAGAGATTCCATCAGAACATTTGCATCCGATGCATATTTGCCGTCAAATGTCAATGAACTGATAACCTGGGATTTATCATTGAAATTATTCTCAAGAATCAGCTTCGTAATGTTTCTGACAACATATACTCTTAAGACTTTTTCGCCATCGTTTTCATAACTTCTAGGCTGCAGAATTTTAAACAGCTGATTGACATTTCCGACAAACTTCTTGTTGAAGGGATTATTGATCAGAGCAATTATGATGTTATCCAATTGTCTGACATTTAACTTCATAGCAACTCTATCGGAATATTTATTATTCATTGATTTCAATCTCCTTGTTTTCTTCCGGGCAATAGATAAACAATCTGTCATGGATCTGAAGCGGATCAGGAGAATTCCATGATGTTGTCTCTAATAAGATGATCTGATATTCCTTAAGATCAAATACAAGAGAAGGAACGTCAGAATTATCGATATTGACTAATTCAGCTTCAACAGTTTCATTTCCTTTATTGTCTCTGTTGATTAAAACGAGATGTTCAGAAAGAGAAAAGTCAATCTGGCCATAATACGTGAATGGCGCAATATCGTAACCCTTTGATTCGCCATTGATATAAATAGTTATATCTCTGGCTAATTTGAGATCTTTCTGAAAATCATCCAATTCATCTTTATGATAACACTGAACATCTTCAATGTTGTCATTTTCCCTGAAGACGTCTTCGATAGAATTCTTGACGTCTGTCGGGAGCTGAATATTCGAATTAGAAAAATAATCCAAAACTTTATTGAATTTTTCTGTATCCATTATTTGTCCTCCTTTAAAATATCAGTGATGACATCCAACGGAATTTCACATTTAAGATCTTCTTCACAGAATTTCTTAATAGTCTGATCCATAGGAAGCTTTCGCTTTGTGATATATTCATATTTTTCGAACTTCTTGTCTTCTTCAGCGCTTTCTTTCAAAACCTGCTTGCTTTCAGAGACTTTAATCTTGACATGCGGATTCTTAGAATAGACTTTCTTAAGAATCTCGATGTTTTCAGAAGACAAGCCATTAAGATCAATTGCTAGATTATCAGTCTTCTTAAGTTCTTCATCCAAGAGCTTCTGAACTTCTTCGACGGGAAGATCGTTGATATTAAGATCTTCTACAGCGATTTCGTCATACTTAGGAGCTTCCGTGTTGTCAATGAATTTGACGTCATATTTTTTATCATCAAGATCGTATTCAATATAGGTGAAACCTCTGGCGGATCTTTCACCATAAGACCATCTGGAGAATGCTCCACAATAATAGATTTTATCAGAATAAACGTTTCTGCCATGAATATGGCCGAAAGTCACGAAGCCTTCAGGAACACAGTCTTTCCATTCCTTCCACATGAATACCGGAGCAGATTTGACATTTGACTGATTTCCATGAGCGATCTGATTATCAAACGCCACGAAATCCCAAGTGCCATGCCCGAAGATTATGTTGTATTTATCTTTCTTATAATCGCCATAATATTCTTCAGGATCCAGCGGATATTCTTCAGGAATATACAAGACATGCAAGCCATCGATGTCTTCTTTGCCGACGGTTTTGATGATCTTGAAATCAATTCCGTCTTCATATTGTCTGCTTTCAAAAATCTGAAGCTGATTAAGTTCATGAGTCAAAGTGCCTTGAACCATTCTGAACTTAATCTTCTTTTCTTTACAAATATCGAACAACTGATTAAAATAACTGACAGCCAAATATGTCGCTGTATCAGTGACAGACAACTTTCTGTCGAAATAGTCTCCGTCAATTACGAGAATATCGATGTCATGGGATTTCAGAAAATCCGTGAATTGATGAAGTTCGTTATAGATTCTCTGACTGTCGTTGACACCGAAGTGAATGTCGTTAATGACGGCTAATTTAATTTTGTTCATATTTAATTCTCCTTTCAATGTTTTTAACCATGTCTGCTCGTAGATATAATATATTGCTTAAATGCGTTTTTATAAAAAAAGAATAATGCCGAAGCATTATTCTTTTAATTGTTATTCATCTTTTACAAGGTTAAGAGCACCGAGCTTAATTTCGGTAAGAGTTCCTGCCGAATCGTGCTGAGCATAATTAGGAGGAGTAGCGTCATAACTACGGAATTCAGTAGTGTTATATTCTTTGTCGGGTTCATAATACAGATTTCTATGCGTGTATGATCCATCCATGATATCCTTGCTGGGAATTATACGTTCAATACATTTTATTCCGTCTTCAAACGCAAATGCATATTCCGGGAATTTCCACATAAGCGTATTATCTGAAAGTTTATACTTTCGCATAGGAATAGGAATTCCGCGAATCTTTATGAAAATTTCAGCGTCATCATTTTTATAAGTTTCGCCATTGCCAAGGCCGGCACTTACAGGAGACGTCATCACAGGAATAGGAGTAGTTCCATTCCATCGCGTTGATTTTCCGCCACGAGCAGTATCGTTGCAATATCCGTTATATAAATCTTCGTATACTTCAGCATATTTATGTACTGCTTCGTAAAGCTCATCCATTCTGACGCATTCAAAATATGACGTAACATATGGACGATCGATATTATTTTCGGTTAATTTAGAAACGGGATTATGGTATTTAAGGAAGCCATGCAGCCTATCCCACACGTCATAAGAATTTTTCTTATAGTTGAAATGCTCGTTTTCCTTTATATTAAAAGCATAACCGCTAGCAAACGGATTAGATGGTTTATAATCATACGTGCCTTCAACAGTACCGTCATCATTTAAATTGAGATTAACATTGAAATATTTAATATCGCCCATATTAATCACCTACGAATGAAATTCCGTTACTGCCATCAGGACCGTCTATATTTCCGATAAGCTGGAAATAATCCTGAAGTATTTCCAGCATTACTTTACTGGAGCCTAATTCATGATATTTTCCAATGCTGTCAATGTAACATATATTATAAAAAAATTCAGTACTGGTATTATCGACGTTATGCATATTATCACGCCATTTAATTGCAATGAATTTATTTTTATATGCATCATATGTATCAGACCACTCCACCTGATCGGGAGCTTTTATCAATGGCCTTAAAGAATTAATATTTCCGTTATCCATTTAAAATAGTCCCCCTTCCATCGAAATAATACAGTTGTCCTCTGACTTTATGCTTTAACGTGATTTCTTCGTATTCCTTGAGAATTGGGAATATATAGTACCCATTATATGGCGTTATACTCACATAATCGGTCCTGACGTTGTTATCACTAGATCCTCGTTCCCAGCGAATAGCATTTCCAGGATCTTCTAATTCATATTTGCCATTGAGCTTTATGCATATAAACGCGTAGCCAGTATAATCTGAATCTGATTGATTACCATTATAATCGATATACTGTATATCTTCTACTTCAGTTTGCGCTATAAAAGCGGAACTGTTCTCCATTATTTTAGATAATCTTTCGCAGAGTGAATCGCAAATACCCTTAATTTTGTCATGCAAGTCTTTTCTCTTATGTTCGATATTATACTTTAATGAAGTAATATCATCGACATATTTATCAGCAGTATATTTTATAGCTGTATTGTCTGAATTAAGTTTATCCGTCTTAAGGTTATACACGTCGGCTTTAATTGTTTTTATGATGTTTCCGTCATATATATCAGTATATGTATAGTTTATATCATTATGTGTAAGATATATGTTATTTCCAACATCATTGTGATATATTTCCATATAATCACATAATTCTTTGTCTGTCACATTTCCAGGATATAATGAAAAGCAATTATACTCTTTGACAGTTCCTCTTAAATTCGGCTTAATATTAGAAGAATCAATCGGGCCATTATAATCAAGAATGAAGCCGCCATTATCTCTTAATTTATCAGCACTAGTCGGAAACGCTGCTTTATGCTCGAAATCAGATAACACAAAATATGCAGGATAAGTTTCCGTAATTTTAGTGTTATTATCGCCGGCAATATCATGCGTCCTGAGAGTATCGATTAATTTCCCTTCTACGTCATACATCTTCAATGTATATTCATCGATATTTGCGTCAATGCTGTTATTATTCAGAAATTTAGTCAACGCTGTACGAATATCCGCTTTTGTGGTAGGGACAGTACTCCCGCTGAAATGGCCGTATAATCTGATTCTTCTATGTGCGTCATAATAGGGGAGAATTTCTATGGCGCTGACATCATGTCCTGAATTAATCTTAATTCCAGATATATAGACGCATGTAGCCTTCTTATTATCGGTATATTCATATTCAAAATCAACATGCGGAATTAATAAGCGGCCAGTCATGGAATCAAATACTTCGAAATTCTCTTCATATTCATTCTGAACAGATTCTGTGATTTTGAAAACAGTGCCATTATCATAAGCTTCTGCCACATCAGTGTCGAAAAATTCCGGAATTCTCTGAGCAGAATATATACGCATTAAATTTGAATAATAATCAACGTTATTATAATCGTAAGGTACTTCATTAGGACGCTGTACCGTTCTATTATCGGTTCCGCCTTTGTCATAATCAATTAACAAAACCTGCTTGAAATAATCCTTAACGTTCGGCGTATATTTGCCATAATCATCGTAATAATCATCGCCATATTGCGCCTGAGCATTAACGGCAGTATCTCGTTCCGTTTTGTTAGGTCTGATAGTGCCGCCGTTTACACCTTCACCGACAGCTTCGCCATCTAAGAATATATCATTTTCATCATAAACATATGACATGCCATCATCATAACAAAAATGTACAGGATACGCATACATTATAGAATAATCCTGAGGATCATTTATAAGTGTGAGTTTCTGCTTATCAACTTCAGGATCAGTCTCAGCATTCTGCTTTATTCTGATCTCAAATGTTTTAGCTTCGTCATTATCTTCATCTTCAGTGTCTTCAAAAAATCTGAAATTATCAAGATTTCGTATAGACTTATCAACAAGAACGTAACACGTTTCCTGCGTATAAGATTTTATCATTCCGACATATCTCTGCGGAATTTTGTATCCTTTAGTCGTATAAATGACAACGACCATATCAGAAAATCCAGGAGTCATGGCCTGACGACTATAATCGGGAATTTCATAGATAAAAAAATTATCACTAAGAAATCTTCTGGAAAACGTAGGACATTTCATTGAAGTGATCTTGTTTTCAATGTAGTTGAATTTTAAATCATCAACTATTTTTTTATGATTAATTCTTCCATGCTTGCAGTCAATAGAATATGAAAGAAACATGTTTCCGAGAGTACCCTTATTATGAGGATCGTCACTGTTTCTTAAACATTCCAGAGTGCTCTTTTCATTTCCTAATTCAGAACTATATTCAACAAGGCTTATAGCAACAGGAAGGGATTTTTTGACATCATCGTCTGTCATAGCAGTAATATTATTTAATATAATAGGCTTCATAATCCCCTCCTTTAAAAATTATTTGATTTCAGAAATAAAAGCAGCGTATAACTTGACAAGACCGATCTTCTTAAGATCTTCGATTCTTCTGCCAGCCTGAATTCTGATAGTGCCGCCAAGCATAGAAGTATGATAAGCAGCAAATAAATCATGAATCAAATATGGTACATATTCAATAGCAAGAGCAGTGCCTTCGCCATACATCTTCATCCAGCTGTTCTGGAACTCGAGAATAAATACGGGCTCCTGATAAAAACAAAGGCCGAATGTCTTCAAGAAGCTGCTGAGGCTTCCATAATCGATGTTGCTCATCTCTTCGAAACTAGTGATGGCAGAAAGACTCGTTCTGTTCTTCGTGACAAGCATGGCATAGCTGTTGACGACATCCTCGTTATTTTTCTGCAAAACATATTTCAAGAAAAATTTAGCGATCAAGAAGTTCGCAGCATCGGTGTTGAAATCATCTCCGAAAGGAACTTTTGCTCTGACCATAGCCTGAGCAAACATGTTTGTATAAACTTTCGTAAGATTCTCAACAACAGGCTTTGAGCTAAAAACTTTGTCAGCCATGTTCTGGACAAGAAGCTTGTACATGATGGCACCAGATTCCAAGCAGCTGTATAAGTCAGTGCTAGGGATAAGATTATCATACGTTGATTCATCAGCGCTCCAGTTTCCGACTCTATACATGTTGACGAATATAGCTCTGTCCTGTGCTGCCTGAGCATCGATCTCAGCGTTGCTCTCTTTAACACGATTTCTTGCAGGAGCTGCTAAGAACGGCATGAAAACAGGAATCGGTGTTCTTCCGTTGACTTGACCGAGGTTGAATAATCTGACAAGACCACGATTTTTATATAACGCAAGAGCATCTGGAAGCAAAGGATAGAAAGAATTCTTTGACTTTGTCTCAAGCTGAATAAGTTCCGGTTCAATTTGTTCAGGGGCAATATCACCGATATTCTGATTAAGCTTATTTCTGATCGCACCAGCGATAGCAGCCTGTTCGCTCTGTCCGACCGCAAGTTTGAATAACTCTGTATCTGAAAGTTGTCTCATGATATACCTCCAACTAATGAAAATATTTAATATAATTAATTGTTCCAGCACATCTCTTTACCGAAAGTCATAAAAAAAGAGAAGAGGCAGAGCCTCATCTCTTAAAGATGCTGAGCATCTCGGTTACGAGACGTTTAGCATCGTCGTCAGATACTACAACAACATCCTTATTGTAGTCAGGGAATAAATCCCTGGTACAATAGGCGTTGTACTTGTTGTCAAGTACAGCAATTGCGGTTTTGCCCGCTTTTCTGCTAAGGACAGCAGTGTGTCTGCTGTCTAAAGTGACGGTGATATCTTTATCACCACTTTCTTCTCCTGCTTTAGGAGAATTAACTACTAATTCTAAAGGCATATATTTTATGTCCTCCTTTCAATATAATCATATATTGACAAGGTCCAGAATTCTCGGAATTTATAAAAAAAGAGAGCCGAAGCCCTCTTAATTTCTTCTTAATATTTCAGCATATGCCACAGAACTACGCGCCTGGAAGCGCATTGGCTTCTAAAGCGTATTTTTCGTAATTCATCTTAATATTTCTGCGGATCACAGAATTTCCGTATGCTTATTAATGCAATAGACTATTAAGTCCGAGAACCTGGTCTTTCTCTAGGTTATAGTTATTGTTGAAATCTCCTGTATTTGGATCGATCAGGAAATGTACCGGAGAGAAGGTCTTCTTAAATACCTGTCTTGTTTCCTCGTCCTTGATCGAAACCAAATTCAAAACATCGCCGTCATAGTCAGCGGCAAGTCCGGTCAGAATACAATTATGAATCGAAAGTGTATTGTCATCATAATCATGCTTGATTCCGGCAACTCTCAGATACAGAATAGATCCAACAGCAATTGTCGGATTTCTGTTTAGAAGAACACCGACTTCATGTGTCTTGATCATTTCGCACATGATCTTATATACTTCTTCATTGAGCATAGTGGTAGCTTTATACCAGTACAATTCAGCTTCCTTATACGTAATGTTCTTCAATTCCTTGATAGTATGAATTATCTCGAATCTATACAATTCAAGGAAAGTGAGATAAGGAACAACGATCTCGTCGAGTTTATAACCGGCTTTGGCAGGAGTGATGATGTTTCTTGCAGAGAAGTTGATTCTGGTACCACAAATCTGATGACGGATAAGTCCTTCCTTGGATTTGATGTTATCCATGATCTCTTCACTGAGCTGCATATACTGAGCCTGAATCTGTTCGATTGTAAGATCGCGAATGATCTTAATGACGTCAGAATCTTTTAAAATCTCAACGTTCTTAAGAATTCCCTGATATTTAATATTAATATCATCGAGCTTCAATCCATCAGCGGTTCTCATAGCGGGTCTGAGAATGATGGAAATGACAGGAATCTTGTCGGTAAAGACTTCGTCACGGTCTTTGAGATATTCATAGAGCTCAGGATTCTTTTCTCCGCCGAGATTATAATAATAGTCAAGAATTTCCTGATAATTATTATAAAAGTCTTCAATGCCATAATAATAATACTTGGCTTTCGGAGAAGCAGAACGAATTTCTTCAAGTTCAGTCGTATCAATGTCGCCAGTGACAGTGATGGTGTTTCTGACCTGAATGATCATTCTGAGAGCATCTCTTCCGATGATCTTCTCAAGCTGGGAATACGGGATATATTCGATGACATGGAATCCGTTTCCTTTCTGGATAATATTGCCGTCGTCGTCATATTTATTCAAAGACAAATCGATCCAGCCATATTTATCAATGGACATGCCTACGAAAGTAACAGGCTTTCCACATTTCGGACATACTTTTCCTTCATAGAACTTTCCCTGATATGCACCGCATTCACAGGAATATTCTTCCTGAGTGTCCATATCTCCGAAAATTCTAGGAGAAAATAATCCGTGGTCGTCAAACTTCTTCTGCTCGGATTTGAATCCTTCGTCATCCACAACTGTCTCAGATCTCCTGGCAAAGATCTCGTGAGTCGTGACCATGTTCGAAGGGTCAAAATTGGCTCCTAAAGAAATTTTCTCTAATTTCACTTGAAACCTCCTTTCATTAAAAACGACATTTTCAGTGATTTATTCATGTCGTCTCATAAAGATAATATATTCATATTAATTCTTTTCAGAATTCCACGTCAATCGTCGCAATGTGTTCGACATCATCCACCGTGAATTCCAGCGTAGCTTCCGTAGTATTTTCAGAATCGTTGAATTCCCAGAGATAATATTTTCCATTGTTCTTAAAGAGATCATCCTTGCAGAAGTTCCCAGAACTCTTGTATTTCCCGTTTCCGCGTATCAATTCAAGGAGTCTGAATTTTCTGAAGTTTATCAGATAGCTACAATATGCCGCGTAGTCAGCGGAATACGTCGTATTCGTATTCGCCAATACAGCGCCGGCATTTCTTCTGAAGAATGAATCGACAGAATAATCGATGCCATATCCCTTAAGATTATACATCGTATCATTCAGCGTCGTATATACATTCAGAATTCTCGAATCTACATGCCATATTCTCAATCCTTCAGAATCCACGCCATATAAATTTTTATTATAAGGATATTTCGTATCGAATTCATTCAACCCAGTAGGAGTATAATAATCCACCAGATAATATTCATCGAAAGGAGATCCCCAGAATTTTTCGGAAATCAATACGATGTCTCCGGAATCTTCCAATGGCTTTAAATTAATTTTGCATGATTCCTCAATGACGTAGACATTGTTGAACCATCCTAATGTCATTCTTGAATAAGGATCTAAACTTCCGACATTATTGTCCTGCATTGTCCAGCCACCGGCATAATTCCCGTTTCTGACGGTATTATAATCATAATAATCATCCAAGCCGAAGCCATGTCCTATTTCATGAATATACGTATGAGCATCTACATTAATATTTGAGGATTTATACATGAAATCAAAACTTGCCCATAAATACGTATTCGCTACAGGAGACTTCTTATTCGGTACATTTTCAGTCCATGACGTCAATGCCCATAAATTTTGGAGATTGTCGTCATTCATCTGCTGAAAATCCATTTGACTATAAATTAAGCACAATTCATCGATCCATCCGTCTGAATCTGTGTCATATTTCTTTTTGATGCTATCATCCAATGATTCCGTTATTTCATCGATCAATTCATTTACGGTATATGAATGCTTTCCATAATACAGATATGAATCATTGGTACAATACCAGTCAGTGACTTCTCCTGAAATATTTATTTTATTATAGCTGACTTTTTCATAATACGATTTTACGGATTCCCATCCTGTCTCTTCAGGAGTTCCGAAGAATGCTGCATTAATGTCGTCCTTGACGGTATCCTTGGTTTTCCCGAATGCTGTGAATGTGCTGCCATATGTATAGGCGAAATATACGGGTACAACAAGAATTCTGACATCACCAGAAGAATTCAGGGAATCTTTTCTATAATACGAATATTCTGAGAAATCTTCCTGATTGTATTCAAGAGAAGTATATGCTTTATAATGATCGTTCTGAATATATGTGGCATTGCTGGGAAGTTCAGCGGAATTCAGATCACCTTGAGAAAAGCATGATTGAAGACAAAATGATAAAATCAACAAAATGAATGCGAAAAATTTCATGTTTTCAATTTCCCCCTATAATTAAGTATAATTATTATATTTAGTATATATTCTGTATATTTAAGAATAATTACTTAATTAAATATTAATTATAATTAATTTATTAATTAATACTTAATTATATAATTCTTTCTTATGTCCCTTCTTTCTTATATTATTTTGTTGAGTCGACTTTTTTTAAAAAAAATTATTTTCTTAAAAAGGGGTAGAGCCCTTTTGAGCTTCACCCTTTTTTGATATAATTTGAAATATCGATCTTGAAGAAACGAATGGTTGCGTCATGGAACTTCTTCATACCAAGGTTGAGAAGGACGCCGCCAAGCGTAGCCGTTACAAGACCGGCATTAGTCATTCCGATCTTATAGAATAATTCTCCGGCACATTTGTTGCAAATATGTTCGCCTTTGCAGAACATCGGAGATCTCATCTTTACGGTCTTTCCAATATATTTAGAAATATTAGCAGGCGTTAATAACACAAGACCAGATTCATCCTTTTCAGGAGAACTCGGATCAAGAATATAACGATATCTGAATAATCCAGCAAGATCTTTCTCAATAGTGACTGTCGCGAAATATTTAGTTCCACAGTCGCTTCCGTGTTCATCCAGCATAACAGCCTGGAACGCGTTATTAATCTTCTTTGTATCATAACCTGACGCCTGACTCTCGACGCCACGAGAATAACCGCCGATCAAGGTCAATGCACCGAATTTAGGATATTCTTTTTTATCAATGCCGTCAACATAATTAGACTTAAGAATAGACAGCTTCTTCGTATAAGGATCTTCAATAGCGCCTGCCATGATAGAACTCTTCTTGTAGTTGTTTTCAAAACTACCGATGCCAGACGCAAACATATCGTAGCTATCATTTCCGCTTTCAACAACTTTCTTCTTTGCTAATGCTAAAACTTCGCCTTCAATTGCGGCAGCTACGTTGTTATCGCCGGCCTTAACGCCGTCTTTGTATTTTTCAAAAAGTTCATCTCTTAATTTAATGACTTCTGGAATAGGGACGTTAATTTCGTAGTCGAATGACGGACACAAGAAATAGTCAGTACTCATTGCGAGCCATTCGCCATTATTAAGATATGCTGCGAATTCCTTAGTCGAAATTTCGTCATTTAAGATCATATCGCCAAGAACACCTTCTAGTTTGCCGAGGCTTCCTTTAGTGATGACTTCGTTATAATAGCCGTATTTCTTAAGATATTGCGGAGGCAAAACATACATGTTCACAAGATATCTTCCGATGGTCGTTTCAATAGGCTTGTCGTTATAAAACGCACCAGCCGGAAGTGTGAATGTATCGTATGTTTCAAATCTAGCTGCTGGTTTGCCATAATAGCAGGCGAAATAATCTTGAAGCAGTTCTCGTGTTATGTCTTCTCTTTTAAGCGACAAAAGTTCGCGTCTTTCGTCGAGTGTTAGCTCTCTTCCTTTATTCGCCATATGGCAACCTCCTGATTAGATTTCGAATTCAGCAAAAATATATTCTGGCTTTACAAGATATGCGTCAAGTTCAGTCAAAGAACTTCTGTCTTTTTTATTAATCTTAGCTCCGACAAAATCAAGATATGCATCAAGATTAAATTTCGGAGAATAGTTAATGTCAGCGTATGCCAAAACAACTTTTGTGTATAGTCTTCCTTTTTCGTCTTCTTCCTTAAGCAGAACCAAACCAGGTCTTACACTTGCGGCAGAACCTGTTTCTTTTCTGTCTTTTACTTCCATGACAAACTGACCATCATCAACGGTTTTTCCGGTATCAATGCCAAAGAAAAATGTTGCGGATGATTTTGCCACGGCTGCGAAAGGAACATTTTCCAATCGCTTTGCATATTTTTTTAATTCATTTTCATTAATTAACATAACAGCTGCTCCTTTTAAAATTTAAAAATAAATGTCGTAATCAAAGCACGTATCATCGCCATAATTTATGCTATATGGCCTGAACGTCATTCTAGAAAATAGCTGATTATCTACGAGTAATCCAGCAGAACCAACTTCTTTAAATAAATCAGCTGGGCGATGTACTTCATCGTTAGGATTCTGCACGTGTGCCCAGGCGTGGATATGCAAAAGGCAATTAGCTTCATCAATAAAAATATAATTTTCATTGTCTTCGCCTTTATCTTCGCCTGCCGTAAGAGTAACCGTAATGTCTTGGGAAACCGCTGTTGTTTCTGGAGTTGTAACGGTATTATCAGCTGAAAAGAATAGCTTAATCTCTTTCGTTTTAATTGCATCAAACATATTTCTTATAATCATCTGTCTTCCGCTCTTAACGATCATATTATGAGATTCTTCATCTTTTCCATTGGCGTTATGAATTCGTCCGATTCCGCCTGCCATAGATTCGTCATTGCTTATTTTATATGATGTTGATAATTTTATATGCTTCATATTAATAACCTCAATCAAAATATATTTTGTATATGATGGTGAATGTTGATTCGGCATCATACGGAGTCGGATCAAATGCTATTCTGGAAAACATTGTATCGTCACTTAAAAATATACCGAGCTCTGAAACGACACTAGCGGAAACATCGTCTCTTGCCTTAAGATTCGCTACATCGGCGGTGATCTGAATTCCTTCGTCGTCTGTTGTAACTGCTTTATCCGTTATATCTAGAACAGCTCCTGCTACAGGAGAATTAAGAGCCGTGTCTTCAGCTTTTGTCATAACACGGCCCTGGCCAAATTTTATTTTTGCAATAGTTCTCTTCTCTTCAGTTGCATTCGGAAATATGCTTTTGTTTGCCGTAGTGAAGAGATTTTTAATATATGCTCTTCCGGCGCTTGTGATCATATTATGCTTTGTGAATAATACCTTTCCTGTATTTTTATCGATAAGGGACACTACGCCCTTAATAGAAAAACATTCATTTGACATACTGCCCCTCCTTATTTCAGATTGAACCATGCACGTTCATCGTAGAATACAGAATCACTCTTTGCTTGCTTTATGGATCTCTGAATTATTCCGTCACTCAAAGAAGCGTTTTCGAATTCTGATCGAATACTCTTATTGAATGATGCATCTCTCAGCTGTGCCGTATATGATATGAACTGACTGACGGCTGATGATATAAACGCAACTTCTTTATTCTGGTTGCTGTCGATAGAAAACCATAATTTAGGATATTTCTCTGCTGAATATGCATTGTTGAAAACGGTCGCGAATGCATTTATTATTTCAGGGATAGCCTTCTGCCCTTCGGCTTTGTATGCCTCGTTGATTGTCAGCGTATTATCATTATTCTTTGTGAAATATCCGTCAGAATGATTCGCAATGAAGTCTCCAAATTTACCAACAAGCTTTTCACTTAAATTTCCGGTCTTTAAAGGGTCTTCATCGCATGTATAATATCTTTCGAATAATTTGCTGACGCAGACCTCAAATCTTCTGTTGAAATCATAATTCTCAGAAGTCTTTATGAATTCTCCCGTCATATAATTCATCGGGAATTCCAGGGCATTTTCCAGAACTTCACTGAATATTCCCTTTTCATTGTCTCCAGTATATTTTCCACAGACATATGCCGGCGAAATATAATCGAAACTTCTGGAAATCATGTCGTCAAGTGTCTGGCTCTCATCGTCATATGTTGATCTCAGATCATTGAACTGAACATACGTATCTTCAGGAATCGTGTATTTTTTGTCAACTACCTGGAATAATGTCGTATTCTTTGTATAGAATTTATTTGTCTTGTTGTCAACGATGCCATTATAAAGAGGGCTTGCACTAGTGACGAGATAATCAGCGTGTGTTTTGAAATCTTTGAAAGCGTTGACTTTATTAATTCCGTAATATGATCCCGTTGATGCAACATCGGCAGAATATGCCTTTAAGAATTCCTTGAATAAATACTTGACTACTTCAAACAATTCCAGCAATGATATCTGCATAATATCGTTAAGAGTAGAATCTCCTACATCATATGAAATATTTGCCGGAGCTTCCTGACTTGTTGTATCGGTATAATAATTCTTAAAAACATACTCGAAATAATTCACGAGACTTAATAAATATCTGCTTCTGATATAAATCTTATAGGCATCTTCAGTGACTTTCAATGATAGATACTTTGTTTCAGCCGTAGAAATATTCAGCGCCGAAACGGCATCTTCAGGCACTTTTTCAGGGCTCCAATATTTGTCGGTATTGTTTAAGAAGTTGTCGTAACTTTCAGATGATGTCGAAGCAGCTTTCTCAATATTATTCGTAGAATTTTCAGTGTCGTATTTCGCTTCAATGAATCTGACAGATTTTTTGTTCTTCTTGGGAAGCTTGAATCTTGCCGGCTTATCGCTTCCAGTAGTATTGTTGTCCTTGAGTTCTTCAGGAGCTTTTTCAAATTCAGATTCATAAATCATGTATTTGTTGACATCGACGCTTTTATCGCCGTAATTGAATATATTCAAAATCGTGTCGATGACGTCGCGTGAACCTTTCTGTTGTTTCAATGAACCATAATTCTTGATGATTCTCTTGAGATACTGCTCTTGATTCATGAATTCGTCTCTTGTGGCTGATGTCGTGAAATTCTTCAATCCGAATGATGTCAAGAAATTATTGACGTCAGTTCTGTCGAATTCATCGATGTCTTTGCTGGTAGATACTTTCGAATCGATCATTCTCATGATTGCTACAGACGTTATGAAGAATCTTTCAAATAACGGGTAGTCCTTTTCATTGATGAATGATTTATTCAATAATACCGTATAATAATATTGTCGTGTCTCTTCGAAAATATCGGCGAATTTTCTGGCTTCTTTGACTTGGTACTGATATGTGCCATAGCCGTTTGACAATTCGGAATAATTATCGCCATAATAATACGCGATCAGAGCACTTTCATTGGCTCTTCTTGCCGTATATGGATTTCCTCTCAGATATCTGAATTTATTTGAGGAATATCCAGACTTTATGACGAGACCTTTAGCGTCTTCGGTTTTTCTGACAAGCTGCTCAATGGATGTATTGAATGATTCGTTTCTCTTAATATCAATGGCTTTAATCTTGACGAATTCAAATCCTACTTCGCAATAATCCTGATCGAGAATTCTACGATATTCTGGATTGAATTCCTTATACATGATACAGATGGAATTTAAAACATAATTGTATTCTGCGTTAGTTCTTTCCTGATTCCAGGTAGTTATTCCGAAAGCGTCTGAAAGTTTAGAAGGAAGTGCTTCATTCCCGGTAAGTCCGAAATCTTCTCTAGTGAATTTGATTCCTCTCAAGTCAAAAAAACAATACGGGAATCCGCCATCCGCTAGCGTCATTTCAGTAGATGATGCTGCATTCTTGACGACATTTGCACTTGCTTCAGAAGATTTGAATACCTGAATGCTTTCGCGGCTCTTTAATATATTTTCATACGTGCTTGCAATAGATTCAAAATCTGTATTAATTGATGATACATTAAAAACAGGATCATCTTTTTTCGTTGCTTCTGCGATAGTTGCGGTCTTTGCCTTTTCATCAAGAGTTGCGGAATAAGAGAATTCATCAAATTTATCAGCGGTAATTCCGAAATTCAATCCGCCGGTGCTGCTATGTTCAATGACTCTGAACGCATTGTTTCTGACAGCTTCACCGAGAGTTGCGTTGAATGATACGGTGATATCATCGGCATATTTTAATGCTTTTTTTAATTCTGAGATAATTTTCTCAACATATGCATCTGCGATCTTAGCGGCCAGGGAATTGTTGAGGAATTTCCCGTCTTTATAACCATATACTCTTTCGAGAATTGTGGTGGTATTCCAGAATTCTGCGATCTTATTATTATAGTTATTGACATCTATCAGAAGATTTGCGATATCTTTTGCGCTTAAGCCATATTCGAAATATTTAATAAGATAAGCGCTGAACTTAATACTGAGGGCGTTTTCATAAGAGTCTAAAGTTCTACTATCTTTCAGCGTAGCATGCTTCATCAATCTGGTGATATTATCAAACAGATTATACGATCCTTTATCGATTTCATATGTTTTTGAGAGATTTTCCGCCATAATACCACCTCTTTATAAATATAATTGATTGTTCCGCCATATGCAATATATAGAAAAGTAAAAAAAAAGAAACGGATTTGCATCCGTCTCTTTTCGCAATGTCAGAACTCAATAGTATGAGTGGTGCTAAACCACTCTTTATTATTGTCTTCCGGCACGGGCTCGTTAAGCCCTAATTTTTTATTGAGGACGATTGAAGCATCCTCAAGAGTGGTGTTCCACTCATCGCGGTCAAGATCCGCGAATTTTCCGAGCTTACGCAAACACCATTTGACATCGTTCATATATTTACGATATCTTGCCAAGTTGCTCGGAAGCTTGGCGCCTTTTCCGGCATATTTACCGGTCATATTGTTACGACCAGTTTTTACCGGAGCAGCTTCTTCACGAAGCTTAAGAACAAGTTTAATGCTGCCTCGTCCTTGGGCAGGTGTTGCATCAATAATAGCAATTGTGATGTCATTAGACTTGGTGCTAACCTTTCCTTTAAAGCCGTCAACATATGCAACGGCTTTATCAACTACAGAGACACTACTTAGAACAGATTTCTTAATCATTTATCTGTCCTCCTTTCAATGGTATTATATATAACCATAATATGGTATTCTCGTTTTTTCTCAAAACTCCCAGCACTCTTAAACAATTTATTATATACGTAATTTCGGGGGTATTTTATGGGAAATTCTGACGCAATTGGCAATATTTCCGCCATATCTTTAGACAATCAGCTCGGTATAAAATCCGATACATCGCCCTTCGCAGCCCCCTTTTATTTCCAGGATTTCTATGACGAAGCCGCCATTAAGAAATTCACGAAGAATGTCGAGAAGCTCATCAGAACTTCCCGTGAATATTCTACATATATAGAGCTCCTCAGAACTAACTGCACTAATCTGAATCACGATAACATTCTTCACAATATCACGACATCTGACGCAAGCATGGAATTTCATCATTATCCATTCACCCTTTATGATATTGTCACAATTGTCATGAACAGTCACGTCATCAACAAGACGCCATTCACAAGCTTTTCCATCGCAAAAGAAGTCATGCAGCTTCATTACAGAAATATCATCGGCTTAGTTCCGTTGACAAAAACGACACACGAATTGGCGCATGAAGGCGAAATATTCCTGTCGACGAAGCAAGTCTTCGGAAATTATAAACAATTCGTCAATGAATACGCACACGCAATACCGGCTGAATTAATGCTGAACTTGAAAGACATCGAAGACAAGACAAAGCAGGGAGTCCCGAGCGATTTCGGAGGATTGCTGTAATGTCTAAAGTAATAAATCAAGGATTCCTGATAACGGGAACATTATTGAAGAAAGACGGAAGCAGCGAAGACATCAGCGGATCTATATTAGACGTAATGATAAAGAAAGATTTCTTAGGTCAGAATTTTCCGCTATTCGTTGTAGATTTCAAAACAACTGAAGAAATACGAAATACCATCAGAGATGATGATTGCCAGATAAAGCTCGAAATTTATTCATATGATGTAAATACTCAGAGCAATATGGAAAGCGAAGACAACGATGATCCTACGATAACAAGCACCGTATGTAATACGGTATTAAGATTATATTCAAAACCGTTTGAGACTACGTCAGCGAAAAAGGAAGAAGATGACAACGAAAGCACAAGTCAAGTTGAAACAGCGCCATTTGTGTATTATAGAGTCAGCGGAATACCTGAAGATCTGATAACTAAGAATTCTGGTTATGTCAATAAAATATACAATGACGCAACTATAGACGAAATGTTGGTAAATATTTTGTCTGACGCTGGAATTGATAACGCGTATATACAGGCAGCTGATAATACCGAAGTAGAATACAATGTTCTGATTCCTCCTGCGACATTGATCCAAAGCATTGATTATATCGATGAAATGTATACTATTTATAATGGCGTCTGTAGATTCTTCTTGGATTATGACAAGGTTTATGTATTTAATCCTTATAATGAATCTACTACTCCTGACACTAAAATAGAATGCAAAGTCATATCTGCTGATAACTCAGTTGAAAGTGACGCAACAGCTCTTCCGTCATATGATTCCAATACGAAGACATTATCCATAACTACTCGTGTCGTTCCTGGATATGAAGAGAAGAAGAAAATCGTCGGAAATTCTTTGGGAACTAATAGCGTATTTTATTCATATGACGAGAATTTCAATCTTGTCACGAGAAATTCTACTTCTGACATCGGATACGATAAGACGCAATATCATTGGAATCCTTCCAGAAGAAAGATGCTGGAGGACAATCTTATGAAGAGTGCTGCTAAAGCATCTGAAGCAATGACATTAAGCTTCTCGAATATCTCTCCTGAATATTTCTCTCCTTTATCATCCGTCAAGATCACTTCTGATTATAATGAGCCTAATGGCGATTATTTCATAACTACTGAGACTTTGATGTTTTCTACTACTGATACGAAGCATTATACTTCCGTATTGAATATCGTCTTATCCAGAAAATAACATTAAAAGATAATACCGTAAATTCGCGGTATTATCTTTATTTTTTAGAAGCTGATTGAACCTCTCATGACTAAAGTCACGAGATTCTTGGGAACTCATTTCTACCGAAAAGATATTTACCAAGCTATCCCGGTAGTTCCTACCGTTCTTGTATTCGTCTACGCTGTCTCTATTAAAAGCCGATTAAAAGCTGAATAAATCAGGATTGTTTTGACTCGGAATAGGAGCGGGATCTCCGAATGCAGGAACTTCCGGCTGCTTTTCAGCTGGCTGATCGAATACAGGAGCTGCTTTTGCTGCGCGGACTTCCAAGGCCAATTTCTTGTTGTTGTCCTTGATTTCGTTTGTTGCGATATCAGTTGCATTTTCGGCGTCTGGTACGAATTTAGACGCGAATGATGACAATGCCTTGAACGGGCTGCTGATATTGATGTTTGCGAAATTGCTGATGGCATATGCCATGTCTGAGAATTTCGTTCTCATTCTGGAGAAGCTATATACGGCGTCTCTGACACTTAATAACAATACGACGATGCCTGTTGCCTTATACAGCATTGTGGTCAATTTCGCTGTGTCGATATTTGCATATAGATTTCTGATGCCATTTGTGACCAAATTAATGATATCGGTGCTTTCGCAGACGGAATTCATTTCTTCTACGGACAATTCCTTGAAATGTTCTCTGAGAATTCCCGTGTCATTGATGATGACTTTGAATTCTCCGCTTTCGACGGATTTATTGAAATCTTCGAGAGTCTTGATAGGAGCGATCTTTTCAACGGAAATTCCAGGCTTCAATGTGACTGTCTGGGATCTGAAATCAATCATTGCGGAAATCAAATATGCCGTTGCGGAAATGATTGAGAGAATTAAGGTTTCATATTTGACGATTAATAATGTCTTCTTGCTTCTGTATGCTTCCTTGAATGTGGAAGAGCACTGATTGAGATACATGATTGACTTGACGATGATTCCGAGATACTGGGAACATTCAGGCTTGAATTCTTCGGCTCTTTCAATAATTGCCTGAAGCTGAGTAATTGCGGTCTGAATGTCGGGGAGTTCCTTGAGGGCTTTGATGTCGCCACGGGAACGGTCTGCGGAACTTGTGTCGATGAGCTGAAGCTTATCGGAAATTAAGCCGATGACTTCCTTGGCGATGCCGAGCATTGTAGTTGACTTGTCGGCTTCGTTTAATTCATTGAATTCTTCGACAGTGAAGTCACATTCTTCTGTGAGGAAATTCTTAAGACATTCATTTGTATGAGATCTATATACAAGAGTCTTCGGAGCTTTTCTGCTGGAGACGGGGAATACAGGCTTCTGAGGACACTTCTGTTCAGTCAATGGAGCCTGAGCAGGTTTTGCCTTAGGAGTATGCTTTTCAATGACATATGTGCCATTGGCGAGGCCTTCCTTAAGAATGTTCATATTTCTCAGAGTCGGAGCGTATCCGTTCTCTTCGAGAACATCCAGCAATTCAGCATCGGGAAGATTGTATTCTTCGTCGATATCGTCATCGTCTTTATCCATGGCACGCCCAGCAACATGTGCTGTGACACCGACTCCGGCACCAACAGCTGCGCCAATAGGTCCGCCGAGGGCGAGGCCGGCTGCTGTTAAGCCGGCTGTTCTCAATCCTCTGCTGACTGTTCTAAGAACTCTTCTGACTCTTCCTTCTTGTAAAGAAGACCCGTTTGTGTTTTCGAATTCGTTCATGATGAGCCTCCTATTTAAATTCTGCCTGAGCCGAGTCTGGCCAAGGCTGCTGTAAGCTGATCTCCGGTATCCTTTCCGATGATTGCGCTATACGGAACAGGATTCCAAGAAATATCGTCATTCCCGTCATAGATGTAAAGTCTCTGTGCCGGATCATCAGCGATCATTAATGTGAATGCGCTGTATCTCTTCATTAATTCTGCTGTGAGTTTCATATCACGCTTATAGTCAACGCCATTCTCAGTTCTGACTTCATCGATTTCCTTTTCAGAGAAGACGATGTGAGCATTTGCGATATTGCTTGATTTCTTTCCGGCCATCTTGTTTGCGACTGCCAATGTAGCAACCTTTTCAAGGTTTCTCCAAACATCAGCACTCTGCGGAAGTTTATCGTCAACGTCTTTGTTGATCTTTGTCTTAGACAATAAATCAGCAACTGCGTTCTTAATGTCGCCGCTTCCGAAAGCACCTCTGATGGTCTGTCCTTCAGAGTTGGCGGCAAGAATATATTTCATTTCATTTGACGGAACTCTGATGACTTTTCCGAGAATACCGATAACGGCGGTCAATTCATTGTCTGAGAATTTTCCGTCACTATATCTTTCCTTGAACTTAATCGTCATTAACAATGGCTGATTATACTTTCTGTCTTTGACAAGCTTCGGATCAATTTCGGTAGAGCCGTAAGCATAGTCAGATCTTGCGGAATATGCAGGAGCAATTAAGATATCCTTTCCAGGCTGCTTATTAATATTATATGTCTTCATCGTCATAGTTGTAGACAATGGCTTCTTTTCGCAAAGAATGGATTCATATAACATCTGACCTTCGAAATCAGGATCCTGCAAGCATTCGTCATATGCAGCTGAAGCGGCTTCTGCGGATTCATTAATGATAGCCTTGTCGTACATGATATAAGGATTAATGCTTTCGGCCAAAGCTCTGCTGTATTTGTCGATATGTTTTCCAATGTTGCCCAATGCCGCGTCGAGTTCGTCTTTAGTCAAAGGATGGCCTTCGTCATTTGCATTGACGAGAGTGACGTCCTTAAGATATCTGACTTCGCTGCTTCCAGCGGATTTGAGAGCACTGACATCACGCTGAACACCAGCGGCCTGCTTTCCGAAATAATCATATTTTGATCTTCCGGCATAACTATCGGCAACTTCAGCTCTCTGAGCATCCATTCCGTTAATTAATGCTTCAACACGTTCCCATCCTTCGACTCTCTTTGCAGCTCCGAGAGCGCCGGACTTTGCGAGGCTTCTCTTCTTAGCCCATTTTGCCAAGAAGTATGCACCTGCGCCAATGGCGGATCCACCAATGACTGCCCATCCGACAGGATTTGACAATGCTGCTACAAGAGCTGCTCCTGTGCCAACACCTGCCAAGCCCAATCCAGCGGCAACAGTGCTTCCGACCTTTCCGCCCATCATCTTAGGCATGCATTTATCGTAGAATAACTTCTCGTTCTTGTTGATCTTTTCTAAGTCTTTGCTTGAGAACATCGGGCCGTTCTTTGGGTCCAATGCTCCGCCAATATTCTTTGCATTTCTGTAGCTTGCGACTACTTTGGCTCTTGCGTCTCTTGACATCGGAATTCCGAGTCTCATGGTGACATAATCAACATATTCACCGCCAGTGACCATTCCTGCCTGTAACAAGAATGTAGCTTTCTCGAATCTGTCTTTGATTGCGGCGTTGCGAGGATCGCATAAAAATTCACCTACGGATCTGTTAAGAGCTGTATTGAGTTGATTTGTGTCGACTACGATTTCGGCGTTTGTTAATTTATTATAGATTTCTTTATTATCGGCTGTGACACCCAAGAGACCTCTTAAGTGGTCTTTTGCTTCATCACTTGATAAGATGCTGTCAGATGCATCATTGTAAACTGTTGATTTCTGTTGAGTTGCGAGATCTCTAATGTAATCGTTGAGATTGCGCTGATTATTCTTGCGATTCTTATTGTTATTATTATTTCGAATAAGATTTTCGTCACCGTCTCCGATATACTCGTAATCATCCTGTACTCCGGAAGGATGCGGGCCGCGATCTTCGTCGAGGCAATTGTTCGGGGTATATTTGATGAGGTCTTCAGCATTCTCTCTGATAAACTTCTGAACATCCTTGATCTTGTCATCGGGAATGACCAGAGCATTCTCGAAAAGCGTATCGGCCAATTCATTTCCGGTTTTGATCTTCTTTCCATAATTTTCACGAATTAAGGAATATAACGGGAAATTCATCATGACATCATCGGGAGTGACGGAACCAGTTCTGCTGGCTTTATCGGCGACACGGTTCTTTGAGAAATCAGTGCCGGAAATATCGTCAAGTGCCTGAATTGCGATTGTTTCGCCATCCTGATCAGGACTATACGCACTTAAATCAATGACTTTGTTGCTGACCATTAAGCTGATATAATCGGCATACTGCTCTTCCATTAATTTTTTCAAGGCAATGACCGTTTCAGGTTCAACGTTATCGGAAACAATGATAGGGAAAGTCTTAATGGCTTTTCCGGCCATTGACTTAATGCTGTTAGTTCCGAAAGCAGCGCCAAAGCTCTGAGCAAGTCTCTTTTTCATGGTATCGACATCAGTGACAGCGAAAATACCGCCGTCATTTGCGGAGCCTTTTCCAAACGATGCCGGAGTATTTGCCGGAACTGCCGGTGTATACTGGGGCATATTCTTCTGAATTTTGTCAGAATACGTATCGCGTTTAAAGAAACTTTCGCTTAAAACTTTCTTATTATTTTTCATTGGATTGACCTCCGCTCATATATTTTCGTATTATAATTATTTGTTCCCTGTTGTCTGAACCCCCAAAAAATAAAAAAAATATAAAAGAAGAATCAGCGACGAGACCCAGGGAGTCGAAAACCTGGATTACGCACCGGCGTCTCTTTAAGGCCCGTCAAGGCCTTTGCTTCTTCTTCTCAATGTTATCATATATATGCATAATTCGAAATTCTCGGAAATTTGTTTTTTCCAAATATAACGTATACGGGAACAATTGATTATATCGGAGGTTTATTATGGGAAATTCGTATACTAACAAGAACTATAATAGGTCTAACTATAATGATTTATTATATTTTAACGGTTTCTATGACAACCTCTACAGAGAGCCGTTCACAAACGGATTTGCGTTTGTTTTCGTAACTAAGCCGTTATTATTCATAAATCCTACGAAGCCTACAGCAACAAAAAACTATATGAAGCATTTGTCATATATTAATATGACAAGAGACCAATTCTTCCTTCAGTTCCTGGATAATGAAAAATTAAACGACGCAGACGCTGAAATCGTCAGAATGCTGAGTTATGACACATCATTCAGAAAAACGAACTTTCTGCCATTGTTCACAAACCAGCTGAAATCTTTCGACAGCCAGGATATCACGATGGATCAGACAGACGCGTTCGAAACTAAACAAGGATTCAAATACCCTATTCCAACATACACGACGTCATCTGAAGCAATGAGCACAATGTCATTGTCCGTATATGAAGACTCAAATCTCGACTTCACCAAGATGATGACATTATGGGTAAAATACATAAAAAATGTGACTGACGGAACATTCAACGCAAATCCCGAGATGATTTCTCAGGGAGCATTGGATTATACAAGTTCCATTTATTATTTCGTGCTTGCTCCTGACGGAAGAACGTTGAAGTATTGGTGCAAGTATACAGGATGCTGGCCAACATCAATTCCGTACGGCGCTCTTAAATATCAGAAGAAAAGCGCCGAAATCACAGAACTCGATATTCCGTTTGTCTACACGATCAAAGAAGACATGGATCCGAGAATTCTGGAAGATTTCAACAGAGTCAGCTTAATGATGGATTCTTCGAATTATAATATCTCTACCAAAACGATGAGCGTAGACGGATATTATGAATCTATCAAGAATTCATATCTATTGAATAAATCAAGCCTTCTGGCTTCTGAAGAGAAAGCATATATAACGGATCCTGACAGAAGTCCTCTCGTATTTTATGTCGCAGGCACTTCTACCGGAAAGAATACGGACAAGACTTCAGACCATTTTGAATTGGATTTCGGAGAGCGCGGATACAAGAGCGAACGTCTCGACGAAATTTTCGAAAGGGAATCAGACGAGAAGACTTCCACTGGATATTTTATTAATTAATGGAGGGGAATTATGGCAAACAATGTAAACAGAGTTTCTCCGAGTAAATACGACATTTATGAAAAATTGTTGGATATAGCCAAGAATTATACGGATACCGAAAATACCGATTATCTTAAGACTGGCTTATTCGGATACCTGACCGAAGGAATGGCGATGATGATGCGTGACAGCTCTCTTCAGAAAGCCATGCTGTATAATGAAAACAATCTGAATACAGCGGTAATTCCATCAACGGTATATAATTGGGCTAAGATGTTCAATGTCGATATCGTCAGATCAATTCCGGCATACGCAACGGTCGAGATATCTATTCCTAAGATAAACATCGATTCTCTGATAACCGGAGACAAGACATTTTGCAGAATCGACAGAAGAAACATGATAATTGCGAATGATTATTATTTCTCTCTCGAACATTCTATAAAAATTTCAAAGACTAATAATTCTAATTATATCGCTAAATATGACGGCGAAGAAGATGCCACGACATCTTTCCAAGATTTGAAAGGAGTCAAGAGATTGTCCGTTTATGGCGATCCTGATATCAACGACAATATCATTGTCAGAGCACGTGCTTATCAGTACAGATACACCAAGATCGAAAGACAATTATCGGCTTCTACTTATATGAATAAAGTTCAGACTTTTTCTTTCGACGACCAATTCTGCGGTGCTAATTTATACATCAAAGACACGAACGGAAACGAAAAAGCCGTCAGACTTATTTATGGAAGCAATTCAGCTAAAGGATCTTCCGCGGATCCCGCTGCATATTATGACGTCAATGAGAATACTCTTCAGGTCATTTTCAAAAGCGGCGAATTCATTCCTGCTCCTAATTCACGTATTGTCATGTATATTTATACGACTAAAGGAAGCAATGTTCCCAACAGATTCTCCGGCAACGCTTTATTCAGAGGAGTTTCCGGAGATACCGTCATCAAGCAGCTTAATGCCATTGTCAGATTCAAGCCGACGACAATTCTCGGCGGAACCGATATGCCTAGCGTCGAAGCCATCAAGCAGACGGTAATTCGTCAGATTTCATTATGCAATACCATCGTCACTGAGAGTGATCTTAATAATTATTTCGATACATTGACTGGATTGCTTGAAAGCGTCAATGACGGAAAAGTCACATTCATCAAAAAACGCGATGATATTCTGAGAAGAGTTTTCTCAAGTTACGTTTTAATGAGAACTGGCCTGAAGGATTATGTTACAGGCAATGAAGACAAGCACGCTTCTTCTACGTATATTTCCAAGTGTGTTCCTACGAATACATTGAGCAGCGTCATTTTCCCTGCTTCTACGTTGTCTAACGGAAGTGACCTTGCATTCCCTAAAATTCAGATATCATCTTCAGACGGAAAATACCATGTTGTCGGACAGGTCGATGAAAATTCTACTAGCGGATATTATTTCTGCCCGTTCTATGTCAACATTAATTATTTCCCTGTAAAGAAGATCAGATATATTTATAATATGACGGACACCACTTCTGTCATGAGTTATTCTGATGAATCTGAGGATATTTTCGATTCAGGAGAATACGCGAATCCTATCTCAGTCAGACTTTATCGTGGAATGAATGGTGCTGCTGCGGCTTCTGCCTACAGTGTCATTGCCAAATTTGATTCAAACATCGAAGAAGACAAATTCAAGACATATTTTCCTACGGATGCTGCGGATTCCAATGACTGCACAATTCAGATATCTTTCGGTACTGCTTCAATGGATTCACTTCAGGTAGTTGCAACCGATGTCGTCCGTGACGAGAAATCAAATGTTAATACCGTTACATTCCAGATCAATGTAGCCGATACCGAATTCCCCGCTGCTGCTACCGATTCTGCTTTCGACACGATAGCACTGACTAATTCTGATAAATCAAAAACGGTAGAATTCAGCCCTAAGGGAAGACTTAAGATTACCGTCAGTAAAGTAGCTGGTGCTGGTTCAAAAACATATTCTGTCATTTCCGATGACTACATGTATCTTTACAGAAACCTTGACGATATTATGCTGTCCGATATGACGGTTTCTACTCGTGAGGAGACTTCTGAAGATACTTCTACGACAATTCTTGACTACGTCACAATTAAGGATCTTCCTGTCATACATTCCAGCTATCTGAAAATGCTTGAAGCTGAAGGCGGAACCGATGATTTCGTTGAGCAGCTCTTTACTTATATCGATCTGCTTAAGGAGAATCTCGGAAAGCTTGAGACTTCTACTTTCTTTGACCTTAAATTCTATAACACTTACGGCCAGAGCTTCTTATACAATACAACAAATACCAATATGCAGCTTTATCTTAACATCACTTTGACGGATGAAATCAAGAATTCCAATGCTGCCGATATTACGTCTTTGCAGAATGATATACGCTCTTATATCAGAAGAGTTGTCGACAAGAGCAATAACGACGGATGCATTAGAATTTCGTCTATAATTGCGTTGCTTGGAAAGAGTGAGACTTACGGACAATACATCGATCATATTGATGTTGCCGGTGTCAACGGTTCTTATACGCAATATATTAAGAAACTTTCTGACGTGGATGAGAGTAGTTCTGCTCCTGAGTGGCTTAACTTGGATTCTGCGATGATTGACGATATGATCACTTTCGAGTAATTAAGAAGAAATACCCTGAGAATTTAGGGTATTTCTTTGTTAAGAACAAATTATTATATGAATAGAACTCTATTATTTAAGGAGGCACACAATGGATATGTTCGATATGACAAAGCCCAATAAGGCAGTTCTTGATAAAAACGTTCGCCTTGAAAAGCAGGCCGATAAATATCTTGCCGAAATGTTCAGCAAGCAGAGAGAAGAAAAAGATGCAAAGGAAAAAGCTTTGAACGAGGCTGCTTTGTCTTCCGCAAGATTCGGATATGCTGCTACTATGGAAAGAAGCAGAAATCGTGTTAAAAATCTTCAGGAAGAATTAAAGTATACTAATACCGCTTCTACGGTTGCTATGACCGAAATGATTTCTCGTGTTGTTGAAAGTTCTCTACTCCTTGATGAAGAAGAGTTCGCAAAGCTTAATCCGACATATAAGCACGACATTCGTGAGACTGTTCGTGGTTTGCTTGAGAGCGGTGCTTTCCATGAGAGTGCCAATCCCGATGCATTGACAATCGTCAACTATGTTGCATCAACTCTTCCTAATGTTCAGGATGGAAAATATTTAACAGAAGATGATATCAGCGGAATGTTTGCTCAGAAGTCTCCTGTTGAAGTTGAGAAGGCTATCAACGATTTATCCGGAAACGTTTCAAATCGTGTTGCTATCCTTGTAGAGAAAGAACAGAAGAAAGCAAAAGATGTTCAGAAGGATTTCGATGATATTGCTCCTGAGCAGGCAGCTCCGGATCAGGCCGCCCCTGCTGAAAAAGTACCAGCTGAAGAACAGGTGCCTCCGGAAGAAGCCTCAGCAGAGGAAGTCCCTCAGGAAGAGGCTCCTCAAGGAGAAGGCGAATACGCCGAAGAAGATCCTAATGCTTTACCTGAAGGTGGCGAAGAGCAGGCTGCTCCTGCTGGAAAGAGCATTCATATTGCTCCTGATGGATCTACGTCTATGAGCATGCCTAATGGTGCTCTTGCTATTAATAATGATGGCTCTATCGATATTCAATTGACTGAATCTGAATTCAACCAGCTTTTCTACTCTGCTTCTACTGAAGATCTTAATGAAGATGTCAGAAAGAAGCTTGAAAAGAAATATAGCGTTGACGCCATTGCTGATGAAGCCGCTGGAAAGAAAGGCTATACCGGCCCTATTCTTCTCGGTTTATTCGGCTCTGCCCTTGGCGGAATCATCTGGGGTATTATCAGACATGAAAGAAATGATAAGCTCGATGATCGTGCTGAAATGATCAAGCAGAAGATTCAGGCAAATCCTAGAGCAATGGTTGTTGTCAGAAAGATCGCAAACGAAATCAACAATCCTGCAAAGAAGCCTGACAAAGCTTTACTCAAGCAGTATAAGGCTGAATTAAAGACAATTATGGCTGAAAACGTCATGTCTGAAAATGTCCTCGTCCGCGAAACTCCTCGTTCAGGATTGCTCGAATCATTAGCCGTCAATGAAGCAATGACTCAGATCTCTGAAGGAAAGCCGTATAATTCTGATGCATGCATCGCAAATGCCATTATGTATATGACCATTACCGAAGCCATGGGCGAACTCGGATTCATGACCGTTGATGAAGATCTTTATTCTTCAATCATCGCAAATGCCGGTGGATGTGTCAATGAAGCTAAAGGCACTAAGATCGTCAAGAACACCGCCAAGAAAGGAACTGGCGCTGTTGGAAAGCCCTGCGTTGCTCCCGCAAATCTCTCTGGAACTCTTCAGGAATCCATGTGTGCTCAGTGGGCACCTATGATGAATAAATCCAAGCCCGATGATCTTGCCGAAAGAATTCGTCAGAAGAGACTTCTCCAGGAACAGCAGAAGCTCGGTCAGAAGACGATGTTAAATGACTAATAATTACTAATTCATTTATATGCTCCTTTCAAAGAAAAAGATTAACCTTTAATTAGGTTAATCTTTTTTTAACGTCATTTGACAGAAATCTTTATATTCTTTCCGTCAATCTCAGCATAGTTAAGATATTTCGTAATTCCTATGCTATTGTTTATATCATATAACAATAAAGCGTTGTCAACATCTTTTATTCTGAATTCTATTTCCTTTCCAGGATTATTGCTTACACCATTCGCAGAAATTATCGAAACGTCCTTCTGTCTGCTCCCGTAATTCTCAGCAGCATATTTCGCTATTGGCGTCATTATCAGCTTATGAATTTTCGCAAGTCTCTCGCATTTGATATTTCCTAAATATTCCGTTCTGTACATTTTGGGAGAAAACCATTCAGTGCTGAAATTCTCTATTGTAGATTTGTCCTTTGTCAATGCAAGGATCTTCTCAATATTCCCTAAATTCAGCTGAGAGAAATTCGTATAGCCCCATAATGTCAGGCTGTTCTGAATTTCGTCGTATGATATATAAGTGCTCTGCATATTCTCAGCACTGCTCTTCAATTGTTTTCCATAATTATTCAGAAGTGTCGAGACATTGTTTTCATAAGCGGTATTGGACGACAATGCCGATGAAATCAATTCATACAATAAACAACCCGTTATGATGGAATTTGTCGTAGCATTGCTTTCAGAATTATCAAATTTAACTGTTTTGAGCCATGAATTTATCTGGCCTTTCAAATTGTTAAAGTTCATCGTCGAATACCTTCTCAACGTTTTTGATCAGTTCATCCTTGAGATATTTGACGTCCTGAATATAAAGTCTTTCATAAGCGTCGAAAGAATTAACGTAACTCTGACATAAAACAGCGAAATTCTGAATATTCAATTCGGCGACTTTGACAATTGCCAAAGCGTCTGCGTATATAGTATTTACCATAAATTATAAAACCTCCCAGACATGATAGTCATTATCTTCGCATGGTTTCTGATTCAATAAATTAAACATATACATGAAATCAGATCCATTCTCGGGATATGCAGAAGATATGACTGTCTTGTATGAAATATCATCAGAAGACATTTTTTCATAATCGGTATCGTATTGTGCTGCAACGGCGAGAGCAGATAATTTTGCATTCAATGCGAAGAATGTCTTGAATGTGTTGAGATTGTTTTCTGAATCTGATTTGATTCCGGCGACACTCAGCATATTTGAGACGAATGTGGATGTGAATTTCTGAACTCCGAAGATGGATTTTCCTAAATCTTTGGCGCTCTTTCTGGTATCGACCAATGAAATATCAAAGTTGACGGGAATTTCCTTGATGTTGTCAAAGAAGGATTTCTTGACTTCGGTCTTCTTCTGGACATCATAATATGAGAAGTCTGTAGGGAATTCCTTATAATTCAGAATCTTCTCAAATGCACTTCTGGGAGTTGCGTCTACGGGATATTCTGAATAATCGCTTTCCCTGTCATCGGCTAATTCTATAGGCTTCTTCTGAGGAACCTGCTGCATGATTGTTGTGATGACTGTTCCTGTAGGTGTCTGAGGAATTGCGTCTACTTCTTTGATGTCGCTTCTTCTTCCGTCATTTGCGATGACATTATAATATCCTTCCGCAATTGTTCTCATATTGAGAAGATCATTGTTTCCTCTAGGTTCGTCATTTTCCGCCAATGCCAATGTACTGATAGCTAAATTTGTATTTGTTTCTAAAACGGTTTTCAGAATTGACTGAATGGAACTCTTCTTGATTCTTTCGTAAATGTTTTCATCCAGAATATCACCACGAAGATTTCTACTGATTGACGAATCCGTTATCTTTTTGAATCTTTTATCGAAATCATAATCGAATAATGTATTCGGTAGATTTCCCGTGAAAGTTCCCGCGTGCATTATATATTCAGTGACTTTGGAATATGCTGCCGTAGTATCTGTTCTTAAATATACGGGAGTTCTCTTATATGCCGTAGGATTTGCGTAATCTGTTACAACTACCGTATCCTGATAATCTGTCGAGAAATTCTTGAAATCTCTGAGATTGAATGTTTGGGTAGTCACTTGTTGAGCATTTGTCGTGTCAATGTATTCGCCGAATAATGATAATGTTTCGCCGTGATAATCGAGATATACAGGAGCGAAATTATATCCGTCATTATGCTTCGTCAATGTTCCTATTAATGGCGAATGCTTGCTTTCTTCTGTTACGGCATTATAGAATAATATTTTTGCATAATAAAAATCGCCGCTGTTTATCTTTCCTGTGGTTGTTCCTGCTTGTGTATTTCCAACGGCAGTATATATCTGAACTTCAGGAAGATTCCCGTATTTGGTTTTCGCGTTCTCTTCATCCCATATTTCATATTCATCTTTAGTTACGGTATTCCTGAGAAGTGTTACATAGTCTCTGGTGATTACTTCAAACGTTCCCATTTCATTTCCGGTATCTGTATCGGTGAGTGTGAAAGTTCCATATACCTTAGTTTCGCCATTTGACGAATCTGTCACTGATCCAGGAACAAACGCGCTATTGATAGGAAGTATCAAAAACGGAACTCCTGATACTTTGATGTCTTCAGTGAAATTATAATCGGTGTCTTTGTTTACTTTGACTATAGATGGCGTCGCAATTTCAGACGGCTGTCTTGAATTCAGCAGAGATGCTGCCGATAATGCTGGCGGTAATTTCTGAGTGGTTGTTTCAGATGACTTGCCATAGAAATTTCCAACATTTAAATCTCTGGTGGTTTTCTTATCTCCTGAATTCGCTGCGGTTTTCTTGCTGTATAATGTTATTGAGAAATGTGCGTCTTTTCTTGGAGATACGATGATTTTGTCTTTCTCCGTAGAATATGACGTATAGACTGATTTAATTTTATAGATTTTCCCTTCAACAGGAGTTACGTCACAGAAGCCGAATATATTGCTCTTGTTGGATACTGTCGTCAATCCCGTATTCATCGTTATTTCGTCTAAGCCTGATATGTCGAGAATTTCTTTGGATTTCTTGTAATTGTTTTTATAAGTTACAGTGTCATCATATACGTCATCATCATAATCAATTCTCGTATTTCCCAGACTTGTCATGGCATTTTCGGATAATGCCGTATATGTCGTTTTCGTGTCGAGAGATGTCAGCGTCATCATTCTTTTGGTTTCGCTTGATATGACGTAGTATATATTGCCTGCTTTTGCCGTATTTATGAATTTCGTATAGACGTCTTCTACATCGTTGTATACCATTCTTACGGCGTGCTGATGTCTTAACAATGGCGATGATGATCCTGAGAATTTTGTCTCAAAGCCGAAGGTGTCTTTATACAGCAGATTCTGCTCATTGTCACGTTTATGATATTCAGTTCTGAAATTTGCACCGATTTTAACTACGGCGTAGTCACTCTGGCCAATGACGAAATTTCCAGATATCGTTACCGGTGATAATGTCAGATGATCTTTGTCAAATAGCCATGCACTGCTGACAGCCGTTCCATCCAGCGTATAGAACGTCATAAGCGATACGTCTAGGATATATTTTATGAATTTTTCATATTTGTCATTTTCGTCGTCCAGGCATTCTTTGAATTCAGTGATCTTGTCTGATATTTCCTGAAGGCCTGTAGTTGCGTTATAAATATCCTGAGTAGTTACGGGAATTACTTTCGTCTTTTCAACATCCGGATCATTTCCGATGTATTTAAGTTCCATATAGAACGGATAGAATGTCGAAGCGTCTGGGAATCCCACAGGAGCATTATACATATAAGATACATATGCTGCGTCTTTCTGTACAACACTTGTGAATTTATCATCATATGTATCGAACAGATAATCCGTCATTCCCGTTCCCGTGGATGGTGCCATTGTTATGAATGAGCCGTTACATAAGAAGATATTTCCCTTGGCTTTCAATTCCGCCATTGCTGGGGTGAATGTTATGTCAGATGTGTTTGTCTCGTTGAAATAATCCAGGAATAAGTCCAACGGTATGTCGTTAATATGGATCATGATTCACCTCCATTTGGTATATAATCGGTTGTTCCGGCTGGTATATTTTCGCTGAAAAAAGAGAAATTACCTTGAGTAATTCCCCTTTTCTTTTATAATTTTATTTTCGTTATTTTTGCCGTCAATTCAGTTCTCGGCTCGAAGTCATATCTTTTTTCGCTTTTTATTTTTACGACATGCCTGTCATCATCGTATAATACTTCATGCAATGAATCCAGCAGAAATTTGTCGAAGTTATCCAAGTCTTGCTTTACTATGGCTTTCAGTATGTTTGATTTTTTCAATGCACTTTCCTTTATGGTATTTCCCTGCGGAATTTGATAATAATATACGACATCCATTTCGACATAATAATTTTCCTGATAATTTTCCACCGCGTCTTTGACGAATTCCTTATCTTCTTCGTTTAATTGTTTCATGCACACAGTTCTGCACGATTTCATTTTTCCTTCTTTCGGATTATAGAAATGATGCCCTCTTCCGCTGCGTGGTCTTGCGTAGCTTTCTGGTTTTCCCGGTATTTTTATTTTTATTTCTCTGGATTCTTCCGTTATGTTCATCATTTCGTCATGATGCTTTTCTATATATTCTGATGCTTTTTCTTCTTTGCTGTGTTTTTCCATACAACACCTCTTATGTATAATGTATTATTTTGACGGATTTTTTATTTTAAATTTTTCCGTATATTTTCATGCCCGGAACAAGTCATTATAATTGAAGGGGGTGCTGATATATGGCAAATGATTCTTCAAACAACAATACTAACGAATTGAGCACTAAAGGATTGACTGTCGGAAATTTCAACGACCCTACTGCTAGAATGATTTCTTCCAAAATCGCCAGGGAAAATCTGAATAATTCTATTAGTGATGAAAAGCTCAATGCTTTCAGAGAAACCGTCTACAAGATGTGTTATACCTGGGAAAAGGAAGAACTCGTCAGAATTATTTCTGAATACGGCGATTCTTCTTATCTTAAAAGTGCTAACCCTTCAAAGAAGGAATTAGCCAGAGTTTGTACGGAATCTTTGATCGTTCATTTGAGTCAGAGTGACCTTCAGCAGCTGATTTCCGATATTAATATTAAGGAACGAAAACTTAAGGGCGCTGTTAAGAATGCCCAGAGATCTCGTGAAAAACTTGCGAAGAGTTTCTTTAATGCCAATACCATCAGAGATTACGGGAAAGGTCCGGCAAAAACAAAGAAAGAAAAAGTTTCGCAAAAAGAAGATATGCGAAAATTATTACGCTCGGTTAAGGTTCCAAAGAACATAGGGTCACGATTCAGACGATTACGTAAAGAATTAGAAGACGTCTTGCGCCAATGCTATAATAGGTTCCAACTATATTCTACTGCGCAGAGCATGGATATTGATGTATCTGGAAAGAAAGAAAAAGAAGTTATAACCGATATATCTAATAAAACGATACTTTATGTTGCTGTGTTAACAGGAACTAGAGCGACACTTGATATGGCCGGTGCTATAGGTGACCCTACACCATATAACGATCTACTAATGTACACTTCATATTCATTCTTAACTGGGAAACCAGGGCTCGATCCCGCTGCATGGCGTGCATTAAGGGAAAACGCCAAACGCGCCAAGTTAGAGATGCAGGTACATGCTAGGATTGGAAAAGAAAAGGCTAGCAGTCATAGCCGTAGTTTCCTTAAGCTAACCGGTGGCCAGTCAAGAAGGCGCGACATTAGAGATAACGATGTCGGTGTGCTATCAACTATGTCTGACTCTGAAATATTAACGCTTGCCGCCGAATATCAGATAGATGTTAAGAAGAAAAATATCGGTGATATAAAATACGAAATATATCAGAAGATGGCAGCTTTGACTAGAAATGTAGAAAAAAATGGTGCTGCTATAGATCGTGCTAAAAGCCGTGGGATGCTCCCAGGTGAAAATACTCGTATATTAAGCAACATATACAGTGATATAGACATTGCTGGAAGAGTAGGAAACGCCAGAGGTGTTCGTGACAATATAGAATCTGGAGGAGTTCCTATTGTACGCTTCGATAACGCTGGTCAGATATTAACTAGCGCCATCACTGCAGCCGTCCCAGTGTATATGATAAACAACACCGCTGGTGGATTAAATGGTGAAAAATCAGCACATGCCGGTGTACAAGCTAAACCATCCAAAATCGCTAATAATTTCGAAACACGTGAAGGCTTCAAAGCAGAATTAAATATTAAAGAAAAATCGATATTAAATTCTTTTAGAACTGCGAACGCTGAATTCTTAGATAATGCATATAGAATACTAAGAACGAAAAATTATGTCCCAAACAGTACAATAAACATAATCAAAGGATATAGTTCAAATGATTCTGAACCAACCGATGAGGAAAGAATACGTGCATGCCAATTATATGCCCAATATAACGGAATGCCAAACCTAGTAAAATACATCGAAAAATACTATGGCTATAAAAAAATGAACGTCAAGAGAACAGTTGCTTCTGTTTTAGGTGGCGCTGTAAAAAGAAGCACAAACTTTATAAAAACGGTATTTTCATCTAGACATATCATTAAAAATTTCAACGCTTTAAGAAGAACAGAAAGGAATCGAAAGCGCACTAAAAATGTGACAAGCATTGACGCTATGCAACGCCGTAAAAAGAAAAACGCTAAATCTATTTCAGATCTTCCTACAAGGCTTCAAGATTATTATAATGCTCAATACGATTTGGCTATTAAAGACGTTATGGCATATTATAATGATATTCTCAGAAATCCGCCATATAACTATTTAATGAACGATCTCGATAAAGAAAACGAATTCAAAGTCGGGTTTATCTTTGTCAAAGAACTATGGTTTGGATCTGGTAAATTTGCCGCGGATAAGGACTTGGCCGCTAACTATGCTGTAGCGCTTCGTGCTGCTATTGACGGATATGCCGACTTAGCCAAAGCGATGCATAATATATTTAGTTTCCGCTTTGCGACAAAAGAATTTAATCGTAGTGCTAGAGCCGGTATCGGCGGTATGGCAAAAGCTGTTAGAAATAAAGTTTCTAGCATATTCAGATACCCATTGCATAAGCATGACGGCACCATGGTAGATGCGAACACTGATATCAGGAATGCCCCAAATATCGGAGCTAATGCTGATGCTAACGCCGCTTCTACTAATAAGATTGCTAGCGTTATTGCTGTAAAATCAAATGGAATGCTTGTTGATCCGCTAACAGATGCTGATACGATATTCGCAACGCCAGTCTTTTTAACTGGTACATTGAAAGGCGTAAGCGCTGGTGTTTCTGTTGGCGCTTCTACGTTTTCGGCAACTGGTAAGATTTCTGGCAGTACATCCGCAGATGTACTAGATCCATCTGGAATTATAAAGACAGATCATAAATCTTCCACATTTTCCGATCCTTCCAAAAGGAAATATAACAAGCACGTCACAAGAAAGAGAATTATTAAAGGCGGAAGCGCATCTTCTCTTGCAGACATATCAGTTGATATTCCTAGTCTGCAAAATAGGCCATCTGCGATTAGAGTCATCGACTTTAGCCGAGATATTTTAGCACAGGCGAATATTGTCAGTGGCGTAGATGTTTCGACATATACTGTGCAACCGGCAATACCAGTCGTTCTAACGAATAACCAAGTCAATAGTGCTGTAGCTTTGACAAGGAATATTGTTAACAGCATTGAAGACGTTGGCGAAACTATTTCTAGCGGATTTTCGACATTATATGCTGGTTTGGCTAATGACATTGCAGCCGGTCCGTTTATTGCCGGTACTATCACGCGTCCTGGATTTTTAGTCGGATCTTCTGTGAGCAAGCTTAAATCTCTCGCAACTAGTGCGTTAGTCACCGCAAATAACATGACGCAGCTAGGCATTACGGGTAATCTCATGAATTCTGGCGGAACTGTCTCGCCATTATCAACTCCCGCAATTGTTCGTAAGCCCCTCGCCATAACCAGATTCGCAACCGGCGGCACGAGCGCCATAACAGGCGACGCAGCCGGTTCAAATATCTTCGCAAACGGTGCCCGCCCAGAACTCGTCCAATCATCCGGCGCAATGACCGTAACTCCTCTGAATCCCGCAGGAACTCAGACGAAGCAGCGTATCAGTCGTATGACCACCGCAGAACGCTCCAAGGCATTGTCCGTAGGTGTCTCGTCGCACGTCGTAAAACTCTCCTATGAACTCCCCAGCGGAGCCACAGATGTGAGCAACCCCGGCGAAGCCATCAAGGTCTATGACGTAAAACCCGGCATATCTGACACGATATCCGTAGGCAATGGCGAAAGCACTTCCTTAATTGCGATGATCAGCGGAATATATTCGGCATTGACCAGCCTATTGAGCACTCAGACAGCCGGAAATCAATTATTGACGGTAATCGGCGCAAATACCGCGAAAAGCGGAAACAATGCAAATTCATCGACAAACCAAAATCCATTCGCAGGAGGATTTCCTACGGAATTGGACGGAATATTAGAAGGTGAATAAATAAACGTAAAAAAGTTATTTTTATGAAATAACTGTGAAATTGAAAAAGTTTTCCGTAAATCCAACAATTCTCAGCAACATTTCATATGAACGGAGGATGATAAAATGAATGATTTCAAAAAATTCAAGAAAAAATTAATGATGGAATTCTACATCAAAAATACATTGGTATCAGCAGCCGGAGGAATGGTGTCTTCCGGCCTGGTATTGATGGTCAAGAAAATGTTCGAACTGAAATTCCCGTGGTATTATGCATTGATAACGGGAATTGTCATAATGTCAGGAATATTCATTGCAATTATGACGAGAAAGCCTGACGATGAAAAAATAGCCGAAAGAATTGACAAGGAATTTCATATGCAGGAAAAAGTCACTACTATGGTGACATATAAAGACAATTCACAATTCATGTATGAAAAACAACGTGAAGACGCTGAAAATAAACTACATGAAAACAATACGAGAAAATTGCCATTAAAATTGTCTGTATTGAATATACCGGCATTGATATTCGGAGGAGCATTGATATCGTCAAGCTTCTTTGTACCGAGTATAATCAATCATGAAACAAACGTAATTCCCGGAAATAAAGACGATATTAACAATGAAACTGAAAAGATCATAAATGATATACGCGGAATCATCAATAATTCTGAAGCGAGCGAAGCATTCAAAGCTGAATTGAATCAAATTCTGAACGATCTATTGGAATCATTGAAAGACGACATTGACATAAATTCCCGTATGAATAAGATCAGAACAGCAGAAGGAAAAGTCGATGCTGCTCTTGATAGGGCAAATTCCAAAGAAGAATTCTGTGACGGATTGAAATCTTCTAAAATAGATCTGATTTCAAAATTGGCTCAATTTATCATCGACTGTGATTATGACGGAGTTTCCGATACCTTGAAACAATTGGAAAGACATTTCTCCGCAAGATCTCCTTATTCCGGAGATTCATTGTATGATCATATTTCCGATATTGTAGATTCCCTCAATTATGCTATGTTATACGTCAATGATGATTCTGACAATAAGACCGTAGTAAACAAAGACGATACATTATACATTTCAATTAAGAATTTATATACGTCATTGAAATCCATCAATGACAAATTCAGCTTATATTTAAGTGGAAATGAAAAAGACGGAATAAATGAAGATCAGACTAAAGCAGATACTATAGCAGCAATTGAGTCATCCATAGCTGAGATAAATTCATGCCTTAAAATGCAGCAGGAGAATTCTGATTTAGCTGATCAGGTAAAAGCATATATGGAATCTCTGATAAATCCTGGCGGAGGAAGTGGCGGGAATTCTGAAGACAATAATAAGAATTCTGAAACCCAGAATACCGACGAAGAGAATAACGGAAACAATAATTCTGGAAATGACGGCAATTCTGGAAACACCGGCGAAAATAATTCCGGAGACGATAACGGAAATAATAACGGAGAGAATTCTGGAAACGACGATTCTGGGAATAACGGAAATAATGAAGGGAATGAAGGAAATACCGACGGAAGCGGAAACAGCAAAGGCGACAGCGAAAATACTGGATCACAAAGCGGCGAAGGAGCTTCTGGAGGAAAAGGCGAAACAAAATATGGCGGAGATGACAAAGTATATACTGATCAGAATGGATATTCTGAATATGGCGATGTTATAGACGGATATCATAATGACGCAGGAGAAGACAATAAGAATAACGGAAATGATGAAACCGGAGATATTCTGGAAGATTATTTCAAGTCATTGTACGGAAGCGTAACGGCACCTGGCGATGGCAATCCATAAATATATAAAGGAGGAACAATATGGCGGACAATGATACAATTCAAGGTATAGGCGATATTTTAGCCTCCTTTGAAAATATCAACGCGACAGTTGAAACAAAATTCACGTCAAAGTCTGAAACCGGCGACAATGACGTTTCAAGCAACCTGAACAAGGCGAAGCAATGGATTCAGGATACTGCGTATGATATCACTAATAATATAAATTCTATTGGAACTACAATTAAAAACGCTACGAGCGCTGTATATGATTATGTTTCAAGTGTCGTAAATGATATAAAGAGCGATGTTGCCGAAAATAAAGTTGCACAAAGTGATCAAACGAAATTATTCGGAAATACCATGCTGAGTGAAGCTTTAGCATATTTGGATGCCGCGTCTAATACGGCTGGAGAAAGCTTGCAAACATGGGCAACGTTCTTTGAAGAGAATGGCTTAGGTGATTCAGGACTTGGCAAAGCTTTATTGTCAATTATACGAAATCTTGGAGATCAATTGGTTACTTATAAAGATGGCGTTTCTGAAACGTCATTCGGCGGTAAAATGGAAGAGAGCTGGTATGGCAATGCCGAGAAATCTTTCCTTAATTATTTCCAGCAGCAGAATTCAAAGGCTGGTGCTTATAAAATCAATATTCTGAAATCTACTCCTCTTGACTCAAATACTCAGAGGGATTCTCTTTTCGGAACTATGATAATGGGAACGCCATATACATTCAATCAGGTTGCGGATCCTAATAACAGAGCGATGGTGAATACAATTGTCAAAGATTGTAAGGTAATATCGTTCACTCCAGGAATGCCGAAATATTATGGCAGCAGCGCTCTTCAGGATAATGACAACGATATTTATAAGCAGACTACGAATCCTAATGATATGTTATCGTATCTTCTAAGGAATGGCATCGATAGTTCATTTGCCGAAAAAGATAAGCGATACTATACTTTTTCTGCTAAATATGACGAATACTTCTCATATCTTGAAGCAATGCTTAACCCTATCTGGATTAAGATGGGATTATCCAACGGATCTGATGGAAGCACGTTTAATTTGTTTTCATTCTTTAAAATTAAAGCAGGCGATGTAGACGGCGCAATTCAGCCCGATAAATACAAGGAACTCTTGGAACAGTATAATTCTTCCATAGGGTTCTATTGTAACCCAGCGAGCATCGTGAGCGAGAGTATTTCGAACTCTAAGACAGGTATCGGAAGTTCTCTTAAGAGTTCTGTTGATTCAGAAGGTGATTATTATCAGCAGCTTAATTATATAACTGGTATGGGAACTGGCGGAAGTGCTAGAAATGTGTCTAGAAAAGCCTCAACTATCACACATAGCATTAGCTCTATGAAAGAATATGTTAGTCAAAATTTCACAACAGCATCATCATGGGCTGATGCATTTGCTGGCGGGAGTAGCGGAAAATTAACCAGAAGCATTAAGAAACTTGCCGGATTCGCTGCAGGCGCAATTCTCGATGTTCAGCGACTTTCCGATTCCCAGGATCTTGGCGCGGTAATTCAGAGTTTCGCTACCACTAACGGCATGCATGTTCAGTATCCGGAATTATGGGCAGATTCAACATATTCAAAGAACGTCAACTTCAATCTGACGTTTATGTCCCCGTATGGCGATCCCCTCAGCATTTTCAAATACGTCTACGTCCCATTCTGTGCATTGCTCTGCTTAGGGCTCCCGAGACAGGCAGCATCCAACGGATATGTTTCGCCATTCTTCGTAAGAGCAGACATTCCCGGAATGTTCACTACAGATCTCGGCTTAATTTCCGACATAACATGGACGAAAGGCGGCGCAGGAAACCTCTGGACAAAAGACGGTCTTCCAAGAGCCATCGACGTAACGGTGACATTGACGGATTTGTATGAATATCTCGCAATGTCAAAGCGTATGTCATTCTTAAGTGCAAATCCCAGCTATACGGTCTTCTTGGACAATATGGCAGGATTATGCACAGTGACAGACGGGAATTCCGATGATGATCTGAACGATTATTTCAAGAAGCTGATCAACAGAATCAGCGGAGACGAAAACAACGGAAACAAATTATGGAATAATTTCAACGGATATCAGAAGAAAGCGAATTATGACGTCGGAAATGCTAAATATCAACGTGAATCAATATCTAAGAATTTATCAAAAATCCCGTGGTTCTATAATTCAAGTCTAGTATAGGAGGTCTAAAATTATGAGTGGCTTATTCAAGAAGTTAAACAACCAGATGGAAGTGTCAAATGTAAAATCCAAAGCTATAACCGAGCAGGAGATGAAAGAAGTAGAAAACAAATTGATTTTCGAAAATCTCGTCGAGAAGATCAACAAAGACACTAAAATCAAGGATTAACAAAATTCAAAAAGGAATGTAGAAAAAATCTACATTCCTCTTAATTTATATCATCGGGAACAATTGATTATAAACGCAAGGAGGGTATTTATGAAGATTGGAAAACGAGACTTAGACAGCTCCCTTGTTGCAAAGATCGAGCAATTTGACAACATAACTGATACAGTGACGAATAATGCAAGCGGCTTTATTTCATATGACACGAGCAGAGGATTCTTCTTCAAGAGAGTCAGCGAACTTCCATATAAGAGATTGTATTCAAAAGACGAACTCTTGGAAATTGATCGTGATATGAACGTAAAAAAAGAAAATATCCGTTCTGCAAATTTCGAAGATATGCGCGAAGAGAAGCACGTCTTTAATTATGCCGTATCTTCTCTGACGACATCAGCAGATTCCACATTAATGCTGGAATGTCCCGAAACTATCCGCAATGTCAAATACTCTGACGGAAAGATCCTCGCAATTGATTCGCTTGGGAATGTCGTAGAATATTCCGAAGGCAATATCGTCATTTCCGTCAATGTCATCGTCATATTCAAGGAATTATTCTCATTTGAACTTGAATCATTTGATCTGACCGACATTAATTTCGCAAAAGAAGGCTTCTACATATCCGTCGTCAATAAGGGTATTTTCCTGTATAATGCCGAAACTAAGACGATGGAAATGGTATTTGCGGAAGAAGGAATTCAGTCATTCATTCCTATATGCGACGATAAATTATTCTGCATTGGAAAATCTTCATGCATAATTGCGTCGATAACTTCCGGGAAGAAGATAGAGACATTCAATAACATCAGAAACGCCTATCAATTACCGCATCTGAATTCATCCAGAGACAGACACTTGTTTGTGATTGGAAAGGCATTGACGAAGAGCTCCGACAAATTGGTACATTATTGGAAGAAGGACGTGTCAGGAATCAATTATAACAATAAGGATAATTCAGTAGCGCCGAATAAAGACAGTGATGAGTATACCGTGAAATTCGTGGATCAAGACGACAATTATCTGTATATATGCGGAACTATAAAAAATAAAGCATTCGTATGGCGTTATGATCTTGACTATATGCATAGAAATCCAAAAGAATTCATATATGACTGCGAAGACTTCTCTGAAATGTCGGGAATCATCTGCTCAAATGAAACATGCATGATATCCTGCGGAAACAAGATCTACGGAATTTCCGATAATACGGTAGGAATGAATTTATTATTGGAAAACCCCGTAACTAATCTGAAATTATCAGATCATAAAATCTACGGAATAGAAGGCAATAAAATAGTAAGACTCGAAATACCTGAATTCAAGAAGAAAGAAGAAACCATTGTATATGATCTTATGACAAACGGAAAACCGTGCAACAATATCGACATTGCCGTCAGAGGAGTCGATATCAAAAAGGTCGAATTATTCAATAACAGCGGCGATCAGATCTTTCCGTTCGGCAGCGTCTATGATGATAATTGCTTCGTCATGAAATTGTCTGAATGCAACGAAAGAAATATCAGAATGTTCTTGACTGTAGACGAAAAGACCAGAATTTCTGGAATTTCGATAAAAACGAATAATATATTCCTGAGGTAAAATGGCATGGTAGACATTAAAAAAGTAAATCAAAGAATATATGAATTCGATCTCAAGAACTGTGAATTGGAAGACGGAAATGAATTGATAACGACACAGGTGAATGAATTCGTCAATACGTTCATTAAGCGTGACCTTGACAAAGGTATTATGGTGACTCCTAGCGGATACACCAAAGGCTTGGTATATAAATCCACAAATAACGGTGAAGTATACAATAAAGCGGAATGGGCTCCTGATATCGTCAAATTCTCTTTCAATGTTTTTGGATTGAAGAAGAATGCATTCTACAGAATTATGGTAATCGGCAGAAATACCCACAAATATAACAGACTGACCGATATCACAGATGACAGAACTCTCGAAGTATCTGATGACAACCAGGAATTGTTGATAGACGAGAATCTTGAAAATGATTTCGAAAACAAGCAGTACTGCGGAATATTCAGAGCAACTTCAAATGAAATGAATTTATTCTTCAGAATCGGAAAAATCTATATAAACAACATCATCATTGATGAAGTTGAATTGATGTCCGAAGAACAGGAAGAAGAGAAAATTCCCGAAGTTTCATTGGAAGAAGGAAAGAGCCAGATAAAGGCTTATGGCGTATTCTCAACAATTCCCGATGTAGATGATCCTGAACATTTCAGAGGAAGATATCTCTTGATGTCAAGACTGACTGGAAAAGGAATTAATTTATATTATGACAAGACAGCGTCACAATACATAATTGAAAGAGACAATAACGAAGATACTCTGAATTCTTCCTTGACTGGCATTGAATTCAATATTGATATCAATGTCAATAAAGTAGTCAATTATAAGAAATTTTCAGGATACAGAATCGTGGAAGTCTCTCCTGATATTTCGCCGAATACATTGAAGCAAGGTTTCATCAGATTCGTTTTCGTTGACAAGGACGAGAATGTCGTCAAATTTCAAAACGATGACGGTAGAATTGCCATAACAGTCACGAAGATATATTAAGCATAATTAAAGAAAACTCCTGAAATGACGGAGTTTTCTTTATTTTTTAAGTTTCAGTTTGAATCGATATGCTGGAACAAATCATTATAATATAAATATATGGAGGAGACATATGCCGAAAAGAATAAATTTGACTGGTACAGCCGGTAAAGATTATAATCTTGATGAATTAAAAAATACAAATACCAGAGGCAGCTCCTCCGAAGCGTTGACTGTCCAGGTGTGGGAATGGAATCCCGCTCTTCCTGAAAAGAATCCGCATTCAAAGCCTAATCCTGAAAATCTCGTTGTCGGTCAGATCTGGCTGAGCAAGCTGATTTCAGAAAAGGACGCTTTGAAGAAATTTGGAGGTGAGTGAATATGCCGATCAGATTGCGTGGTGTAGGAGGAGCCAGAAATTCCGCTTCTCCGTCGTCTCCTGAAACAAAGGGATTCAATATCAGTTTCACAAACGGTGTTGTATATGATCTTGACGAATTGACTAAAATGAAGTCAAGAGTCAATTCCGATGCGGCTCTTGCCATTCAGGTAGTTGATGAAAACAAGGTAATTCAGAAGTTGATCGAAGCATTTGACGTCGATATTTCCGGAAGAGTTTCAAAAGAAATTTCAGAAGTTCCAAACGCGAAGGGCGAGATCATTTCAATAATTCAGAAGAATTTTGACAAATATGGCGATGCTTCTACCACAACGAAATATTTCAAATACACGGTTCTTCCCGCAATTGAAAAAGACATTAATGCTTATATGAAGAAAGTAGTCACGATTTATGGCATGGATTATACCGTGACATTTACTGATGCGACTACTGTATCGATTAAGTATGATTTCAAGAACAGCGATGAATTAGACGCGAAATTATCAAGCCTTTATGATCAATATTCCAGAAATAGACAGTATATTTCAGATGACATGATCGACGAAGAAATCGACAAGGAAGTCGGTGTCGGTCAGCTCGCCATTTCAAATACCGTCAGAAACAAGACTCTTGGGTTCAGTGATTATAAATCCGGCTTATTGGATTGCGGATGCAAGAAGAATGTTTCAAACAATTCCGGTCTTAATATTTCAGGAAGAAGAAAGCCGCTTATCATTTGGAGTGAAGGCACTCCCGACAATACATACGATCATGATGAGCCGACATTGCAGGATGAAATTTCTAAGCTTAAGAAGCAGCTCAAGGAAATTTATTCAAAGAATGAGATTCCCGAAATACCTGAAGGTGACGGCGAATGGTATCTGAAATGTTCTGTCGTCAATGGCGTCAAGAATTATGAATGGGTAAATAAAGTTTCATGCGACTGTGGATGCGAAGGTACTCCTGAATTCAAACTTCTTGAAGACGGATCTTATTCAGTCACAGTTCCGAAATTCTCAGAAAACGAAAATTCTGACGGATATTTAAACGTTGAAATAAAGAATGCTGATTTGCAGGAACTTGACGATACTACATATAATTTAATTGCTGGGGGTAAATAATTTATGGCTACAAAAAAGATATCTCAATTTAACGGATATAATTTGGTCGACAGCGAGCTGAGAACACAGATCGGCGAAATCGATCTTGGCGGAAAGACTCTCGTCGCTGCTCTTAAAGAGAAGGCTAGTGCTGCTGACTTGCAGACAAACAAAGACGCTGTTGATAAGAAAATTGACGCATGCGAAAAAAGTATCACTGCCGCGGTCAAGAGAATTGACAGCATTATCGGAAGCGCTCCTGAGACTTTCGACACTTTCAAAGAAGTATCTGATTGGATCACAAAGCATGGCGAAGATTTTGAAGCTCTTAAAAATTCTGTGAATAATCTGCCTGATATCAATGCAATGCTTCAGTCATATGTCACGATTTCTGCATTGACCGAGAAATTAAATGATTATGCCCTTAAGAGTGAAATTCCTACGGCAACATCACAATTAACAAATGATTCTGGATTCTTGACTGAACATCAGGACATTTCTGGTCTTGCTACTAATGAAAGAGTTCAGGAGCTTTCCAACCAAATTCCGACAAAGGTTTCTCAACTGAATAATGACGCTGGGTTTATCGATAATTCAGCTTTGAGCAATTATTCACCGACTACTGATATTGAAGCTACATTTGCGAAGAAGACGGAAATTCCTGTTCTTGACGACTATGCCAAGACAGCTGATATTGAGCTCAATTACGCTAAAAAATCTGATGTCACTTCAGTGTATAAAGTCAAGGGTTCTCTCTCAACAGCAGAAGATTTCCCGGCTAATCCAGAAGTCGGAGATGTTTATGACGTTGAATCAAGCGGAATGAATTACGTATGGACGGGAACGAAGTGGGATCCTCTTGGAAGCATCATTGATATGAGCCCTTATGCACTCAATTCAGTTGTCGATGATAAAATTTCAAAAATTCCTGCTCCTGGAATTGCCGAAGTTGAATACGGTGAATTCAAGCTTGATGGCGTTGTGACTAAGCCTGTCAATGGCGTTGTCAGAATTCCTGCTGTCAAAGGAAAAGCCAAACATACGCTTTCTGGTTATCTTAAAGGCAGAGTTGTTGTCGATAATTCTAATTCAATTGTTAAAGGTGACGGAAATACTACGCTCATTTTGGATAATTGTTATATCAACAATGCTGCTTCTGGTGTTGACGATGCATCTACAGCTATTTATTACGAGCCTGATGTCGAGAAATTAATAATTAAATTAAATTCTGGAAGTTTCAACTATATTGTCAATTCCGGTGAAAAGACTGGTACATTTACTGAGAATTCAGGTGAAATCCCTACCGGCGCAATTCATTCAAATCACGATGTTAGGATTTCCGGTCTCGGTTATCTGTCGATCGTCACTACTGCCGGCGGTCACGGTATCAAGTGCAAATCATTTGAGACTGAAGGAAAGACTCATATTTATGTTGAAGCTTATCATGACGGCATTCATTGCGACAAAGCCAGTGAAATTAAAAATGCCTATATTTTCGTCAACAAGGCAAATGACGGAATTCAGTGCGAAGAAGTTCTGAAGGCTTATCTGTCCGAATTCCATTTCGCAAATTGCGTCGGACATCATATGCGCGGTGCTGTCGGAAGCTTCTATGCTGGATGTACTCTGGAATATTCTGCAGATAAATTCGAAAATATTATGCAGATATCCGGAAGTTTATATGCAGGTATTACAAAGACTTGCGTGAAGGCTGTGCCGAATACTACTACAGGCGTATATTCTGAAGATTCTGCTCCTGAAGCAATTCTCGGCGATGTTGTTATCGACGATACCCTGCATACTATCACTTCTACATATAAAGAAGGTGAAAATGACGAAGGTGTCTTAATTGCCGGTAATTGGGGTGAATATGAATTAATCGTCAATATGACTGACGCAAATTCTAAGATCGCTGCTGTCATTCTTGATGGCGCCATTCTTAAGAAGATTACTCTGAAGAGTGCTGATCCTAAGCTTAATATCAAGTCAAATCCTACTGCTGGTGATAAGCTTAATAACACAGCATTGCTCCCTAACGTTATTCTTGAAGGTATTTCAGCTAATGCTGATGTTACCATTAATTGCGACCAGGATATCGCAATTCTGAATAATTCCGGAGATACTGCTATTACTGCTTCTGAAGTTTCTCTTAAAGGTGACGGTTTCGTTTTCGTTAAAGGTTCTGCTAAGGCTGCGTGCGGCTCTAAAATTAATTTCGGCGCCGATGGCGGAAAGGATTCTAAAAAAGGAAAGAAATCCAGCGGAGATTTCTATATCAATGGCGACTTAGTCGCTAGATTAAGCGGCAAAAGAACTAAGGGCGATATTGTTGTATACAGCAACCATACCGGCGATACATATGCTGAAAATATGATTTCTGCCGCTAATAAGATTTCATATACAATCGCAACTACTACCAACAAGAAAGGCGAAACTGTTCAGATCAATGGCGGCGATGTATTTGCGCTATCTTCTCCTGGAAGTTTCGAGACATTGAAATTATATTCTGAACCGTTTAAATATGTTTCAGCATATAAGACCAGTGCTCAGTTAATTAATAACAATGTCGACGAATTAAGCAAAAAAATTAATGCAAAGCTTCTCGCGAAAGCTAACAAGGGAATAACCCTTGCTGAATATGGCATCACAGACGCTTATACTAAAGCAGAAGTAGATGGAAAGATTCCTGCCCTTGATGGATATGCAAAGACAGACGAAATTTCAACTGCTTATGCTACAAAGGCTGAATTATCAACAGTATCAGCAAAGCTGCCTGAAGTTCCAACCGAAGACGGGACTTATACTTTGAAAGCAACTGTCGTGAGCGGAAGCGTTACATACAGCTGGGTAAAAGAAGCAGCATAAAAAATAAAAAAAAGAATGAGGAGTGGGTTTAATCCCACTCCTCTTCGTATTCATCATAAGAATAACCGAAGGCTTCTTCGTATCCGAAGTCGTCCTTCTGTTCATTCTCTTCACTGATGTCTACTAAATCTTTAATTGGATTCATTTTATGAATCTCCTTTCTTTTCAAAGTTATCATATATACGCATAATTCGCAATTCTCGGAAATTCAATTAATTAAAAAAAGAAGCAATGGCCACGCCATTACTCCTTTTATTGTCATCCTTTCAATCCGTCTTCTCTTCCGTTAAGTTCCTTCTCTACTTCGATCTTCTTATTCAGAATTCTGGTTCTGTCGGCTTCTGTATTCATCAGATAGAAATAATTATTCAGAAGCTTGACGTAGCGTCTCAGACTAGAACTCTTGCACGCCTTAATCTCAACGACATTCTTCGAAATATTATCGAGCATATATCCTTCTTCAGGCAAGTTCTTCAGATATTCCGACGCAGCCGCAAGATTCTTGACATTTTTCTTAAGCGTCTTGGCATTCTTCTCAATACCGGCCCATTTCTTCTTATTCATCTTCAATCCCCCTTTTCTCCGCGCAGGATCATATCAATCTGCAGCGGAAATCTCGTGAACATCTTCGCGTTGATGTCTTCAAGCTCGTGCCTGCTTCTCTTGACACTGACGTTATCGAATTCAGCTTCCATCAACATCTTATTCTTATAATATATTGTATCGCTGCGTATAGCGAAATAATTCTCAGTGATCAAGTCTCTGTTGTCAAAGACCTTCTTCTCAAGCTTGATATTTGAATCAAGCTTTGTGAAGTCAATAGGAACACTGACAGAATTCTCGTCATGAGCGACATCTTTATTAACCAAATAATCGACAATCTTCGTGGCTCTATTGAGAGCAACTCTCGGAAGTCCTGAAATAGAATACTTGTCATTTCCTCCGATCGCAACTATCAACGGGATCATGTTGGAAGTCAGCGAAGTTTCACGCTTTGAAAGAAGTGCGACGACATTGTCCTTTCTCAATAAAGAAGAACGAATTCCCTTAATATCAAGAACGAAGACATTGTTTGAAATCAGCTGAAATAAAATATCGTCATTCGACAAAATCAAGGTCAATTCATTATTCGGAATTTTATTGATATACGCTTTCATGTATGCAAATTCATCAGACTTATAAGTATCGAAGAATCTGCAGTGTGGAATAGCATTGATGAAAACTTCCAGGAAATTCGTCACATCTTTAAAAAGAGAAATCTTCTTCTTTTCATTGTCGTCATGGCCGTCGAAATACTTTTCATAATACGTCTTCTTATAATCGGGATTCATTCTCAATATTTCATCGCATTTCTTCGTGCTGTAGAAGAAGACGAAATTCGTGTATTTGTTTCTCTTATAGAAATAATTCCTATAATGCCCGATGATGTTGATGATGTCGGAAAGAATCTCTTCTCTGACGCTCTGAACAGAATCGAATTCGGTCAGAATGTCAGGTCTGAAGAATTTCTTATAAATCTCTTTTAAGTCAACTAAAATATTGACGTTTGAAGAGAATCTTAAGTCATGAAGCTGATCCTGAAGAAGTTCGTCTAATTTCTCGTATTTGATTTTGCTCTCATTCAGAATTATCATTTATTCATCCTCTTAATATTATCGACTTTGAAGTAGGCGCCATTCTTGCTGTCGAATTTGATAGAGAAGTTGACTTCGACTTCTTTGTTGAGATAATTGTAAGCAGAATCTTCTGTTGTAAAGTATTTGAAGGAATAATCTCCGATGGCAGCTGTCTTGACATTATTGGAAAATCCCTTGAACTTTCCTCTGTATACAAATTGAGGAGCTTTGAAACCACTGCCGAATACTTCATAATGCTGCAATGTATTGACGATGCTGTCAATCTGATCATCATCAAATTCAAGATAATTCTTCGCAAGAACGTCGCCTTTATGATTGTTGAAGTCTTCGATGATGAACTGCTTGAACTGATTCAATAATTCAGGTTCAGCAGGAAGTCTGATGCCCATGGCACTGGCATGTCCACCACCGTCAAGATTCAATTCAGGATGGCTCTCTCTGATTCTTTCATATGCATCATGAAGGTTGTAGCCGGGAATGCTTCTACAGCTCAATTCATATTCGCCATTATTGTCATAGCCGACTAAAGAGACTTTTCTCTCAAGATTTGAAACCTGCCCGGCAATTAATCCGGTAAGTCCTGAAATCGGGAAGTCATATGCAGATTCATCCAAAATTTCAATGTCTACAGGATCTTTGCTTCTGACATGATTCGCCATCATTTCCTGAGTTCTTCTCTTTCTCTCGTAATTGATGTTCTCGTATTCTCTGTCGATCCATTTGCCTCTTTCATCACAAGTCAGCATGCTGTAAATTAATCCTTCAACATCGCCTTCAACTCTTGAAACAGCATTGATTGTAGGGCCGATGGAATATCCGTATAAATCTTCGGAAGACAATCTTTCAGGATCACTCATGAAGAATCTTCCTCCTAAACTGCTGACGATCTTCAACGTTCTGCACCAGACTTTCTTCTCTTTGATGAAATTCACGTAATTGAATGAAGCTCTTAACAATAATCTGTTTTCATTCAATACAGGCATCATATCGGTAACGGTCGCAATTGCTGCGTATGTGAAGATCTCCTGAAGAAGATACTGATCATCAATATGACAAGCATCCAGCAAAGCTTTCGATAATTTAGCCGCAACGAATGCTCCACAGATTCCTTCGAATTTGTCGTGATTGTAGGCAGGATCGACGATTTCGACATTTTCAGGAATGCATCCTTCTGTGGGAAGATGATGGTCTGTAATGAATACTTCAATTCCTTTGCTCTTTGCATATGCAACGGAATCAAGGCATGAAATTCCATTATCAACGGTAATAATGCACTGAGCGCCTTTTTCAATGGCACGGTCTACCAAGGATTCACTCATACCATAGCCTTCGTTTAATCTATTCGGAGTGACATAGTCAACAGAAATTCCGATCTTTCTGAAAACGATCATGAAAATCAGAACGGACATAATGCCGTCAGTATCATAGTCACCGGCAATGACGAATTTCTTCTTGGAATTGTCTAGAACGAATTTAATGAACTTGTCAGTATTGATAAGTTTAGAGAATGTCGGAATAATATCCTTAAAAGAATAGTATCGATATTTCTGATCAAGATCAGGAAAGTTCCTCTGATAATCCTTGAGGGACAAGCCATTCTCTTTCATCATGAAATTCTCAATAGGAGTTAACGTATTCGTATCATCTTTAAAATCATTTAATTTTTTAATCATAATTTCTCCTCAAGTTTTAATATATTATTGGTTAAAGTTTTCGGAAAAAAAGAAAGAGCGAAAAGCTCTCTCTTTTTATTAATCAGAACCGTCACAGACTTCTCGATACAATAGCGCTGAATCTCTCGTTTCAAACGGATCCGGAAGTCTCTCTATCAGATACGTTCCTCGTCTTAACGTCTTATTATTGTCTGGATCAGCATATCCCCAGAAAATAATAACTTTGTATGCTATCCTCTCTGATGTCTTGGTACTTTTGAAATCGGCACCAGCAACTTTAAAAGGAACAGGCTTTTCAACCCTAGCATACTTGAACGACTTTTTCTTCGGCGTTGTCATGACCCATTTTCCGGAATACTCTTCCAGAATCTTGAGTCTGACTTTTTCAATCTCGGCTTTGAACTTGTCTAACTCGTCGGAATAGTTCATATTTTTCTCCTTTCAAAACATCTTCGTTAACACATAAACAATAAGAATTGACGTCAGGATTCGGGTCCAGAGCCTACCCGAATCCTGACGGAGGCCCTGTACGCATATTATTGCGAATCCTTAATCATAATTCAGCGAAACGCTGAAATTTCTATAAACGAAGTGTTTTTATGAGGGCTCAAATTATATCATTGCAATGATATAACTTCTGCTTCTCAAAGTTATTATATATTTATATAATATTTATATAATAATTATTCATACGAGCCATTGTCGACATCGAGAACTACTTTTCCAAGCTTTCTCGATTCCTGAACATCAATGACACGCTGGTTTGAAGAGCCGCGCCATTTCAGCTTAGGATCATATAAATCCGGTCTGAATGTTCCGTCAATCAATACGTCGATATATTCCATGATAGGAAGATCTTTGACCTGTTCATAATTATATCCAGTCCAGCACCAGATATTTTTGTCTGGATGTTTTTCTTTACATACTTTGCAGATATGCGTCAATGTTATTCTGTTTGCCGGGAATAACGGATCACCGCCTGTCAATGTCAGGCCCGACACGTAATCTTTAGACAACTCTCTGAGAATATCATCTCCTTCAAGTGTCGTAAATAATTTTCCGGCATTAGGATCCCATGTTTCAGGATTATGACATTCAGAGCATTCATGATTGCATCCTGCTACCCATAATGTCAGTCTGACTCCACGGCCATTCAGCATATCGTCTTTAGTAAATTTAAGATAATTCATCAATGTCTGCTCTATAAAATATATAACTTTTAAAATTATAAATTTTATTCACGTTCCTCAACGATTTATGCTGTTGTATAACAACAGTCTTACAAAATCTCTTAACGCATCAAACTTGGGGGAGCCCTCCCAATATATTTATAGAGTTTTCAGCCTCCTTTATTAATGTTTGCTCCTTTATATCGTCACATACTCTTTCTGTCTGCAATTTCAGCGAGTTTTCCTTTATTCATTCTGCTGTCTCCGCCGATCTTTGACCAGCCGAGGTATCCGCAGACTCTATTTATCTGAGAAATGTTCTTGCTATGGCATTTCGGGCATTCATCCAAATTTTCGTAGAATTGTTCGCCACAGTCATTGCAATAGTTCTTCTCAATGTTGACTCCTTCATAATATCCCAAGTCCATCGCTCTCTTGACAATTGATTTGATTGCTTCAGGATTATGTCCGTTAGGATATCTGCAATACTGAATATGTCCGCCATTTGACATATGGAAGAATCTGTATTCAGCGTCCTGCTTCTCTACAGGTGTTATGTCTTCCCATACGGCGCAATGGAATGAATTAGACACGTACTGCTTGTCATTCACGAACGGAATTATTCCGAATTCCATCTTGCTTTGTTTTGCCTGCAGAGTTGCGAGACTTTCAGCAGGAGTTCCATAAACGGCGTACATGATATGATCGATCTTCTTGTATTTGTTTGCGAAATCATTGATGTATTTCAATGTTTCATAAGCGAAATCACCGTCTTCATATAATGATTTTCCGTTATATGCTTCCTGCAATTCATTCAATGCCGTATATCCGAAGCTGAATGTCACGTATTTCAATAACGGCTCAATGTAATCGTCTGGCTTCAGATAGCCCTGATAGAATCCGCCCTGCGTATATGCAAGAGGATTTGAGGAAGCTTTCTGTCTTGCCAAATATTTATAAGTTCTGATATGCAATGATCTGATCATCTGCAAATAATATTCCAGAACTTCGAAGAAATCTTTGTTTTCACGTTTCGCCTTAAGATATATCATAGGAGGATTCAGCGAAATTGCGCCACCGTTCCATCTGCCGACGAATACTGGTTTGTCAGTTTCGTCCAATGGCTCAGGAGATTGCGACTTTTCATAAAATGGACTCAGATATGCTCTGCAACCGCATTGGCGACACGACTCTTCCATATTTCTGATACATTTCTCCGACATATCCATTATTCATTGACAGATAATCCGGATACATGCATTTGCTGGAACAGTCAATTGCCTCATTAAACAGCCACTGGAGTTTCTTCCCTTCTCCGTGGACATTTTCGTCATATAAGAATACTAATTTCGGGAATAATACTGGCTTCTTCTTTCCATCGGCTCCTTCGCCATTCTTTCTGACTTTCATGAATTCTGACGATGCCAACGTTTCCCAGCGGCCTTCCCCTAGGCCAAACGTTACCGTAGTAAACCTTAATACCTCAAATTACTTTGAGGAGTAGACTATCTCTTCATCCTATAATTTAGGATGCTCTGCACTTCGTAATTAGGAGTTTCGCCTAAAAACTACAAATTAGTCGTTACACCTTCACCGTTTCCGGCGCTTGGCACGGTATTGTCCTTTTCAGGAGTTTCACCGTTAGCTTGATAAAAGATTAAAGCATTTAATGCTGTGTATTTTTATACCTCCTAAGTAAGGTATATCTTTTATCTAACACCCAGGATTTCCTGGTTCACAGAGTTTTCTTATAACATTGCTGTTATAAGCCCCTTATAAAAGATATCTCCGCAATTAAGTATATTTAATTTTAATTGTTCTTAGAGGAGATATCCCAAGTTTCGTTTAGGGTAGTCACCACGACTTGATCCGACTGTATTGAGCTGAAGTTCCATTCCCTGAACTCCCTGCTCCATTTCACGCTTTACTTTATTATACGCGAATTCATCGGCTCTGTCTCTCTTCTCAGGATCGCACCATTCCAGGAATTCTGCTTTGTATTTCTCGTAGCTCTTCTCTGCATATGGTGCTAAAATCTTGTCAATTTCCGGAATTGTGAAACCGCCATACTGTTGCGCTGCGGCCATCATAATAACGGAATTAATTACGTCGAATGCTGTATCAAGGGTTTTTGGTTCATTATAGTGGACATTTGAAATGTCAAAGCCACCTTTCAGAACCGCGCCCATATCGAACAAGCAGCAGTTAATTGTGTCTAATCTGTCACCTAACATTTACAAGTATATTGCTATACTTCCTGACTATATCTTCATTCATTTGAATGCTTTGTACTTGGAATTCGGGAATTTCACCTGAATTCTACTCTACTCGCTTAATGCTGAAAATATTTAGCACGCTTTCGATAGTCGATTAACTCTTCTTAATTCTCTATATATTAATATTAATATTATATACGGGAATTAAGACTCAGCACAGGATAATCCATATTTCAGGAGTCCCCTGTTAGCCATATTATCAATGCCATTTCCTGCATGCTGGCCATATGACCATAATATGACACCCGAGATTTCTCGGTCCACAAAGTTTAGACACGACCTAGGATTTTAATCGTGTATATAGATGTATCCAGTCTTAATTGCCTGGATCTCTTCGTCATTTAAGAATATCTTCTGATAGACTTCTCTGCTGAATTTCTTATAGATCAGACTACGCTTAGTTGCGACCAATGCACTGTCGGTATTTGCGTTGTCACGATCGCCGATATACCTGATTGCCTGACTTTCCTTAAGGACATCATCCATGATATGAACGAAATCTTTCTTATAATTTCGATATTCTCTGTAGGCTTCTGCAACTCTCTTATTGACAGAATCAAGAGCAATCTCAGCGAAATCGTGCATATCATTCACAGGAATAGCGTCCTGCTTCGTATTCGCCATCTGCTTCTCAACCAACAAACAAATCTTATCCAGATCCTTATCTGAAAGCTTGACCTTAACTCGGTCAGCACTCTTGCAGACAGCATTAATGACTTTCTGTCTGTTGAATGGCTCACGTCTACCGTCTTTCTTAATAACGTCCATGATAACCTCCTTCTCGTAAAATAGTACATTTTCGTAGTGAATCTTTGTCTCAATGCCTATAATAATATTATTAAATAGAATTTTTGGGAAAAAATTCCCCTAACGAATTCCTGCGTTAGGGCCTTTAAGTGTGGGTCTACTCATGTATAATTAATTGTTGACGGGCAGATACCCCTTTTAAAAAAGTGATAAATGTTGCGTCATATAGGAATAAAACGAATATAAAATAAAGAAGCCGCCAAAATTCTGACTTGACAGCTTCATTATTTTCAAAATGGTGGAGATGACGGGAGTCGAACCCGCATCCAAACAAGAATCTCTAGCGAGGACTACAGTTTATCCAATGATCGGGTAAGGAAATAAAAGTTCATTGGCAGACTTTTTATTCCTGATCCTTCCTTGTGTCGCAGGAAGAAGGAAAGGAAGCCTCTTCCTGAGCTCATTTCTAAAATCCCGACGTCATGAAATGAAAAGATGAAATCGGGGTGTGCAACAGATCCTCAGATCTGTGAAAAGCGCAAGAGCCTAATGAATTAGGCAGCGCAGGCCATCATGGCCGGAGCACGGAATAAAACAGGTTTATTGGCACTTGTAATTGTGTCGGTCGATAAGGAGACCAAGCCACTGCCCTCAGAAGTCGTTCCCGCCTGTCGAAACCGGAACATCCCCAAATGACGCAAAAAAGAAAAGCCGCGGTTAAACGGCTTTTCCTGATGTAAATGTTATTCTCTGAGCCACTTATCAAGCAGCCCAGCAAAACTGTCTGTATCAAAAATGATGTATAAATCATCACCGTCTGCTTTTAATTCAGAATCCGTAAGGATCGCTGAATTTGTCGTATCTTCCGCGAACATCTTGTTAATTGCATTCGCTTCTTCCGCTGTCATGTTCCTGCTGAATTTAAGATAGAAGTCAAACACGGTCTTGTTGGGATCGAGATCGAAATCTTTCTTGAATAATGAGGAGTCAGTGCTGCCATTATCAGTAAGAACGCCGATCTTAACTCTATCGACGACTTTCACATCTTCAGGAATTCCAGCTTCCTGATATGTGAATGTTCCGAATTTCAGCGGAGAAACCAGAACATCTTTCGGATAATATAACACCATATTCAACCCGGCTTCGATCTTATCAATATCGACCGCCATAAAGTTGCCATTGTCATCGAAGAGATCGTCGGGCTCTTCAGCAGTATATATCATCTTCGTATCACTATCGTAGGTATTTCCATATTCAGGAAGAACCATTGCAAATTCTCCATCAGGATTTTCGATCATTGCAACGAAAGCTCCAAAAGAATATTTGCTCGTAACAATGTCCTTGTTAGGTTCGCCATATAACAGGACATATTTATCCTGATAATCAATCGGCTTGAAATTCTTAAGATATCCCATGTAACCGTCATCGGCATCATCGCCTGCGACAATATACTCTGGTACGCTGTCAAGTTTGCTCAGAGCAATATCTGTTCCAAACTTGCTCTCGAAATTCTTTTTAAGGTCTGGATCCTTTTTGCAAGGAATTGACCAGACACGTTCAATATTCAATAATTTCGAAGTATCATCAGTACCGGTCTTTCCGTCTGGCGGAATATTCGCAGCGAGTTGTCCTGTGGTAGGATCAAAGCTGAATGAAACAGCGCCTGTAGTTTCAAGAATACTTAATAATTTGTTCAAGTCTGTGTTTTTATTTGCGCCTGAAACACTGCTGAGAAGAGTCTGCAGAATATCATCGATCGAATCACTTGATAAAAGAGAAGCAAACGCTGAAGTATTCTTAGCTTTAGCGGTTCCTTTATCAGGAATATCGATTTCGGTATTCTGTGGTAATCCTATGGCTTTAAATTTATCATTCATAAATTAACTAACCTCCAAAGGGAAGAGCCATGAAACTCTTCCCTATAATCTATTGTCGAATAATCGTCAGAAGTTTAAATGACTTCAGTCTCTCTCTGTGTAAGAATTTCGTCAGCAATACCAAAACGAATGGCTGCTTTCGGCATTAACCATGTATCGCGGTCAACACTCTTCTTAAACTCGGAGAGCTTCTTTGCTAAAGCTTTCGGAAGAACCATAACGGCATCTTCATTATCATCAGACATTTCGTCGATGGTGTCACGAATTAAGTTGAATTCTTTATCCGTGAACTTCTTACAATTTCTTCCAATCATTCCCAATAAGAGATTATTCAATCTCTTGTCATAGTTGACAGAAACGGATAAGTCATGAAGTTTTCCTTCACAGCCAGATCCTAACTGATGAACCATGACCTGAGAATTCGGAAGAAGATATCTCTTGTCACCGGCAGAGAAGATAGCTGCATCCATAGATGCGACATATCCAATTGCATACGTATAGACAGGAGCATCGATAATCTTCATAGTATCGATGATTGCGAGACCAGCATGAATGCTTCCACCAGGGCCCATGATATACAGATGGATCGGCTTTGTGGAATCTTCATTATTCAAATGAAGAAGTTCCTCACAACAGATAGAAGCCATGCCGTCTTCGACTTCTCCTTTCAAGAAGATGATTCTATCGCTTAATAAACGACTTTCAAGATCATAACTTCTTTCTCCGTCAGAAGTTCTGACTAAAACGTTCGGCACCAAATAATTGTTTAATTTATTCATTTTTAAATGTCCTTTTCTTTATTGGATTTGTATAGGCTTTTCGCCGTTCATATCATATCGTATCGTATTATTCTGCTTTTGCTTCAGGCTCTTCGTAGATTTCCCAGTCTTCTGCCAAGCAGTTCTTTGCTGTTAAATCTAACTGACCATACGTGATTTCTTTGCCACTGGAAAGATGAATTGTCAACTTTCCTTTGACGGGATCAATAAACCAGAACCCTTTGAATGCCGGTCTAGTGATCTTCTTTCCTTTTGCCATCTCTGCATATGCTTCGTTGAATTTCATTTTGTGATTTCTCCTTTAATCATTTTTATCATAAACCAAGCAGCCGATAATGTGTCCGTCTTCATCAAGATAGAATATCGTTCTGCCGCTTTCTGCTTTGCACTTAATAGTATAATCGTCAATAACTGAAAGGGTGCCGTTGACCGCTTTCGCATAATTTAAGATCTCAACGACTGCTGCTTTTTCTTTTGTTACTGTTTCCATTCTTTTTATCCTTTCAATCTGAATTTATCGAATCCGTCAGAACAACGCCACAATTAAGCAGCGCTGTTCTTGATCAAATTCTCGGTGATTCTCTTGCGGGTAGCCTTCATCAAACCTCTGGCACCAGCGGTATCAATGTTGGCATTCTTAGCAATAGCATCATAGTCTTCTTTAGTCAACTTAATATCGAGTCCAGAATTATCAGCATAGAACTTGACATAACGATCAGCCAATTCATCAATGATATTTCTAGGAAGTCCATTGAACATAACGACATCGTCAAGTCTTCCCAAGAATTCAGGTCTGAAATAACTCTCAACAGCTTTCATAATCTCGCTGGAATTATCCTGAACCTTTGTCTTGGTGAATCCCATGCCGGTAGCTTTTCCGGTGTCCTTGTTGCATCCCAAATTAGAAGTGAAGATGATGATGCAGTTTCTGAAGGAAATCTTGTTTCCTTTATTATCCTGCATTTCACCTTCATCAAGAATATTGAGAAGAACCTTCCAGACATTCGGATGAGCCTTTTCGCATTCATCGAATAATACGACGGAGTTAGGATAAGCTCTGACCTGCTTCAAAAGATAAGGCTCATCATTATATCCGACATATCCGGAAGAAGCGCCTGTCAACTTAGTGACATCGACTTCATTGGAATATTCAGACATATTGATTTTGATGAGATTATTCTCAGAACCGAAATAATTCTTCGCAATGATCTTCGCAGTCTCGGTTTTGCCAACGCCACTAGGACCAACGAAGAGCATACTCATCAACGGTTTCTGAGGATCATATAAACCCTTGTCAACCATTGTCAGATTTCTGGTGATCTGATCAATAGTCTTCTCCTGGCCAAGGATCTGAGCCTTCATCTCTCTGACGGTGTCATTAAGCTTCTGCTCGGAAATATAGATGGAATATTTAAGTTTGACAGAATTGATGACATCCTGAAGATTGACTTCCTTCTTCTCCTCTTCGAAAACCTTGGAATATGCACATGCAAGCTCAAGCATATTAATAGCTTTTGCAGGATTGGCCAATTCCAAAGAATACTTCTTAGAAAGCTCGAGAATTTCATCGACAAGTTCTTCCTGAATTTCCTTCTTGAAATATTTGGATTCTTCAGGAAGGAGATGAGTGAGAATTGTCTTCAATTCTTCTGTGGTAGGTTCCTGGACAAGAACGTTAGAGAAACGTCTTGCGAATGCCTTATCAGGAGCGATATACTTATTATATTCCTCATTGGTGGTAGCCATAATAAGCTGAAGATCACCACGAGAAACATAAGGCTTGATGATATCGCCAGCACCGCCGCCGCTGTCTTCACTGCCATTTCCTAATTTAAGGAATGTATGACATTCATCAATGAAGCAAATGACTTCAGGATGCTCGACAAGAACTTCGATGATGTTCTGAAGCTTCTGCTCAAAATCACCACGATATCTTGTACCAGCAACAAGAGCGTTGGAATTGCATTCATAGATGACCTTTCCCTTTAAGAATTCAGGAACGTTTCCAGAATTAATTCTCTGAGCAAGCTCATAGACAACACTGGTTTTTCCTGTTCCGGCAGGACCTGTCAGCATGGCGCTCTTGACGCTCTTTCCAGCAAGAGCCATCTCAACACCCATGACGGCATCATCAGCACCGATAATCTGCTGGGGGTGTTCTTTAACCCAATTGTTAATATTCAACATTTCAGGCATTTCTTCAAGTTCTTTGATTGTCATAGAGACCTTTTTCTTAAATGCCTGAACGACTTCGTCTCTTAACTGATCAGCTTTAGCGTCACTTCCGACGATCTCGGAAAGAACAGCAGCGATCTGATAGGAACGATCGGCGAACATTTCGCAGATCAAATCTTCAATTCCAATAGATCTGCTTTCTTCGGCAGCACGGCGCTGAAGATTTGCGACAATGGCGTTGAAATCATTATCGACTGTTGCGCTGATCTGTTCGCCTTCCTTCGGCTCCATTCCTGTAGGGCAGAAGATGAGGAATTTGTCCTGGAAGATTTTTCCAGTGACGCCATATTTGTTGAGAATGCCTTTCAGCTTCTCATAAATTCCGCCATATTTCTCATTATCCTTGTTTGCGGATAAGAAGGAGAATAAGGAGAGGAACATATGATTGACGCCAATAAAATTATGATAATATTTACTGGCCTGGGCTGTGCTGCCCATAATAATCTCGTAACAGTCTTCGTTAAATACTTTCATTCTCATGTTTATATCGTTTCCTTTCTAGAAATCAAGAGATCCATCGTTGCCATCGGAATCATTTCCAGGCTTACGATAATCCCTCTTATTATCATCTTCTTCACCATAGTATTCATCTTCGCCTTCATCATCACACTGATTTCGTTTCAACAATTTGTCAAGCTTATCAATGGCGTTGAAGTCCATATCTGAGGTCATAAGATCAATGGTCTTAAGATACTCAGAAACTTCCTCGTCACTTAAGCTTTGCTCTTCTTCCAATTCATTCAAGCTATACATAGCTGAAATGAATTTTGAGAGGATTTTGAAGTTACATTTATAATCTTCATTCTCTTGATATTTGACATTATCAATTGCAAGATCAGAATATTTCTTGATTTGCTCAAGAACTTTGATCTTTTCTCTTTCAACTTCATTCAGCTCATTATTGCTGAAATTGAAATCGCTATCATTAAACAGATTCATATTAATAGGCATTCCTCCTTACCTTTAGATGGAGAAATCCCCGGAGGTTTAAATCTCTCCGAGGTTTCTCTTTTTCATATACTGCTTATCGCCAGTCAATGCCTTTACTTCGCCGTATGGTTCTTCCAAAGACAAATTCTTGGCGTCATTCAAAACAACCCACAGATTCTTAAACGTCTTCGGCTTAGGAATCTTGTCATCGCCATAGCCATCAGTGAAATACACCAACAATGCGTCTTTGAATTTGCCAGACATCGGATTCGATTTATATTTCGGATCTCCGTTGATAAATTCAATGACAGGAATGAATGATGTTCCGCCACGGCCACGCATATCCAGCTTGATGTCCGCCATACTCTTTGCGGTATAGACTCTCTGAATCTCAGCATCGCATTCGATGATGGTAACTTTGAAACCGTCATATGCCTTGACAATGTTGAAGACTTCGTTCATGCAATATTCAAGAACGCTGTCACTCATTGAGCCAGACGTATCGATAGCACAAACGACATTGACGATTCTACGCGGAAGTTTTCCACACATATCAGATCGGAACGGCTGACGTCTATTCAGCTTTGTTCTCGTTTTTCTGTATGGAACAGGAACGGTTCCGACTAGTCTTCGCAAATATTGCTTCCAGTCGATTTCCGGCGGTTCAAGCAATGCATTGATCGCGGCACTCAGACTTCCACTCATCATTCCGCGCTGCTTGTCCGTCATTGCATCAAGAGTAGACTGAACAAGAGCTTTTAATTTATCTCTTGTGTTTTCAGCGTCGCCTTTGTCCCACTGATGGGTACCGTTTCCGGTAGGATTTCCGTCAAAGGAAACGTTGCTGTTCTGATTAGCATCTCCTTCGCCTTCGCTTTTTCCCATCGTCTTTGACTGGCCAGAGTCTTGCTGATCATCTCCGCCTCCGTTTCCACTGCCACTACCTTTAGGAGGCTTTACGAGCTTATCGATAACCTTATAATAATAAGAGATATCTTGATCTCTCTTGGTGGTGATGCCTGTCATGGCATTCAATCTTGTCGGAGTAAACGCGTCGTGCGGAAGTCTAGCGACGCTCTTCATGCCAATGTTTCTGATATCATCTTGCACCATATTAGATGCAACAACATCAGAAGCCATTTCTAGCTTCTGATGTACGATGTCATCAGCTGTCGGATTAAGTTCCGCAAAGTCTGCAGGATGGCCGACAGCAACACGAATCAACTCGGCAACAAGCAGACCTTCAAATTCGTTATAATTATAGTCACAGCATCTTAACGGATTAAATTTTATAACGACCGGGTCTGCCTTGACATCGATATCAATTGCGCCATCTTGTTTGAAGTCGATGTCAGAATTCATTCCTAAGAACAACGTGCCGATAAACGGATCGTGCTTAAGAATTAACACAAGCTTGGCAAATTCGATGATTTCGCTGAAAGATCCAGATAGAGCATTCAGCATATCATCTGGCACTTTATCAATTTTCTTGCTTTTGACAAGATCCTTGATATTTGCCACCAACAATCTGCACGCCTCATATTTGGCGGCAATATTATTTGCATTTGGTGTGTTCATTCAAATGCTCCTTTCTTAATTTTAGTCAGCGTCTCCACCAATGGACTTAAGTCCGCTCTTGAAAGCATAGACTCTTTCAAGAATATCTCTATCAAAGTTTGTACCGATTTCCTTAAAGAGGAGTCTTTCAGTACCACGAACAATTGTTGCCGGGTTGGCACATGCTTTGACGAAATAGATCTGAGAAGCATCATCAAGAGAATTGACAAATGCCTTCAACTGAGACTGGAAGTTAAAGAATTTAACTCTCTTAGCCTCATCGCTGCTTGTCTTATATTTGAGAATTGCTGCATAACTCTCGCAAAGATAATTGACGACAGATGTGCAAAGACATGTTCTTGCAACACCCTTCTGAGCCTTCAACTTCTTAGCGACGGCTTCAGAGAGATCTTTGGACTTGAGCGTAAAGATCTCTTCAGGAAGAATAACATTCTCAGAGTTATTCATAAAGGCAATGATGGTAGATGCAGCGGTCTGTCCGATCTTGCCGATAATCAAGCTTCTTAAGTCATCAGTCATATCCTTCTGCTCTTCAGGGGTAAAGACAGGGTTGCCATTGATCTTGAAAGTGTTATATTCAGGAACGGCTTTCAAGAGAATGCCGACCATCTCAAGAGATCTTGGAGACGGGCTCATTTCAATGCTATCTTCAAGAGACTTATCCTTCTTGTCGACAAGGCAATCTGTAGCAGCGATCGCCTGAACAAAGACAGGATCAATGCCTCTGTTAAGAGCATATTCAGACCATTCCTGAACGTTAGGTCTGACTCTGATCTTTAAGAATCTATCGAGCTGGGCAGGGTCCATTTCATTAACGGCATAAGAAGAAGACTGAGAAGACGGGTTCATAGCTGCAACGATTTCAACCCACCAAGGAAGCTGATAACCATTGACACATCTATTAAGGATGATATTCATACATTCCTTTTGTGCCTGCATATCGGCTCTGTTGATTTCATCCATGAGAACAACGACCGGATGAATTTCACCGGTTTCTAATAATTCCTTTCTGATTTTGGAGGGAAGATTGTCTCCGAATTTATACTTATTATCTTCACCGTCGATGTCTAAGCCATCATCGCTGAGTGTGTTATAGACCTCGACTTTTCCGTCAGATGTTGTATATCTGACAACTCTGGTATCAGCGTCCATCTTAAGTCTTCCGCCAAGGAAGCCTGTAGTGGTTGCCTTTTCCCAGATTTTCTTCTGGATCGTATAAAGTCTGTTAAAGACATAATACTTAACGAATCTGACTTCGTTAAGACCAGAAGCTTTATCTTCCATTGCAAACGGAAGACCTGTTAAGACACCTTCGCCAACCTGGGAGCATTCAATAACGAATTCGCTTCCATTCAGCTTCTTTGCGGCCTGCTTAACGATCATTGATTTACCAATGCCGTGCTGACCAGAAAGCATGACGGTAATGTGGAGGCCGTCATTGCCTTCACCTAACATGTTTGCAAGAGCGACTCTTGCGATGTAACTTCCCTGTTTGTTTAAACTTGCCATTTTTAAATCCTCCTTTACTTTAATAATTTAATAATGGTTTGGATAGAAATCTGATAGACGACACTATCATGATTTCCATTGGCCTTTAAAATGTGTATCATTTCATTAGCCACATCTATTATATATTGTCTGAATTCTTTTTTAAATTAATCGAAAAAGACGAATTGCCCGTTAATCGAGCAATTCGCTTGTATTGTCAGCATTTTCCGTAAATTCTTCTATAATTATCTTCGGTCTCTTGTCGTCATCGTCATCCAAATGTTCCTTGATTTTCGCAATTCCGTCGATGAATTTCCCGAATTGGTTGTCATATATCTTAATATAGTTGAAATTCGTCTTCTCAATTGCATGGTCTTCCGCCTTCTCAACGTCAAGATCGCGCAATCTGTAGTGCTTGTTTTCAGAAGATTTTATATTAACTAAAAGATTAAGACTGCTGATATAGAAATCAGGAATATGAGCGTGTTCTGTTCCGTCGGGATGCATATAAGGAATTACCTGAGGAGCGGGTGCCATTAAGTCAGAGCTCGGCCAATTCAGGTAAGTATCGAGATATTCAAGGAATTTTCTCTCGTAGCTTCCGAGTATAGGTAAATTGAGTTCCGTCAGACCACGTATATTTTCCGCTGATATGTCTGGCAGCAAGCATAAGCTTCTGGTGTTCCATATCATGCATAATATTTTCTTTTCCAGCTCTCTTTAAATTCTTCATGAAATATTCACGGTATAATTCTTTTTCTTCAGGTCTGAATCTCTCGTATCTTCCAGTGATTTCATTGAATTTTGTAGGCTTTCCAGAAATGACTGATTTTCCGAAACCCTTCGTAAGAGCATATTTATTAGTGAAATTAAAGTAAATCTGCTTAGCGCTCAAACCGTGGAGCTGATCTCTGTGCTCTGATTCCAAATGGTTGATGCAGGCATCTTTGTTGAGATATCTTTTGTCGCAGAATGGACACTTATAGTATTTTGCCATAGAGTGTACCTCCGAAATTATAATTGATTGTTCCCGAATTATAGCATTATTCCGAAAATAGGCAGAATATAGCTGATATAATTCTGAGAAATGTCAAGATCAGGCAGAATGTCTTCAGAAGCGTTCATTAAAGTATAATTGCCAAGTCGGAACATTCCGTCATTGTCGATTTCGCGATAACAGTCAATAGGCAATTCTCTGTTGAGATACTTCTTTCTGTAAATCTTCAACTTATTGAATAACATATTCGGATTGACTTTTTCGCTGCTCTTCATGAAAGACTTAATATCATTGAGAATTCCGTCACGGCATTTAATTCTGGAAATTTCGCTGATTCCTTTGACGTCTAAATTATCGGAAGAAGAATCATAATAGAATTCCTTGTTATTGAGATACATATAAGAAGTATATGAATTCTTCTTTCTGAAAACGAAAGTATCCTCAAATGTAGAAGTCTTGATATTGGCATTAATTAAAAACAACGCGTCTTTCTTGATGGCGAGAATCTGGTCTTCATTAATATTATTAGCATAAACGAAAGCCTGACGGGCCTGAGCAAGAGTCGTCAGAATTGCTTCGGCAATGTCAGGACGAGATTTCTGAAGAATTCCTTCCTTAATAGTTCTCGTATGCTTGTCTAATTTCTCCCATTCATTCAGAACATCTTCAGGCAATAATTTCCTGAATTTCAATACAGAGAATCCAGCAGCATGCATGTCCCATTCGGAAATGTCAACACTCTTCAGATACTGAATTCCCTTATTTAAACAATTCGTCTTCTCTACAAGTTTCATTGCCTCATTCATTTTTGTTATACCTTTCCTGAACGATTCGCCTTGCATCGCTGCAGATATTCTCGACACTCTTCTTGAATGTCGTGAGTTTCGCGCTGAGACAATCCAACAACAATGAACTCTCAGCAATTTCGTTGGAATTGTTGATGAATACATACGTCAAGTCCAAATATGTCTCAGCATTTCTGATCTGTTCTCTGACAGAGAATTTCACGGAATTGTTCAGCATATCGTTTATCATCGCCATACATAAAGCGGAATTGTTGATGACTCTGCTCAATTTAGTAGCCGATGCTTCGCAATAATGGCAGCGCCTTCCATTCAGCGAAATCATCTTGTTCTTTTCAAGAGCTCCGATGACAGCGGAATTTATCGTCTGCTCGTCAAACAAATTATCCTTCCCGGAAACCTTCGGCTGATTTTCGACTACGATGTTCAACAATACGGCTGCATCACCAGGCATTAAATTTTTCAATGCCATCAGAAACCCCTCAATGCTGACAACCATGACATTCCATTTGTCGGTTTTCAGTTCAGAATATTCGCAGCCATACATTACGGGATAATATTGCTGAGAACATGTTGCGAATAATTTGTCGAACATTTCAGTGAATTCTTCGTCATTTTTGAAATGATAATCGACACCGTCAATTTCGTCGTCTTTCTTGATTCTCGTCGTCGTCTCGACTACATTATGAAATTCGTCAGGAGCATACTTCTCCAAATTCTTCGCCAATTTGCCTTTTCCGCTCCCGGAATTTCCCATTAAAAACAAATATTTCATAATTTATTCTTATCTCCTCTTTTTTCAAAAATATTTTTATTTCTTAATTCCCAGAATATTCTTCGCCAATTCATCGCATTTTTCGTTGAACATGTCGCCATTATGCCCATGTGTCCATTTGAACATAATTATCTTGTCTTTTGAAAACAAGCTCTTCCAGGTGTCTTTTATCAATTCTTCATTCTTTATACGCTTATTTGCATAATTTCTGAAATCATTGTCCTTCCACGTATAATACCATTCTCTGAATGATTTTATGCTGTATTCGGAATCTGAAATTATCAATTGATAGGTTTTATTTCCGAAATTTTCAGAAGCGATTTTTATGGCGGTCAATTCTCCTACATTATTTGTACCGTTCTGAACTGTTCCATTGAATGCGTAATATGAATAAGATTTTCCCGTATAATCATCCAGCATAGAATTCCCGAGATCTTCTTCCGTTAATTTACAGCATGCATACGAGCTGGTTGCGTCACTCTTTCTACAGGAGCCGTCCGTATACAATATGTCGAAGTCATTGTCGGAAATTCTGCTGACGATATCAATTGAGAAGTCATAATTGCCCAATAATAATTTCTTCGTTATGTTATACAGGGATTTCAGCTCGGATTCTGAAACGTTCTCGTTGATCTTGTTTGCGAGAGTTCCGCTGAATAACGAAAATTTGTCGCACTCTTCGTCAGTGACTTTTATCATTACGTAGCCATAATCGGATTTCATGTTCTTTATACGCGTCTTAATGCCATAGGGAATTTCCTTCAATTCTCTCGTCATGATATCATCTGCGACAGAATTATTAGGAATAGTTATGTTGAATATAAGATAATTCATATTGATTTTTCCTCCTTTCAATGTACTCTGACTCATAAATATAATATATTGATAGAAGGAGTTTTTAAAAATAAAAAAGAAGAAAGGGATTCATAAACCCCTTTCTTTCTTGAATTTGTGGAATAATAATCTGAAATGCAGCTTCTCTGACTTGAGATCCATATAATCTCTGTCGCTGAATCTGTTTCTGGAAGCTTTCGCTAAATATTTCTTGATTCTCTCAATTGTCTTCATGACTTCACGGTCGCCATCCATATATTTCGCAACCGCGATTTCATTTCTGTTTTCATTGTTGATTTCGCCATATAAGAAATATTTCAGAGCACTTCCGGAAGTTCCGTTGAACAACATCTGAGCGAATCTCTTCTGGGCTACCTGAGCAGCTTCACTGAGAATTCCGTCGTCATTATCGTCATCTTCATCTTTATATGCTGAGGCAATTCCATTATCACCGTCACGTTTTTCATCGGCCTGCTCTACTCCGGCGAGTCTTGCTTTCTTTTCAATCTCGTTCTCGGATTCAGTCATTGCCTGCTTGTTGTTATCGCTTGCTTTTGCTGCTGAAGAGATTCTGGCTTTCTGATTTTCAAGAGTATCGATCTGCTTGTCAATGTTGTCTTTGTTTCTTTCGGCTCTTGCGTCAATATCCTTCTTCTGCTTCTGCTTGTTTTCAATATTTCTGTTAATGGTATCGAGAGCGGTATTTTCGCCGTCTTCCATAATGGTTCTATTTGCAACTGCGGCTGCGGTATTCTGAGCGGCAATGTCACGCTTTGCTGCGGAATTGAAAGTTCTGATGGCGGTTTCCTTTTCGGGGCCATTCTTATGAGCGATCATCTTCTCGGAATCAATTCTGGCGTTTCTAGTTCTTCTTGCTACTTCCTGAGCTTTCTCAAGTTCGTCTCTGTCGCCGACACCTTCGCCACTCAACGGGTCTTTTTCCTCGTCAAGAGCAATGATATCTTTGACATTCTCCATAAGGGAACCGAAAATCAGATCCTGTTCATATGCGTTTGTGATTTTCATTGCGCTTCCCTCCTAAATTGAGTATTTGTCGAGATAGCTTCTGGGGAAACCGTCTAAATTAAGAGTCTTTTCATAACGCTTCATGAAACTAAATTCCGGATCGGAATTAAGATCATCAAGGTCATCATATGCTGCGGAAACCTCATCGATGATTTCTTTGATTTCATGTCTATCATCGGACATTTTGTTAATGTCATCAACGGTTCTGCCCGGCTTTACGGAGAGAGTCTTATAGTCATTATATAATGAAACTAATCTGCTTTTGGCATCGGCAAAATCACAGGACTTTTCGATATTCTTAACGCGTTTATCATATTCATCCATTGCATCTTTTCTACGCTGTCTTTCATCTGATTCAGCTTGCTGCTTTTCAAGCTTCTCATTTTCTTCAGCGTTTTCTTCTGCGGCTTTGGCATCTTTTATTGCCTGCGTTCTATAAGTTCTCTCATCACTGCGGAGATCATTTCTATATTTTCTATCTTCAGAGTATTCGTTTTTACGACGCTCTTTCATTTCTGAAGGAGTTAAACCATAATTTGCCATTCTCTGATCGGCAAGCCAGTCTCTGCGGTTTGCTTCTTCAAGAGTCTTTCTGAAACCTTGATTATCAGTGTCGAAAATGAATGCCATTTCTTCAGCTTCGGATATGTTAATACTACTTTTAATGTTCGTAATATCCATTCTTTCATTTAATTTTTTGAATAATTTAGTGTTCATGCAATTACCCCCTCTGAATCAGAACCGTCGTCTCCAGGCTTTTTATATGTGACATTATACTGAGAAATATTCTTCTCAAGCTTACTCTTATTATATAATGCTGCGTCATCGGATTCGCTATTCATCTCAGCTTCCGTGACTCTGTCTTGAATATCCTTGTCAATGTTCTTTCCATATCTGATCATGAAATTCTTATAATTCCCGTATACTTTGCTCATAGGAATTATGATGGCACGGCTGTGCGCCATTTCATGAAGAGATTTTGTCAAGGGAACTAGACCGATATTATTTTTATAATGTTCCTCAACTACTTTCTGAGCAATATCAAAACAGCTGACGCTCTTTCCTTCACCAGCATCAGAAATCATCTTCTTTCCAACAGCTTCTACGATTTCAAACAAATTCATCGGATAATGATGGAATTCCAAAGAAACGTTGACGTTATTAACATCGATTTGTGGAAGAAGAGAACATCTCGTCATGTCAAGTTCCGTCTTAAGATAATTTATATAATTTCTGTATTCATAAGAACTTCTGACTTCGCGTTCGATATATGTTACGACCTTCTTGTCTAATTCTTCCGGTAACTCAAGATAGGCTGTAGCAGGGTCGAAATCTTCAACGTCAAATGAAAATTCCGTTGTTTCCTCAGGAGCTAAATCTTGTTTAACTTCTATATCTTTTATATTTTTCATAAAGCATAAAGCTCCTTCTTTTATTTTTTATATAATTAATTGTTTCGAACGTTTTTAAACATAAAGAAAATGGAATAGGGCAATCGTCCTATTCCATTCCTAAGTTCTGACTCTATGTATAAGTATCATTTAAGTCATCTGAATCGTTTGCGAATCTTATCGTCATGAATCATCCGGAGGATCACGTCACAGCATCATATCCGTATCGCGAATCAGAACTTATGCTTGAACCTCTCATGACTAAAGTCACGAGATTCTTGGGAACTCATTTCTACCGAAAAGATATTTACCAAGCTATCCCGGTAGTTCCTACCGTTCTTTATAAAGGGTTTCTATCCCTTTATAATTTATTGTTGTTTCTTTATTGCCTTTAAAATGAAAAAATGAGCTCAACAATTCAATATAAGATGATAAAGAGGTGAAGTTCATGGCAAAATACAAAGACTTTACGCTTTCACAGAGCGACTATGATTCCACAGCCGAATACACGGATAATGACGCACTCATCTTGGCCATCAGGAATATTCTTCTGAGCAGACCAGGAAATTTCCCGTTTAATCCGAGCATCGGAATGGATATCGAAAAATACAAATTCGATCTTCTTGACGATCAGACCATCAGCAACATTCAGACTGAGCTGAATAGGCAAATCGCAGAATATATGCCGGACTTGCAAAATATCCGCGTCTCTGTCAAAGCCGTTACTGGTGACGATGGAAACACATATCTCGGTATTTTGGTATCAACTACGATGAATGGCGATATCGTAGACGCGAACTTCCTGCTTAAAGAAAATGACGACAATGTCAAGATCTATGGCGGAACTCTCGACGTATATAACGAGATAAATTAAAGAAGTATAAGGAGTATATTAATGAATAACAACAAAGACAAGATCGATGAAGTCATCAATCTCAACAAAATGAATGACGAGTACAACGACGTCAAATTTGAAAAAGAAGTCCCGTTCCAGTTCGACGAAGAAGAACCGGAAGAAGAGACTGAAGCAGTAGCAGCCGACGAAAAGGACGAGCCCGCCAGAAAGTCTGCTAAAAAGGTAGACATTAGCAAATTAACTATTATTGACAACCGTGACCCTATCGCAACACAGAGAGAAATCAAGAATGCATTATATGGAAATAAATCAGCATTCCAGATCGTCGCAGCACAGAGCGGCTATGTTGCAAATATCGCACCATTGGTTCACAAAGACGTCGTTAATTTGTTATACAGCAATCTAGGAAGATACGAATACAAGAAGCAGCTTTATAGAGTCATCTTCGAAAAGATCACATCATTTTCAGTAGGCCAGATGACATATGATGAATGGCTGAAATCTACTTCCGTCGAAGATCTCGAAACATTCTTCTACGGCTTGTATTGCTCAACATTCCCTGATGAAGGAACTCTTTCCATTACATGCCCGACTTGCGGCAACGAAGAGACCGTCAAGATCAGCAACGTCAACTTGGCTAAGACTACCGACAGAAAAGCCATGAAGAAATTAATCGAAGAAGTTTCTTCTCAGTCAAACACAAAAGACATCATGCACAAATTCTCCTTAATTGGAAAGACCGAAGCCTTTGCGTTGACTGACAGTGGCATTGTCATTGAATTAAGAACCCCGACTCTCTGGGACAGCCTTGAATTATTAAGACTTGTTCCTGAAAACGTCATCGATAAGAATGTCAACAGCTTGACGAACATGTTATATATTAATAGAATGCTGATCCCTAAGAAAGGCGCCAATCAGTATGTCGAAGAAACCGATAGACAGGAACTTCTCAGAATTGTCGATAATTTAACGCTTGACGACGCAAGAGAAGTCCAGGACGCCGTATCCAAACGTGTCGATGATCACAGAATTTCATATTCCGTTAAAAATTATAAATGCCAGCATTGTAAGACGAATATCAAAGATATTCCGATTTCAATTGAGGAAATCCTTTTTACTCTCATCTACGACAAAATCCAGTAATATCGCCTAATGATACTGCTGAAGAGCGAAAGGAAAAATACGCTAAGATTCAGGACAACTATACAACATTGAAAGAGATCCAGAATAACAAAATCGAAGAAATTTTGGATGATCTGGAACTCTTCAATGGCAAAATATCATTGAACGATATCCTGAATCAGGAAATACCTATTATCAATGCTTTGAGAAATGCTAAAATCCTTCGCACTCAGAAGGGAATGACAAACAACAAGTGAGGTGAATTATGTTAATAAAAGCACAAAGTCAGATTACTAAAATCTCTGAAGACAGTCAGATCAACCAGCAGAATTATATGGACAGCCTGTCGTATGTATCGACATTATATTTATTTATCAATAAATTAAAAACAGTCGTTCCGGCAGAATCCGTTGAATTTCTCCCGACATTCTACGGACAGAATGCATGCATGTCGATGAAAGTCGATAAATCTGGCAAAGAAACAGAGATGAAAGTGCTCAAAGTCAAAAGCCCCTTATTTCTCGTAGATGCCGAGGCGAAAAAGGTCGGAAAGAAAATGGAATCAATCTGTGAAGAAATCAACGTCGAAAACGATATCATGACATTTATTTTAAGGTAACAATATGAAATTAAGAGAACAAACTAACAAGCAAATTTGTGACGAAAACGATCTTCCGTTCACAATCATCACAAACGTAGTCGAAGAAAGAAGCGCAAAGAACAGAATGCGCGCAACATCTAATTTAATCGCAAAAGCATTAATCGCAACTCTTGGTCCTTATGGTTCAAGCACAATCATTCAGGATAGAATGGGCAGACATTTTGCGACAAAAGACGGTTATGATCTTATGAATAGAATGACATTTGACGATGAAGTCAGCAGAACTATTCTTGATTTATTAAGAACAACAGCAAGCAACCAGGTATTGTCTGTCGGTGACGGATCAACATCCGCCATTGTAGTAGCAAACGCGTTATTCCAGGCATTGACAAATCCTGAAAGAAGAGAAGAATTCGATAAGATCGCTCCTAAAGATATCATCGATATTCTTAATGATCTTTCTGAAAAGCTCGAATATGGTCTCAGACAGATGGCAAAGCCTGTGTCTCCTGACATGCATGAGCTCGACATTATCGCAGCAATCGCAAACAACAACGATTATGCAGCCGGAAAAACCATTGCCGATATTTATAGAAAGATCGGCCAGAATGGTTTCATCACAATGGATGTCGTCGACAAGAAAGACAAAGACGATTATGAATTGAAGACCGGCATTGAATGGGAACGTGGATGGGTAGACCCTGTATTTGAAAAATTCGCTGATCAGGACGGAAAAGTCATCTATTCCGAAAAGCCTAAAGTCTTCATCACAAATAGCTGCCTTTCTTATGATGATCTTGAAATGACGCTTATGCCCGTCATCAAGGAGGCTCTCAATCAGGAAGGAAGCGAACTCTTAATTGTCGCAAATGATTTTGATCCTGATGTTATTCAGTTCTTGAAGAATAATAGAACTAAGCATATGCAGTATAATTCCAGAGCTCCTGAAATGATCTTTACTGCTGTCGATATTGACCAGGTCACCAAAGAAGGAAGAAACACCCTTGAAGATTTGGCTACTTTATGCGGATGCAAAATTTTCGATAAAGTCATGACAAAACAAGGCGATGCTTTCGCACATCCTGCCGATTACATCGGCCGTGCTGACAGAATTCTTATCACAAAGAAGACTACTCAGGTCATTGCATGCAAGGATATGACTGATGATCACAGAAAGAAGATTAATTCTTTTGTCAAGGATCTCAACAATAAAATCGAAAAGCTTCAGAAGATCGAAGAGCCCACTAAAGAAGAAGACGAAGCTTTATACGAAGCAAGACGCAGAGTTTCCCGTCTGACTTCTGCTTCAGCAATGCTGCATGTAGGCGGAAAGACTCTTGCCGAAAGAATGACGAGACAGAGACTTATCGAAGATGCTGTCCTTGCCTGCAAGAGCGCTCTTAAATATGGATATATTCCTGGCGGAAATTTATGCATTCCTAAATATCTTAATGCTAATAGAGAAGGACTTGCGGATTTCCTTGGAACTAAATATTCTTATCTTCCTATCGACAAGCCTAGAGGATTCTTCTTGTATTTCATTGATATGCTGACTGATACTTTCCTGGAATCTTACAGAGCTGTTCTGAACAACTCTTATTTCAATGAAGACGAAACCGAAGAAGTTATTCAGAAATGCTTCGATGAAGGAAAATTCTATAATCTTAAGAAGCATGAATACGAGAATTGGGAAGAGACAGAAGTCATCAATTCTGTTGACACCGATATTCAGATTCTCAGAACATGCATTTCAATCATCGGAATTCTCAGCCAGAGCAACCAGATGATGACGATGAATTTCGACGCGAATAGTCAGATCTACAAAGACAAATAAAAAAATAAAGGATGCGGATTTTTCCGTATCCTTCTTTTTAACTCAACAATCCATTATAAAACGGAGGTGCAGCATGATTTCAGATGATGAATTTAAAAAGAGACTGTTAGCTCCGCTGAATGAAAGAACATATTCAGGCGTTGAAGGTATTCATCCTGTTGTTCACCATGATACAGGAATTAAGCAGAATTCAGGTATTATCACAGAATCCATCGCGTCATATATCGCAAACCCTACAGGAAAAGGTTCAGCATATTTAGCGAAACGTGCCACAATTAAGCAAGGCCTCAACCTCACATTCATTAAACTTCTCCAGAAATACCGCCGTCATTTCTACGCAACTCCTTATATTTATTCGTCCGGCGACATTCTCTTCTGGGTCAAAGTTCCGTCAGAAGATTACGAGCATAATAAAATCGCGTATGATGTCATGTTCTTCATAAAATACAATAAGAATGTCAAATTGGTCAACAGAGACATCGAAGTATATTCAAACTGTCCCAGCTTTGTCTTCACGTATTGCTACGTATATAATCAGAGAGGATTGTTCCTCTCGAAATTAAGAGACAAAATGCCGTCAGAAGTCTTGACCAGAGCTCCTGAAATCAGAAACCCGATTCAAAGTTTAGGTTATGAGAAATCTACATATATTGCAGCAAGATACCTAGTAGACGGCCATTGCCTTGCAGATGATTATATCGCAAGATTCGGAAAGAAGATCGACCAGAATATCGAAAACAGCATATTCAGAGAAGTAGCGGATCCTGAGACGATCATAGCCGTATATCAACACGCAAGATATAAATTCGCGAAAACTCATAGAAAGAAGCTCAGCAAGAATGAAGTCAGAAGACGTGACAAAATGTCAAGCAAATACGTCACTCAGCAGAAGAAGATCGAGCCGAAAGGCGGATTCATCTTCCATAAAGCTCCTAGAGCAAAGATAACAGCCAGAAAAGCAAAGAGAAATCTATTAAATTAAATAAAAGAGATAGGAAAAATCCTATCTCTTTATTGTTTATTTACCTTTGGTATAATCGCCGGTCTTCCATATTTCGCGAATGTCTTTTCCTAAATTGACAAGAACTTTATTAGAGAACATCAACTTATAGACATCGCTGGTCATTCTTGAAACAACACCAGTTGCGGCAAGAACACCTTCGACATTCTCTTCAGGACGATATTCAGACATAGGAGCAGCATCATCGGCAACGACTCTGGAGACGATGCCTTTCAATGCTGTGCAATACGTCAATTTATCACCCATATCGAGAGGAGCTAAATATTCTACCCAGAAATCGATAATGACACCGCCGTCTTCAGGGAATTCGGCTTTAATATCCTTTCTTGAGCTGACCTGCTCAAGAGGAGGAATATGAACACTGTCGGCTTTAATTCCATCAAGAGCTTTCTTTCTTGCGGAAATCTTGCCACGGTATTTCTTAATCAACTTCTGAAGACTTTCGCTTAAAGATTCAAAAGGACAATTATAAACAACACGGACATCAGTCACGGTTCCTGATAATTTACTCTTGACTTCTTCATGCGTCACTTCATTCATGTATTCAGGATCGACGGTATCGGCTAATTTAGCGATGAATTCGCTGGCATCAGGATCGTCATAGCTGCTGGTGAATTCAAGCAACGCATCGCCACTTTGTATGCTTGATCCAGGTTCAGCAATCTTATAAATAATAGCATTCTTTCCGAGAACTACCTGCTTAAGCATGTTGACTTTAGTAGTGCATTTCTTAGACAAGCTGTCAGAAATCAACGTAGAGTCTTCGAAAGAGAAGTCACCAGAAGTGATCGCAATCTTCGCCAATGCTCCAGGGCAATAATCGACATTCTTTCCTTTTCCAGTGAAGAAATTCGGGTTGTATGCCAGAATATCTCCTTCTTTGAAATGTTCGCCTTCAACGAAACACATCTTGAAATTCTGATGAATATAATAACCCATATTAGAGTTCTTGTCAAGTTTATCAGAAAGGTCAATTGCATCGCGCGTGCCGTCGACATATGATAATAACGCAAGCTTATTGGCATCATCGATTTTAGTGACAACACCGTCCTTCTTTGCATGGAAGCAGAAATCGTCAGAAATCAAGAACGCCATTGTCTTATTCATTCCGGATCCGAAAAGCTGCTTGTTAGGATGCATGATCGGAACAGAATGTCCCGTCTGAGCAACCTGCATAGCCTGTCTAGGAGAGTCAGCGCCACATGACGTAAAACTCGCCAGAAGTTCAGTAGGAGACAGCATATTCGTAGCGGAAAGATTCATTTCACGAGTATCGGGGACATATCCTCTGACACTTCTGACCATAGGGTCATATGCCAAGGAACGAGTGATACCAGCCTGGCCGCTATATGGCGTAGCATTAGCACTGATAATACCGTTCATTGAATCGTCATATGTTCTCATTTCAAGATTATATGCCTGATTCAAGTTAACGCCATTGAAGCCTTTAGCACTAGCCTGAGCAACGTGTTCAAGTTCTGTTACAGGATTCAAGGTACTATTATCATTAACGTTTGTCTGTTCAATGATCTTCGTAATTAAGTCTCTTTTTCCTATCTTTAAGTTAATAGGACGGCCATTCTGAAGGTGCCTCTGATAATTGACGAAAGCATCGGCAAGGACAGAATACAAGCAGTCAGCAATAATTTCATTACTTCTGATACGATAATTCGTCAAGTTACAAGTCGGTTTTACCTGGTTGTTGACAAGAAGGCTGTTTGCGTATAACAAAACACTTACGATATCAGTCGGGAGTTTAAGATCCTTTAAGACGTCTCTTGTGATAGGATCGATACATACGGATAAGTTGATCTTAAGAGTGTCTCTGACATGCATACCGAGAGCAGCTCCGAAAATCTTCATGAAGTATTTCGTATATGCATCGCCATTATCAAATTCAACGTAGTTGCATTTGTCAGCATCCATAACGGCCAATGCATTCAACAATAAACTCGTTCTTACGGTTTCTTCATAATACAGATATTTATCCTTGAATTTAACCATGACGGTCTTTGCGTCGGATTTAATAGGTTTGTCGGTCAATTTATATTTGACATTATATCTCTTCAGAATTTCCGTCAAGCCAACGAGAGAACCAGTGACGGCAAGAACAGGGTACTTTACGCCGATGAATTTGACTTCGGTATATACGAAACTCTTTCCAATTGACGGCAATTTGCTCAGATCCATCATCAGAACATCACCGGCAAGCCAGTCAAATAGGCTTCCTGAAATTTGCGTAATGTCATGCGTAGCAATATCATATCTATAAATGGCACGGTCTGTATTGCTGATGAAGACTATTCCGGAATTCTCAGCGCCCTTCTTCTCAAATCCAAGAGGAGTTCTCGGGGCAATTTCATCTCTGAAGAAATCGTCGGGAATATCATAAACATTGATTTCCTTTTCAGCAGTAGGACGGTTAAAAAAGATTTCGTATTTCAACGTAGTGATCTTCGAAATTTCAGCGGCAAGTTCCTCGTATTCAAAATCATTATTATACGCGCTGTCACTGTTGGCAATTGCGTTAAAGCCGTATTCGATCTTAATATGGGGATTACCAGTATATTCCTTAAGCTTCTTGAGAAGATAGGCATTCTTTCTGGAAATCTTGCCGTTAGTTCTCATGACGGTCAATTTATTATAGTTTGTTGTGATTTCAACCCAGCTGTTCTTAGTCTTTACGATAGGAAGACGGACAAGCTGCTTCTTAATAGATTTCTTGTTCCCGCCGATATAAATATATCTCTTGTCATAGATATCAGGAATATCGATCTGGAAAGCCAGGAATTTTCCGTCAGGCATTCTGAATTTGACAGACATGGTTTTCTTCATATCACGCTCATCAGAGCTATCTTCGAATTTGACGTCATTGACCGCAATAGGAAGATTATCATTGCCGGTGAAAGATTCAACGACATTAATAATATCATTATGCAGATACTTCTTATTGTATTCCTGATCCATTGAAGAAAGATGTGATTCCTCAACTCTGTCATCGACGTATTTTTCATTGACGTCGAATTTATCAGCTTCGATAACATCGCTGTCGTCGTCAAGATCTGAAATAGAACCGACTACCTGAGTTTCTTTTTCATATTCAGGAGCAAGATTATCCATCTTCTGAGCAGCGACTTTTCTGGTCTCGACATATTTAATGGCTTTAGTCGTGACATCAGGGTCTGACTCAACATCAGTCATCATATCGCCAAAAGTCTTCTTAAGATTTTCAGGTTTATTCAGATATTTATCGACTTTGTCATCGATGGTGAACATTAAGTCTCTTTCATTTGTCGTAGCAGCTTCGAAGTCAGTCAAATTATCGGCATGAATCTTCTTAGCGACTTTTGTCAGAAGAGCCGTCTTAATTGCTTCCTTCTTGTTTTCGATTCTGTCTTCAGGAGAGAGAATCGAATCATCGGTGCCATCATCAACGTCTTCGCCGGTTGCAAGGTCATCATGCTCAGTGCCTTTAGCATTGAATGCATTAAGTCTCAGAATCTTAAGCAGAATAGCGCCTTTGGTCTTCTCAAGGTCAGGATCATTAAGATCGATGACAACCATGGCATTTGCATTAGGATTATAAATAATGAATAAATCGATATTTGAATATGACGCTTTAGCTGCATCAATTCCTTCCGTATATAATTCTTTCAAAAAAAGAACCATCGGATCGACATTAACAGGAACTCTGACGGTCAGAATATCCTGCTTTAATTTAGCGTTGTATTCATCAAGAGGGAAAACGACGTATCTCTTAGGATAGTCAGGATCATCAGCAACCGAATTAATCTTTTCGGAAAGGAACTTGTCCAAAGACTTCTGAAGAGCGATTCCTTTACGGATTTTTGAAAGGAACTCAATATTGCTGGAATATTCATCATATAAATTATAATAAAGATTCTGGCCATTATAAGCGTTGATATTGACTTTACCTTTCTTAAATCTTCCGTGTGTATCAGCGCGGAGCTGAGCGTATTCATTTTTCTGGTCAACAAGAACCGGTGCTCTTCCGACAGGTCTGTATTTACGCGGAGTGAAGGAGGCCATAAGCTGCATCGGACGGAATAATCCAGAATTGAATGTCTTGATAATAGAATCATAGCTGAGAGACGGGACAAAAACCATGTTACCTCTGAGTTTAGAAACGGTTTCAAAATTCAATGTTCTATTGCGAAGAATTTTATTCTTTTGTAATTTGCTTGGAGAAACAAACATCGTAGACCTCCTAAAAATATTATTGAACCTCTCATGACTAAAGTCACGAGATTC
>ERZ808240.93-NODE-93-length-114440-cov-6.355589_pt1 | contig 114440 bp, 105 predicted proteins | sample MGYA00521084_ERZ808240 | MGnify/ENA primary metagenome ERZ808240 (study PRJEB31516, sample SAMN03275571) | gut metagenome | biome: mammalia-associated habitat; material: feces | host: Papio cynocephalus | place: Kenya | collected 2012-08-06 ...
GGTTAGATATAAGTTCTTTGTATGAAGTTCTGAAGGTACAGAAAGAAAAGACCGACACGGTCTTTTTTTATTTCTTGAAATATAAAATATTCAAATAAAAAGAAGTAGTAAATACATGATGGTTTACTACTTCTTTTTATTTGAATGTGAAAATATCATTTGGTGTACAATCAAGGATATTACATAGGCTTTCGATCGTTGCGGTTGTAATATTTTTTTCGTGTTTCAAATTATATATTGTCTTGGATTGTATTTTATATTTCTGAATCAATGTATAGGTTGTAATTCCTTTTTTCTCCATAGTTTTCCAGAGAGGTTCGTAACTAACCATTAACAGCCCACCTTTCTATATCTATCATTTACGCATATAAAAACATGTTTGACTATACCGATTATTTTCGGTATAATTATATGCAGATAATAATCGGTATATAATTATGGAGGTGCATGGATGAAAAGTAATAGTTAAAATCATACAAATGAAGTTTCAAAACACGGAATCATATTAATACAAAGGGAGAGTAATGATGGAGAGAGAACAAAAAGAAAAACAGATTAGCTATCAGAGTCAGACTGGGTACGAAAATCAATGGAGTGGTCAAAACAATTATCAAACTCAATGGAATGGACAATCAGAATATCAAAACCAATGGAATGTCCAATCAAATGCTGGACAAACGTATACACAGGGTGTATGTCCTGCTTGTGGAACACCGTTGTTAAATGGGATGTGTCCAAAGTGCGCAAGTGTAAGTACAATTCAGCAGCAGAACAAGAAGGATAAGCGATTCAAACAATATTTTATGAATCCAAATGAAAAATTGGTTACAACACTTGGAAACAATTACATTCAGAATTATATTGCAAATGGAAGTATAAGCAGAGGGTTCGCGATTGTCAGCAATCGAAGGGCGTATTTTCAGGGAAAATCATACGAAATTGTCTATGATCGCAGAGGTAATATGAAGGTGAATCAAACAGATCGATCAAGAGTTGTTGATTTACAGGATATAACAGGTACAGGGTATGATAGTGCAAAAACGCTTAGCCATCTTTTGAGAGGGTGGATATGCTTAGCGTGTATTTTGATAGCTCTTCCTTTTTCAAATACCCTATGGTCATCTGAAAAAATATATGAAAGTTCTTCGGCATCATATGGTGTATATACAAGCGGTAGCGGTGGGAACTTTTTGGGGGTCGTTATTGGTTGGCTGCTTACTGGATTGCTGGTTGCCGCACTTATATTCTTTTACCTTTATTATAAAAGTAAAATAACTTTGTTCACGATTCAATATGCAGGAGGAGAAATTGCATTTAATATAAATTGGTTTCCACAGGCGGAGATGGACGATTTTCAGAGACAGCTACGATTGGCAAAAGATGATTTTAAGGATCAAATGATGAATCGGAGGATGATGTGATGCAGCAAAATATGTTATGTGCAATGCCATTGAGTTCGCAATCTGCATCAATTTACATGAATCAGGCGTATTTTGTAATGCAGGGACCTCACTATAATTTTCGTGACTGGTATTTGCAGAAAACAGTGTTAGATGCGTCCATTCCTGTGATGCAGATTCAGAGTATGGAGTATATAAAAATGCGTTCAAAGTGGTGGTTGATATTTTTTGCATCTATGACATTTTTATTCCTTTCTTTTGCAAAGAAAATATATCGAGCCTCAGAAGTGGCGTTTGTAATTTGTTTATTTCTGTGCTTTGCGTTTCTAGCTGTATATGCATGTAGTGAAAAACGGTTGTTCCGTATTACTGCTCCGGGCTGTATGCTTGCAGTTGAGACAAAATATTACCGGCAGGAAGAATTGGAATATATGATGAATTGTTGGGATTATATGCGTTATGGCAGGCAATATAACTTGTGAGAAAACATGGGAGGGAGTACAAATGAAGATACAGAAAAAGGAAAGGATGTTTGCATTTCTGATGGCAATTGTATGCGTGCTGGGGATGCTGGTTATGCCAGATGCAGGACATGTTCAAGCGGCAGGAGGAGTAGAGATATCCGGTTGTGCGCATGTGCAGACATTTGGAGATCAAAACGGAAAAATTCAGAATCAGAATGGAATACAGACGCTTGTGTTGGGTACACGCGGACTGGCAAAGCGTGTTGAAAGTATAACTGTTAATTTTATGAATAATACGGGATATACCGGAACATTACAATACCGGGTACACCGACAGACGTTTGGCTGGACAAATTGGATCAATGCAGGAAATCCAGCTGGAACTACGGGACTTGGAAAGCGTCTGGAAGGTATACAGATGCGGCTTACAGGAGAACTTGCAGAGTATTATGATGTCCGTTATTGCGCACATATTAAAACCTATGGTGATAATCAGGGGTGGGTGTATAATGGTGCACTTGCAGGAACAACCGGTGAAGCAAAGCGTTTGGAGGAGATACGCGTACAGATTGTTCCGAAGAAATCGATATCTACCAAACCATCCTTATCATACCGTGTACATAGACAAACTTACGGATGGGAAAATGTATGGGTACAGGATGGTGCAGTAAGTGGAACAACGGGACAAGGAAAGCGGTTGGAAGGAATTTCAATCACGGTAAATGACAATGAATACAGTGGTGGTATCACATACCAGACGCATGTGCAAAGCTATGGCTGGATGGACTGGGTAAGTAATGGCGAGATGTCCGGTACGCAGGGACAGGCAAAGCGATTAGAGGCAATTCGGATAAAATTAACCGGACAGCTTGCAAATTACTATGATGTATATTATCAGGTACATTCACAGACATACGGCTGGCTGGGTTGGGTAAAAAATGGTGCAATATCAGGAACAGTTGGGGAAGGAAAGCGATTGGAGGCAATTCGAATCCAACTTGTAAAAAAGGATGGAAAAGCACCAGTAGATGATCCTGGAAACGGAAATACAACACCGGGAAACAACACAGGAAATGGAACCACGACACCGGGAAATAATACTGATACGGGATATTGTGATCATCAGTGGGAAACAGATGAATTCCATGTGGATGGAAAATATCATTTAGAATATTTGTTAAGGAGTGAATATGAAGAAACTCCGCAGGGACCTGTATTTTGTAATGGATGTCACGCTCGTTTTTTGGCTCCGGTTCCTGAATATTTGTGTATTTTTTGCGGATTTGAAAATGGAGGCTGGCATGCTGGAGGCGGGGAAGACTCGCATGTGATGAAAGTAGTAGCTGAACAGATTGTGGATGAACCAGAATGTAATGGGAAAATAACGTATTGCACAAAATGTGAAGCAGTGAAATTCAACTATGAATATACAGTGGATGATTTCTACAAAATGCTTGACAAATGGAAGGAATGGAAAGAATCCAAGAATTCAACACATACACATATTTGGGAACCGGTGCTTGGAAAACATCATGAAAGCATGGTTCGGTCAGGAAGTTTCTATGGCAGTATCAGTTATGAGACTTCTGATGGTAAAATTGAGTGGCTAGATAGTGATAATACAGATGAATGCAGAAAATGTGGATTGAATCTGGAGGAAGTTTACCATACAACAACATTGGGTACATATCTAACTAATTTATGGGGGTATCTGTATGCATGTAAGAGCGGGGGTAAAGTTACGACGGCTGGAACGCCAGGCTTAAATGAGGCGGCTTTGGAACATATTAAAAAATGTTATGGAACGGATCAAGTGGATATTTTCTCCTATGATGAGGTCTTAAGTTATAAATGTAAAACCTGTAATGCTACCAAAGCTTGTGAGGATAAGAATATTGAGTATAATACGGTGATGAACAATCTGAATAAAGCAGTGCAGGAGAAAAAGAAAGAGATTGTTGCTGCCGGATACAAGCTCCCGGTGGATTATGACAAACTGAGCCCTTGTACACAATTCTATGAACGACACAACGACGCTATGTATCGATATATCTATGATGAAACGACAGGACAAAGAATCTATATATCAAAGCATGTTGATGGAGATGGCGCGTTAACCTATGTTAGCGGTTATCGGGCTGCAGACAATATAGAATTTTGGTATGATGGAATTTGCCGTGTGACAATGAATGGTGAAGATGTGTTGAAATGTTATTATAAAGATTTGCAGGAAGTAGTTGGAACAAAAGATATTTATCTTGATGGAGTGGTTACGCCTCAATATATACTTAATTTCCCGAAGGATAAAATCATTGAAGAGTATGTGCGATATGTAAGGAAAGGGGGCAGATATTATAAGTACAAAGTAGAAAATGGTGAATTAGGCGAATTACTTCAAATATATGATATGTATTTTGATCCTGTAGAGTGATCTGATACCTGTGGACTCGGAGAGGTGACTCTCCGAGTTTTTCTGTTGACAGCCTATGCCGAATTTTATAAAATAATACTAAGTATTGTTAGATTTTGAAATGATATGATTTGGGGTGTTTATATTGAAATATATATTCTTTGGGAGTTTGGTTATCTTATTGATTCCCCTCTTATTTTGTATATATATTGTGCAGCGTATGGAGAAAAGCGCATTGCGGAATACTGTGTTTGGGCTGCTGCTTTCGCAGACCGGCATGGTAGTGCTGTATGGCATGGCATTGATGACAGTCGATGAGAAGCTGGCATTGTTTTTCTATGCACTTTTTTATTTCAGTGTTGATTTTATGACGCTGTCGTTGTTCATATATAGTCGTGTGTATTCCAATACATATCGGAATAAAGCATGGCTGCGCGTGGTAACATATATTTTACTGTTTGCAGATGCGGTTGTACTGTTTTCAAACCTTAAAACACATAGAGTATTCTGTTTAATGCCGGTCACAGACCGGTTTGGAAACATTTATTACGGTGTGAAAACCTTTGGTATGCTGTATACCGTTCATACTTTGATTTGCTATGCATTTGCATCTGCTTGTCTGTTTGTGCTGATTTATAGAAGAGCGAAATGTCCGAAGATTTTCCGGGTAAATTACCGTTCAGTTATTATAACGCTTATTTTAACAGCTATTGCAAATATGTTGTTTTTCAGATTTGGAAACGTATATGATTTTTCGTTGATTGGTTATACATTGTCGTGCTGTGCAATCACGTATTTTACGTTCTTTCATGTTCCGGCGGGCCTGGTCGAGAAGATGCTGGCACTCTTTATCAAGACGATTGATGACGGAGTTGTATGTTATGATGTAAAAGGAAAATGTATCCATGCAAATGAGCAGGCAAAAAAAATCATGCGCGTGGATGAACTGTCAATGTTTGATAAGAATCTGCAGAAATGGTTACATGGCAGAAGCCTGCGCGATATTGAGGATAGCACATGGGAAGAAAAGTTTGAATTGGATGGGAAGCTGCATTTCTTCCAGTTTGAGTATAAGAAGATGATTTATGACAATCATGAGATTGGAAGCTTCTTTCTAATGCATGACCGGACGGAAGAGGTGGAACGTGTCAAGCTGGAACAGTATAAGGCAAACCACGATACGCTGACAGGAATTTACAACCGGGAATATTTTTATGAGTGTGCAGAACAGATGCTGCACGACAATCCAGACACGGAGTTCTATATTGTGTGCAGTGATATCCGTGATTTTAAGATTGTGAATGATGTATATGGTTCGAAAAAGGGTGATGATATCCTTGTAAAGCAGGCAGAAAGTTTGAAACAAAAGACTCCACAGGGATGCATCTATGGACGATTGGCAGGAGATCGTTTTGCGGTGCTTTTGCCAAAGAATTTATTTCGGGAAAATGTGTTCCGCCGGGAGATCTCGCGGATCGAACAGATGGAGGGAAATTCCAACTTCCGCCTGCGAATGTACATGGGAATTTATGAGGTAGATGACAGGAATACGCCGGTGGCTGTGATGTGTGACCGTGCGATTATGGCAATCAAGACGATCAAGGACGATGTGGCGAATCGTATCGTATATTATGATAAGGAGCTGCGTGAGACGGCACTCAAGGAGCAGGGAATCATCAGCCAGTTTCATGATGCATTAGAGGGCGGACAGTTCTGCTTTTATATTCAGCCGCAGATATCTGCGGACGGTGTTGTTCGTGGTGGAGAGGCACTGGTTCGCTGGATACATCCGGAGCGGGGCATGATTCCGCCGGGCAAATTTATTGAATTGTTTGAGCGGACTGGTTTGATTAGTGAATTAGATCGATATATTTGGGAGAAAGCCTGTATCCAGCTTCGTGACTGGCGAAGACAGGGGCATGCAGACTTTTATCTGTCTGTTAATATTTCACCACGTGATTTTTATTATATGGATATCTATAAAGTGTTTACCGGGTTAGTACAGAAGCATGGGTTTGAAGCAGGAAATCTGCACCTGGAAATTACGGAGACAGCGGTTATGTCGGACATGAAGAAGGTAATCCGGCTGGTCAATAAATTACGGCAGTATGGGTTTAAGGTGGAAATGGATGATTTTGGAAGCGGATATTCCTCTTTGAACATGCTGAAGGATATTAAGATGGATACGATCAAGCTGGATATGGGATTCCTGCGCAAGACGAGAAACAACGAGCGGAGCATGTCGATTGTCAGCAACGTGATTCATCTGTCGAAACGGCTTGGTATGGAGGTTGTAACTGAGGGTGTTGAGACGAAAGAACAGGTAGAGGCGTTGAAGGATATGGGATGTGATGTGTTCCAGGGGTATTATTTTGCGAAACCAATGTCCGTGTGGGACTATGAGGATAAGTATATTTCGGCGGAAGGTTAGGAGAGATAGGATTGAAAAGTGCGATGTTAGCGGTTATGCTGATCATGATTGTCTTGTTAGCATATCGCATTATTATGATCAATCAAACAGAGCGGACACAGGTTGTTAAAGATGTGGTACGGTTGCATATTGCGGCGGCATCGACGATCTTGTTCTATGCCATGACGATTCTGAATATCAATGAGACGTTTGCGTTGGTATCGTATGGTTTGTATTTTTGGTGCAGTGATTTTGTACTTCTGTTGTTTTTCATATATATCAATGATTTTACGCAGGAAAGATTCGTGAACAAATGGGGAGGCATCATCGTTGGAGCTTTGATTGCAATTGATGGAGTGCTGTGCTTTATCAATGTATTTCAGAAGAACCTGTTTTCTGTGGTTTTGTCCGGAGACGAATCCAGTGGATATTATTATAAGGTTGCACATCGGACGAGTATGTATAAGTATCATAAGGCATTTGTGTACGCATTTGCTATTTTGATATTGCTGTTGCTGTTATATGAGATCTATAAGGCTGCACGCATCTATGTAAAGCAGTACTTTGCAATTTTGTATTGCTTCCTTTTCACCATTGCTGCGAATGTTATATATGAAATCCTAAAGTTAGAGTTTGACTCTTCTGTACTGTTTTATGGGATGATTGCAGCGGCCATTTATTATTTTACATTTCATTATGTGCCAAAGGGGTTGGTGGAGAAAACACTTGTTATGGCAGTACAGAACTTTTCAGATGGGGTTATATGCATGGATATCAATGGTCGGTGTATCTATGTCAATGAGTATGCAAAACAGGTATTCCACGTCGATAAGGATATCCGGGAGATTGAGAAATATTACCGGACATGGGTCGGTGACCGCAAGCCGGAAGAAATCGAGGAATGTAGTTGGAATGGCGAGACAGAAATCAATGGAGAACAACGTTATTTTGTGGCACGATATCGGGGAATCTGGGATGAAGATAACCGTTTTATCGGATGTTATTATGTGCTGCACGATGAGACAGAACACCGGAAACGATTGGAGGAGGAGCGGTATCGGAGTAATTATGATTCTCTGACGGGATTGTTTAACCGCGAGCATTTCTATGAGGTGGCGGAGCAACAGATTATGGCAAATCCAAATGTGAAGTATAGCATTTTGTGTGCAGATATCCAAAACTTCAAAATCATCAACGATGTGTTTGGAATTGAGTGCGGCGACGCAGTGTTACGGTCACTAGCAAACATGTTCCGAAATCTGGCATCGGGCGATACAGTATTGGCGAGACTTTCGGCAGACCGGTTTGCGGTCTGCGTGCGCGATGAGAAGCTCAACCATGAGCGATATTTGGAGGAACTGGATCTGATCAGCCGTATAGGCGATGACAACTCATATCATGCGCGGATATATACTGGCATCTGTCCAATTCGAAATGTGAAGACTCCGGTCTCTGTTTACTGTGACCGTGCGTTTCTGGCGATTGAGTCGATTAAGGGTGATTACCAGCAGTCAATCGCTTATTATGATGATGAATTGCGGAAGCAGATGCTTGAGAGACAGCATATGGTGAGCGATTTTCGTTCGGCTATCGCAAAGCAGGAGTTCCGGTTGTATTTGCAGCCACAGGTGGATGAGCAGGGAACGATGCTGGGGGCGGAAGCTCTGGTACGCTGGTTCCGTCCGGTGCATGGCATGATGCTGCCGGAGGAATTTGTCGATGTGTTTGAAAAATCCGGGCTGATCAGTGCAATGGATCAGTATGTATGGGAACTGGCCTGTAAGGAGCTGCAGCGTTGGAAAGCAATGGGGAAAGAGCAGTATTACATATCGGTCAATGTATCACCGAAGGATTTTTATTTCTTAGATATTTATACAACCCTGACAACTCTGGTGGAATGTTATGAGATCGATCCGGATAAGCTGCATCTGGAGATTACAGAGACGTCCGTCATGAAAGATGCGAATAAACATCTGGCGTTGATCGATGAGCTTCGGACATATGGGTTCCGTGTGGTGATGGATGATTTTGGATGTGGATACTCGTCATTGAATATGCTGCAGGACATGAATCTGGATGCAATCAAGATTGATATGGAATTCCTGCGGAGAAATGAAGATCCGGAGCGTAGCCGGATGATTCTGGAAATGGTACTGAATCTGGCAAAGGAGCTGGATATCCATGTAGTGACAGAAGGCGTCGAACAAAAAGACCAGCTTCAGTATATGCAGGAGCTTGGATGTACATTGTTCCAGGGCTATTATTTTGCAAAACCGATGCCGGTCAATCAGTTCGAGAAAAGTTATTTTTAACTTAAGCGAGCAGGTTTTCCCATGTCTCGTAAAGTGCGGAGAGCGTTTCTTCCAGCTCTTCGCGCTTTTTTGATAGCTCACCGAGTTTTGCAGAGTTTGTTGCATATTCAGGATTTAAGAATTCCTCGTCAATCTGCGCGATCGCTGCCTCTGTTTCTTCAATCTTTTGTTCTGTTTTTTTGATATCGTTTTCTTTCTTACGAAGTCGTGCCTGTTCTTCCTTCTGCTTTTTGTAATCATCTTTGCCGGAAGGAGTGGCAGATGGAGCTGTCACGGCATCTATGGAAGCGTCTGTCTGTTTCAGCACCGCCTCGTACACCTGATCCTTGTGACTTTCGTAGTAATCATAATTTCCGATAAAGCTGTAAAGCTGTTCGTCCTTTAATTCCAAAATCCGGGTTGCAATCCGGTTGATGAAATAACGGTCATGGCTGACAACAAATACGGTTCCGGTATAGCTGCGGATCGCATCCTCTAAGATACCCTTGGACTGGATATCCAGATGGTTTGTCGGCTCATCTAAGATTAAGAAATTGGCAGGAGAGAGCATGAGCTTGGCAAGAGACACACGTCCGCGCTCACCACCGCTCAAGTCTTCAATCTTCTTAAATACGTCATCTCCGGTAAATAAAAAGGCTGCCAGTACATTTCGAATCTTTGTGTTCGTCAGATCTGGATATGCATCGCTGATTTCTTCGAAGATCGTCTTGTGCAGGGAGAGTACCTGATGCTCCTGATCGTAATATCCAATATGGACACGTGAACCAAGGACAATCGTTCCGGCATCCTTTGGCACAAGATGATTAACCATCTTTAAGATAGTGGTTTTTCCTGTTCCGTTTCCGCCGATCAGGGCGACCTTTTCGCCACGCTTGATATCGAAATCGAGATCCTTGAAGAGACAGTTTGAGCCGAAGGATTTCGCCAGATGCGTGACGGTTAAGACATCATTTCCACTTTCAACGGATGGCTCTAAGGTAAGCCGCATCTCGGATGCAACCTCAGCCGGCTTGTCTAACACTTCAATCTTATCGAGCATCTTCTCGCGGCTTTCCGCACGTTTGATAGATTTTTCCCGGTTAAACTGTTTGAGCTTCGTGATGACGGCTTCCTGATGCTTGATTTCCTGCTGCTGGTTTAAGTAGGCTTTCATCATATTGGCACGGATCTCTGCACGTCTGGATGCAAAGTAGGTGTAGTTTCCGTGGTAGACGGTTGCCTTTTTGTTGTCGATTTCTACGATCTGTGTTGCAATCCGATCAATGAAATAGCGGTCATGGCTGACAACGATCACACTGCCAGGATAAGAGGACAGGAAAGACTCGAGCCATGAGATACTTGGCATGTCCAGATGGTTTGTCGGCTCATCGAGGATGATAATGTCCGGGCGTGTCAGAAGCAGACGTCCCAGTGCGATTCGCATCTTCTGTCCACCGGATAATGTATTGATATGGCGGTCATAGTCCTCCGGTCCAAATCCAAGTCCTTTTAAAACGCCTGTAATCTCACTCTCATAAGAATACCCATTGTCGCGGTCGTATTTGCTGCTCAGGCGGTTGTAGGTCTCTAAGATCTTCTCTAATTCTTCGCCCTCGACATGCTTCATATCTTGTTCCAAGCGGCGGATATTCGCCTCTAAATCAAGGATGTACTGCTTGGCTGCAAGCATCTCACCATAGATCGTGTTGTCAAAGGAGATATCCTGATGCTGGGACAGGTAACCAATCGTGGTATCCTTGGCGATCACGACCTGTCCGCTGTCGGCGGATTCTTCGCCCATGATGATCTTGAGGAGCGTCGTCTTTCCGGAACCGTTGATACCAACAATGGCGATCTTTTCTTTCTCGTTGACATGGAAGTTGATATCCTTCAAAACTTCCTTTGTGCCGAATGCTTTTGATATATTCTGGCATGCTAACAGCATGATAAATTCCTCCTGCGTGTTTCAAACAAATTCTACCAGAGCATTTTATCAAAAAGCGGGAGGACTTTCAATCATACATTGAAATAAGAACGAAAAAATGGTATACTAAAACATAATTATGCGAACAAATGTTTTGAGAATTTCCATGAAAAAGGAAGTGAAGGTTTTGTTATTTGGAAAAACGAGTCAGGCGAAAAAAGAGATAGAAGCACTGTTTCATGAAGTGCAGATCAATCTGGAGAACAACTACAAGGATCTGGCGATTTCTGCGCGGAAGCAGGCGGAGGTAAAGCTGGCTGAATATCAGGCAGCCGGGGAGTTAAAGGAAAAAGAATATAAGAAATTAAAAGAGCAGCTCGACGAATACACAAAACGAATGGAAGGATATCATCATTGATATGCAGCAGGGAATCGGTAGAAAAATAGTGGTTGCAATCGGTATGCTTGTAGTTGCAGGACTTTTGATCGTACTGTACCAGTGGGGGAATGCACGGGAGGATACATCAAAGGACAGGCCGATTGCCGATGGACAGACGATGTACAGCTTCGCGATGGGAACATCGGTGTCGGTCAGTCTGTATGGGACACAGGATACGGAGTATGCGAAGATTGAACAGGCAATCAAAGACTTAGATGAGCAGGAGATATCATGGCGGCAGGAGGGCAGTGCCTTATATAAGCTGAACCACACATACACGGCGGGAGAAGCAGCAGAGGTTTCGGATACCTTGTATCTGGCGCTGACGCAGGCGTATAGCATATGCCGGGACAGCGAGGGCGCGTTGGACATCACGATTCGCCCACTTGCGAATCTCTGGAATATCGAGTCGGCGACGGAGGAAGATTTTCGTGTCCCGACAGATACAGAAATCAAAGAAGCGCTCGCAAAGACCGGCTATGAGGCAGTGACAATCGGTGAATCGAAGAACGTAACGATTGGTAATCCGGATATGGTGCTTGATCTTGGCGCGGTCGGCAAGGGATTTGCGCTGGATATTGCAGAACAGATATTAAAAGAAGATGCAGTAAGCGGCGGAACGATCAGTGTCGGCGGAAGCGTGCTTGTGTATGGAGCAAAAAAGGACGGCAGTGCATTCCGGGTAGGCATCCGTGATCCGCAGGGTGACACCGAGGATATGATTGGCTATCTGGAATTTGCTTCAGACAGCAACACCTGTGTATCGACCTCGGGCGATTATGAAAAGTTTGTTGAGAAGGATGGTACGAGGTATCATCATATTTTAGACCGTACAACCGGATATCCGGCGGAGTCAGGACTTGCTTCGGTGACGGTCGTATGCCAAAATGGCTTGTACAGCGATGCATTGTCGACGGCATGCTATGTGCTTGGCTATGAGAAGTCTTTGCCATTGTTGCAGAAGTACAAGGCAGAGGCAGTATTTATTGACAAAGAAAATCAGGTGACTGTGACGGATGGACTGAAAGAACAGTATCATGTGGCACAGGCTGCACAGAAATAAAATAGAAGGCGAAAAGAGATGTTAAAAATGAAGTGGCTGGAACATTTAAAGACGATTACCGCACATAAGATCATGGTGATGCGGCATTGCTTTGCGGTTGGATTGTATAAGCAGGGACTGTTGCACGACCTGTCCAAATATTCGTGGACGGAGTTCTCGATGGGCGCGAAATACTATCAGGGAAACCGTAGTCCGAACGATGCGGAACGCGAGGATAAGGGATATACTTCCTCGTGGCTGCATCACAAGGGAAGAAACAAGCATCACCTGGAGTACTGGGTGGATTACAATGTTGACAGAAACGATACGGAGCATTTGCTGGTTGGCTGCAAGATGCCAAAGGAATATGTGATAGAGATGTTCTGTGACCGTGTGGCAGCCTGCAAGATCTACAACAAGGAAAATTATTATGAGAAGCAGCCACTCGATTATTATATGAATGGCAGATCGAGACGTCTGCTGCATCCGGATTCCGCGAAGCTTCTGGAGAAGTATCTGAATATGCTTGCGAGAAAAGGCGAGGCTTATACTTTCCGCTATATTCATAATTACGAGGTGATTCCGCTGCGTCGGAAGAAGCTTGCGAAGTATCTGCCATTTTTGAAATATTTTTTTCCATATGGAGAAGATTACTAGGAGATAAGATGAAATTTACACATTTACATGTGCATACGCAGTACAGTCTGTTGGATGGCTCCGCGAAGATCAAGGAGCTGGTTCCACGTGCAAAAGAGCTTGGCATGGATGCACTTGCGATCACAGACCATGGTGCGATGTACGGCGTGATTGAATTTTATAAGACATGTAAGGCAAATGGAATCAAGCCGATCATCGGCTGTGAAGTGTATGTGGCACCGGGTTCCCGGTTTGACCGCGAGGTGGTAAAGGGAGAAAACCGCTATTACCATCTCGTTCTGCTTGCAAAAAACAACGAGGGATATCATAACCTCTGTAAGATCGTGACGCGTGGCTACACGGAGGGATATTATTATAAACCGCGTGTGGATATGGAGGTGCTGGAGAAATACCATGAGGGTATCATTGCGCTTTCGGCATGTCTTGCCGGAGAGGTTGCAACTGATCTGCGACAGGAGCAGTATGAGAAAGCAAAGGAAGCAGCACTGCGCCATCTGAAGATCTTTGGCGAGGGCAACTATTATCTGGAGATGCAGGATCACGGCATCCCGGATCAGCGTACGGTCAATATGGGCGTGATGCGGTTGTCCAAAGAAACCGGTATTCCGATGGTTGTTACGAACGATTCCCATTATATCAACAAAGAGGACTGGGAGGCGCATGATATCCTGCTCTGTATCCAGACAGGAAAGACGGTCAACGATGAGGATCGCATGCGCTATGAGGAAGGACAGTTCTATCTGAAATCCCCGGAGGAGATGGAAGCGCTGTTTCCATATGCAAAGGAAGCACTGGAGAATACGAACAAGATCGCAGATATGTGTAATGTCGAGATCGTGTTTGGTGAGCGGAAGCTTCCAAAATACGATGTGCCGGAGGGGTATGATTCTTTCTCGTATCTGACGATGCTCTGCGAGGAGGGTGCGAAAAAACGGTATCCGGAGGTCACAGAGGAAGTAAAGAACCGCCTGCATTATGAGCTTGACATGATTAAACAGATGGGCTTTGTCGATTATTTCCTGATCGTGTGGGATTTTGTCAATTACGCGAAAAGTCATGATATTCCGGTTGGACCGGGCAGAGGCTCTGCCGCCGGATCAATTGTATCCTATTGTCTGTATATTACGGATATCGAGCCGCTTCGGTATGATCTGCTGTTTGAACGATTCCTGAATCCGGAACGTGTATCGATGCCAGATATTGATATTGATTTCTGTGTCAACCGAAGACAGGAAGTCATTGATTACGTTGTACAGAAATACGGTAAGGAAAAGGTTGTCCAGATCGTCACCTTTGGTACGATGGCGGCAAAGATGTGTGTGCGCGACGTTGGCCGTGCGATGGCACTTCCGTATAGTCTGTGTGATAAGGTTGCAAAGGCGATTCCGAATAAAATTCCGGGCGTAAAGGATGTCACTCTTCCAGTGGCTTTGAAAGTAAGCCCCGATTTGAAGGAAATGTATGAGAATGAACCGGATGTAACAAAGCTGCTCGACATGGCGATGAAGCTCGAAGGTCTGCAGCGGCATACCGGTGTGCATCCCGCGGGCGTTATTATCGGTCAGAAGCCGATCGAGGAATATGTACCGCTCGCGCGAAGTGTGGATGGCGGTATTGTCTGCCAGTATGAGAAGGACCCGGTAGAAGAGCTGGGACTTTTGAAGATGGACTTTCTGGCACTGCGGAATCTGACAGTCATCAAGGATGCGTTGGACCGGATCGAAGCGAATCATGGGGTAAAGATCAATATGTCCGAGCTGGATCTGACCGATCCGGCAGTTTATGAACTGTTATCGGAAGGAAAGACCGACGGTGTATTCCAGTTGGAGAGTGCCGGTATGAAGTCCTTCATGAAGCAGCTGAAGCCGAAGAATCTGGATGAAGTAATCGCTGGAATCTCTTTGTACCGTCCGGGACCGATGGATTTCATTCCGAAGTATCTGGCGAACCGTGAGCATCCGGAGAGCATCGTCTATGACACACCGAAGCTGGAGAAGATCTTGAAATCGACATATGGCTGTATGGTATATCAGGAGCAGGTTATGCAGATTGTCATGGAGCTTGCCGGATATTCGATGGGACGTTCCGATCTGGTGCGCCGTGCGATGGCGAAGAAAAAAGCAGACGTCATGGACAAAGAGCGGCAGTATTTTGTATATGGTAACGAGGAGTTAAACGTGCCGGGCTGTGTCAAAAACGGCATCCCGGAATCCGTTGCCAATAAAATCTTTGACGATATGGTCGATTTTGCAAACTATGCATTCAACAAGTCGCATGCGGCAGTGTATGCGGTGGTCGCATATCAGACCGCATATTTGAAGATCTATTATCCGGTTGAATACATGGCAGCGCTGATCTCGTCTGTCCGTGAAAATACGGAGAAGATGAGCAGTTATATCCAGACGTGTAAATCGCTTGGCATCAAAATCCTACCGCCGGATATCAACAAAGGAAGCGGAGATTTCCTTGTCGATGGAAATGCGATCCGGTTTGGCTTGTCGGGATTAAGAAGTATTGGAGACGGTGTGACAGAGGTCGTGCATCAGGAGGTTGTTGCGAACGGTTCATTTACAAGCCTGGAGGATTTCTGTACGAGACTTTCAGGAAAGGAAGCAAACAAGCGGACGATTGAGAGCTTTATTTTGGCAGGCGCGTTTGACAGCTTTGGTTATAACCGTCATCAGATGATGATGGTCTATCCGGCTGTTTTAGAGCAGACGGCGAAAGAAAAGAAAAATGCCATGAGTGGACAGATGTCGCTGATGGATTTCCTTGGTGAGGAAGAAAAGACGGAATTTCAGGTGCGCTATCCGGATGTGGAGGAATACCCGAAGGATGACCTGCTTGCCAAGGAAAAGGAGATTCTGGGTATCTATGTCAGTGGACATCCACTGGAGGATGATCTGGATATTATAGAAGAGTATACAACCGCGAAATCAACGGCATTTCTGGCAGATACCGAGGAGGACGAAAATGCCGGGACAGAGATGGAGTTCGAGGAGCGCGAACGTGTCGTGGACAAATCCAGTTATACGATTGGTGGTCTGCTCACGGAAATTACGAAGAAGACAACACGAAACGGCGATGAGATGGCGTTCCTTACTGTGGAGGATCTGTATGGTTCGGTTGAGGTTGTCGTGTTCGCCAGAGATTACAGGCAGAATAAAGAACGGTTTGTGAAGGATGCGAAGGTGCTGATCAAAGGAAATGCATCGGTCGATGAGCGGGGCGGCAAGCTGCTTTTCTCAAAGATGACGACTTTCGACGAGATCCGGCAGGAGCGTATGGCAGCCGGTAAGGAACTGTGGCTGCGCTTCACAGAATTAGAAACTTATATGCAGCAGGAGCAGGCACTCTATGCGACGCTTCGGCAGTATCCGGGTCGGGTGGTCGTGAAGGTACTGATCAAACCGGCTGGAGAAGGACAGGAGCAAAATATCAAGCTCAAGCAGCTCCCGGATTTATACCGGGTGGATGCCAGCGGGAATTTGGTAGAAAAATTGAAGCAGATCTATGGAGAGTCAAATGTCATTCTCTTAGATAAGAAAGGAAACGGAAAGCAATCGTGATAACGTCAGCATCAAACGACAAAATCAAAGAAATAAAAAAACTGATTAAATCCGCCAGCCGGCGCAAAGAGACCGGGCTTTATATCGTGGAGGGTATCCGCATGGTGCGGGAGATTCCGGCAGATGCGGTCAAGACGCTTTATGTGGCGGAGAGTATGACGGACAAATTCGCAGATATCTGCAGCCAGATACCGGCAGAGGTGGAGATCGTCCGAGATTCGGTTTTTCAGAGTATGTCGGATACGAATACACCGCAGGGGATTCTGGCAGAGGTATACCAGACAGCAAGAACCGAGGATGATTTATTTGCAGGTGATGCGGCACCATTTCTACTGATCATTGAACGATTGCAGGACCCGGGAAATCTTGGTACAATTATACGAACCGCTGAAGGCGCCGGGGTAACCGGTATTATCCTGAGTGCAGATACGGTTGATATTTATAATCCGAAGGTAATCCGTTCGACAATGGGGTCAATTTTCCGGATGCCAATCGTCGTAGCCGGGGATCTGGCAGCGGCAACCGAGCATGTGAAAACGCGCGGAATCCGGGTTTACGGGGCACATCTGAATGGAGAGACTTTCTATGAGAAGGATTTTACCGGAGGCTGTGCATTTCTGATCGGAAACGAAGGAAATGGCTTGTCAGATGAAATCAGCGCGAAAGCAGATGATCTGATCCGGATTCCGATGTGCGGACAGGTGGAGTCGTTAAATGCAGCGATTTCAACCGCGGTGATCGCATACGAGGTATTGCGACAGCGAAGCACAGGAAAAAAATGAAAAAGTTTGGAATATTACAATATAGGCACGCATATATTGTAAATGTACAATATTAAAAATTCACAGTTTATATGGGGATATAAATGAGGCTGTGAACATTGACAAGAGGGAGGAAAAAATATGACAGAGAAGATTTTGAACAACAATCAGGTGGTAGTAGCAGGAGAAATCGTATCAGATTTCCGATTCAGCCATGAGATATTTGGAGAGGGATTCTACATGGTGGATCTGGTAGTCAGCAGATTAAGCGATGCGCATGACGTGATTCCTTTGATGGTTTCCGATCGCCTGTTTGATGTAGAAAAATCCCACATTGGGGAAAAGGTACTGGCGAAGGGACAGTTCCGGTCGTACAACAAGCACGAGGAGAACAAGAACCGTTTGATCCTGTCTGTGTTTGTCCGTGAGATCGAGGTGATCGATGCGGTGGATGACAAGGAGAACAAACCAAACCAGATATACTTAGACGGATACATATGCAAAGAGCCGATCTACCGTATGACGCCGCTTGGCAGAGAGATTGCAGATATTCTGCTCGCTGTGAACCGGGCGTACGGAAAATCGGATTATATTCCTTGTATCTGCTGGGGCAGAAATGCCAGATTTGCGGGAAAGCTCGCAGTTGGTGAGCATGTGGCAATCTGGGGACGTATCCAGAGCCGGGAATATCAGAAAAAAATAGGAAATGATGAGATAGTCAATAAGGTCGCATACGAGGTGTCAGTCAGCAAGATGGAATGTTTGGAATAATGATTGACAGACCTGTATAACGATGATATACTATCCTTGATTTTGATTGAGTAGAGGTGCGGAATTCAAGAGTACTTTGCGGGATGACTTAGAGCAGTGGATCGCATGGAAAAGGGGAAACCGCCGAAGGACGACAGATGTCTAAGCACTGAAATCCTGGTTGTGCAGTGAAGAATTGTATGACTGTCATTTGTAAGCATGCAGATGGAGCGCTACCGGAATTGAGACATTTCAAGCTGGCACTTTATCAAAGTGCCAGCTTTATTTATGATTTAGTGAAATCTAAATATATTAGGAGGAAGAGAAAGATGTCAATTTTTACAGGTTCAGCAGTTGCGATTGTTACACCATTTAAGAAGGATGGTTCGGTGGATTATGATAAGTTCCGTGATGTGATCGAGTATCAGATCGCAGGAGGAACCGATTGTATCGTTGTATGTGGAACGACAGGAGAGTCTTCCACATTATCCCATGAGGAGCATCTGGATTGTATTCGTTTCTGTGCAGAGGTTGTCGACAAGCGTATCCCGGTTGTTGCAGGAACAGGTTCAAATTGTACAGAGACAGCCATTTATCTGTCTCAGGAAGCAGAAAAGTATGGCGTGGATGGTCTGCTTGTTGTAACACCATATTATAACAAAGCAACACAGAAGGGTCTGATCGCACATTATACGGCCGTTGCAAACAGCGTGACACTTCCAATTATCATGTACAACGTACCAAGCAGAACCGGTACGAACATCCAGCCGGAGACAGCCGTATATCTGGCTAAGAATGTAAAAAATATCGTAGCGATCAAGGAGGCAACTGGCAATCTGTCACAGGTTGCACGTCTGGTAAGCCTGGCAGATGGATGCCTCGATGTATATTCTGGAAATGATGATCAGGTTATGCCGATCCTGTCCCTTGGTGGAAAGGGCGTGATTTCTGTACTTGCAAACGTAGCTCCGAAGGAGACACATGATATGGTACAGAAGTACTTAGATGGTGATGTGGTTGGTGCCAGAGAGATTCAGATCAAGGCAATTCCTCTGTGCGAGTCACTGTTCTGTGAGGTAAACCCAATCCCTGTCAAGAAGGCAGTGGAACTGATGGGACTTTGCGAAGGCAACCTTCGTATGCCACTGACAGAGCTTGAGCCAGAGCATACAGAGCAGTTAAAGAAAGCAATGACAGGATTTGGCGTGAAAATCCAGTAATACAGCTAGACAGACCGGGAGGAAAAACAAATGATTCGTGTGATTATGCATGGTTGTAACGGTAAGATGGGGCAGGTCATCACAGGACTTTGCAAGGAAGATCCGGATGTGGAGATCATTGCCGGCATTGATGTCGTAGATAATAGAGAAAACGGATATCCGGTATTTACAGATATCAACGCATGCGATGTCAAGGCAGATGTCATCATTGATTTTGCAGCAGCCGTTGCTGTTGACAATCTGCTTGACTATGCGGTAGCAAAGCAGGTTCCGGTTGTACTTTGTACGACCGGGCTTTCCCCGGAGCAGCTTAATAAGGTTTCTATCTGCTCTGAGAAGGTGGCAATCCTGAAGTCCGCAAATATGAGTCTGGGTATCAATACGCTGATGAAGCTTCTGAAGGATGCGGCAAATGTATTCGCACCAGCCGGTTATGATATTGAGATCGTAGAGAAGCATCATAACCAGAAGGTGGATGCACCGTCAGGAACGGCACTGGCACTGGCAGATGCAATCAATGACGCCAGAGGCAATGTTTATGAGTATGTCTATGATCGTTCCCAGGTAAGGAAGAAGCGTGACAAGAAGGAGCTCGGTATCTCTGCGGTACGTGGTGGAACGATCGTTGGTGAACACGAGGTGATCTTTGCAGGTGTGGACGAAGTGATTGAATTTAAGCATACAGCTTATTCGAAGTCTGTATTTGCCAAGGGCGCAGTGGAAGCGGCAAAGTTTCTGGCAGGAAAGCCGGCAGGCTTTTACGACATGGCAGATGTGATTGGATAAGCGAGGATCGGTTATGTATCAGGATGAAATTATTTTGTGCAGTGCTTCAAAGTACACGCAGAAGTATTATTTGAATGGAGATTTTGACAATCTGCCAACCGAGGTAAAAAAAGAACTTCGTATTTTATGTACGTTGTTCACAGAGGATGTCGGCGGAATCATCATGCTTGTGTTTGACAGTATGGGGAACCTGAATATTGTCACAGATGCGGCAGAGGAAGATATCCTGTACGATGAGATTGGCTGTGGCTTAAAAATCAAACAGATCAGAAAGGAAAAGAAGGAATTGTTTGAGCAGCTGGAGCTGTATTTTCAGACATTTTTCCTTAGCTAAGGGGAAGATATATGTTATTTGCAGTAGACGTTGGAAATACGAATATTACAGTAGGACTGTTTGAAGGTAAAAAGCTGATCAATACATTTCGTATCACAACCGGGACAGCACGCACCTCCGATGAGTATGGCGTGTATTTTGTGGATTGGCTGCGGGTACGGGATATACATGTTTCAGAAATTGATGCAGTTATTATCGCGTCCGTTGTACCGAAGGTTATGCACTCTCTGACGAGTGGTATCATCAAGTATCTGAACATTCAGCCGATTATTGTTGCTCCGGGCATCAAGACCGGAATCAATATTGCGATTCCGGAACCAAAGACACTGGGAGCCGACCGTCTGGTCGATGCAGTGGCTGCGTATGAGTTGTATGGCGGTCCGGTAATCGTTGTAGATTTTGGAACTGCAACGACACATGATCTGGTATTGGATGGTGGAGTGTTCCACTCGGGTGCGACATCGCCGGGAATCAGACTTGCGGCAGCAGCACTCTGGTCCGGGACTGCAAAGCTTCCGGAAATCGAGATCAAGAGACCGGATACGATCTTGGCAAAGGATACCGTCAGCAGCATGCAGGCGGGTGTATTCTATGGTTATGTCGGTCAGACAGAGTATATTATCCGCAGGATTAAGAAGGAATCTGGATTAGATAATATCAAGGTTGTGGCAACCGGAGGACTTGGAAAGCTGATCTCGGAGAATACGGATTGTATTGATTATTACGATGCAGACCTGACATTAAAGGGACTGCAGTTGATCTATGAGAAACAATAAAGGACGAAACTATGGATTTTACTGGAAAAATCGCATTGGCACCAATGGCAGGTATCTGTGACCTGCCATTTCGTCTCTTATGCAAAGAGATGGGCTGTGATATCGTATACACGGAGATGGTGAGTGCCAAGGGCATGTATTATAACAACAAAAATACGGAACCGCTGCTTATGACAAAACCGGAGGAAGCCCCGATCGGTGTGCAGATCTTTGGCAGCGAACCGGAGCTTATGGCATCACAGGCAAAAAGACTGGAGGATAAGGGATTTTCTTTTATCGATGTCAACATGGGATGTCCGGTACCAAAGATTGTCAACAATGGCGAAGGCTCGGCACTTATGAAACAGCCGGAGATGATCGGAGATATCGTTGATGCACTGGTGCATGCGGTTTCGCTTCCAGTCACGATCAAGATCCGGGCAGGCTTTGATGCAGAGCATATCAATGCGCCGGAGGTTGCACAGATCGCGGAGCAGGCAGGCGTTTCTGCGATTGCGGTGCATGGAAGGACGAGAGAACAGTATTACCACGGACAGGCGGACTGGGATGTGATCCGGCAGGTCAAAGAAGCCGTGTCTGTGCCGGTGATCGGCAACGGTGACATCACATGTGCGGAGAATGTGCTTGCAATGAGGGCACAGACTGGCTGTGACAGTGTGATGATTGGAAGAGCGGCGAAAGGAAATCCGTGGATCTTTCAGGATATCCGACATTTTCTTGAAACTGGAGAACATCTGGAGAAACCGAGTGTGGAAGCGCGGAAAGCGATGATGCTGCGCCATGCGTCTTTGATGGTGGAATACAAAGGGGAGTTCACCGGGATACATGAGATGCGTAAGCATGTGGCCTGGTACACGCAAGGCATGCCGGATTCGGCGAAGCTGCGCGCGAAGATCAATATGGTGGAAACTTACGATGCACTTGCGGCTATGGTGCAGGCGCTGTAAGCTTTTTGGAGATAGAAATCGAAGTATAAGCGGTATGATACTGCTCGTTTGTCATGGAGACAATGTAATTTCTGGCGTATGTCTTGCTGATTCCATGTGCTGCGAGTATGTCCGCCGCTTTGTTGTATGCGATGGCAGCGGAAATCTCGTCCGCGTAGGTGCCGACGATGAGATCACCGTTTACATGGATTTTTGTCTGGTATTGTACTTGCCCGGAGGCAGATTCTTTTTTCTGGACACCGGCATACTGGTTGATGATTTCGATATTGGAATAGCGGAAATCAAGTGCATCGCCATTTGCCATGCGGTAGTCTCTGCCGTAGACGGAAAATGGTCGGATCCCATAACGTGACAGGATGCTGTACTGGCTTCCGTAGTCGCTGACGAAGAGATAACCACCTTTTTTCTGAATATTCTTGGAGGCATAAAAGAAAAGGTCATCACGGTCGAATTTCAAGGTTTCCGTGGCGGACAGATAATATTCAAAATATTTTTTCCACAGATAGATGGGTGTCTTAAAATAGATCCCGTTGTCGCGGAAGTTGATGAGACATACGAATTTGTCATGGGAAAGGCAGGAGAACAGGCTGTATTCCGCCAGCGTGATCTCTGCATGATCTAAGATCAGGCGTGCTTCACTGTAGGCGCGCGAAGCAAGCTCCTCTGTAGCGAAGCTGCCAAGGCTGATATGTTTTTTCAAGTAGGTGATGGAAGCACGGTAATAGGTGCTGCCATCTTTTTTGGTTGCTGTATAAATACCGGGTAAAGCTGCCATAATCTGAGTGAGGGGAAATCCTTTCGTGATATTATGTGCCATAAAAACACAAAATCCGCACATAAAATCAGTATAGCGACTGCACGGAAAAAAGTCCAGTCTGCCGATCGAAAAAAGTCGTGAAAAAGTCGCGAAATTACTTGACCGAACGGCATTCTTGAATTATAATCATGAAAGTGTAAATGTAACCTTTTTGTAACAATTTTATCATAAATTCCGAATCGGAATTGCATGAGGAGAATAGGAACAATATGGACACAGGTAAAATCGAAACGATCGAATTGAATATGGATTCCAAAGAAAAAAAGGATAAGAAACAGAGAGAACCGGGAAAACTGAAAAGCTTCCTGCAGACATACGGAAAGTATGCAGGTGCAGGTGCTGTGGTACTTGCATTGGTCATTGTCTGTGCAGTCTCACTGGCAGACCGGATCGCAAACCGTGAGGCTGCAACAGGTGTTATGATGACCGTTGCAGATCTGACGAAGGATAAAGAACCATTTTCAGGAGAACTGTTTGCAAGTACTGCAATCAGCTACAATGATATGGTAAACGTAAACTATGAGACAGATCAGCTTGCACAGTTAGAGCGTGCAGAGCAGCAGATTGATGAGATTCTGACAGCCAGAAGACAGGATAAACGGGATCAGGCGGCGTTGGCGGCATTGACCGCTGTGCATAGCGGACCGGGTGAGATTGGCGAGTACGATCCGAATGCCGTCGTTGTGGCATCCGCAGAGACCGATACTACAACAACTACTACGACAACCGCTTCTACACCGACGTATGTACCAGCCGATGCGAACGGAAAGTATCAGTATCTGGGTGAATATCTGCTGACTGCATACTGTCCATGCCCAATCTGTTGTGGTAAGTGGAGCAACATGGAGAATCCGATCACAGCAAGTGGTGCACGTGCGACAGCCGGATGGACAATTGCTGCACCAAAGAATTTTGCGTTTGGTACAAAGATCATGATCGATGGACAGATCTATGAAGTACAGGATCGTGGTGGTGCGATCACAGGAAATCATTTCGATGTGTTCTGCAATACACATCAGGAAGCTTTGAACTTTAACATGAGAACAACCTCTGCCTATCTGGTAGTTGAATAAAAGGAGAAAAAGATGGAACTGGTTTACAGAAGTACAAGAAATGCACAGGAGACAGCGACCGCTTCTATGGCGATTTTGAAAGGACTTGCAAACGAGGGTGGCTTATTTGTACCGGATACAATTCCGGTATTTGACAAGAGCTTGGAAGAGCTTTCCAAAATGGATTACCGTGAGGTTGCATATCAGGTTATGAAGCTGATGCTGACAGACTTCACAGAAGAAGAGCTTCGTCATTGTATCAACAGTGCATATGATTCGAAATTCGATACAAAGGAGATTGCACCGCTCGTACATAAAGCGGGTGCATATTATCTGGAACTGTTCCATGGCGCAACAATCGCGTTTAAGGATATGGCACTTTCCATTCTTCCATATCTGCTGACAACTTCAGCAAAGAAGAACGACGTGAAGAATGAGATCGTAATTCTGACTGCAACTTCCGGTGATACAGGTAAGGCTGCACTTGCAGGATTTGCAGATGTACCGGGCACGAAGATCATCGTATTCTATCCAAAGCACGGTGTAAGCCCGATTCAGGAGAAGCAGATGGTAACCCAGAAGGGGGATAATACATGTGTCATCGGTATCACAGGTAATTTCGATGACGCACAGACAGGCGTGAAGAAGATGTTCTCTGACAAGAAGCTGAACGAGTATCTGGCATCTAAGGGATATCAGTTCTCTTCTGCAAACTCCATCAACATCGGACGCCTCGTACCACAGATGGTATATTATGTATATGCATATACAAGACTCGTTGCAAATGGCGAGATTAAGGCTGGAGACAAGATTAATGTTGTTGTTCCAACCGGAAACTTCGGAAATATTTTAGCCGCTTTCTATGCAAAGCAGATGGGACTTCCAATCAACAAGTTTATCTGTGCATCGAATGAAAACAAGGTTCTGTACGATTTCTTCCGTACAGGTACATACGACAGAAAAAGAGAGTTTATCTTAACAACTTCTCCTTCTATGGATATTTTGATCTCCAGCAACCTGGAGCGTCTGATCTACCGTATCGCAGGCAATGATGCAGAGAAGAATAAGGCTTTGATGCAGGCATTAAATGGTGAGGGTGAATACACAATCACAGATGATATGAAGAAGCAGCTGGCAGATTTCTACGGAAATTATGCATCTGAGGCAGAGACGGCCGCTACGATCAAGCGTGTGTATGAGTCTGATCAGTATATTATAGATACTCATACAGCGGTAGCAGCAGCAGTATATGATAAGTATGTGAAGGAGACTGGCGATACAACTCCAACTGTGATCGCAAGTACGGCAAGTCCATACAAGTTTACGAGAAGCGTTATGAACGCGATCGACAGCGCATATGACAAGCAGACTGATTTTGAGCTTGTCGATGAGCTGAACAAGCTTTCCGGCGTGAAGATTCCACAGGCAATCGAGGATATCCGTCAGGCAGAGGTTCGCCACGACATTGTCTGCGATAAGGAAGACATGCTTGCGGAAGTAAAGAAGTTCCTGAATATCTAATAACATAGACGCGTAGCGGATACGCGCGGCAGTTCATTCGCACCATCCTGCCGTTAAACAAAACTAGGGCAAGCCATAAATGACAGAATTTATGTTGCGGGTGCTTTGTGCGCCCGCATTTTTTATTGAAAGGGGTTTTCGTATGTATACATTAAAGACAAATGCAAGCTTTGACAGTGCACATTTCCTCGCAGGCTATGAAGGAAAGTGTTCAAACATTCATGGACATCACTGGACAGTAGAAATCGAGGTAGGCAGCAACAGTCTGGAGATGGGCGGAAATAACCGTGGCATGATCGTGGATTTCTCCAAATTAAAAACAGATCTGAAGAACATCGCAGATGCACTCGACCATTGTCTGATCGTGGAGATTGGAAGCCTGAAACGCAGAACACTGGATGTGCTCGAAGAAGAGTATTTTAAGGTTGTGGAAGTGATGTTCCGTCCAACCGCGGAGAATTTCGCGAAGTTTTTCTATGATGAGATGAAGGGAAAAGGCTATCACGTTTTAAAGGCAACGGTGTACGAGACACCAAATAACTGTGCCGCATATATGGAGTAATATGGGAAAGTATAAAGTAGTAGAGAAGTTTGTCAGTATCAATGGCGAGGCGACACATGCCGGAGAGCTTGCATGCTTTATCCGGTTTGCCGGATGCAATCTTGCCTGTGGATACTGTGATACGAAATGGGCGAATGAACCACAGGTGCCGTATGAGAGTATGAGTGCAGAAGAAATCTACGCGTATATTAAATCCTGTGGTGTGAAAAATGTGACGCTGACCGGAGGGGAACCGTTGATTCAGCCGGAAATTGAATCGTTGATCGCGCTTCTGGCAGCGGATAAAGCCTTGCGTGTAGAGATCGAGACGAACGGAAGCGTGGATATTTCCGGATACAATGCACGACCGGAGAATGTCTGTATGACGCTTGATTATAAGCTTCCTGACAGTGAAATGGAGCAGTTTATGCGCACGGAGAATTATGCGTGGTTAAAACCTCAGGATGCAGTGAAATTCGTTATTTCGTCGACAGGAGATCTGGAGACGGCGAAGAAGATCATTGAGACATATGACCTGTGTGCGAGGGCAACTGTATATTTAAGCTCCGCATTTTCAGCGATCACACCAGCACAGATTGTAGAGTACATGATACAGGAAAACATGAAGGATGTCCGGTTACAGCTTCAGATGCATAAATATATCTGGGATCCGGAAAAAAAAGGAGTATAAGATGGCAATCGATAAAGAAGCAATCAAAGAACATATCCGCGGGATTTTAGCTGCACTTGGCGATGATCCTGATCGTGAGGGATTAAAGGAAACACCCGACCGGGTTGCCCGCATGTATGAGGAAGTATTTGAAGGAATGAACTACACGAACGATGAGATCGCAGAGATGTTCAACAAATCGTTCGAGCGTCCGGGCAAGGATACGAGTGACATGGTATTAGTGAAAGATATCGAGGTGTTCAGCTATTGTGAGCACCATATGGCACTGATGTATGACATGCATGTGTCGGTCGCTTATATTCCAAAGGGAAAAGTGCTTGGACTTAGCAAAATCGCGCGCATCGCAGATATGGTCGCAAAACGCTTACAGCTGCAGGAAAGAATCGGTACCGATATCGCATATATTATGAGTAAAGTAACCAGAAGTGAGGATGTGGCAGTTGTGATCGAGGGAAGCCATAGCTGTATGACAGCCAGAGGTATCCGGAATGCAAGTGCAAAGACATTTACGACAACATTTACCGGTGAGTTCGAGAAGAACGAGACATTGCAGAACAAGCTGTTGATGTTACTGAAATAAGAGCTGAAAATAGAAGATGAAAACAGAGGATAAGAAGGAGTGATTATTATGCAGCATAAGAAGAACAAAGAAGCAGCCGTTGTTGTATTTAGTGGAGGACAGGACAGCACAACGTGTCTGCTGTATGCGAAGAAACATTATAAGAAGGTGTATGCCGTATCGTTTGACTATCACCAGAGACATGTGGCAGAGCTTGACGCAGCGAAAGAAATCTGTGAGAAACTGGATGTGGAGCAGACAATCATGGATATGACACTGTTAAATCAGCTTGCACCGAATTCCCTGACGAGAGAGGATATGCAGGTAGATAGCGATGCACCGGCAGAGGGCACACCGAATACATTTGTCGATGGAAGAAATATGTTATTCCTGACATTTGCAGCCGTATTCGCAAAGCAGAAGGGTGTCACGGATATCCTGACGGGAGTTTCGCAGAGTGATTTCTCCGGCTATCCGGATTGCAGAGATGAGTTTATCAAGTCCTTAAATGTATCGCTTAATTTGGCAATGGATTATGAGTTTGACATTATCACGCCGCTTATGTGGATTGATAAGGAAGAGACATGGGAGCTTGCCGATAAGCTCGGCGGATTTGACCTGGTTCGCAATATGACATTAACATGTTATAATGGAATCAAGGGAGATGGCTGTGGCAACTGCCCTGCATGTAAGCTGCGGAAAAAAGGCTTGGATGCATATCTTGCAAGACGATAAAAAGATAATGGAGGGAAGCCATGAAACGCTTGTTATTTATTATCAATCCGAAAGCCGGACGAACGGCGATAAGAAATGATTTGTTTGAGATTATCATGGTATTTTCACAGGCTGGATACGAGGTCGTGACGTATCCGACACAGGGACCGGAGGATGCAGAGCGCAAGGTGCGTGTGGACGGTGAGGATTATGACCTGATCGTGTGTGCAGGCGGCGATGGAACGCTGGATAACACGGTCTGTGGATATTCCAAGATGGGACACAAAAAAGTACCGCTTGGTTATATCCCGGTTGGAACGACAAACGATTTCGCGCGAAGTCTTCGTATCTCAAGAAAACCCATTGAAGCGGCAAATCAGATTGTAAATGGAAAATGTACGAAGGTTGATGTCGGACAGTTCGCGGATAAGTCGTTTATCTACATTGCGGCATTCGGTATTTTCACCGATGTGTCGTACAATACAAACCAGTCTCTGAAAAAGGCAATCGGACATTCGGCATATATTATTGAAGGTATCAAAAATATTGGAAATTATAAAGGCTTTAATCTGACGGCGCAGTTTGACGAGAAGGTCATCACTGGAAAATATCTGTATGGTATGGTGACCAATACGCTTTCGGTCGGTGGATTCAAGCTGCGGGGTGCCAAGCATGTCGTGTTAGACGATGGAAAATTTGACTGTCTCTTTATCAGGATGCCATCAACACCAGCGGAGATGCAGCAGATCATCCGTGGACTTCTGCAAAATGAAGTCGAGGGTAATGAGATGTTCTTTGTATGTAAAGCGTCACGCGTCATTGTAGATGGGGAGCAGGAAATTGCATGGACACTGGATGGAGAGTTTGGCGGGAGTCTGAAGCATGTGGAGATCCAGAATCAACAGCAGGCGCTTGATATCATGCTGCCGCAGATCAACATTGAGGAGATGGCACATCAGCCAAGTGATGAGGCTGGGGTAAAAGACACTGGTGATGAAGAGTGTAACGAGGAAACAGCTTACACCGAAGATGATGTGGATCTTGAAGATCTGTACAGCCGGTATGCACTGCATTATCCAGAGGAAACTGCACAGACAGAGCCGGATAAAAAAGAGTGAGAACTGCTTTGTTATGCCAAATCTTTACAAGTAAGAGAAAAAAGAATATAATAAAAATAATACACACGTGCATAAAACGATGAAGATAAAATTTAGACAGCTAAATTGAAAGGGGAAAATAATGGGAAAGTATTTCGGAACAGACGGATTCCGCGGTGAGGCAAATGTAGACCTGACAGTGGAGCATGCGTACAAGGTCGGAAGATATCTCGGATATTATTTTGGTAAGGAGAAGCAGGGGGATGACCGGGCGCGGATCGTCATCGGAAAAGACACGAGACGTTCGAGTTATATGTTTGAGTATTCCTTGGTTGCCGGACTGACAGCGAGTGGCGCAGATGTATATCTGATGCATGTCACACCGACACCGAGTGTGTCCTATATCGTGCGTGCCGATGAGTTTGATTGTGGAATTATGATTTCTGCGAGCCACAACCCGTTTTATGATAATGGAATCAAGATCATTAACAGCCACGGTGCAAAGATGGATGCGGCTGTTGAAAAGCTGATTGAGGATTATATCGATGGACTGGTACCGGAGATTCCATTTGCAACGAAAGAAAAGATTGGACGGACGACGGATTATTCGATGGGTAGAAACCGTTATATTGGTTATCTGATGACACTTCCAACACGTGCATTCAAGAATCTGCGCGTCGGACTGGACTGTGCAAATGGTGCCTCTTCGACGGTTGCGAAGGCAGTGTTTGATGCCCTTGGAGCTAAGACATATGTCATCAATAACACACCGGATGGTACGAATATCAATACGAACTGTGGTTCCACTCATATCGAGGGACTGCAGAAGTTTGTTGTAGAGAATAATTTAGATGCAGGATTTGCTTATGATGGCGATGCAGACCGTTGTCTGGCTGTCGATGAGAAGGGAAATCTGGTGGATGGCGATGCGATCATCTACATCTGCGGAAAGTATCTGCGTGACCGTGGCAGACTGAACAATAACAAAGTCGTGACGACAGTTATGTCAAACCTTGGTCTGTACAAGGCATTAGATGCAGAGGGAATTGGCTATGAGAAGACCGCAGTCGGAGACAAATATGTCTACGAGTGTATGATGGAGAACGGTTATATCCTCGGCGGTGAACAGAGTGGACATATCATTTTCTCGAAGAATGCAAGAACCGGTGATGGTGTTCTGACATCCCTGAAGATCATGGAGGCAATGGTAGAAGAGAAGATGCCGCTTTCTGAACTGACACGCGGACTGACGATCTACCCACAGCTTCTGGTCAATGTAAAGGTTACAAGCAAGAAAGACGTTATGGAAGACGCCGATGTGCTTGCAGCTGCGAAAAAGGTGGAAGAGGCACTTGGCGATGATGGACGTATTCTGCTTCGCCAGAGTGGTACAGAGCCACTCATCCGTGTGATGGTGGAAGCCAAGACCGATGCGATCTGTAAGGAACATGTAGATGCGGTAGTCGACGTTATCCGAAGCAAAGGGTACGAAGTACAGTAAGGATATAGAATGAATAATACCAGAAAACTTGAGACTTCACTTGTATTTTTTCTCAAGGCAATTTTGAATTTGATATTGTTCTTTGTATTGTACGGAATTTATGCAAAATCGAACTGGCAGCTGTGGAATCTGTCAAGAACATCCGGTATTACGATAGCAGCGTATGTAGTAATGCATTATATGTTTTCAACAATCTATGGACATTATGACATAGGAAAACGAAAGAGTAAGCCGATCGTGCTGTCATTGTTTTTGAATCAGGTATTTACGGATGTGATCTCTGTGATCGTTCTGTCGATCATGAACACAAACCAGATGAAAAACCAGAGCTTCAAGCTGGAACAGCCATATCTGCTTTTGCCAATCATAGCAATCCAGTTTGTAACGATCCTGATTTTCGTATATGGCGGCAATCATTTGTATTTTAAGATTTACCAGCCGGAGGACTGTATTATCATTACTTCTTCCCAGCAGAGCTTAAACGAGATCGTGCGTGGTGTCTTAAAATATAAGCTGCAATACAAGATAAATAAGGTGGCGGACTATCGGGATGCGAACCTTAAGCAATACATTCTGGAGCATGATACGGTTTTTATCTATGATGTTCCGGTGCAGGATCGGACACAGATTCTGGAGTACTGTTATCAGAATATGAAGAATGTATATTTCAACCCGGATATGCATGATGTGATTGAGAAGAGTGCAAAGCATTTTATCTTAGATGACGTATCGGTATATTGTAATTATTCCAAGGGACTGACCCTGGAGCAGCGGTTTATCAAGCGGGCGATGGATATTATAATCTCTGTGATTGCGTTGATCCTTACATCACCAATCATGCTGGTCGTCATCGTCATGATCAAGCTTGATGACCATGGCAGCCTTATTTTCAAGCAGAACCGTGCGACGCGGGACGGAAAGATCTTCTCCGTGTACAAGTTCCGCACGATGCGGGAGAATGTGGAGAATTATTCAGTGGTGGAAGATGATGAGCGTGTGACACGTGTCGGAAAGTTCCTGCGGAAATACCGTCTGGACGAGATTCCACAGTTTTTCAATGTGTTGAAGGGCGATATGAGTGTCGTTGGACCAAGACCGGAGATGCTGGCAAATGTATTTAACTATACATCGGTTCTGCCGGAGTTCGAGTACCGCCTGCGTGTAAAAGCGGGTATTACCGGACATGCACAGATTGCCGGAAAATATAACACTTCACCGAAAGATAAGCTGATCTTAGATCTGACGTATATTGAAGAGTACAGCTTCTGGCTGGATATCAAGCTGTTGTTTCAGACGTTAATCGTTCTGTTCAAAAAGGACAGTACAGAAGCGTTCCACAGAGGGGAAGAACTGGTATTTGAAGAGTATGAGCCGCCGGAGCAGGTGAAAGCGCCGGAAACTTCTGTGGAAGAACAGAAATAAACAAAAAGAAAGAACTGTTCATAAAAATTTATGAACAGTTCCTTCTTTTTTATATAATGGAATCGGAATGCTTACAAATTCTGTGCGTATTCCTCAAATATGTAATCGTACATGGATGGCAGACCAACGAACTCGCAGCCATAGCGGTAACCGGCGTTGCCAATTGGTGTTACATACAGAATCTTCACGACGGATAAGATTACTTCTTCCCGGTTCTCAAATTCGATCGTTGCATTGAAATAATAATCGACCGGAAGCTTGGACAGGGACATAAATCCGATACCTGCTTTGGAGATATCAAACACCTCAATTTCGGCATCGAGATTTTCAATTTTCACACCGTCCTGCTTAAATAAATTAGAAACTTCCAACTTGAGTTTGATCGGAAGTCTGACATTCTTTCTTTTTTCCTGCATACTAACCCTCCAGCTCGGAATTTTTATTAGATTGGCACTATTATATCAAAAAAACAAGTGAAACGCTATATAAATTCACGAAAACTCGAAAAAAACACATAAACTGTTTGATACTTTAAGTTATGTAGGTTATAATAAGCAAGGTTTGAAAAAAATATCAAAAAAAGAAGCGATATGCGGATAATAAGATTATAATGAGAGGAACGTGCGATATGAGTGATGTAATGGAACACTATCAGGATGATGGTCTGCACGAAGAATGTGGAGTCTTCGGCATGTATGACTTTGATGGACACGATGTGGCTAGAACGATTTACTACGGATTGTTCGCTTTGCAGCACAGAGGACAGGAAAGCTGTGGTATTGCGGTATCCGATACCGAAGGACCAAAGGGCAAGGTGCTGTCTTCCAAAGGTATGGGACTTGTGAATGAGGTATTCACACAGGAAGACTTAGATAAGCTCAAAGGAAACATCGGTGTTGGACATGTACGGTATTCAACCGCAGGGGCTAGTACCAGAGAAAATGCGCAGCCGCTTGTACTGAATTATATCAAAGGTACACTTGGACTGGCGCATAATGGAAATCTTGTCAATGCACCGGAGCTTCGAAGAGAGCTGGCACATGATGGCGCAATCTTCCAGACGACGATTGACTCCGAGGTTATTGCTTATCATATCGCAAGGGAGCGGGTTAAAACTTCTTCGGCGGAGGAAGCGGTTCAGAATGCGATGAAGAAGCTGGTTGGTTCGTATTCTCTGATCGTCATGAGTCCCAGAAAACTGATTGGTGCCCGTGATCCGTATGGATTCCGCCCACTCTGTATCGGTAAACGTGACAATGCATATGTGCTTGCGTCCGAAAGCTGTGCACTTGATACGATCGGGGCAGAATTTATCCGCGATGTGGAGCCGGGCGAGATGGTTGTCATTTCGCCGGAAAAGGGCATTGAAAGTCACAAAGAGCTGTGTCAGAAAGAGCACGGCAGATGTGTATTTGAATATATTTATTTTGCAAGACCGGACAGTGTGATCGATGGGATGAGCGTATATCAGTCACGTATCATTGCCGGAAGATGTCTTGCAAAGGATAGTCCGGTGGATGCAGATTTAGTCGTAGGCGTACCGGAGTCCGGAAATGCGGCGGCACTTGGGTATTCGCTCGAATCCGGTATTCCATACGGAACCGCATTTGTGAAAAATGGCTATGTCGGACGAACCTTTATTAAGCCGAAGCAGAGCCAGCGGGAGTCCAGTGTGCGCGTGAAATTAAATGTGTTAAAGGATGCAGTCGCAGGAAAACGTGTGATTATGATCGATGATTCCATCGTGCGCGGAACGACGAGTGACCGGATCGTCAGCATGCTGAAGGAAGCCGGTGCGAAGGAAGTACATGTGCGCATTTCTTCCCCACCATTCCTGTATCCATGTTATTTCGGAACGGATGTACCGGACAGTGACCAGTTAATCGCATACAACCGGACAATCGAGGAAATCCGTCAGATTATCGGCGCGGACACACTTGGCTATCTGAAACTGGAGCGGCTGCCGGAACTGACTGGAGGCAGACAGTTCTGCCAGGGCTGTTTCACAGGAAAATGGCCAATTGATCCGCCCAAAGAAGATATTCGTGGCGAATATGACGCATAAGGTGTATAATAGAAGAACATATGAGGAAAATATATAAAATTGGAGGTTTTTTATGAGCAGAGATAAGTATGTAAGCCCACTTTCAGAGAGATACGCAAGCAAGGAGATGCAGTACATTTTTTCTCCGGACATGAAGTTCAAGACATGGAGAAAATTATGGATCGCACTTGCTGAAACAGAGAAGGAGCTTGGACTAAAGGATGCCGATGGCAATCCACGTATCACAGACGAGCAGATCGAAGAACTGAAAAGCCATGTAGATGATATCAACTATGATGTGGCAAGAGAGCGTGAGAAGCTTGTACGTCATGACGTTATGAGCCATGTGTATGCATATGGACAGCAGTGCCCGAAGGCAGCAGGCATTATCCATCTGGGTGCGACAAGCTGTTATGTCGGTGATAACACAGATGTGATCATCATGACAGAGGCAATGAAGCTTGTTCGTACAAAGCTGATCAATGTCATCAATGAGCTTGCTAAGTTTGCAGATACATACAAGGATCTTCCGACACTGGCATTTACTCATTTCCAGCCGGCACAGCCAACAACGGTTGGAAAACGTGCAACACTCTGGATGCAGGAGTTACTGTTGGATTTAGCAGATCTTGAATATATGATCGGTCAGCAGAAACTGCTTGGCTGTAAGGGAACAACCGGTACACAGGCAAGTTTCTTAGAGCTGTTTGAGGGTGACCATGAGACAGTCAAGAAGATTGACGGAAAGATTGCTGAGAAGATGGGATTTGCAGCATGCTATCCGGTTTCCGGACAGACCTATTCCAGAAAGGTCGATGCGAGAGTCTTAAATGTACTTTCCGGTATCGCAATGTCAGCGCATAAGTTTTCAAATGATATCCGACTTCTTCAGCATCTGAAGGAAGTGGAAGAGCCGTTCGAGAAGAATCAGATTGGTTCCTCAGCAATGGCATATAAGAGAAATCCTATGCGGAGCGAGCGTATCGCATCCCTGTCTGACTATGTGATGGCAGATGCCTTAAATCCGGCAATCGTGGCAAGTACACAGTGGTTTGAGCGTACACTGGATGATTCCGCAAACAAGCGAATCTCTGTACCGGAAGCATTCCTTGCCATCGACGGAATTCTGGATCTGTATTTGAATGTCGTAGATGGACTTGTTGTATATGACAAGGTGATCTACCAGCACTTCATGAAGGAGATTCCTTTCATGGCAACTGAGAACATCATGATGGATGCCGTAAAGCGGGGCGGAAACCGTCAGGAACTGCATGAGAAGATCCGCGAGTATTCGATGATCGCGGGCGAGCAGGTCAAGAAGTACGGAAATGAGAATAACCTGATAGAACTGATCGCATGCGATTCTGCATTTGGCATGACACGCGAAGAGATCGAAGCATTGCTTGATCCGAAGAACTTTGTTGGTCGTGCACCGGAGCAGACAGCCGAGTTCCTGACAGAGCAGATTCAGCCAATTCTTGATGCAAACAAAGATATCCTGGGCGTAAAGGCAGAGATTAACGTATAAGATGCGCGTAATCATCGATGCATATTGATTTTATTGTAAAAATAAAGTAAAATAGAAAGGTCGGCTGCGGTCGATACACTATTAATTGCAAAGTGATAAAAACGGAGGTAACAGGTTAGACTATGGTACAGGCAGTAGTAGGCGCCAATTGGGGTGACGAAGGAAAAGGTAAAATTACAGACATGCTCGCAGAAAAGGCAGATATCATCGTGCGTTTTCAGGGTGGAGCAAATGCCGGTCATACAATCGTAAATAACTATGGAAAGTTTGCATTGCATACACTTCCTTCCGGCGTATTTTATGACCATACAACCAGCATTATCGGAAATGGTGTTGCACTGAATATCCCGGTACTGTTCAATGAAGTAAAGTCGATTACAGACAAGGGAGTTCCAATGCCAAAGATCCTCGTATCGGATCGCGCACAGATGGTAATGCCATATCATGTATTGTTTGATGCATATGAAGAGGAGAGACTGGCTGGAAAATCTTTTGGCTCTACGAAGTCGGGTATTGCTCCGTTTTATTCAGATAAATATGCAAAGATTGGGTTTCAGGTAAGTGAGTTGTTTGACGATGAGGCATCGCTGCGTGACAAGATTGAGCGTGTGATCGCATCCAAGAACGTACTGTTAGAGTATCTGTACAAGAAACCACTTCTGACAGTGGATGAAGTGTACAACACACTGATGGAGTACAAGGAAATGGTTGCTCCGTTTGTATGTGATGTATCTGCTTATTTGTATAATGCAATCAAAGAAGGAAAGCATATCCTCTTAGAGGGACAGCTTGGTTCTATGAAAGACCCAGATCATGGTATCTATCCAATGGTAACATCTTCTTCTACACTGGCAGCCTATGGTGCAATCGGTGCAGGAATTCCACCATATGAGATCAAGCAGATTGTCACAGTATGTAAGGCATATTCTTCTGCTGTTGGTGCAGGTGAGTTTGTCAGTGAGATATTCGGTGAAGAAGCCGATGAGCTTCGCCGCCGTGGTGGCGATGGAGGCGAGTTTGGTGCAACAACCGGACGTCCAAGACGTATGGGATGGTTTGACTGTGTGGCTTCCAAGTATGGCTGCCGTATCCAGGGTACTACCGATGTTGCATTTACCGTATTGGATGTACTTGGTTATCTCGATGAGATTCCGGTCTGTGTCGGCTATGATATCGACGGAGAGGTAACAACGGACTTCCCGACAACTGCAAGGTTAAAGAAGGCAAAGCCTGTATATAAGGTACTTCCTGGATGGAAGCAGGATATCCGCGGAATTAAGAAGTATGAGGATCTCCCGGAGAACTGCCGTAAGTATATCGAGTTCATTGAGGAGCAGATTGGATTCCCGATCACAATGATTTCCAATGGACCAAAGAGATCCGATATTATCTATCGTGGATTTAAAAACTAAGACGAAATAAAAAACAAAGGCTGTTGCACCAAGCTTTGGTGCAGCAGTTTTTTAATAGAGAGGTTTATTCTATGAGAAATCTGACAATGTTGATGGACTATTATGAACTGACGATGTCCAACGGATATTTTGAAAAAGGGTTCAAAGATAAGAAGGTTGTATTTGATATGTTCTACCGGAAGAATCCGGACAATGGCGGATTTGTTGTATCTGCCGGATTGGAGCAGTTGATCGAATACATCGAGAACATGCATTTTTCCAAGGAAGATATCGAATTCCTGCGGAGCAAGGGCGAGTTTTCAGAAGGATTTCTGAACTATCTTGCTGATTTTAAGTTTACAGGAAACATTGATGCGTTACCGGAGGGAACGATCTGTTATCCCAATACTCCGATTGTCACGGTGTCGGCACCGGTGATTGAAGCACAGTTGATCGAGACGATGCTGCTGCTTACGATGAATTTCCAGTCATTGATCGCGACAAAGGCATCCCGGATCTGCCGGACGGCAGCCGAGAGTGGTGCGGTTGTCATGGAGTTTGGCGCGAGACGTGCACATGGCGGGGATGCAGCAATCCTTGGTGCAAGAGCTGCCTATATCGGTGGCGCGGCAGCCACAGCAACGGTTATGGCAGATGAACGGTTTGGCGTGCCGGCGATTGGTACGATGGCACATAGCTGGATACAGTTTTTTGATAATGAATACGAAGCATTTAAAGCATACGCAGAAGTCTATCCAGACAACTGCACGCTTCTGATTGATACGTATGATATCCTGAATAGTGGACTGGTGAATGCAATCCGTGTAGCAAAGGAAGTGTTGGAGCCTGCCGGAAAACGTCTGAAAGGTGTCCGCATTGACAGTGGAGATCTGGCGTATTTCTCAAAGAAAATCCGTAAGATACTCGATGCGCATGATATGCAGGACTGCAAGATCGTTGTGTCGAACAGTGTTGACGAATTTCTGATGCAGTCGCTGAAGAAGCAGAACGCAAGCATCAATTCCTATGGCGTTGGAGAGCGTATGATCACGTCAAAATCAGATCCGGTCTTTGGTGGTGTCTATAAGCTGGCTGCTGTGCAAAATGATGCCGGGGAATTTGTGCCGAAGATCAAGATTTCCGAGAATGTTGAGAAGATCACAAATCCGGGAAGAAAGAAGCTGTGGCGTATTTACAGCCGGGAAACCGGGTATGCACTTGCTGATCTGATCACGATGTATGATGAGGTGGTGAATGGGGATGAGCCATTTGCCTATGTGGATCCGGTGAAGCCTTGGAAGAAGATGAAGTTTGAGAATGTGGATGTGAAGGAACTGCAGGTGCCAATCTTCCGAGATGGAAAGCTTGTTTATGACAAGCCGGAGCTGGATGCAATCAAGGCATATGTCACAGAACAGCTTGATCACCAGATCTGGGAGGAGGAACAGCGATTTACGAATCCACATATCCATTACGTTGATCTGTCGAAAAAACTGTATGAAGTGAAAGAGGAGATGCTTTCGCAGGGACAGGGAGAGACACACTAAAAAATATTTAAAAATATGCGGTTTCCGTTGACAGAAATTATCAGAAATATTAAGATAATTATATATGTTTCAGGATATGACATAGAATTAGGAGAAAGGGAGAAAACTCTCTACAAAGAATATGAGAAAATTTGACACCAGAACCCAATATTTTCGTTATGAAGTGTTGCGCGAAGTTGCGCGTATGGCGTGGGATGGCACACTGCTCGAAGGAATTTTGGACATTCCGATGAAGATTATTCCGGGTAAGAAGCCGACGATGCGATGCTGTGTATTTAAGGAGCGTGCAATCGTGAGTGAACAGGTCAAGTTGGCTATGGGCGGCAATCCGGACAATGACAATGTCATTGAAGTTATGGAGATTGCCTGCGACGAGTGTCCGGTTGGCGGATACGAAGTCGGACAACACTGCCGTGGTTGTCTGGCACACCGTTGTGCGGACGCATGTAAGTTTGGAGCCATCACGATTGATGAACATCAGAAGGCTCATATTGACAAATCGAAGTGTAAAGAGTGCGGCGCCTGTGCAAAGGCATGTCCGTATAGTGCCATTTCGGATTTCAAACGTCCATGTCAGCAGGCATGTAAGATTGGTGCGATCACGATGAATGAAGATCAGGAAGCAAAGATTGATAACGATAAATGTATCGCGTGTGGCGCGTGTGTATATCAGTGTCCGTTTGGTGCCATCAATGAGAAATCATACATATTACAGGTCATCAATATGATCAAAGACAGTGATCATGGCAAGAACTATAAGGTCTATGCAGCGGTTGCACCTGCTATCGCCGGACAGTTTGTTTACGCGAAACGTGGACAGGTCATCAGCGGAATCAAGGCGCTTGGCTTTGATGAGGTTGTGGAGGTTGCGCTCGGTGCTGATATGACAACCTGGCATGAATCACAGGAGTTGCGGGAGAAGGGTATGCTGACGAGTTCGTGCTGCCCGGCATTTGTAACGTATGTGGAGAAGAATTTCCCGGATATGCTGCCATATGTGTCTACGACATTGTCTCCGATGGCGATGATCGGAAAATATATCAAGGAACAGGATCCAACAGCAAAGGTTGTATTTATCGGACCGTGTACCGCGAAGAAGATGGAGATCCGCAAGGAGACCGTTGCACCATATATCGATAGTGCACTCACCTTTGAGGAACTGCAGGCAGTGCTTGACAGCCGGGAGATCGACATTACGACATTGGAAGAGGAAAGCTTAGAGGATGCTTCTTACTTTGGACGTATCTTTGCTCACACAGGCGGTCTGAGCAGTGCTGTGAAGCAGGGAATGAAAGAACAGGGTGCAGAGGACTTTGAATTGAAGCCGGTTGTCTGTGATGGTATTGAAGAATGTAAGATTGCGCTGCTTAAACTGCGCAGAAACATGCTGGATGGAAACTTCATGGAAGGCATGGCATGTCAGGGCGGTTGTGTCAACGGAAACGGAAATCTGACACATATGGCGAAGAGCCGTATGGATGTAGAAAAATATGGTAAGGAAGCTGCTGATAAGACGATTGAAGGTGCGATATCAGAGTTTCACCTGCAATAAGATGTAACAGGGGGATAAACCGTGGATCAAGTACAGGAAAGTTATGACGAATTTAATTTGAATTTCAGAATTGAAGATACCGTGATCGTAAATCAGACAGAGATGGATGGCTTTAATGCATTCTTCCTTGGAAACCAGTCCACCTGTCAGCAGAGCGTCGTGGAGGGCGTGCGTGTCTTGTCTTACAAGATTCCGGCAACTCTGCCACTCGGTCAGTTCCTGAAGAAGCAGTTGTACAAAGGCGAGTTCCTTTCGATTCTGTCCAATATACTGAATCAATTGTTGTACTTTGAAGATCACAACATGCCGATCAAGAAGGTGCTTCTGAACACGAAGTATATGTATATTGAACTGTCGAATCTGCATGTACAGTTGATCTACATGCCGATCGAGAAGGAATTTGCAGACTGCAATGTCTGTGAGTTTGTACAGAATTTCATCAGCAAGATCCGGTTTGCGGATATGCAGTGTGTCAACTGTGTTGACCAGATCCTGCATTATCTGGACAGCCGGTTGATGTTCTCATTGCGTGAGTTTTATACGTTTATTATCGAACTGCAGAAGGAAGAGATCCTGAAGGACGATATCGACCTCGGCGAGGGCGAGACAACTGTCTTACAGCAGATGAGCTACAACAACATCACTCCATATCTCGTTCGATCCAGAACGAACGCGCTGATTCCAATCGAGAAGACCGAGTTCCTGGTTGGAAAGTCTTCGGAATGTGATTACCAGATTCCAGATAACCGGAAGGTAAGCCGGAAACATTGCAGCTTCCGTATCAGCAACGGAGAATGCTATATCCGCGATGAAAATTCAACAAACCATACCTATGTAAACGGAAAGATGATACAGCCGGGATTTGATGTCATGCTCAAAAATGATGACTATATCCGTATGGGCGATGAAGAGTTCAAATACTGGGTACGATAATCCAATACTTTTTTCATTATTAGGGCTTCATGATGTGTGAACGTCATGGAGCCCTTTCTTCGCAATGGGTAAATGTTTATTTACCCATTGCGAAACCAAAGAAATAACTATATAATAAATTTCGTATGTTGATTCTTAAGGTGGGGGTGCAGAAGATGCAGCGTGAATATAACGTTCTTAAATTCATAAAAGCAGATGTATGCACAACCGTTCACCCGATCAGAACGAATGTTCTTCGGGGGGGGGGTACTGCTTAGACGATAATTTACTGCAGAATGCAGTTTCTTTGCAGTCGCTGAGAAATCAAGATACAGCATCATTATTTCCATTTCAAAATATCAGCAAACGGAAAAAACTTCATAGAGACATAGTACGAGATCAGGCAGAACAGGGATGCAGGAGCGGTCGCTGTGTGCGTGGTGTTTTTTGCGTGCAATTTTTTGGGTGGAAGGGATAAAAGAAAAGGAGGAAAAAGATGCAAAAAAGGAAAAGAAGAGCATCGGTATGGGCTGTGTTACTCGCACTTGTGTGTGTGATCTCGACGATGTCGGTGTTCAAAGTAGACGCGAAAGCGGAAGAAGCCGTTATGGAAACGGCAGATGGAAGATTCCAATATGTGGAAGATGCGGAAAACGGTGGGTATATGATTTATGATTATTTGCTGAATGAAGATGCCGTGGAGATTCCCGCAAAGATTAATGGAAAGCCAGTTACATCGATTGATCAATATTCGTTTTATCAAAAAACAATGACGAGTGTCACGATTCCGGATACTGTTAAGAAAATTGGAAGAAGTGCGTTTTACGAATGCAAAAATTTGAAAAGCGTACACATTCCAGATGGAGTTACAGAGTTAGCTCCATATGTGTTTGGAGAATGTCGGTCATTGACATCGTTCAATATTCCGAAGGGAATCACAGAGATTCCGGCATATGCATTTGCAGGAACAAAGATTACATCAATTGATATTCCGTCTAATATCACAAAGATTGGAGAAAGTGCGTTTGAATTTTGCTTTAAGGCAACTTCATTAACCATTCCAGATTCCGTGACAGAGATTGATACAAAGGCATTTCGGGGATGCACGGGTGTGAAGTCATTTGAACTGCCAAAAAATGTGACGAAGATTAGCGGAAATCCATTTATGTATAGTGTGAAAACACTTACAGTTTCGCCTGAAAACCCTGTATATGACAGCCGCGGTAATTGTAATGCCATAATAGAGACAGCGACGAATAAACTGGTAGCTGGAATCACTACAACGAAAATTCCTAATACAGTAAAAACGATTGGAAGCTATGCGTTTGAAGATTCAGATATGCAGGCATTAGAAATCCCTTCTGGCGTGACAACCATCGAAGAGGCCGCATTTGAATCATGTGATATTTTGTATGATCTGACAATTCCGGCGACTGTGACAAGTATCGGCGCGGACTTATGTTGTGAACTGAACTGGAATGCAGAAACAGAAGAGTATGAAAAAGTAATAAACGAGAAATTAACCATTCACTGTGTGAAAAACAGTGTTGCACATCAATACGCACAGAAATACGGTTATAATGTCCAATTGACTAGTGATGCTGAAATTATTTATGCGAGTGATATAAAGGTAACTGCTGACGTAGATGTGAGCAAGTTGAAGGTTGGAGATACTTTTAAAGTAACGGGTACAGTACTTCCGGAAAATGCAACAAATAAAGATGTTAACTATGTCAGTGCGAATGGAAATATTGTCAAGATAGATTCAAAAACAGGAGAAGCAAAGGCGGTTGCCGCGGGAGAGACTTTTATTGTGGCTGGTTCTAATGATGGAAAGGCTACACACCGTCTGTATGTAACAGTTACCAGTGATACTCCGAATCCGACACCACAACCAGATCCATATCCGGATACAGATCCGTACCCGGTGCCAGATATCACAACCCGTTATACAACGCATGTACAGACCTACGGCTGGCAGGGTGATGAGAACAACACAAGCAAGTGGTTCACAGATGGCAGAATGGCTGGTACTTCCGGAAAGGCAAAGCGTCTGGAGGGTATCAAGATTTCTGTCAGCGGAAATGTAAACCTTGGCATTCAGTACACAACCCATTGCCAGAGCTACGGCTGGTTACCTTGGTCAGCCAATGGTGAGATGAACGGAACCGAAGGTGAGGCAAAGAGACTCGAGGCAATCAAGATCCAGCTCACAGGCGCAGATAAGGATAAGTATGATGTTTATTACAGAGTGCATGCACAGTCTTATGGCTGGCTTGGCTGGGCGAAGAATGGTGCGCCATCCGGAACTGCCGGTTATGCAAAGAGACTGGAAGGTATCCAGATCGTTGTCGTAAAGAAGGGTACATCCGCACCGGGATTAAATTATGCAGGTGTGAATGCGGCATCCGGTGTACATCAGGCAAAGAGTTATATCGCAAAGGCCGGTTCTTCACCGGTAGTTGGAAATCAGGCAACATCTAATACAAACCCAAGTGTGGCAGGTGAGAGAAATGTTAATATCGCGTATCGTACACATGTACAGACATACGGTTGGCAGGGATGGAAGTACAACGGACAGATGAGCGGTACTTCCGGACAGGCAAAGAGACTCGAAGGTATCAACATCAAGCTCACAAACAAGCCATACAATGGAAGCATTGTTTACACAACGCATGTGCAGACATACGGCTGGCAGGGAAATGAGAACAACCCGAACACATGGAAGCGTGATGGCGCTATGTCTGGTACAAGCGGAGAGGCAAAACGTCTCGAAGCAATCCGTATCGCACTGACTGGTGAGATGGCAGCGCATTACGATGTATACTACCGTGTACACGCACAGTCTTACGGCTGGCTTGGCTGGGCAAAGAACGGCGAAGCAGCAGGAACCGCAGGACTTGCGAAGAGACTGGAAGGAATCCAGATCGTGCTTGTACCAAAGGGTGGTAATGCACCAGCGAGAAGCTATCAGGGTATCACCAGTGTGAAAACACAGGCATATATCAAGAAATAAATAGAAACACAGAAAATGGGTTCCATGAAAGATCTTTCATGGAACCTGTTTTTTATTCATTCGACAGATAATGCCGCATGGATTTTAAAGCATTTTTTTCTAAACGGCTGACCTGTGCCTGTGAGATTGCAATCTCGTCGGCAACCTCTGTCTGTGTTTTTCCTTCGAAAAAACGCAGGCGGATGATATTTAATTCCCGCTCGTCGAGCCGTTGCATCGCTTCCTGCAATGCAAGCGATTGTACCCAGTTTTCTTCTTTGTTCTTTTTGTCTTTGACCTGATCCATCAGATATAAGACATCCTGTCCCTCCTGATATACCGGCTCAAACAGAGACATCGGTGTGGCGATCGCATCTAAGGCGGTCACAATATCTTCTTTTGGAAGCTCTAATTCTTTGGCAATCTCATCGACCGTTGGTTCGCGGTCGTTTTTCTTCGTCAGGATATCCCGCGTGTAGATCGCTTTGTAGGCGATGTCCCGGAGCGAGCGTGAGACGCGGATCGTGTTGTTGTCCCGCATGTAGCGGCGACACTCGCCGATTATCATAGGTACAGCGTAGGTACTGAATTTGACATCCAGTGTCTGATCGAAATTATCCAGTGCTTTGATCAGCCCGATGCAGCCGACTTGAAAAAGGTCATCGGAGCTTTCGATGTTGTTGCCGGAGAAACGTTGGATCACACTCAGAACAAGTCGGAGGTTTCCACGGATAAATTCTTCTCTGGCACTTTTATCCCCTGCGTTCATGCGGGCGAAGAGTGCCCGCTTTTCATCCTCAGAAAGCAGTGGGAGCTTGCTTGTGTTGACTCCACAGATTACTACTTTATTTCCAGCCATAATTTCGTATCTCCTGTAATCCTTTTGTTCACTACTAGAAAGGATTTACAAATCTGTGGAAAGCTATACAATTTTTGGTTTCCAGTTTCTGGCTATATGGCAAAGAATCTGTAAAAAATACCAATTTTGCATAAATCCTTGCCAATTTTGCACAAGCGTAAAATATGTCATTTTTATGTGCTATGATAGGAACAATGGGTAATACCAGAAACAAAAATAAAAAGCTGAGAGGAGAGAAGCGTATGCAAAAATGGAAAGTTTGCAAGAAGTTGATGGCGGTCATACTGACGCTCTGTATGGTGCTGCCGTTGATTTCAAACCAGTACCTGGTTGTACGGGCGGAAGAGTTGAGTCAGATATCATCTCTGAAGAGTTCTTGTCGGGAAATTGATATGACGCAACAGAAAAAAGTAACGTTGGAGGAACAGCAATATTCAGATACACAGTATCAATATGCTATATCTGGATGGTATGAATCAACACCAAGACATGGAACAGACAATGGAGTATTATACAAAATTAAGCTGGCTGCAGGTCAGGCTGTTCAAATAAAGAAAAATGATAACTATATATATGGAAATGGTTGTTATTGGTATGGTGAGGAAACTATAGATCAATATACTGATAGTGGCATGGCTACATATCAGAACAACGGAAGCGAAAGTGTAAGTGTTTATTGTTGGGTTGTAAAAGATCAGGATAGTAATTCAACATTTTCACTTACAATAGAAAGTGGACAAAAGGTTACTGATTTAAGTGACAAAGCGTTCGATATAAAAGAAACATTAGAGTTAAAAAAATCTGCTGGTAATTATGTTGAAAATCTTATTTCAGGTTCTTCTATGCTAAATGGCTGGTTATATAAAACATCTAACGAAGAAAAAGTATATAGTATCAATAATCTGGATAAGACGCAGATTATATCAGTGGATTTATTTGATGAATTCGGTTCTGAGCAGCAGTCGGTACATTTGATGGCAGAAGACTATACAGATGGATATGATACAACTGGAGATGAGACATCAAATCAGTTAACGATTTCCGAAAATATAAGCTATGTATTTGTGGTTGATAATGGCGGAATAGACAATTTGATTTTGAAGATTGGTGAAGCTAAAAAACTGTCTGAAATACAAAATATAGATAGTTTAACCGAAGATACTACGAAGGAATATGCAGAAGACGATAAAGTAGTAACGCTGGCAAATGAAAAATGCTATTTGTACAAGTTTGAGGTGCCGGCAAATAGTATGATAGGGTTAACAGTTGAGGTCGATGGTAATAATTATACTTCAGATTTATTCTTTATTTATGGTGAAGATGGGACAATAGAAGGAAGTAAGACGGATACTGGTGCAATAATAAATAATGTGTCAGATACAAGTAAAACATATTATGTTGGAGTCAAAAAATCAGTCACGACATATGGAAACAAATTCAAATTGAGCTATGAAAGTGTAAATCAGTTAAAGGATTGTACACCAGTTGAATTAAATGAGGAACAGCCAGAGTTCACAGTTTCGGAATCGGATGAACGCATTAAAACAGTTGCGAAAATGGATCAGAACGGATCTTGGCAAATCGCAAGTGGAATTTTGCTGAAAGTTATCATTCCGAAGAAAAGCACGGTAAGTTTGAATAATAATAGTTTTATGTATTATACAGATCTGTCTCAGTCAGCATATCCTTATTATGATGATTATAATTTTAGCAAATTAAATGATACAGATGAAGAAGAAGCTATTTATATTTTTGCTTCTGTTGGGGAAACGTGGAAAATGACTGTGACACATGATTCAGATTCAAAGGTCCCAGATCTGGCGGAGTTAAGTCCACTTTCAATTAGTGAGGGAACAACCACTATTGATCAAAATCAGGCAAAATTAACGAATGTAAAGGTAAAAAATTATACTGATGAAGATGGAAATCTAATTACATCTATTATGCAGGAAGGAATATTGTATAAATATGACATTCCAGCTCATATGAATGCAACAATTAATATGGGTATTGCAGAATTGGATGGTAGTTATGGCTGGATGGATGTATATGAGAATCTGGATGATTATCCAATTACTTCAATTTGCGCAAATTATGGAGATACTCCAAAAACGGTATATATATGGGCTGTACCAGATTCAGTAGATGGAGTTGAAAATCCAACTTATGAAATTACAATAAAGAATACATCGAATCAGTATACATATACAACGCCATATGATGAAGAAGTTGAAAACTTATCTGAGATACAAGACGTTTACATATATTCATGGAATACAGAATTAGGAGATCGATTGGATAGTTTCTTTGGCTCTCATCCAGAATATGTAGATAAGGTGCATTTTGTAAACAAGGAATGTGATGCCACAGATTCAAATTATTATGATTTTGTAAATGGGGAATTGAGTAAGAATGATTCTGTGATTGCGGCATTTGATCGAGATACTATAACACAGGAGATGATAAGTGATAGTAATATTGCACCTGTTAGCACAATCGGTGTTCTGAAAGATGAAAATCTTGCAACATATTATACGAAGAATGCATATGATTATACGGTAAAAGATGGGTCATCTGCGGATGGCACATTGAAGATGGTTAGTGATAGTGTTTATCCAGGTTGTTTTATGTATAACAAAGCTGTTGCAATGGATGTTCTTGGAACAGATGATCCAGATGAAGTACAGAAATATATCAATGACTGGGATGGATTTTATGCAGTTGCAGAAAAAGCAAAAACAGCGGGATATACAATGACAAGTGGTAGTGATCAGGTTATCAAAGATAAGCTGAACCGATCAGATATTTATAATGAATTGCTGACAAAAGGCTATGAAACTGGTCATAAAACATGGGATGATGAATGGTATGCAGACAGGAATTCCGGAAAGATTTTTGGCTTCTTTGCAGACCCTTCTATGTTATGGATGTTAGAAGATTCGCAGTTGGATAAGTATGATATGTGTATAGCTCCTTGCGCATATGTCTATGGAGGTGTTTATTATGCATCCAATAATGCATGTAAGGATAATCCGTTAGTTGCGCAGATCTTGTATACGCTTACTTGCGATGCGGATGCTATGGGAGCTGTATGTAAGTCTGGTAATGGAGATATGGTAAATAATCAGACCGCTGTAAAACAGCAAGCTGCAGATAAAACACCAATTGACCGCTATATGGGTGATGATGCATCTTTGTGGAAACGATGGGATACATATGCTGCGAGAGTAGGAAATGATACATGGCTTGCAAATAAATTATCCTATGGAAATTATGCTGTTAAGGTAGATGCAACAAATAGCTTTTCAATTTCGGAAATAGGTAATGGATTTGATTCCAGATTTTTGGAACCAATTACAATTAGTGCTGCTAATAATGTGAAAGCGGTTATGGGAACAGGAAATAATACAGTTGTAACAGTATATGACACAGATCACGTGGTAAAGTACAACTATACAATTGGAAGTACGACTTACACGTTGCAATTTGCACCATATAAAGAGGATACAATTACAGCATCAATAGTAGAAAATGAGACACAATTAGAGAGTGGAGCAATACTGGTACAATCAGTAACACTGGAAAATGGTGGAATTACTGGAAAACAAGCCGAGACAATTTATGGAACATCTGAGAATCAGGTCGTATTGACGGAAGCGAAGGACGGAACTGGTACAGTTGTCAAAGAAGCGGATGTAGCAGTCAAGCAGAATTCCTTGGATAGTGATACTGTTAAGACTGCAATGGATGTGGTAGAACAAAAAAATGCAGAATATAATGGGGACAAATATACTAATGCCAGCATAGGAGAAGTGAATGCGGTATTTTCTGATGATGCAGACAAAAATGTGGCAAATGCGGTATTTGATAGTCTGAAAAAACAGAATATAAAACTAACGCTCAGTAAAGAAACAAATACCGGAAATGAATATACATGGACATTTGAAAGCGCAGATATATCAGAACCTGTAAGCTTGAAAACGGGTATAAAGGTTGAAACGTTAGATGAAACGATAAAAACATTGATACCGGAAGATAAAGATGATTGTATGTTTGATTTTGCACAAGAAGGTATTTTGCCAGGAAAGGCAACGGTTGCTGTAAATGTAGCGGATTTGAACCTTTCGTCAGACGAATCTTTGTATTGTTATTATTATGATGAAGATAAGGGGGAATTGCTTGAAGGCCAGCCAGTAACGGTTGATGAGAATGGCAACGTAGCGATTGAAATTGAACATTGTTGTAAGTATGTAGTAACAAGTGCGAAGATTGCTGAGTTGGTAAATAAAGTTGAGATTGTTGTACCTGAGTCAAAGGTATTAAATGTTGGAGATACGCTTAATTTGTCTGTAACAATAACACCGGAAACAGCAACAAACAAATCAATTACATGGACAAGCAGCGATGATGCAATTGCGACTGTTGATGAATCAACGGGTATGGTAACAGCTAAATCAACGGGTACAGTTACGATTAAAGCAACTGCAAAAGATGGCAGCAAAAAGTTTGATGAAATAGAACTGAGTATAGTAGCGAAGGAGTGCAAGCATGAGAACACAGAAATCAGAAATGCAAAGGAAGCAAGCTGTACAGAAGCAGGCTATACCGGCGATACTTATTGTGTAGACTGCAATCAGAAGCTTAAAACAGGTGAAGTGATTACCAAGAAGGAGCATACATCCAGCGACTGGATCGTAGATAAGGCAGCAACGGTTGAAGCGGAAGGAAGCAGACATAAGGAATGTACTGTCTGCAAGACAGTCCTTGCAAAGGAAGCAATCGCAAAGCTTCCATCACCAACACCGACACCAGAACCAGTTGTGACACCGGATGTGACGATCCGTTACACGACACATGTACAGACCTTTGGCTGGCAGGGTGATGAGAACAATGCAAGCAAGTGGTTTGTAAATGGTAAGATGGCTGGTACTTCCGGTAAGGCAAAGAGACTCGAAGGCATCAAGATCCGTGTCTATGGAAATGATAACCTTGGTATCCAGTACACAACCCATTGTCAGAGCTACGGCTGGTTACCTTGGTCAGCAAACGGCGAGATGAACGGAACCGAGGGTGAGGCAAAGAGACTCGAGGCAATCAAGATCCAGCTCACAGGCGCAGATAAAGATAAGTACGATGTTTATTACAGAGTCCATGCACAGTCTTATGGCTGGCTTGGCTGGGCAAAGAATGGTGCACCATCTGGAACAGCAGGCTATGCAAAGCGTCTGGAAGGTATCCAGATTGTTGTAGTGAAGAAGGGCGCAGCTGCACCGGGCACAAACTTCGCAGGTGTAAATGCGGCATCCGGTGTACACCAGACAAAGAGTTATATTGCAAAGGCTGGTTCTTCACCAGTGGTTGGCAATCAGGCGACATCCAATACCAACCCAAGTGTAGCAGGTGAGACAAATGTAAATGTTGCATACCGGACACACGTACAAACTTACGGCTGGCAGGGATGGAAGTACAACGGACAGATGAGTGGTACTTCCGGACAGGCAAAGAGACTCGAAGGCATCAACATCAAGCTCACAAACAAGCCATACAGTGGAAGCATTGTTTACACAACCCATGTACAGACTTACGGCTGGCAGGGAAATGAGAACAATCCAAATACTTGGAGGCGCGATGGAGATATGTCAGGTACAAGTGGAGAGGCAAAACGTCTCGAAGCAATCCGTATCGCACTGACCGGTGAGATGGCAGAGCATTATGACGTATACTACCGTGTACATGCACAGAGCTTTAGCTGGCTTGGCTGGGCAAAGAACGGCGAAGCAGCAGGAACCGCAGGACTTGCGAAGAGACTGGAAGGAATCCAGATCGTGCTTGTACCAAAGGGTGGTAATGCACCAGCGAGAAGCTATCAGGGTATCACCAGTGTGAAAACACAGGCATATATCAAAAAATAAGCAGTAAAAACAGGGCTTCGGGGAGTGAAATCCCCGGAGCTTTTTTTGTCTAAAATATTGAAAGTAAGGGAAGAATGTGCTAAAATACCTAAGTTTGTTGTAGTTGAGTATGTATATAGAGATGAGGAAAGAGATATGCAGATTACAAGAGAAGATGTAAGAAACGTAGCAATTATCGCCCATGTCGATCATGGTAAGACAACCCTCGTGGACGAACTGTTGAAGCAGAGTGGTGTATTCCGTGACAATCAGGAAGTCGCAGAGCGTGTCATGGATTCGAATGATATCGAACGTGAGAGAGGTATCACAATCCTTTCTAAAAACACCGCAGTTACTTATAAGAATACGAAGATCAACATTATCGACACACCGGGCCATGCTGATTTCGGTGGCGAGGTAGAACGTGTCTTAAAGATGGTAAATGGCGTTATCCTCGTGGTAGATGCATTTGAAGGTGCGATGCCGCAGACGAAGTTCGTGCTCAAAAAAGCACTGGAACTGGATCTGAACGTAATTGTGTGTATCAATAAGATTGACCGTCCGGAGGCAAGACCGGCGGAGGTAGAAGAGGAAGTATTAGAACTTCTGTTAGAGCTTGATGCAAATGAGAAGCAGCTTGACTGCCCATTTGTTTATGCCTCTGCAAAGGCAGGTATCGCATCCCTTTCACCGGATGAACCGGGTACGGATATGAAGCCTTTGTTTGAGACTATCTTAAAATATATCCCTGCTCCAACAGGAGATCCGGATGCCGGTTTGCAGATTCTGATCAGTACGATTGATTATAATGAGTATGTTGGACGTATCGGTGTCGGTAAGGTAGATAATGGTACGATCAAGCTGAATCAGGATGCAATCATCGTAAACCATCATGAGCCGGATAAGTATCGCAAAGTTAAGATTGGTAAATTATATGAGTTTGAAGGCCTGAATAAAGTAGAGGTGAATGAGGCGGGTATCGGTTCGATCGTGGCGATTTCCGGTATTTCTGATATCCATATCGGAGATACGATTTGTTCACCGGATAACCCGGAACCAATTCCGTTCCAGAAGATCTCTGAGCCTACGATTGCGATGCATTTCATGGTAAATGATTCACCGCTTGCAGGTAAGGAAGGAAAGTTTGTTACTTCCCGTCATCTGCGTGACCGTCTGTTTCGTGAGTTAAATACGGATGTATCTCTGCGTGTTGAGGAGACAGATACGACTGAGAGTTTCAAGGTATCCGGACGTGGCGAGCTGCATCTGTCCGTACTGATCGAGAATATGCGCCGTGAGGGTTACGAGTTCGCAGTAAGTAAGGCAGAGGTTATCTACAAGGAAGATGAGAAGGGCAAGAAGTTAGAGCCTTTTGAGATTGCAGTTATTGATGTGCCAGACGAATTTTCCGGTACAGTCATCAATATGCTGAATCAGCGTAAGGGTGAACTGCAGGGCATGGCACCAACCGGAAATGGAACAACGAGACTGGAGTTCTCGATTCCGTCTCGTGGACTGATCGGTTTCCGTGGTGATTTCATGACCGCTACCAAGGGAAATGGTATCATCAATACCATGTTTGACGGTTATCAGCCATACAAGGGTGATATGAATTACAGAAGCCAGGGTTCTCTGATCGCGTTTGAGTCAGGTGAGAGTATCACATATGGTCTGTTCAATGCACAGGAGCGTGGAACACTCTTTATCGGACCGGGCGAGCAGGTTTATGGCGGCATGGTCGTTGGACAATGCGGCAAGGCAGAGGATATCGAAGTAAATGTCTGCAAGAAGAAGCAGCTTACCAATACACGTGCGTCTGGTTCCGATGATGCATTGAAACTGACACCTCCAAAGATCCTTTCTCTGGAGCAGGCACTGGATTTCATTGATACGGATGAGCTTTTGGAGATCACACCGAAGTCTATCCGTATCCGTAAGAAGATTCTGGATCCGACACTTCGTATGCGTGCGAAGCGTGCTATGCAGAGCAATTAATCTGTAAAAACTAAATCAAAAGAAAAGAATGTGAGAAATTCGTTAAATTTGTGCAATATTTACGAAATTCTCACTTTTTTTTATGGAAGATTTTCAGGCAGTGTGGTAAAATGAAAATAACGTGTGAATAGCAGACATTGCGTTCCACAAATAAAGCAGGAGGAGGTATATATGGCTTTAACAGTTTGGCTGATCATTACGGTTGTTTTGATCGTTGTGGAAATCATTACACTGGGACTTACGTCAATCTGGTTTGCAGGTGGTGCGCTTATTGCGGGGCTGATCTCGCTGACCGGAGTACACTGGCTTGTGCAGATCCTTGTATTTGCAGTGGTTTCAGCAATCTTATTTGTATTTACCAGACCGATTGCAATGAAGCATTTCATGAAGAACATCGAAAAGACGAATGTGGATGGTCTGATCGGAAAGGAAGGCATTGTAAAACAGGAAATCGATAATATCGAAGCACAGGGTGTCGTAAAATTAAACGGCATGGACTGGACAGCACGCTCTGTAGATGGAACGAACATTCCGGAAGGAGAAAAGGTGCTGGTCGATAGTATTGATGGCGTGAAGCTGATGGTTGTTAGAAAAGAAAATTCATAATTGGGAGGAACAAGATGAACGGAGCACAGATTTTAGGTATTTTTCTTGTTGTTTTAGTTGTAATCGTGATATGCAGCTCGATCCGCGTGGTACCACAGGCACATGCATATGTCATTGAGCGTCTGGGAACCTACAATACGACATGGTCAGCGGGTCTGCATTTAAAGACACCTTTGATCGACAAGGTGGCACACCGCATATCCATGAAGGAGCAGGTGGTCGATTTTGCACCACAGCCGGTAATCACGAAGGATAATGTTACGATGCGGATTGATACGGTCGTATTCTTCCAGATCACAGATCCGAAGTTGTTTGCATATGGTGTGGAAAAGCCAATCATGGCGATTGAGAATCTGACGGCGACAACTCTTCGAAATATCATCGGTGAGCTGGAGCTTGATCAGACTCTGACATCGAGAGAGACGATCAATACAAAGATGCGTGCGACTTTGGACGAGGCGACAGATCCTTGGGGTATCAAGGTCAACCGTGTCGAGCTGAAAAATATCATTCCACCGGCAGCTATTCAGGATGCGATGGAAAAACAGATGAAGGCAGAACGTGAGAGACGTGAACAGATCCTGATTGCAGAAGGTGAGAAGAAGTCCGCAATTCTTCGCGCAGAAGGACAGAAGGAGTCCCTGATTCTTTCCGCAGAGGCAGAAAAGCAGTCCGCAATTCTGCGTGCAGAGGCGACAAAGGAAGCAACGATCCGCCGTGCCGAAGGTGAGGCAGAAGCAATCCTGAAAGTACAGCAGGCAAATGCAGATGGTATTAAGTTCTTAAACGAGGCTGCACCGGATCAGGCGGTTCTTACATTGAAGAGTCTTGAGGCATTTACCAAGGCAGCAGATGGAAAGGCTACAAAGCTGATTATTCCAAGTGAGATTTCCGGGATTGCAGGGCTTGCGTCTTCCCTGACAGAAATCGTGACGAAAAATAATGAGTCGTAGACAGGAGGAAGTTTTGAATGAGTGATAAGGCATCTGCACAACAGGATTTACTAAAGGAGTTATACAACTACAGTGCAACTATCATTCCCGGAACGGAGACACTGATCGCAGAACTCAGACATAACCGGCAGTCCGATACGGACGAGCTGTTCAATCTGGTGATTCAGGGAATCAACTGGGAGATCGAGGTGTTTAACAACTGTGAGGATCTGATTAACCGGGATGAACAAAGAATTGACAAAGGCAGGATGGCGTCCGCGGTCGGACGCCTCGGCAAAGTGCTACAGGAAAAGGATGACATCAAGCTTGCAGCGTCTCTGGAAGTGGATTTTTTACCGTTCCTGAAGGCAATGAATCGTGTCGCAGAGACAATGAATGTGTAAAAATATGTAAAATTTAGTATTATTTACCATTCCAGTGAGATTTTTAAAGAAAAAATTATAAAAATTGCCTAAAAGTGTTTCACTTTTTTAGGTTTAATGCTATAATACAAACATATTATGCTAAAAGGGGTGACATTATGATTAAAAAAGAAATGATAGCTATGCTTTTAGCAGGCGGACAGGGAAGTCGTCTGGGTGTTTTGACTTACAAGCTTGCTAAGCCGGCGGTTGCATTTGGTGGAAAATACAAGATTATTGATTTCCCGCTCAGCAACTGTATTAATTCGGGGGTTGATACTGTCGGCGTGTTGACACAGTATAGACCACTCCGGCTCAACCAGCACATCGGTATCGGTATCCCATGGGATCTGGATCGAAGCATTGGTGGTGTAACCGTACTTCCTCCATACGAGAAGAGTGCAAACAGCCAGTGGTATACGGGTACTGCGAACGCAATCTATCAGAATCTTGAGTATATTGACTACTACAATCCAGACTATGTACTGATTCTCTCCGGAGATCATATTTACAAGATGGATTATGAAGCAATGCTTGACTACCACAAGACAAGCAAGGCCGATATTACATTGGCAACCTATCAGGTACCAATGGAGGAAGCAAGCCGTTTTGGTGTTGTTATCACAGACGATACCGGATGTATTCAGGAGTTTGAGGAAAAGCCGGAGCATCCACGCAGCAACAAAGCGTCTATGGGTATTTACATATTTAACTGGAAGGTGCTTCGTGAGGCTTTGACAGCACTCAAAGATCAGCCATCCTGTGACTTTGGTAAGCATATTATTCCATACTGCCATGAGCGTGGATGCAAGATCTGTGCTTACGAGTACAAGGGTTATTGGAAGGATGTAGGAACACTTGGTTCTTACTGGGAAGCAAATATGGAGCTCGTTGATATTATTCCAGAGTTCAATCTCTACGAGGAGTTCTGGAGAATCTACACAAAGAGTGATCAGCTTCCACCACAGTACATTGATCCGGAAGGATCAGTGACAGAAAGTATCGTTGGCGAGGCAACGGAAGTTTACGGTACTGTACAGCATTCCGTTATCGGTTCCGGCGTTATGATCGGAAAGGGCGCAGTGATCAAGAATTCTATCATTATGAATGGTGCAGTGATTGGTGACGGTGTCGTTATGAATAAGGCAATTATTGCAGAGGGTGTTCATATTGGAGACAACGCAGAACTTGGTGTCGGCGAGGAAGTTCCAAATGAACTTGCACCACATATCTACTCATACGGTCTTGTAACAATCGGAGAGAATTCCGTAATTCCGGCAGGAGTTAAGATTGGTAAGAACGTTGCCATCTTTGGTGAGACAACCATTGACGAATATCCGGATGGATTGTTAAAGAGTGGGTCTAGTATTATAAAGGCAGGTGAGTAGAATGAGAGCAATCGGTATTATTTTAGCAGGTGGAAATAGCAGCAGAATGGGAGAGTTGTCCGCAAAGAGAGCGGTTGCAGCTATGCCGATCGTGGGAAGCTATCGTGCAATTGATTTCACACTTTCCAACATGACAAACTCTCATATCCAGAAGGTAGCTGTTTATACACAGTATAATTCACGTTCGTTGAACGAGCATTTGAATTCCTCCAAGTGGTGGGATTTCGGTAGAAAACAGGGTGGACTTTATCTGTTTACACCAACGATTACAGCGACAAACAGCTATTGGTACAAGGGAACCGCAGATGCGCTGTATCAGAATATCAACTTCCTGAAATCGGCTCATGAGCCATATGTGGTTATCGCAAGTGGTGATGCAGTGTATAAGCTGGACTACAACAAGGTGTTAGAAGAGCATATCGCAACAGGTGCAGATATCACAGTTGTATGTAAGGATATCCAGCCGGGTGAGGATGATATCAACCGTTTTGGCGTTGTAAAGCTTGCAGATGATAATCGTGTGATCAGCTTTGAGGAGAAGCCAATCGTGGCAGAGACAAATACAGCATCTATCGGCGTTTATGTTGTAAGACGTCGTCAGTTGATTGAACTGCTGGAGGCATGTGCTGCAGAAGGCAGAAGTGATTTTGTAAATGACATTCTTGTTCGTTACAAGAATGTAAAGAAGATTTATGCATATAAGCTGGATTCTTACTGGAGAAATATCGGTACGATTGATTCTTATTTCAAGACCAATATGGATTTCCTGAAGAAGGATATTCGTGATTACTTCTTCCGTCAGCATCCGGATGTATATTCAAAGGTGGAAGATCTGCCACCAGCAAAATACAATGGAGATGCAGCTGTCAGCAACAGCCTGATCGCAAGCGGAAGTATCATTAATGGTACGGTAGAGGATTCCGTTCTTTTCAAAAAAGTTTATATCGGTAATAACTGTGTTATCAAGAATTCGATTATTCTGAACGATGTACATATCGGGGATAACTGTTATATTGAGAACTGTATCGTGGAGAGCCGAGATACGCTTCGCGCAAATACAGTACATACAGGAGATCCAAACGAGATCAAGGTCATTGTTGAGAAGAATTTTAGATACGCATTATAATTTCACAAAAAGAGTTGCGTAAAAGGGGGACTAATATGCAAATCACAGATGTAAGGGTACGTAAGGTTACAAAAGAAGGCAAGATGCGCGCAGTTGTTTCGATTACAATTGATGATGTATTTGTAGTACATGATATCAAGGTAATTGAAGGAGAGAAGGGATTGTTTATCGCGATGCCGAGTCGAAAGGCGTCGGATGGTGAATATCGGGATATTGCACATCCGATCAATTCTGAGACAAGAGACAAAATCCAGAGTCTCATTCTTGAGAAATATCAGGAAGTAGCGTCCGAGTCTGAGGATGAAGAGTAAAATAGCAAAGGGCTGTTGCGTCTGCGACAGCCCATTTTTTCAAAATAGGTAAGGAGACATAAGAGGGCATGGAAGAAGAATATAGCGTAAGTGTGACACAATTGATTCAAAAGATGAATCTGATCAATCATACGCCTGAAATTGATACCGATCATATATTGATCAAAGATCCAAATATGAACCGACCGGCAGTCCAGCTGGCGGGCTTTTTTGAACATTTTGATTCCGCACGTATTCAGATATGTGGAAATGTAGAGTTTGCGTATATTTCGAATATGCATACAGAGGAAGAGAATATCCAGATATTTGAGAAGTTATTTGCATTCAAGATTCCGTGTCTGATCTTTTGTCGTAATATCAAGCCATATGATTATATCATCGAGACCGGAAAACGATGTGGAATCCCAATTCTGACCGATACTTCGGAGACAACGTCTGACTTCGTGCATGAGGTTGTAAAGTGGCTGCATGTGGAGCTTGCACCGCGTATTTCCATTCATGCGGTTTTGCTGGATGTATATGGTGAGGGCGTCATGATTACCGGAGACAGCGGACTTGGTAAGAGTGAGGCGGCGCTGGAGATGATTCGACGTGGACACCGTCTTGTATCGGATGACGTCGTGGAGATCAAAAAGGTTTCGGATGAGACGCTGATCGGTACGGCACCGGATATTACAAGACATTTTATTGAGCTTCGGGGAATCGGAATTATCGATGTCAAGAGTATGTTCGGTGTAGAGTGTGTCAAGCATACACAGAGCATCGATCTGATCGTGAATCTGGAAGAATGGGATAAGGATGCGAACTATGATCGTCTGGGATTGGAAGATCAGTATACAGAGATTCTTGGAAATAAGATTGTCAGTCATTCGATTCCGATTCGACCGGGACGAAATATTGCGGTTATCGTAGAGGCGGCAGCCGTCAACCACAGACAGAAGAAGATGGGATACAATGCTGCACAGGAATTGTATAACCGTGTAACACAGAATATAGCGAAGAATTCACACAATGTCTAAGAGGAATAAGGAGGATATAGAGGAAGATGGCAAAGTATGTATTTGGTGTAGATATCGGAGGAACAACAGTTAAGATCGGTCTTTTCACTGCAGAAGGAACGATGGTTGACAAGTGGGAGATCACAACACGCACCGACGAAGGCGGAAAGTATATCTTAGGCGATATTGCAGCATCCATCGAAAGTAAGCTTGCGGATAAGCAGATCGATAAGAGTGAAGTAAAGGGTATTGGAATGGGTGTTCCGGGGCCGGTCAAGGCGGACGGAACCGTTCTTCGTTGTGTAAATCTTGGATGGGGAATCTTTAATGCAGCCGATGAATTATCCAAAATCATCGGACTTCCGGTAAAGGCTGGCAATGATGCAAACATGGCAGCACTCGGCGAGATGTGGCAGGGCGGCGGAAAAGGTTTCAGCAACATCGTCATGGTAACACTTGGAACCGGTGTTGGCGGCGGTATCATCTTAGACGGAAAGATGCTTTCCGGTGTGAATGGTGCTGGCGGTGAGATTGGACATATCCAGGTGAATGACGATGAGACAGAGGTTTGCGGCTGCGGCAGAAAGGGCTGCCTGGAGCAGTATACTTCTGCAACCGGTATCGTAAGAATGGCAAATACATTGCTCAACACAACAGATCGCCCATCGGCACTTCGTAATGTACAGTATGTATCTGCAAAGGAAGTGTTTGATGCAGCAAAGCAGGGGGATGAGCTTGCAGCAGAAATCGTAGACAGACATGGTAGGTGCCTTGGTAAGGCATTGGCACAGATTGCATGTGTTGTTGATCCGGAAGTGTTTGTTATCGGTGGTGGTGTGTCAAAAGCAGGTACGATCATCACAGATACGACAGAGAAATATTTCAAGGAGTATGCATTCCATGCATGCAAGAATACGAAGTTTACGCTTGCAACACTTGGAAATGACGCTGGTATGTATGGTGGAGCCTGTGCAATTATGAACGATTAGTATCGTCTAATTGTGAAAATGACGAAGGGAAGCAGTTTTCCTCAGGATTTTTCTATATATTTTCACATTGAATAAATTTTGCCCATAAGTTATGATAAAGCAGAGCTTATGGGCTTTTTTATGTTTATTTTTGTGAGGACAGTATGGGTTTGAAGATAGAAGAGATTAAAATATTGGAGCAGGAGCCGATGTGCAGGCACACAACTTTTCGCGTTGGCGGGGCAGCGAAGTATTTTGCCATGCCGAAGAATACGGAAGAGATACAGGCGCTGATTGCGTATTGCATGGAACAGAAGATGTCCTATTGTGTGCTTGGAAATGGAAGCAATGTCCTGTTTACAGATGCGGGATATGACGGCATGATTATCCAGATCGGCAGTGCCATGAGTGAGATCCGGGTGGACGGAACTTCTGTGTATGCACAGGCGGGTGCAATTTTAGCGCGTGTGGCGAATCTGGCGTATGAGGCAGGACTTACAGGTATGGAGTTCGCTGCGGGTATACCAGGCAGCATTGGTGGCGCGATTGTGATGAATGCAGGAGCCTATGGCGGTGAGATGAAGGATATCGTATCGTATGTGGAGGTGCTGTCGACGGATGGGACATTTCAAAGCTATGCTTGTGATGAGATGGAGTTTGCCTATCGCCATAGCATCATCAATGCAGATAAAATCGTGGTTGGTGTCGGACTGACACTGGAACACGGAGATAAGACAGCAATTCTTGACCGGATGAATGAACTGGCAGAGACGAGACGAAGTAAACAGCCACTTGAATATCCGAGTGCAGGATCGACATTTAAACGTCCGGAAGGGTATTTTGCAGCGAAGCTGATTGATGACAGTGGACTGCGCGGATACCGGGTCGGAGGTGCGATGGTATCGGAGAAGCATTGTGGGTTTGTTGTGAATGTGGAACAGGCAGGCAGTGCAGATGTGCTGGCAGTGATGCAGCATGTGCAGGAAGTTGTAAATGAGAAGTATGGTGTGATGCTGGAACCGGAGGTAAGAATTATCCGATGAGATTTGTAATTGTAACAGGAATGAGCGGAGCAGGAAAATCAACGGTGTTAAAGATGTTAGAGGATATGGGCTTCTTCTGCGTCGATAACCTCCCGGTCATGTTAATTGAAAAATTCGCAGAGATTGCACACGATGATAAGCTGGAGGTCGACAATGTTGCTATTGGCGTGGACATCCGAAGCGGGCAGGCACTCGGAGAGATGTCTGTGTGTCTGGAAACTTTGAAAAAACGGAATTTTACCTATGAGATTCTCTTCCTTGATGCAACGGAACCGGTGCTTGTAAAACGATATAAGGAGACGCGAAGAGCGCATCCGCTGTCCAAGCATGGCAGAATCAACGAAGGCATCGTCAAGGAACGTGAGAAGATCGAGTTTTTGCGCCAGCGTGCAGATTATATTATAGATACGAGCAATCTGCTTACGAGAGAGTTAAAACATGAGATTGAGAAGATATTTGTGGAGGGCAAACAGTATAATAACATTATCGTAACTGTGATGTCCTTTGGATTCAAGTATGGAATCCCAAGAGATTCCGACCTTGTATTTGATGTGCGTTTCCTTCCGAATCCATATTATGTTCCAGAGCTTCGACCGCAGACTGGAAATGATAAACCAGTCTCCGATATGGTGAAGGATTGTAAGGAGTATCCGGTATTTATGGAAAAACTTACAGATATGCTGGAGTTTTTGATTCCGAATTATTTGAAAGAAGGAAAAAATCAGTTAGTAATTTCCGTGGGATGTACCGGAGGAAAGCATCGGTCTGTGACAGTGGCAAATGCACTGTATGAGACGTTGCAGAAGCTTCCGTATACAGTACGGTTGTATCATAGAGATATTGGCAAGGACCGTATCGTGAAAGGGGAGTAGGTATGTCGTTTTCATCGAAGGTGAAAGCGGAGCTGCTTTCTCATATCAGTACAGGCAGACATTGCCGGATGGCAGAGCTGGCTGCTATGATCGCAATGTCCGGTGAATACCGGGATGGTGTCTGGACGATGCGCGGGGAAAACACAATCTTACAGGAGAAAATCACCAAGCTTACTGCACTTTTGCATGTAGATATTAACACACCAGAGGGCAGACAGATGTTAAAGCTTACAGATCATGGAGATTATCTTTCAGTGAATCCGATTCTGGTAGAACGGAATTGCTGTAAGCAGGCATTTATCCGCGGGGCATTTCTGGCAACTGGCTCCCTGACTGATCCGGAGAAGGGATATCATTTTGAGATTGTCTGCGACCATGCGGAGCAGGCGGATATGTTAGCCAGACTGATTCGTGATTTTTCGATTCAACCGAAGCAGATCCAGCGTAAGAAATATTATGTGGTATACATCAAGGATGGATCGATGATTGTTGATCTGTTAAATATCATGGGGGCGCATGTGTCCCTCATGGATATGGAAAATATACGCATTTTAAAAGACATGCGCAATTCCGTCAACCGACGTGTGAATTGTGAGACTGCGAATTTAAACAAAGTCGTAAGTGCTGCCGTTAAGCAGATGGAGGATATCGCGTATATTGAACAGACAAAAGGATTAAAATATCTTCCGGAGCATTTGCGGGAGATCGCAAGTCTGCGTATGGAAGAACCGGATACGAGTCTGGTGGAGCTTGGCAAGAAATTAAATCCGCCGCTTGGAAAATCCGGAGTCAATCATAGATTGAAAAAAATAAGTGATATAGCCAATGAGCTAAGGAGGAACCAAAATGATCAGTAAGACAGTCGTTGTGAATTTACCAGCAGATGCAGAGGCAAGACCGGTGGCCGTGCTCGTGCAGATTGCAAGCAAGTATGAGAGTAAAATTACAATCAATTCTCAGAACCGGAGAATCAATGCGAAAAGCATCATGGGAATGATGAGCCTGGGATTCGGTAACGGGGATGCGCTTGAAATCGAAGCGAATGGACCGGATGAGGAAGCTGCTGTCGAGGAAATGAAAAATTATATTGAATCTGTCAAGTAGTCTTTGTTGCATAAGAATTTTAACTATGGTATTATATAAATAATTATGCAGGGGGAAAGACCACAAAGGAGGATATCAGATGGGAAAGCTTAGCAGTTTTTTTAGCAAGATTCCGTTTTTGTCCGGTCTTGGCGGCAAGAAAAAGTCAGCCAAGAGCAACGTAGAACTTCAATATGATAAGGCAATCAACCTGATGGAAAATGGAAATGCCGAGGACGCCGTAGAGATATTCGAAAAGATTGTAGATATTGCAATCATGGATCCGAATTATAAGAATTTCGGTACGGATGCCTTGAAAATATTAGGGGAGCTGTATGAGACCGGAAAGTATAGCAACTGTATTGTCGATGTGGATTTGAATAAAGCGACACAGTACTATGAGAAATATACGAATTTGAGTAAGGATGGCGAGATGATCTACAAGCTCGCGCAGATGCTGCTTGATATTCAGAATTTCTCAAAGGCAATTACATTCTTTGAGAAAGCGACGGAGTGTGGTATCAAGGCAGCATACATGAATCTCGGCAGTATTTATGAGAATGGTCTGAATCGTATCGATCAGTATGGAAATAAGAGCGATTTTGTCGTACCGGTGGATTATGAGAAAGCAATGTCGTGGTACAAGAAGCTTGCGGATATGGGAGATACGAAAGCAAAGGCAGCGTATGACCGTGTCGAGTATGCAAGCCAGCATACAGACAGCATTGAGTTTGAAGAAAAAGATAAGCTGTACACAGAGATTGCAGAGGCAAGACGTGCGAAGGGCAAGGAGCCGAAGTATAAAGCAATCGATCCGGCACGTTTGCAGTATCAGTACACTTATGTACATAACCAGATTGACGGATATATCCACAAGCTTCCAAAGGACTGGGTAAAGACCATCAACAGCGATACGGATGAGGAATATTATGCACCAAGCCTTACCTACAAAGATTTCGCAATGTATGTAAGCTATGACAGTATTCCAAGAGATTCCAAGAAAACATTGGAGAATTACCTTCGTTATTGCAACGATGCATTTGACGAGGAGTTGCAGTTAAAGGCATATATCACAGAGTATGCAGATGGAATCTGTACAACGTTCTATCACAAGGAGATGGAAAAGGGTATTGTAACCTTTGCATTCTATCAGGGTAAGCGGCTTGCATGTATGCGTTTCGTATGTGCATCTATGGAGATCATCGAGCAATATGAGGAGATTATCTTTGAGACAGCGAATTCGTTCGCTTTCGTGGATCCGACCCTGGTCAGTGATCAGAGTCTGAACCGGAAGGATAACCAGTATTACAGTGAGGCATTGTATTGCTATTACCTGGAGGATTACGAAGGCGCGATGGCGGCTGCGAAGCAGGCGTTGAAGCTTGGAAGTATCAAGGCAAGCTATCTGTTGATCGAGCTGTATTACGATGATGATTCACCATATAAGGATCTCGAGAAGACAATCAGTTATGCAAAGCAGTTGTTTGATGCGACAAAAGATCCGGATCTGGCATTCCTGCTTGGTAACATCTACGATCAGAAGATGAAGGATTACATGAAGGCACTCAACTGGTACGAGACAGCACATCGTCTTGGACATCGACGGGTTGCATTCTATCTGGGACGTTTTTATTACTATGGCGTGCTTCGTACGAAGCGTGATGGTATCAAGGCGTTAGAGTATTTCAAGGAAGCACAGGCAAATGGTATTCTGGAGGCGGAAGCTTACATCAAGGATATTCAGGAGCTTGGTAATGAGGATCTGCAGCGTTCTGTGGAGACCTGGGAGCGTTCTGTAGAAGCCGGAAGCGGACCAGCAGCTTTGAAGGTTGCATTGTACAAGCAGAGTCAGGTGTTCTACATTGCAAATTCATATGAGATCGAGAAAGCATTTTTGGAAGCACTTGGACTGGGAAGCTATCAGGCTGCTTACGAGCTTGGTAAGATCTACCAGCAGCAGGAGGCAGATGAGAATTATCGCGGCGAGATCAAGAGTATCAAGTATTTTGAGAAAGCTTACGATCATGGATATGAGGACTTCGATAAGGACAATTTGTTCAAGGTTATCGAATATAAGGCTGGCAAGACAAACGATATGAGCAGGCAGATCGAGCTTTATATGCAGAGTGCAAAGCAGGCATACGTTCCTGCTGTGAAGAAGATTGTTGAGATGGTAGCTTATATCACACCAGATATCGTAGATTTGTATCGGGAGTTGTGCGAGATCGCCGAGACTGGTGATGACAGCGCGATCATCTCCATGAATATGTTGGAGAAGAAGTATACAGACCTTGTTATCAAGCAGCCAACCAGTGGTCAGAAGGTTATCGAGAACAAGTTTTTCCGCCTGTGTGTTCCGAAAGAGAGCACAGCCGTGATCAACGACGAGGGTGGTACGATCAAGCTTGCAGACTCTGTGGTAGAGTTTGCGGTAGCTGAGATGCCAGTCAGCGCAGATCAGGAAGAGGATTACCTGAAGATCTACAAGCTGATCCTGTCTGAGTATCTGCCGGATGAGAATGCAGAGATCATCATTGCGAACTCCCGTATGATCGGTTCCGGTATGCGTGAGACAAAGAACAACGTACATTCTTACAGCATCCTGTTGATCAGCTCAAAGAACCAGTATCTGTTCAAGCTGAGCTCCAGAGATCGTCGTGAGATGATGATGTTCAAGGATAAGGTGCTTGAGATTGCGAAGTCTCTGGTTGAGACTGGTGAGATCTATGTTGCGACTGAGGAGTCAAAGAAGAAGATCGGGCTTTCGTTCCTGCTTCAGTCGAACGACAATGGATTTCTTTCAATTGGAAAGGCAGAATAAGTTTAGAATTTATGAAACGCCGTGCGTTTGGGATTCCCAATCGCATGGCGTTTTTTGTGTTTGCGAGCGGGAAACCCCATGTCGTGGGTGTAGGAAGAGAAAAGCAAGCGAGAAAACCCAAACCGGAAGCTGATAGGCAGGTGGCGGAGAGAAAGCTGGGCGTGGAAGTAGGAAAGTGAGCGGGAAAACCCACGGCATGGGCGCAGGAAGAGAAGAGCAAGCGAGAAAACCCAAACCGGAAGCTGATAGGCAGGTGGCGGAGAGAAAACTGGGCGTGGGAGTAGGAAAGTGAGCGGGAAACCCCATGTCGTGGGTGTAGGAAGAGAAAAGCAAGCAGAAAAGCCCACGACGATATACCACAGAGCGAAAGCTATGTGGTGACATCCGAGGAAGAGAAAAGCAAGCGAGAAAAATGACAAAGAAATTTGTTAAAAAGTATTGATAAGAAAACTTGTCATATGCTATATATAAATCGTGCACAGATGACAAGGATAGTTGTCAAGTATAGGAATAGTGAGTATAAGAAATAGCGTAATACAATTATGTGAAATGCGCGGCAGAATGGAGTGTGCGATATGGAAATTGGAACTGTAAAAGCGGATAAGAAGCTGAAAATCTGTACGATCAAGGGCAAGCGTGTGGATAGAGAGGATTTCCAGCTGGGTGCCCATGTGGGCGAGGAAGTACCGGAAGAGGTATCTGACGGGAATATAAAGAATGCTGTAGACAAGGCGCTTGTAAGTAACGGAAAGGTGTGCGGCATTTATCAGGAGAAGAAACTGGTCGGAATATATGTGTTTGAGCGGATTGAGGACTATTTTATAGAAGCTGGAGAGACAGTAGCTATGGCAGGTGAACGGCGGATGGAGAGTCAGGGAGCTGTCAGGAAATTGAAGGAGATTTTTGAAGATAGCAAAGCGGCGATGAAGCTTATTTTATGGTATCCGCCGGATGCGCTGTCCGACCAGAAAAATAAGATTGAAGACATGATCCGCAACTATATGAAGGGCTGTATGAGTGATGGATTCTGGGCTGGAATCGAGTGGGGCGATGAACTGATATATCGGAAGAATATAGATCCAAAGGAGAAAAAGAAGGTTGCATCCGGATATCTTCTGGGCGCTGTTGTCGGGTTCGCCGTTGGCTGGATGGCGATGGATAATATTGGAATAGGAGTCTGCTATGCAGTAATATTTGCAAATCTGTATGGAAACATTTTTTTTGGTGGAGTAAAAAATAAAAAGGTGTGGGAAACCTTTGCGTTTGTGAATCCAAAATATCATGGCGGAGAGGAGAATCACGATGCCACTGAATAATTATTTGAAAGAATACCGGGCGAAGCTCGGAGTCAATCAACAGGAGATGGGAGCTATGGTGCAGACATCCAGACAGACGATCAGTCAGATTGAGCGTGGCGATTATTCGCCGTCTGTTACATTGGCATTGAAGCTTGCCAAAGCATGTGGTGTGACTGTGGAAGATATCTTTGAATATACGGAGGGCACGGAAGATGAGTAAAGATAGGAAACAAATCAGGCATTTTTGAACACAAATCTGGTATGCCTGATCTTGTGTATTGTCACATTTATCTTTACATTTTTGTCCAAGACAGATATTATGGGATTTGTATATGTATGTATTATCCTGCTTGTAAACAATGTAAGCTACATGATGCGTGCAGCGAAGCTGGAACGTCATAGGTAGCAATGCCAATGCAGGCTGGTTACGCAGGACTTGGAGAGATTATGCTGGCATTGGAGAAAACATATGCTTACGAAGAAAATAACGGAAGCAGGGTAAAATTTGAAGATGGAGGAAACGAATATGGGAATGAATTCAATTGATGCAGAGGATGATCAGTTTGCATATCGGTATGATACGCAGTTGTTGATCGACCGGAGAGATAAGGATTTAGATGAGGATGAGATTGCAGATTACATCACGGATCATATCGAGGGAAACAGCTTGATCGCGGCTGGTGATGAGGATCTGGTGAAGATCCATTTTCATACGAATGAGCCGTGGGAGGTTCTGGAATATTGCAACACGGTTGGCGAGATCTACGATATTGTTGTGGAGGATATGATTCGTCAGTCAGCAGGCTTGCAAGGATAAACACAAGGCAAGGAGAGTATCTGTAGAAGCATAAAGTAAATGATATATTACATTGCTGATAGGTAACTATAGCATTTTAGTGTATTCCATAGATGCCGATAGGAGAAAACAATGACAGGAAAACTGAAGATATGTAATTTCGGTAAGAACATGTTGCAGATATTTTATGTGACAACGTTGCTTGCAGCCATCTATCTGATTCTCGGCTTTTGCGGATTCTATGAGAAATGGTTTGCAAATGGTCCGGCAGGAATTACCGTAGAGAAAAAAATATTGGCTGAACCGTCTGTGCATCATCTTCCTGATTGAGATTACGATATTCTGGATTGGCATGATCTGTGTGTATCTGACATCACAGCAGTTGGGAATCCGCTGGCGTGTGCTGGGACTTATATGTGGCTGGATTCCGATTGCACATCTGGTGATGCTTCATATCATTATCCGGACGGTAAGACGGGAAGTGAAGTTTGAGAAGCTGCGCGCGAAGCGAAATGCAGTGCGGGCAGACGAACAGATCTGTAAGACAAAATATCCGATTCTTATGGTGCATGGCGTATTCTTCCGGGATTTTGAACACCTAAATTACTGGGGCAGAATACCGGCGGAGCTGGAGCAAAATGGTGCGAAGATCTATTATGGCAACCACAACAGTGCCGCGGCTGTGCGGGACAGCGCGAAGGAATTAGAGGCTCGTATCAGGCAGATTACCCTGGAAACCGGTTGTGAGAAGGTAAATGTGATCGCGCATTCCAAAGGTGGACTTGACACGAGAGCGGCAATCGCACTTACCTTGGCAGGAGATTATATTGCATCACTTACAACGATCAATACGCCACACAGGGGCTGTGAATTTGCCGATTATTTATTAGAGAATATCCTGGAGGCACAGCAAAAGGCGATTGAAAAAGCGTACAATGCAGGGGCAGAAAAGCTTGGAGATACGAATCCGGATTTCATGGCAGCCGTCCATGATCTCACCTCTACGAACTGTGCGAGCTTCAATGAAGAGGTGAAGGATGTACCGGGAATTTATTATCAGTCTTTTGGCTCGAAATTGAATCGCCCATTATCCGGACGATTCCCACTCAATCTGTCTTATCTGCTTGTAAAGCGGTTTGACGGTCCAAATGACGGATTGGTTGGAGAGAAGTCCTTTACGTGGGGCGAAGAATATGAGTTCTTGACCGTAAAAGGCAAGCGTGGAATCTCACACGGGGATGTGATCGACTTGAACCGCGAGGATATTCCGGGATTTGATGTGCGGGAATTTTATGTGCAGCTTGTATCAAAGCTTAAAGAACGAGGGTTGTAGAAACGGGAGAAAACGTCTGTTTTTAACTTTGGCCCCGTTGGGGACGAAGTTAGTTAAGGAAAAAGAATATGGAATATAAAAATTCGGCGCCAGTGGAGTCGAATTTTTTGTAGAGAAATTTGTACATTTTTATATTGGAAAATTTTATGGTATATTCATAAAAAATAGAACTTCGGGCCCAGCGGGCACGAAGTTAGAAACAATTTAATATGAGCTCATCGGACACGCAATTGGGAAGACTTACGTGACTTTTGACCCATAGGACCAGAAGTTGAATGAGTTAAAAATGTTTCTGAGGAAGAAACACGTAAAGTATTCAGTGTTGGGAACCGAAGGAAGTTAAGAAAGGAAAAAATGATATGGATTGAAAGGTAAAAAGGATATTATTAATGAAAATTTTTTATACTTTAGGTGGATCATATCTTATTCATAACAAGCAATTTCCTATAGGAACTGTAATTTTGCAGCTTGAAAATAAAGTTGAAATTGCATGTTCAAATTTTAATATTCCAAAGGAACAAGATTTGTTAGTTTTTTTGTATAATCCATCTATAAAAACATGGGAGAAATATTTAATGAAAAATAAATACACTCAAATTATGTGGAGATTTTATAGAAAGAATAGGAATAAAATAAATCCGCCTCATCGACCACATTATTCACATAAAAGTTATAAAGATAAATTTGGCCCGTGTTCACGTTCATCGCATGTACCATCAGCTGTTAGATGGGCAGCAGCGAATCCTTTTTATGGTGGCAGAATGTCATAGCATATATAAGTATTTGAAAAGTTATGTGTTACTTGAGATAGACAAGATAGGAGGCTGTTGTAGTGGAATCAAAGAAGAGGGAAAAAACATTAGTAGAATTATTTGAAGATATGCGAAACCAATTTTATAATACGCATGGTAAATTGTATACAGCACAGGAAGCTGCATTGTTGACAGAAATCATAAAAATATTGGTAAAATTACCAAAAAATGAAAGGGAAAGCGTTGAAAAGGTATTTTTGAATGATAACGTAAACAAAAGTGAAGGTGAAAAGGTAATTAAGGATTTTCTATTGCTATCAATAGATGAATAGCAAAAATGTGTAAAATAAGGAGTTTTTAATTAGTGAACGATAAGATTATAGAAAAATTTCCAATTAAGTTACAAATGCAGTTTCAACAACTGGTGTCCTTGGGCTACAGTGGATGGTCGAGTGAGTGGCAGCAGTTGGCAAAAGAAATTATTATGCAGATGAATGATGAAAGAGACAAGGGAAATATAACGGATGATGAGTGGAAATATATTCATACGACTTATTTGTATGATGTAGGTAATATAGGTGTGAATGGATATCGTTTCTTTAATTTTGTCTTGTTAGAAGAATTGCAGTAGGTTTGTAAAACAATGAGGAAACATAAATTAGACTCCATTGGAGACGAATTAAGCAAAGGAGAAAAAATGGTTACATTAAGCTTTGTATTTAATGATGAAAAGGTGAAAGTATCTAGTCAAACAAGGGATGAGCTTCTGGAGCCTATGCGTGAACATGCAAAGAAATATGGAATAACTGAGACAGGGTATGGCGTGTTCTCTATGGAGGGTGAATATGCACTGGGAGCAATTGGTAGGTATGCAGTTCATATGTCAGAAGAATTTATGAGTTATTTTGATGAGATATTATTGGATGTGAATGGAAATATTGAAGATTGCAAACAAGAACTAATAAAGGCAAGAGCGACAATACGAGTATGAATAGAAAAGGTGATTTGTATAAAGGATGATTTTGCACTAGACGAAGAAACAATAAGAAAAATCGTAGTAGAGATAAAGGATTCTGTTAGCCAGCTAATGGGAGATAATGTTGAAAATATCATTTTATTTGGTTCATGTGCGCGTGGAGATTATGATAAGGATTCAGATATTGACATCGCGATTCTTACAAAAACAGGAAGAGAGGAAAATGCAATATACAGAATGGGACTTGCTGAAATAGCCACAGATATTGCAATGGAATATTTTGCCGTCGTTAATTTCTTATGTATTCCATACAGGGAATATATCGAGAAAAAAAGCTGGTATGCACTGTATAAAAATATATCGAGGGAAGGAATTGTTATATGACAGATAAAGAGACAGTAGGAGGAAAAAATATTGTATGATACTCAGTCGCACTTGCTGGCAAAAAGAGCAAGACAAGAATTACAGGATTCAGGAACGACAACCGTGATATGCGAGAAATGTAAAGAAAGCCCAAGAATCATTATAACACCGCGAGGCGAACGAACGGACAATTGTGACCTGCAAATGTGGGTTTGTGTATGACGCAGAGATAAATCTATAGTAAAGTTGAAAGGAGTTTTTATGGTATATATTGATATTGTTCAAGATGGCTCATTTATCATATTGAATTGCCACAAAGGCAGCAAAGATGGTGAATTTTTTCAATTAGTGATAGATGCTCAGTCACGTGAGGTTATTAAACGACCCGCTGAACCAGACATTGATGCATCTGCGGCATATTCGCGTATATATACGATGCTTTACAATGGTGAGGTGCTCCCTTTACATACGGTTGCCGCATGGGGATAAAAAGAAAGGGTATGTTATCGACAGAAGAATAGCAAAAAGTAAAGGGGAACGAAAAATCGTTCCCCTTTACTTTTTCTTACCGATCTGCAATCGGTGTATATGCACGGTTCTCCGCAATCGACTTGTAAGCCGGACGGATGATCTTGTTGACGTTGATCAGCTCCTCGATACGGTGTGCGCTCCAGCCTGCGATACGGGCAACGGCGAACATCGGAGTGAAGAGTTCTTCTGGAAGTCCGAGCATTGTATAGACGAAGCCACTGTAGAAATCGACATTTGGGCTGACACCCTTGTAGATCTTACGCTTGTCTGCGATGACTTCCTTCGCGATCTCAGCGACATCCATATAAAGCTTGTATTCCTTTTCTTTGTGCTTTTCTTCGGACAGCTTTCCGACGAAGGACTGGAAGATATTTGCACGTGGATCGGAGATGGAATAAACCGCATGCCCCATTCCGTAGATCAGCCCGGAACGGTCGAACGCTTTCTTGTCCAGAATATCACACAGATACTGGCGGATCTCATCCTTGTCCTCCCAATCGTGGACATGCTCTTTCAGGTCGTCAAACATGCGCTTTACCTTGACATTGGCACCGCCGTGCTTTGGCCCCTTCAAAGAGCAGAGAGAAGCGGCAACGGAAGAATAGGTATCCGTGCCGGAGGAAGTAACAACGTGTGTCGTAAATGTTGAGTTGTTACCACCGCCATGCTCGGCATGAAGTACAAGAGCTAGGTCGAGAACCTTTGCCTCGGTATCTGTATAGGATTTATCCTGACGCAGGAGACGCAGGATATTCTCGGCAGTAGAAAGCTCCGGCTTTGGCTGGTGGATGTAAAGTCCCTTTCCAAGATCGTAGTGGCGGTATGCCTGATACGAGTACACAGCAAGTGCCGGGAAATTCGCGATCAGCTCAATGCTCTGACGTAATACGTTCGGGATACTGATATCCATCGCGTTTGTATCGTACGAGCTGAGCGTCAGAATGTTTTTGGCAAGTGCATTCATGATATCCGGTGTCGGCGTCTTCAGGATGATGTCTCTTGCAAAATGATGTGGCAGCTTCCGGTAGGAACCAAGCAGTGTGTTGAAATCTGCAAGCTCCTTTTGGTTTGGCAGTTCGCCGAAGAGCAGAAGATAGACGGTCTCTTCAAAACCAAACCGTTTCTCGGAGGTAAATCCTTTTACCAGATCATAGATGTTGATGCCACGGTAGTAGAGCTGTCCGTCGATCGGAACGGTGACACTATTGACTTCTTCAGAGGAGATGATGGTTGAGATCTCGGTCAGTCCGGTCAGGACACCTTTTCCATCTAAGTCACGAAGTCCGCGTTTTACCTGATATTTTGTATATAATTCGGGATCAATCACATCGTGTCCTTCACATAATTTGGCGAGACGCTCAAATTCCGGTGTGACTGCTGAAAATTCCTGTTGATTCATATATTCACTTCCTTACCTGATATTCTTTATGATGCATTGCGGACGCTGTAACTATAGAAGCGTACAATGCGATAAGTATATGCCGATAGATAATGACACAGTCTGATAATTGCACATACATGATATATGAGCATTTTATACCATATGTTTATCACGGTTTTGCGATAACTTATATATTAGCATACTATAATTTCTATATTTTGGCAAACCATTTCACGTGAAGAAATTTTGAAAAATATACAAAAAATGTAAATTGAATATAAAACAGATTGGAGAATGCGGCAAAAATGGATACAAATAGAAAGGTAAAATGTGGATTTAATGGACTTTTCCGAAAAATTTCGAAAAATCCAGAAAAGTTATTGAAAATTTTTATTAGGTATATTAGAATAACAAAGATACTGAATGTATTTATTTCGAACGTATATGTTATTTTAGGAGGATAATTATGGAAGCAAGTGATTTCAGAAATGGTGTGACTTTTGTATGTGATGGTCAGCCTTGTCAGGTAATAGAGTTTCAGCATGTAAAGCCAGGTAAGGGTGCTGCATTCGTTCGTACAAAGTATAAGAATATTATCACAGGAGCAATCAGAGAGACAAGTTTCAATCCTACAGCAAAGTTTGATTCTGCTTATATCGAGCGTAAGGATATGGACTACTCTTACAGAGATGGTAACCTGTACTACTTCATGGATCAGGAGACATTTGAGATGATCCCTGTTGATGAGAGCGTTGTTGGTGACGCTATGAAGTTTGTCAAGGAAGGTATGACTTGCAAGATCTCTATCTACGAAGGAAATGTATTCGCAGTAGAAGGTCCGGATTTCGTAGAGCTTGAGATTACAGAGTGTGAGCCGGGTGTAGCCGGAAATACAGCTACAAACGCTACAAAGCCATGTACAGTTGAGACAGGTGCAACATTGAATGTTCCTCTGTTCATCAACCAGGGCGAGGTTATCAAGATTGATACACGTACAGGAAAGTATCTTTCAAGAGCAAAGTAATTTTGCAATTCCAAATTTTATCAGAATGATCAAAGGCACGTTCCGTTCGGGGCGTGCCTTTTTGTATAGAATGAGCCAACAGGCGAGAGGAATCCAGATAAAATCTATAATTTCCAATCATATATTTCCGCATCCCGCATATATATATGGTAGGGGTGAATGCTGTGAAAAATGAAATCTTGAAATTACTCCCCCCTTGTATTCGGTACATAATCAATCAGATTGACATAGATTATAACTCCCTGATAGAGCTTCGGTTCCGAATCTGCGAGCCGTTGATATTGGTCTTTACGCAGGGGGAATACTTTGTGCAGAATTGTGGGGGACTGACACTCGATCGGAAAAAAGCGTATCGCGTGACCGCGGATGATATCCGGGGAATTATTGATGCTGTCACGGATTATTCGTTATATGCGTATGAAGATGAAGTGAGACAGGGATTTGTGACGGTTTGTGGCGGGCATCGCGTGGGCGTTGCCGGTCAGGTTGTATTGGAGCATGGGAGAGTAAGAAACGTGAAGCATATATCATTTATTAATATTCGGGTATCCCATCAGATCAAGGGCTGTGCAAATTGCCTGCTGCCATATGTGATTAAGGATGGCAGGTTGTTGCACACACTGATCATATCGCCGCCAGGATGTGGAAAAACAACGCTCCTGCGGGATCTGGTGCGGCTGATATCGGATGGAAACAGTTATTGTAGAGGAATGAATGTCGGAGTGGTGGATGAGCGCTCGGAGCTTGCCGCCTGCTATATGGGAATTCCGCAAAATGATGTTGGACTCCGCACCGATATCTTAGATGGGTGTCCCAAGGCGGAAGGCATGCTGATGCTGCTTCGGTCGATGAGTCCAAAGGTGATCGCAGTGGATGAAATCGGCAGCCGGGAGGATATTGATGCAATTTCTTATGTCATCAACTGTGGTTGTGGGATTCTGGCGACAATCCATGGAGACTCGATTGATGATATCCGCACGCGACCAGTGCTTCGGAAACTGGTCGAGGAGAAGGTGTTTGAGCGCTACATCGTGCTTGGACGGAGTGCGGGTATCGGAACGGTGGAGTCGATCTTTGACGAGAGGGGAAATGAGCTATACATTGGTTCACTGTCGGTTGCAAACTGATCGGAATTACCTGTGTGCTTGGTGGCTGTGTGACAATGGGAATCCTGCACGCGATGGCAATCCGCAGGCGTGTAAAGGAAATGCAGGAATATGCCCGCGTGCTTACCGTTGTCACGTCGGAACTTCGCTACCGGAGAGATATTCTGACGCATGTATTTGCACGTGTTGCAAAAAAATGCCGTCAGCCATATGCACCATGGCTGTCAGAGCTTGCACAGGCACTCGCGGAAGCACAGCAGGGACAGGCATATTCCTACATGGAAGCGGCTGCCGATTTTGATCAGATCTGGATAGAACATGCAGACAAGCTGTATGAGGGTTCCGGTCTAAAACAAGAGGATATGGAATATATATATAACCTGGGACAGACCATCGGATATCTGGATGTACAGGCACAGGAAGAGGGACTGGCATTGCTGCAGGCAGATCTGGGACGGCATATTCGGGAGTTGGAGGCAGAGGCAAAAGATCGTATGCGATTGTCGCTTGTGGTGGGAAGTGTCGCAGGTGTGTTACTGATTATAATCTTGATTTAGCAGATGCAGGGGAATGAAAATGACGATTCAGTTGATCTTTAAAATTGCAGCCGTTGGAATTGTCGTGGCACTCATCAATCAGGTATTGAAGCATTCGGGCAGGGATGATCAGGCATATCTAGTCAGCCTTGCAGGCTTGATCATCGTACTGACGTGGATTATTCCCTATGTCAATCAGCTGTTTCAGGACATCAACACATTGTTTGGATTTTAAGGGGGCAGAGTATGAATCTGGGAGTAACGATGGTATTTGCAATCGTGGCGGTGATTTTGGCGTTGTCCTTGAAATCCAAGAATCCGGAATACAGCACATTTATCAGTGTGGCGGTGTGCCTTGTGTTGTTGTTTATCTGCGTGTCACGGATGCGTGTGATGCTTTCCGGTATTGAAGCCTTGACGGACAAGATCCGGATGGACAGTACCTATCTGGTAATCTTGGTCAAGCTGATTGGAATTGCCTATATCTGCGAGTTTGCGGCAAGCATCAGCAAGGATGCCGGATACAGTGCGGTTGCATCCCAGATCGAACTGCTTGGGAAGCTTACGATGCTGGTCGTGTCGCTTCCAGTTTTCATGCAGGTTGTGCAGACGGTACTGTCGTTGATCAATTGATGGAGGAAACCGCTGAATGAATCCGCGAACCACGCATACAACTACATATTTCACTTGCAGATGGCTGGTATTGATACTGGCCATTTTCTTTTTTTTGGATATCTATATACTGCCTGTGCGGGCACAGTCGCTGACAGGAACCACGCAGTCATCAGACGGACAGGCAGTTACCACAGAATCCACACAAGAGCCGGGCGGACAGGCAGCCACGATAGAATCCACACAAGAGCCGGGTGAACAGGCAGCCACGACAGAATCCACACAGGAATCAGACGATTCGCAGACAACTACCTCCATCTATAATTCCATCTTCGATGAACTGAATCTGGATGAGGTAGAACGCGCGTTGCAGCAACAGGGCATTCAGACGGCTATGCCAATTACGGAGATGGTAAAAAGGCAGGTGGAGGGTGACAATAAGTCGGTGTTATCGGTATTGCTTGCGACAATCAGCAACGTCTTCTTCGGCGAGCTTTCGCAGAACAAAGGACTGCTTCTGGAGCTGGTCGGTATCGTTCTGATCGGAAGCATCTTTGTGAATCTGTCGAATTCGTTTGCGGGAGGATTTATCAGTGAAAATGGATTTTATATTACTTATATGCTGATGACATCGCTGTTGCTGACCTCCTTTTCGATGGCATATTCGATCACGCTTGCCGCACTCGACAAGGTGCTGGTTGCGGTGCGGCTGTTAGTTCCGGCATTTTTGCTCGTGCTGCAGTTTATCGGGCATGCTACGACGGCAGGTGGTACATACAATCTCGTTTTAATCGGAATCTGGCTGATACAGGCGGTGATTATAAGGCTGGTGCTGCCCCTCATTGAATTCTATGTGATTGTGGCACTTGTGAATAACCTGCAAAAAGAGGACAGCTTCTCGAAGCTGTGTGAGCTTGTGCAGAGCCTGATCAAATGGATCTTGCGGACGATCATCGTCGTTGTGATCGGGTTAAATGTGATCAAGGGCTTGCTGGAGCCGCAGATGGACATTCTTGGGAAAACGGCGGTGAACCGGGCGCTGACTGCGATTCCGGGAAGCGTGGTATCGGTGCTTGCAGGCACCTATCTTGCGTGTGGCATGATCGTAAAAAACAGTATCGGTATCGCAGGTATCCTGATTCTGTCCGGCATCTGTCTGATTCCGATCATCAAGCTTTTCTTGCTGATGTTTACGGTGCGGATCACAACCGCGCTGATTCAGCCGATGGGCGATAAGCGGTATGTGGATGGCACGACGGCACTGGCAAATGGAATCGGCATGCTGATGCAGGCGCTGGCAAGTGCACTCGTCTTATTTATCATAACCCTCGCGATCATGTCGGGGGCAACGAATGGAACAGGAGGGTAGCTATGCTGTTTGGCTGGATGAAAAGTCTGATCTTTTATCTGCTGCTCGCAACGATTGTGACGCATATGGCGCCGTCCAATCAATATAAGCAATACATCCGGTATTTTATCGGACTGGTCGTGATCGTGCTGCTCGCAAGCCCACTCAAATTCCTGTTTGAATTTGGAAGCGGAGATCTGCAGGAATTGTTGCAGGAGATCGAGCATGTGGAAGGGCAGGAAGCCGTTGCAGGAGTCGGCGGAAGCATCACGGATTATTATGGTATGGGCATCCGGGAAGGCCTCAAAAAAGAGCTTCAGAGTTATCCAGTTGAGGATGTTGCAATCATAACGGATGCCGATGGAGAGCTGCTGCAATGCACGATTTACATAAGTGAGGCAAAGGCAACAGCGGAGATAGAAAAAGAAATAAAAAAATACATTTCGGATGTCTATAATCTGGAGGATGCTCGTATATATGTAGTAAGACGGTGAGAATATGGAGTGGAAATTTAAGAAAAATGAAAAATGGAACAAGGTAATTCTGGTTGTACTGTGCGGGATTTTGCTGCTTGTGATCGTGATGCCACAGAAGAAGGTGCAGACCACGGTGGGGCAGACCGGATCTTCGTCTGACACAACCGCTTCCTATGAGACGCGTCTGCGGGAGCTGCTTGCGGACACCTACGGCGCGGACATGGTTGACGTATTGATCTATGCAGGGGATTGCACACAGACGTATTATGGATCTGGCGGCACAGAGACGATCACGGGTGTGTTGATCACAATTAAAAAGGAAGCGGTCACAGGTACCACGATTGCGGATATTACCTTGGCGGTATGCGCGCTTTTTGATCTGCCGGCACATAAGGTGGCGGTTTTGGTAAAAAATTAGGGAGGTTTTTATGAAGAAAAAAACCATGAAACGAAACCAGATTATTATCGGGGCACTTACCGTGTTGCTTGGTGTGGCAGGCTACATAAATTTCTCCGGCAATAAACTGGATCTGGCACCGGGCGGGCTGGAGCCGACCGAATCTGCCTTTGCGGAGGAGCAGACGGAGACAGATGCAAAACCAGCGGAGATTGTATCCGGCGAGGTGACGGTATCTGCTCTTCCGGAGGATGAGTATATCGAGCTGAACTCGGAGGAAGAAAAAATTGGGGAAGCGGTGCTGACCTCGGCAAATGCAGCAAATAATTTCGTGTCAATCAAATTAAACCGGGAGCAGAGCCGCAGCCAGAACAAGGAAACACTGTTGGAGATCATCAACGGGGATGGCATGGACGCGCAGGCAGTACAGGCAGCCACCGATGCGTATGTGAAGTTGACTGAGGATGCAGAGAAAGAACAGGAAGCAGAGTCAATCCTTGCGGCAAAGGGCTTCGGAGAAGCAATCGTGTCAATCGGCGATTCCGGCGTGGATGTCATCTTAAATTGTACCGACCTGCCGGATGAAAAACGGGCACAGGTCGAGGATGTTGTAACAAGAAAGACCGGATGTACGGTTGACGCAATCGTCATTACACTGGCACAGTAATAAATTTGTAGAAATCAGCAGAAAGCCTTGCACAGTTGCAAGGCTTTTTAGTTGCATAATATACATAAATTGGGTATAATATTTTACATATGCAATGAATAAAGTAGGAAGGATAAGATAAGGAGGCAATTATGAGCGATATGATAAATGAAGAAGAAAAAATTGGTAAAATCAGTATAGCAGACGGCGTGGTGGCATCCATCGCCGGGATTGCAGCCATCGAGGTGGAAGGTGTTTCCAAGCTGACTGGAAATATCTCGAAAGAGCTTGTTGCAAAGCTTGGTAAGAAGAATCTTGCCAACGGTGTGAAGGTAGAGATCACAGATGGAAATGTAGTCGTAGATGTTTCACTGGAAGTTGAATATGGTACAAGCATCAAGAAGGTATCCGAGGGCGTGCAGGAGAAGGTAAAGCAGGCAATCGAGAATATGACCGGACTGCATGTCCGCGTGGTAAATGTTGTCGTATCCGGTATCAAGATGAATAAAGAGTAAGGCGGTTAATTATGACAAGACGAAGCATACGAGAAAATATTTTTCTGATCGTATTTAAGGCAGAATTCAACAATCAGGAAGAGATGGAAGAACAGATCCGTTATTCAATTAGCAAGATCGAAGAACCAGAGGAAGATCCAGAGGATGTTGCTATAACAGAAACGGGAAAGGTAAAAGAGGAGGATCTTGCCTACATTGCAGATAAGTCCCACAAGATTCTTTCCATGCTTCCGGCACTCGATGAGAAGATCAGCGAGATCTCCGATGGCTGGCAGATTGGCAGACTGGGCAAGCCGGAGCTTGCAATCCTGCGTCTGGCACTCTACGAGATGCTCCATGATGAGGAAGTTCCATTCCGCGTAGCAATCAATGAGGCGGTAGAGCTGGCGAAGAAATACTGTAACCCGGATGCAAGCGGATTTATCAACGCAGTATTGGCAAAGGTTGAGGAACCATGAGAGTAGAAAATGGAAAGAAAGTATTTTCTGTCCGGGAAGTCAATTCGTATATCGGCAATATTATAAAAAATGATTATCTGTTAAAAAACATCTGTTTTGAAGGTGAAGTGTCAAGCTTCAGCAAGGGTCCGACCGGGCATCTGTATATCACACTCAAGGATTGTACGGCACCGGACGATCTGCCGGAAGGTGCACCATACAACGGAATCCTGCGAGTAAATGTATGGAAAAGTGTTGCGGCAAAGCTCAATCTGACGACGGTCAAGCAGGGTGACATCCTGATTGTGAAGGGAAGCTGTTCCACCTATGATGCGAAAAGTGAGTACAGCGTAAATGCTGTGTCTGTACAGCGGCGCGAAGAGCGCGGCTGGCATGGCGAAGCTTATGCAGAGTTGAAACGCAGACTAGGACAGGAGGGTATCTTCGATACGGCGGTCAAAAAGCCGATTCCGAAATATCCAAGGGCAGTCGGCATCGTGATTTCCATAGGCACGAATGCGTATAAGGATATCATGAGTGTTTCACACCGGCGGAATCCCTATGTGCAGATGATTGTCTGTGATGCGCGGGCGCAAGGAGAGAATGCGCGCGAGCTGATCGTGCAGGGTATCCGCAGACTCGACAAAATGGGCGTGGATACGATCATCATTGGACGAGGCGGTGGATCGAGGGAAGATCTGGAGGTCTTTGACGATGAGGCAGTTGTCCGTGCAATCTATGAGGCGAAGACTCCGATCATATCCGGAACCGGACATGAGGGCGATACGTCACTGGCGGATGATGCAGCAGACCTGCGTGTGGAGACACCGACGGCAGCAGCAACCGCAGCCGTGCCCCTGATCGACGATATTTTACGGACAATCGAACTTCAGCTGCGGGCGATGAATCAGCACGTCGCAAATAAAAAACAGAATTATCAGACGCGGCTGGATTCCTGTGAGCGGGAATTGCGGCTTCGGATGCAGGGACGTCTGCAGGAGAAAGAGACAAAGCTGCAGATGTATATGCAGCAGCTGGCGTCGCTGAATCCGAGAACAAAGCTCGAAAAACAGCAGGAGAAGCTGAAGCAAAGCAGAGAACGTCTTGCAAACCGGATGCAGCTTCGGTACAGAGAATATGAACATCAACTGCATCTGCTGTTAACAAGACTGCATGGCAATGCACCGACAGCCAAGCTGGTCGGTGGATTTGGATATCTCGAATCCGAGGGAAAGCCTGTGATGTCGGCGGGACAGACGCAGGCAGGCGATCCGCTGGATGTCACTCTGCATGATGGCAGGATTCATGCGACGGTCGTTTCTGTGGAAGCAGATACAAATGGTGTACAAGGAGAATAAAACAACATGGCAGAGAAAAAGAAGGAATTGAACATAGAGGAAGCATTTGCCAGATTGGAAGAGATCAACAAGCTTCTGGAAAATCCGGATACAAATCTGAAGGACTCCATGACATTATATGCAGAGGGCGTGGAGCTTGCAAATGCCTGTAAGGAAGAACTTGCAGGTGTGGAAAAGGAGATAAAGATATTAGATGAAGTATGATGTCAAGGCAATTGAAGAGATGATAGAGGCGTATCTGCCGGAGGAGACCGGGCACCAGAAAACTGTGCTGGCTGCGATGAATTATGCGGTAAAAGCAGGTGGCAAACGGCTGCGCCCAATGATGCTCCGTCTGTGTTATGAGATGTTTGCAAAGGAACCGCAGGAGGCACTGGTGCGCCCATTTATGGCGGCAATGGAGATGATCCATACATATTCCCTTGTGCATGATGACCTTCCGGCGATGGACAACGACGCGCTGCGCCGGGGACTTCCGACTGTGCATGTCAAGTTTGGTGAGGATATGGCGATTCTAGCCGGAGATGCATTGTTAAACTTTGCATTTGAAACGGCGTGTCAGGGATTTGCGGTGAAGCCGGGCGATGCTAATGTGGAGAAGGCATTTGCGGTGCTTGCAAAAAAAGCTGGTATCTATGGCATGGTCGGCGGACAGGTGCTCGATGTGGAGCGTGCCGGACTTCCCATGGATGAGGAACAGCTTGCGTTTATCTATGAGAATAAGACAGGTGCGTTGATCGCGGCGGCATGTATGTGTGGTGCATATCTTGCCGGTGCGGAGGATGCCGTTGCTGCACAGTTAGAGGAGGCTGCGTATGCAGTCGGGTTTGCTTTTCAGGTGCAGGATGATATCTTAGATCTGGTCGGGGACGAGCAGCTGCTTGGCAAACCGTTACATTCGGATGATAAAAACCATAAGGTGACCTATGTGACATTGCACGGAATGGATGTTGCAAAGCAGTACGTGGAAGAAATGTCCAAGAAAGCGATCCGTATATTGGAGAATATAAAAGCATGGGATGAGGGGGCAAAAGCGGATATGATCGCGCTTGTGAAAAGCTTGATCAACCGGGACCATTAACCTGATCGCATAAGCATATTTATGGCAGGTAAAGGCAATGCATATGTTAGAGAAGATAACAAAAGAAAACGATATTAAGCAGATAGAAAGACAGGATTATCCGGCACTGGCAGCAGAAATCCGGGATTTTCTGATTGAGAAGGTAAGTGTACATGGCGGGCATCTGGCGTCCAATCTTGGTACGGTGGAGCTTACGATGGCATTGCATGCAGTCATGAATTTTCCGGAAGATAAGCTGATCTTTGATGTCGGACATCAATCCTATACACATAAGATTCTGACCGGAAGGAAGGATGCGTTTGAGACACTGCGGCAGTATGATGGTCTAAGTGGGTTCCCAAAACGCAATGAGAGTCCGTGTGACGCATTCGATACGGGACACAGCTCTACCGGTATCTCGGCGGCGATGGGATATTCAATCGCTAGAGATCTGCGCGGCGGCGATGAGAAGGTTGCCGTTGTGATCGGTGACGGCTCACTGACCGGTGGTATGGCGTATGAGGCGTTAAACGGACTCGCGCAGCTGAAAACCGGATGTGTCGTTGTCATCAACGACAACAATATGTCTATTGGGAAAAACGTTGGCGGTCTGTCCAAGTATCTGAATGAAATCCGGCTTGGAAATGCGTACAATGAGTTAAAAACTGGCGTGGAGAGCAGCCTGATGGGTTCTAAGACCGGAAAGAAGATTGCAAAGGTGCTGAAGCGCTCCAAGGATAATATCAAACAGTTTTTTGTGCCGGGTATGTTTTTTGAGGAGCTTGGAATCACGTATGTCGGACCGATTGACGGACATGATATCAATCAGATGATCACGACGTTCCAGCATGCATTCCGGCTGGATAAACCGATTATCATTCATGTGAAGACGAAAAAGGGAAAAGGCTATGGCTATGCGGAGCGGCACCCGGATTATTTTCATGGGATTGCGCCGTTTGACCGGACATCCGGCAAGGTGCTCGCCGCGAAAAAGACAAGCTGTTATACCGATATTTTTGCAAAGAAGATGGTGAAGCTTGGCGAGGCACATGAGGATGTCGTAGCGCTTACTGCTGCGATGGCGCAGGGAACCGGACTGGTACGATTTGAAGAGGCGTACCCGAAACGGTTTTTCGATGTGGGAATTGCAGAACAGCATGCGGTGACATTTGCCGCAGGTATGGCAGCCGCAGGTATGGTGCCGGTGGTGGCAATCTATTCTTCGTTCCTGCAGAGGTCGTATGACCAGATTCTGCATGATGTGTGCTTACAGAAGCTGCATGTGATTTTTGCAATTGATCGTGCCGGACTGGTCGGACAGGATGGAGAGACGCATCAGGGCATTTATGATCTGGCGTATCTGTCACATATGCCGCATATGACCGTGCTGGCTCCAAAGAACCGGTATGAGCTGGAGGCAATGCTTGACTATGCCTATGCGTATGACGGATCAATTGCAATCCGGTATCCAAGAGGCAGTGCCTATAAAGGGCATGCGGATATCCAGACACCGATCGTCTATGGAAAGAGTGAAGTGATACAGGAGGCATCGGGCGTAGCCGTGTTCTCCTGTGGACATATGATGGAGGAAGCAGACCGCCTTGTGGAACGGTTAGAGGCGGAGCAGATTCCTGTGACACTGGTCAATGTGCGGTTCCAGTCGATGCTCGACACGGAGCTTCTGGATCGGTTGATGAAGACGCACACGGTCTTTGTAACATTGGAGGATACGATCGTGCAGGGTGGATATGGCGAGAAGCTGCATGCGTATCTGGCAGAGAAAAACAGCCCGGAGCAGTATTCATTTATCAGCGGGGCGATTCCGCTTGCGAGTGTGCCACAGGGCACAATCCCGGAGCTGAGACACCATATGCAGATCGATGCAGAGGGACTGGCAGAAACGATTGTACCGTGTTATAAGAAGCATTTGAATTAGAGATATAGAGGAAAAATAATGGAAAAGCAGAAGAAACAGCGGCTGGATGTGCTGCTTGTCGAGAAGGGACTAGCGCCGTCTCGGGAGAAAGCGAAAGCAATCATCATGGCGGGAATTGTATATGTAGATGGCAACAAAGAAGATAAAGCTGGAACGACATTTCCAGAGAACGCGGCGATCGAGGTAAAGGGGAAAACTCTGCCGTATGTAAGCCGCGGCGGTCTGAAGCTGGAAAAGGCAATGCAGAAATTTCCAATTACATTGTCTGGTAAAGTCTGCATGGATGTTGGTTCTTCGACTGGCGGATTCACAGATTGTATGCTGCAAAACGGAGCAACAAAAGTCTACGCGATCGACGTCGGGCATGGACAGCTTGCGTGGAAGCTTCGCAATGACGAGCGGGTAGTCTGCATGGAAAAGACGAATATCCGTTATGTTGCGCCGGAGGATATTGACGAGCTGGCAGCATTTTCTTCGATTGATGTGTCGTTTATCTCGCTGACGAAGGTTCTGCTTCCGGTGAAGAATCTTCTGACGGAGGATGGACAGGTGGTCTGTCTGATCAAGCCGCAGTTTGAAGCCGGACGGGAAAAGGTAGGAAAAAAGGGCGTTGTGCGTGACCGTGCCGTCCATGAAGAGGTGATCCGCATGGTGATGGACTATGCGGCTTCAATTGATTTTTATCCGCTGGCACTGGATTTTTCTCCAGTGAAGGGACCAGAGGGAAATATTGAGTACTTATTATTCTTATCCAAGAATAAACAAGATCTGGAAATCGTGGATGCTTCATCCATTGATATAAAAGCAGTTGTTACAGCTTCACATGATACGTTAGATAAGGAACCGGGCAATGAATAAGTTTTTAATCGTCGCAAATACTGACAAAGACATCAATTTAAAACTTTCGCAGGATATCGTTGCGTACATCAGAAAAAAAGGTGCACAGGCGGTTGTGGTGAGTGATGAGCAGCACTACAATGGCACGACGATCAAGCCCGAATATATGGAAGGCGTAGAGGCTGTGATCGTGCTTGGCGGGGATGGAACGATGCTTCGTGCAGCACACAGTATTGGAACCTATGATGTTCCACTTATGGGCGTCAATCTCGGAACGCTTGGTTTTTTAACCGAGGTGGAAGAGTCAAACGCATATAAAGCAATCGACCGTCTGCTGGCGGACGATTACAGCATAGAAAAGCGGATGATGATTGAGGGACGCAAGGGAGAGACTTCCTTTTCCTGCCTGAACGATGTGGTGATCACACGTGCAGGATTTTCCCGGATCATTGGTCTGAATATCTATGTAAATGAGCAGTTGTTAGACACATATGAGGCAGATGGTGTGATCGTGGCGACGCCGACTGGTTCGACCGGATATAATTTGTCCGCCGGTGGACCGATCATCAGCCCGAAATCCAAGGCAGTCGTAGTGACACCGATTTCTCCACATTCGCTTACCTCCAAGAGCGTCGTGTTTGACAGTGCAGACCGTATACGGATCGAGGTTGTCAAGAAACGGAGAACACAGGAGACAGAGGCAATCGTTTCCTTTGACGGAGCAGACAATATCGAATTATCTGCCGGAGAGAGCGTGGAAGTGACCTGCTCAAAACGGGAGATCCGATTGATAAAAATGTATGATGTCAGCTTTTACAGTGTACTTCGGGAAAAAATAGGAGGCGCTTAACATGAGTAAGCAGAAACGCCAGCAGGCATTGCTGGAATTGATATCGGAATATGAGATAGATACACAGGAAGAGCTTACCAGACGTTTACAGGCACTTGGATTTGAGACAACACAGGCAACTGTGTCGAGAGATATACGGGAGTTGAAACTGGAAAAAGTTTCCTGCGGAAGTGGGAAGCATCGTTACGCTGCAAGTCTGGAACCTGATACCGGAACACATGCATCCTATCAGCATGTGATGGCATCGTGTATTCTTTCGATTGAAGCCGCACAGAATATTATTGTAGTCAAAACTGTATCCGGTATGGCGATGGCGGTTGGTGCTGCAATTGATAATCTGTCGGTGGAAGGCATCATGGGATGTATTGCAGGGGATGATACGCTGTTTCTGGCAATCAAAGATGGACAGCAGGCAGAACATATAATTGGAGAGATAAAAAAATGTTGTTGACAATGCACATAAAAAATATAGCGCTGATCGAGGAGATTGACATTGATTTTCACGAGCAGCTGAATATTCTGACCGGAGAGACAGGTGCCGGTAAATCTATTATCATTGGATCTCTGGGAATATGTCTGGGTGGTAAATTCCCAAAGGAACTGCTGCGGGATGACACGAAGGACGGACTGGTCGAGCTTGTATTTTCGGTTGATCAGCCAGCGATTATAGAGGCACTTGAGAAGCTGGAGGTGACACCGGATGAGGATGGTACTTTGCTGATATCCCGGCGCTTATCGCCAAACGGCAGAACGGTCAACCGGGTAAATGATACAACGGTGACGATTACGCGGTTAAAGGAGATTGCATCGCTTCTGATCGATCTGCATGCACAGCATGAACAGCAGACGTTGTTAAAGCCGGCGAAGCATCTGGAGATACTGGATCGTTTCGGTGGGGACGACATTCAGAAGCTGAAAAAGCAGGTGCAGGAAGATTATCATATCTACCGCGAACTGGAAGAAGAAAAGAAAAAAGGCAGCATGGATGAGGCGGAGAAAAACAAACGCATGGATTTTCTGCAGTATCAGATTAAGGAGATCAAGGATGCAAAGCTGGTTGACGGCGAGGATGTCCAGTTGGAACGGCAGTATAAAAAGGCAGTCAATGCAAAGGAGATCCTGCAATATGCTAACGACATCTATGCACTGACCGGATGTGGAGCCACTTCCGCGGGAGAACAGCTTGGACGTGCGATCAAGGATATGCGCAGACTCACGGAGTTGGATGAGGAGCTTGCAGATGCAGCAGGCATTTTAGAGGATGCAGATGGACTGCTGTCGGATTTCAACCGCGAGATCAGTGAGTATATGAAGGATATGGAGTTTGATGAAGGACAGTTCCGCGAGATGGAAAGCCGTCTGGATCAGATTAATTCCTTAAAGGCAAAATACGGAAATTCCATTTCACAGATCTTAGAAAGCCTTGCAGCTTTTGAGAAAGAATATGATGCTCTTTCCGGCTATGAGGAGCATATGCAGAAGATTGAGGCACAATGGAAGAAACAGACGGCGAAGCTTGAAGAGAGCTGCCGGGTATTATCCGAACACAGACGGGCACTTTCGGAAAAGCTTTGTAAGAAGATCCGGGAGTCACTGGAGGATATGAACTTTAATATGGTTCGGTTTGAGATGCGGTTTGAGACATCTCCAAATTATTCTGCAAATGGCTACGATGATGCGTGCTTCTATATCTCGACGAATGTCGGTGAAGCGATGCGCCCGCTGCATGAGGTTGCGTCTGGTGGTGAGCTGTCACGAATCATGCTTGCGATGAAATCCTGTCTTGCAAATCAGGATGACACGCCAACGCTTGTCTTTGATGAGATTGATGTCGGTATCAGCGGCAGAACTGCACAGAAGGTGGCGGAGAAGATGTCGATTCTGTCACGGCAGCATCAGGTCATCTGCATCACGCATCTTTCCCAGATCGCGGCGATGGCAGATGCGCATTATCTTATTGAAAAAAATGTGGAAAATGAGAAAACAATTTCCAGCATCCGGCTGCTTTCGAAGGAAGAGGAAATTGAAGAATTGGCAAGACTCATCGGTGGTGCAAAGATCACAGAGACGACGATTCACACTGTGACCGAGATGAAAGGATTGGCAGAACAGGCAAAAATAAACTGAATTACATAGAATGAATTATTCGATACTAAGAGTACATGGAGGAATCTATGTACTCTTTTTTATAGCACAAATCATAAGCAATTAAGCGATTTGAAATAAAGAAATGAAATCAGGAGAGGAGGAAGCGATGTGAGAAGGTATCGAATCTTTTTAGTTGTACTGTTGCTGATGGTGCTTGGCATCTTAGGGTATCACAACCGGGAGTTCCTGTTCGCAAAGGGAGGAGATACGGATGCGGAGACGCAGGCGGATTCCCTGCCGGTTGTATCAAGTAAAGGGAAGACCGAATGCATGGTCTGTCCGTCGGGAGAACCCGTTGGAATCTATGTAAAAACAAAAGGTGTAATGGTGATCGGCGTCAATTCGGTTGTGGATGAACAGGGGAACACATGCAACCCATGTGAGAATCTGTTATTGCCTGGCGATTATGTAATGCGTATCAACGGACAGAGTGTGGATGATAAAAAATCAATGCTGGAGCTGGTACAGCAAAGCGAAGGACATGAGCTGCTGCTCCGTGTCTGCCGGGAAAATGAGTACCGGACGGTGCGAGTGACACCGGTGAAGAAAAAGGATGGTGACTATGCGCTTGGACTCTGGGTAAAGGATGATATTTCAGGAATCGGCACGATCACCTATACAGATGGTGAACGGTTTGCCGCACTTGGACACAGCATCAACGACAACGACACAGGGATCATGTTCCGCGTGTCCGATGGCGCGTTGTATGAGACGACGATCGTGCGCATAAAAAAGCCGGAAGCGGATAAGCCGGGACGGCTGGAGGGCATCATCAATTATACCGGACGGTATGTGATCGGGCGAGTGGAGGAAAACAGTGCCTTTGGTATCCATGGATATCTGACAAAACGACAGCAAAAGACACATATGCAGGACACACGGGTGGCAGTTGGACGAAAATCCGAGGTGCATGTCGGATGTGCGTATCTGCTTTCCTCGGTGTCCGGGGAGTCGAAACAATACGAAATCGAGATCGTGTCAGTCGATTCTGACAATGAGAACGGACGGTGTATGGAATTTAAGGTAACCGATTCGACACTGCTTTCTCTGACCGGCGGAATCGTGCAGGGAATGAGTGGCACACCAATCCTGCAGGATGGCAGGCTGATCGGGGCAGTGACGCATGTATTTGTCAACGATTCGACACGAGGCTACGGCATTTTTATCGAAGAAATGATGCAGTAAAAAATGGGAAAAATTGACCGAAAATGCTGTCAATATTTACTGTCGCAACTTGCGTTTTATTATGTATTGCCCTCGCAAAATAATGAAACTATAATGTCTTTGATATCAAGATTAGAGGGGGATAGTTTTATGAAGACAAAAGTGCTTATCATAAAACATGATACAAAGGCAGCGACGGAATTAAGACAGCAGCTTGCAAAGAATAAGGATATTTGCGTGTGTGATATTATTTCAGACGGCGGAAACGCAGTTTCGGCAATTCGCGCACAAAATCCCAATGTCATTTTGCTGGATTTCCTGTTGCCGAATCTGGATGGACTGGCAGTGATGGAGGAGGTTAACGGATGGGGAACCCGTGGATACCGCTTTCTGCTGCAGGGGAATGCCAGCCAGATTCGATTTGCACAAAATACATGCCGGGGAAATGTCGATCATATTTTCGTCCGTTTTATTGATGAAGAATATAACGATTTCGATCTGGAAAAGGAAATCCTGTCCTTAGCGCGCGGCAAACAGACGGGGATGAGTGTCTGCCAGGCGGAGGATGCAGGCGAAGAATTGCAGACGAAGCTCGAAGTAAAGGTTACGGAAATCATTCACGAGGTAGGTGTACCCGCGCATATCAAGGGATACCAGTATCTTCGCAGCTCCATTCTGATGGCAGTACAGGATATGGATATCCTTGATTCCATCACGAAGCAGCTCTATCCATCGATTGCAAAGGCATACGCAACGACACCATCCCGTGTGGAGCGGGCCATCCGGCATGCCATTGAGGTGGCATGGAGCAGAGGCAACTCCGACACGATGCATGAGTTATTTGGATATACATTGCAGCAGGGAAAGCTGAAGCCGACAAACTCGGAATTTATAGCACTCATAGCCGACAAAATACGACTTGAATCGAAGATGAAAAGCGCGTAGACAAAATTATCCACAAAAAGAAAATTTCTGTGGAAATGCGCTTGACAATGGTATTTTGAAATTATATCATCTTCCTATGGTTAATTTTGATTGATAGGAGGTTGGTTCCAAGAAGGGGAGGATAATATGAATACGGAGAGAATCAGGGTGATGATTGCGGATGCCGGGTATGAGATGCTTGGCCGGCAGTTAGAAGCCTATAATGGGGAGAGATTCGATATCGTTTGCTGTACGGCGGATGGAAATGAGGTGTATGACCAGGTGCTGCAGGCACAGCCGGATGTGTTGCTGATGGATGTTTTCATTACCAACGTAGATGGACTGGAGGTATTAGAGCAGCTACGGGAGAATCCGTCACTGGCGGAGCTGAAGATTATTTTCTTGTCGACGGTGGGTTCGAGCAGGATCATCAATATGGCATTCAATTTAGGTGCAGATTATTATATGATGAAGCCTTGTAATCCGAAGATACTGGCAAAACGAATTATACAGATTGCAGACTTTGCAAAGGTTGGGGAGCCGATGGAAGGATGCGGGGATGAGGATACCAAACTGCCAGCCAACAATGTGTATGATTATGGTATGCATACGATGGAGAACGATGTAACGGAGATCATCCGTGAGATCGGTATTCCGGCGCATATCAAGGGATATCAGTACATACGTGAGGGCATCATGATGGCAGTCAATGATATGAATATGCTCAATTATATAACGAAGCTGTTGTATCCAAGTATAGCGAAAAAATATAAGACGACGTCCAGCAGTGTGGAGCGTGCCATCCGTCATGCGATTGAAGTTGCATGGGGAAGAGGCAAGATCGAAGTGATCGAGGATATGTTTGGCTATACGGTGAGTGCAGGAAAAGGAAAACCAACGAATTCCGAATTTATTGCCCTGATCGCGGACAAGCTGAGGATTGAGTATAAAATGCATGCAAGCTAAAAATAAAATCCATGCAAAGTTACGAAAGGAGATAAAGACGTGGCAACGGAAGGAACAAGAGAAGGTGGTTCCAGCATGAACAGAGGACAAGGAAAATATTTTGATCGGGAGAAACGACCGGGTGGAGGAACAAGATTCCAGAAATTAGATCGTTCCGGTGTACCGAGAGGTGACCGGCAGGCAGGTGGAGACAGACCACAGCGAGGAAATGGAAACCGGTCATACGGAGAGAAATCATACGGTGACAGACCATATGGAGACAGACCACCGAGAAATGAGCGTCCAAACCGAAACTACGGAGGTGCTCCTAAGTTTCCGAAAAAGGATGAGGATGAGGAAGACAGAGGCAGAAGAAGCAAGCCATCCCGTCCAAAGGAGAGTAAGCCGACGATCGCAATTCCGGACAAAAACAAAGTCCAGATGCGCTTAGAGAAGGAACAGAAATCGGTTAAGAAGAAGCAGAACAACAAAAAACGGGAATCCAGTCGTCCGCAGCCAAAGCAGAAGCGGTCAAGTAATATCAATTATACGAAGAACTATGCCAATGGCGCGTATGATGATTATGAGGATTTTGATGATTGGGAATAAAAAGGCAGGCACCATACAGCAGTTTGTATGGTGCCTTTTTGCGTGCTGGTATGCAGTGGTTTTACTTGTCTTGGAGAAATGAATGTGATATGATAATTTTATCTGTGGAATTTGTGATACACATGGAGGAACATTTTGGACGAGAACAATCTGGATAGTCTGTTGGATGAATTATCATCGATGGATGGAGAATTGAATGAGAATATTGATATAGATTCCGGCGTAGATGTCGATGCAGATGATATGGATGACATTTCTCTCGATGAACTGGATCATTTAGATGGCATGGATCTTGGAGACCTGGATTTCGATGATATTGATTTTGACGATGTCGATATCACAAAGCTGGACGCAGGAGCCAATCCGGTCGTAAAGAAGAAGCTGCAGGAACAGGAGACAGATGACATGAATCTGGACGCCCTGATAGAGAAGGCAAATCAGGAGAATGTGAAGCCAGAACCGCCACAGGAAGAGCAGGTGGCGCAGACGGACGATACTGATGTGTTTGGCGAAGCAGATATGCAGATGCAGGAAGATACTGCGCTGCCAGAGGGCGTGTTTGATGAATCTCTGCTGGATCCGATGAATCTCGGATACAACGAAGCGGAAGAGACGACAGACAAAGCGGAAGAGACGACAGACAAAGCGAAAAGCCCATATACGGCAGATGAGGATAGTCTGGATGCATTGTTACAGTCCTCTATGGCAGAAAGTTTATTAAATGGAGATCTGGATGATATCGAGGATATCGGAGAAAAACCAGAGAAACCGGCAAAAAAGGTGAAGCAGCCGCGGAAAAAAGCAGAGAAGAAAAAAGCGGAGATCGAGGAAGAAGAGACAGAGCACAAAAAGAAAACGATTTCCGAGATCCTTTTCGGTGAGCCGGATGAGGATGACTTAGAAGAGGAAGCTTTGTTCGAGGAGAAGAAAGCGAAGAGGGAAGCCGAAAAGAAGAAAAAACAGGCAGAACGGGAAGCGAAAAAAGAAGAAAAGGACGCAGCCAAGCAGGAGCTGCTTACTGCGAAGCAGGCGAAGGATAAAGCAAAACAGAAGGAAAAAGCCGACAAAAAACGACAAAAAGATGAAGCCTATGCGGCAGAACTCGAAGCGGAAAAAGATCAGAAAAAGGTTTCAACACCGACCGTCATTGTCGTATTTGTGCTGTTTTTTGCGCTTGCAGCCGGAGTCGTGCTCGGCACGAACCGGTTTAACTATTCGCAGGTAATCAAGAAAGCGGCGAATTATTTCGAACGGCAGCGATATCGTCTGGCATATGACGAAGTATCTGGCGTGGAGGTAAAGGAAAAAGATCAGGATTTGAAAGACCGTATCTATACTGTCATGTATGTGGAACGGCTCTACGAATCCTACGAGAATAACATGAAGCTTGACAGAGCGGACAAAGCACTCGATGCACTGCTCCGTGGAATCGAGAAATATGATGAGCATTACGATGAGGCGGTAGAGCTTGATATTGTGAAAGATATTGATTCCTGCCGGGATAAGATTATAAATGCCCTGTGGAATACTTATGGTATCACGGAGGAAACAGCATACCAGATCTTAGCGATGGAGGGACAGGAGTATACCAAGACCTTGTCGGAGCTTGGCGCAAAAGCAGCGGAGACAGAAACTCCGACGGATGCGCAGGGACAGTAATAAATGCAACTATTGACCGTATAAATGTGACAGAGGATGAAACAATGATAGCAATTTTAGATTACGATGCAGGCAACATTAAAAGTGTAGAAAAAGCAGTGCATTATCTGGGCGAAGAAGCCGTGATCACGCGGGATAAAGATCTGATCTTATCGTGTGACAAGGTGATCCTGCCAGGCGTGGGAAGCTTTGGCGATGCGATGGGTAAGCTGCGGGAGTACAAGCTGGATCAGGTTATTTACGATGTGGTAGATGCCGGGACTCCATTTCTTGGAATCTGCCTTGGCTTACAGCTTCTGTATAAGACGAGTGAGGAAAGCCCTGGGGCGACCGGGCTTGGTATCTTGGATGGCGAGATTTTACGGATTCCGGATGCACCGGATCTGAAGGTGCCACAGATTGGATGGAATTCCCTCGATATTACACCGGGTGCGAAATTATTTGCCGGTGTCGAGGAACATCCATATGTATATTTCGTGCATTCGTATTACCTGAAATCCAAAGATGAAGCAGATGTTGCGGCGCGGACACATTATTCCGTGGATATTCACGCTTCCGTGGAAAAGGGAAATGTGTTTGCTTGTCAGTTCCATCCGGAGAAGAGTTCAACGGTAGGACTGAAGATATTGGATAACTTTATACACTTATAAGAGACGAGGGAGGAAGAGAGTATGCATACAAAGAGAATTATTCCTTGTCTGGATGTCAACAATGGCAGGGTTGTAAAGGGTATCAATTTTGTGAATTTAAAAGATGCAGGCGATCCGGTTGCAGTTGGTGCAGCCTATGATAAGGCGGGTGCGGATGAGCTTGTATTTCTGGATATTACAGCATCTTCGGATTCGAGAAACATCGTGATCGATATGGTGCGGAAGGTTGCGGAGACCGTGTTTATTCCGTTTACCGTTGGCGGTGGTATCCGTACGGTTGATGATTTCAAGGCGATCTTACGTGAGGGTGCGGACAAGATCAGTATCAATTCATCCGCCATCAATACACCACGTCTGATCAGTGATGCCGCAGATAAGTTCGGCAGCCAGTGTGTGGTTGTTGCGATTGATGCGAGAAGAAGAGAAGATGGAAGCGGCTGGAATGTATATAAGAATGGTGGACGTGTCGATACCGGACTCGATGCGATCGAGTGGGCGATGCAGGCAGATAAGCTTGGTGCCGGCGAGATTCTGCTTACGAGCATGGACTGTGATGGCACGAAGGCAGGCTACGATGTGGAGTTGACCAGACTGATCGCCGAAAATGTATCCGTTCCGGTAATTGCGTCCGGCGGTGCAGGAACAAAGGAGCATTTCTATGATGCACTGACAGAGGGAAAAGCAGACGCAGCACTTGCAGCATCTCTGTTCCACTACAAGGAGCTTGAGATCATGGATCTCAAAGCATATCTGGCGGAGCGGGGAATCCCGATGCGTATGTAGTGATATACGACGGTAGAAGAAGGACTTAAAACATGATAACACTCATTGAAAATGATATTTCTCTGGAAGAGTATCTGACGCTTCGGGAGAAGGTTGGCTGGAAAAAACTGACAGACAGGCAGGCGGCGCATGCCCTTGCGAATTGTCTGTATAAGGTAAAAGCGGTCGATACGGACGGACAGGTTGTCGGTATGGGACGCATTGTTGGAGATGGCGCCGTGGTGTGCTATATTCAGGATCTGATTGTGATTCCGCAGGTGCAGGCACAGGGTATTGGCTCACAGATCATACAGAAACTGAAAGCGTATGTGGAATCTCTGCGGGAAGAGGGAAGCACGATGATGTTATGTCTGATGTGTGCCAAGGGCAGAGAACCATTTTATGAAAAACATGGATTTATGCAGCGACCGACCGATGCACTTGGACCTGGTATGATCCAGTATCTGACAGAAAAATAAAGCGTAAAACAAAAAATCCTCCCATCTGGGAGGTTTTTGCTTTCTATCGAGCGGTGAATATTATTCAGCAAGATATGGCTTCAATGCAGCCATGATATCTTCTGTATCCTTATCTGTATGTACATTTAAGTCGATTGGCTTGGAAATATCCAAACTGAAAATACCCATGATGGACTTCGCATCAATAACATAACGACCAGATACCAAGTCGAATTCAGCATTGAAACCGCTGATGTCATTAACAAAACTCTTCACCTTGTCAATAGAATTGAGAGAAACTTTAACCTTTAACATATAGAAACCTCCTTGTATATTATGAAAGCGAAAAATAATCTCAAAAATATATCTTTCGCACTTTTTTTATCTATGTTACTATAATAAAAGTTTACACTATAAAAGTCAAGAATCAGCAGGAGAAATTTGCGTAAAATGTATGTGAATATTTTAAATAAAAAAGTAGCAGTCTGCACACTTGGATGCAAGGTGAATCAATATGAGTCAGACAGCATGATAGATATACTGAAGAAAAATGGATGCGAGATTGTACCATTTTCACAGTTTGCAGATGTGTATATCGTCAATACCTGTTCAGTCACGAATATGGCGGAGCGAAAGTCGAGACAGATGCTACACCGTGCAAAAAAGAAGAACCCGGAGGCGGTGATTGTGGCAGCCGGATGCTATGTGCAGGCAGCCGAGGAGGCGTTGGCGAAGGATCTTGGCATTGATATTCTGATCGGAAACAACTGCAAGAAGGATGTTGCCCGTATCTTAAGTGAATATTATGAGGATACGTCCATGCATGAAGTTGTGATCGACATCAACCACACGAACGAATATGAGGAAATGACGCTCGTAAAGCCGAACGAGCGATGCCGTGCCTATGTCAAGGTGCAGGATGGCTGTAATAATTTCTGCACGTATTGTATCATCCCGTATACGCGAGGCAGAATCCGCAGCCGGAAGCTTGCGGATGTCGTGCGTGAGGTAGAAGGACTGGCAGCAGAAGGGGTACAGGAGGTTGTCATCACAGGTATCAACCTGTCTTCCTATGAGGATGAGGATGGCGCATCGCTGCTGATGCTGTTACAGGCAGTTGCCCAAGTGGATGGTATTAAGCGTATCCGGATGGGATCGCTGGAGCCGCGTGTGATCACAGAGGAATTCCTGGATGGTATCACAGCGATTGATAAGGTGTGTCCGCATTTTCATCTGTCGCTGCAGAGTGCCTGCAATGAGACGTTAAAGCGGATGAACCGGAAATATACGATCGAAGAATATATGGAAAAATGTGAGATGATCCGCAAGGCATATGACCGCCCGGCAATCGCGACGGATGTGATCGTTGGATTTCCGGGAGAGACAGAGGAAGAATTTGCAACAACGGTGGCAAATCTGGAGAAGCTGAATCTCTATGAGATGCATATCTTTAAATATTCAAAGCGGAGCGGTACGATCGCGGCGACAATGGAGCATCAGGTGAGCGATGCAATGAAGGAGAAGCGGAGCAATGTGCTGCTGGAGCTGACGGCGAACCAGAAGGCAGCATTTGAAGCACAGTTTTCCGGAGAACTGCTTCTGGTGCTGATGGAGGAGTATGACTGTATCGACAAAGATGGAAAGCCGGCGTATGTCATGAAGGGACATACAGATCGTTATATTCTTGTGAAGCAGGAGACGACAAGAGAAGTCTGCGAGCAGAGTGTTAATACGTTCGTGGATATTTTGTACCGGCCTGAGAAGTCGAAATAAGGATGCCTGATCATGGCATATGGACGTATGTATATCTTTACGAAAATATGCCATGAATTAAAAAAATTAAAAAAAGTTGTTGACAACATGTTATATATTTGTTATAGTAACAAAGGTTTCAAGATGGTTCGTTGGTCAAGCGGCTAAGACGTCGCCCTCTCACGGCGAAAACAGGGGTTCGATTCCCCTACGAACTGCTTTTAAAAGGATACAGGTTGTATCCTTTTTTTTTCGCGATTTTTCCTGTCCTAAGAAAAGAATCACTTGAAGAAAATGATTCTGTGAGCTATACTATATTACATATGATACAGAAGAAAGGGGTTAGTAGTATGGCTGTATGTGAATCATGTGGAGCAAGGGTGCAGGATGGAATTACGATCTGTCCGGAATGCGGGCGCCCGGTGGTGAAGATGAAGACAAGTCTTGGGCTGAAAGGTGAGAACGGAAAGAAGCCGGTACAGCAAAGGGCATACACACCAACCGATGATTATGGTGATATCTATGACGGGAACAGTATCGGGGGAACAGATCCTGTTAAGATCACGAAGGAAGACGTAAAGGAATACAAGGAGCTGAACAAGAAGCAGAGCGGCGGAAGCGGCGTTGGAAAAGTGTTTGGCACGATCTTCAAGTTCATCATATTTGCAGCGATCGTATTTGGTATATATATGTTTGTGACGAAGGTTGTGTTAAAACCGAACGGACCGGAGACTTACGAGGATGCAGTCAAGGCATTCCAGACGGCGGTCAATGAGGATGATAGTGAGAAATTACAGGCATTAGTACCGGAATATATAACAGCAAACAAAGCCTTGGTTGAGGAAATCTTACCATATGTGCAGGAGACAAATTACACATCAATCAAGATTATTGATACATCAATCTGGAGCACTTCAGAGGTAGATGCATTCAATGATAAAATCCAGTTGGAGCACGGTAAGACTGCAGATGCAAGAGAGGGCGTAACCCTGAAACTTGGATTGCGTGGAAATATGAAGGACAGCAATGGCGTGAAGAGACAATATCTGGAAGTGAATATTGATTTCATCAAGATCAAAGGCGTCTGGTATCCGGATATCGAAGAGGTACAGGATCAGTTGTTTAAACAGGATTAAGAAAAAGCCGGGAGCGAAAAACTTCCGGCTTATTTTTTTGACGGAGGCGTACATGGCGTTACAGTTTATCCTTGGCCCGAGTGGGGCAGGAAAATCAGAATATATTTACGAGGACATTATACGTCGGACGATGCAGGATGATCGGGAAAATGTGATCGTGCTTGTCCCGGAACAGTATTCGCTGGAGATTCAACGAAAGCTTGTGCAGAAGCATCCGCGGGGCGGCAGCTTCCAGATCGATGTCATCGGGTTTAACCGGCTGGCATACCGGATATTTGATGAGCTGCATATCAGACCGAAGAAGGTGCTAGAGGATTTTGGTAAATCCATGTTGCTGCGAAAGGCAGCACAGGAACACAAAGAAGAGCTGTCTTTGTATGCCGGAAGTCTGGATAAGGCAGGATTTATTGATGAGGCAAAATCGTTGATGTCAGAGATCTACCAGTATGATATTCCACGGGAGCGGCTGCGTGAGGCATTGCAGGAGTTGGACGATTCGGAGGAGGCACGCGTGCTTGCGAGAAAACTGCAGGACATGCTGGTGATCTTTGATGCATTTGAGGAGAAGAAAGGACAGTCCTTTATAGTGGCAGAACAGATGCTGGAGCTTCTGACTGCGGCAGCGGGACAATCGGAGCTGATTGCAGGCAGCGAGATCGTATTAGATGGATTTACCGGATTTACGCCGATTCAGTTAAATTTAATCTCCGTGTTGCTGCGCAGAGCGAAAAAAGTGACGATCGTGCTGACGATTGACGCGGCAACCTATGAGAAAAAACATGTTGCAGAGCATGAACTGTTTGCGCTTACAAAGCAGACGATCGAGCATTTGCTGCTTACGGCAGAGCAGGCACAGGTTGTCGTAGAACCGGCATTGTTCTTGGGAAAGAATGGTTGTAAACGATGGAGCAGCGGACATCCGCTGGCACATCTGGAGCAGAATCTGTTCCGCTATCCGTACCGCACTGGGAAAGACGTGGAACAGGCGATTACGATCACGGCGTATGATACGCCGGCACAGGAGTTGACCGGAGTGGCAGAACAGATTCGTACCCTTGTGATGGAGCAGGGGTATCGTTACCGGGATATTGCAATCGTGAGTGGAAATCTGGAGGAAACGGCAGAGTTTGCGAAACGGATATTGCCACAATATGAGATTCCGTATTTTATTGATATGACGATGCCGGTGAAGAATCATCCGTGTGTGGATGCGCTTACGCATGTTCTGCGTATTGTAGATGAGAATTTCAGCTATGACAGTGTGTTTGCTTTCTTGAAATCAGGGGTTGTAAAGTCGTTGGAACAATCGGAGATCGAGAAGCTGGAAAACTACGTGCTGGCACGTGGACGAAAGGGAATTCGGAGCTGGAGCCAGCCATTTTTAAATGGTGAGGATGACACGGTGGAAGATCTGCGGCAGGTTGTGATGGAGATATTGCATCCATTTTATAAGGCAGTCTCTGGTGGGAAAAAGAAGATTTCCGTGTTTGTAGATGCCATCTATGCGCTTATGGAGACACTTTCGATGGAGATGCAGTTTGAAGACGCAGGACTGTATGAGAAGGTACGGCAGATCTTTGACAAGATGGTGGAGATCATGCCGGAGGATACGGTCAATGTTCAGGAGTTCGAGGAACTGTTTGCCGTAGGTATGAAGGATGTTACACTTGGCATGGTGCCACCGACATTGGATATGCTCGTGGTTGGCGATATCACGCGAACCAGACTGGGAGATATCCGGGCATTGTTTATTGTGGGTGTAAATGATGGTGTTATCCCGAAGCGCGCCGGACGCAGCCAGATCATAAATGACCGGGAGAAGGAACGGCTGGGGGCATTTGGCATCCATATGGCTCCAACAGAGCGCGTAAACAGCTACACCGAGCAGTTTTATCTGTATCAGAACATGACGAAGCCGAAGGATTGTCTGCATCTATCCTATGTGTGTATGAGTGCCACGAATGAGACGATGCGGCCATCTTATATATTAGAACGGATTCGAAGAATTTTTCCGGATAAGAAAGAATTTCAGGGACAGCGAATGGAGAATCGTATCGTGACAGGCAGATCCGGGCTGGAGGTTTTAATCATAGGAATCCGGGAACTGCTCGAGGGAAACCGAAGTCACGAGAAAGAGACACTGCAATTATATAAGCTCTATCTGAAACATGGAGATGCACAGACACTGGAACGGATGAAGCAGGCAATGCAGTACCAGAATCTGCCGGAGAAACTGGCAGAACAGGTCACACAGTTGATCCGGTTACAGGATATGGTGATGTCTGTATCAAAATTGGAACAGTATGCAAGCTGTGCATATGCATTTTTTCTTAAATACATTCTCCGGTTAGAGGAGCGGCAGATTCATGGCATCGACAACCGGAATGTCGGTATGATCCTGCATGGTGCGATGGAGCAGATGTTCTGTTATGTGCGGGATCAGAAAAACGATGCATGGGAGACACTGTCAGAACAGGAACGGGATGCCAAGACCGAAGAATTCGTGAATGAGAATTTTGCGAAGGAATATGCCGGACAGGAGCTGGATGCCGGGCAGTATGAGGTACTGCGGAAGAGCCTGATCCGGATTGGAAAGCGGACGGTGCAGAAATTACAGGCGCTGATGGATGCAGATTACAAGCCAAGGTATTTTGAGTATGCATTTCGTAAGAAGCTTCAGGTTGGGGATGAACAGTTGTCCTTAGTTGGAGTGGTGGATCGCGGCGATCTGTATGTAAATGAGGCAGAGCAGACGATCTCCCTGCGCGTGATCGACTACAAATCCGGGGCGCATGAGTTTGATCTTGGAGACTTGTACGAGGGCTTGGAGCTGCAGCTTGCCATCTATACGGATGTCATGCAGGAACTGGTCGATCAGGAGTGGAATAAAAACCGTGCGGAGACAGAACGCTACAAGATCTTGACGGACAGTATGTATTATTATCATATGCAGGATCCGTATGTGCAGGCGGAAAATGAGACAGAGGCGGAGGAAGCACGGGAGAAGCAGCTTACATATAAGGGACTGACGCGGAATGACGCGGAAGAATTTGACACGGTGCTTGCCTATGCCGAATACAAGGCATCTGCACTTGCCACGCAGATGAAGGCGGGTGTGATCGACAAAAATCCGATGCGGGAGTCCAACAAGACCGCGTGTGATTACTGTGCGTATAAGGACGTGTGCCGGTTTGATGAGAAATATGGGAACAACCGTTATCATTATACGAAGCACAGCGCAAAGGAGAAGGAGCAGTTATTGGAGGAGATGCATAGCGTATGCCATGGACAGAAAAACAAGAACAGGTAATTAAAGAGAGAGATAAGACAATACTTGTGTCTGCAGCCGCAGGCTCCGGTAAGACGGCAACGCTTGTGGAACGCATCTATCAGAAGATGGTTGATCCGGAGCATCCGGTTGATATCACGTCCTTTCTGGTTGTGACATTTACCAAGGCGGCAGCGGCGCAGATGAAGGAAAAGCTATTGAAGAAGCTGGAGGAAGCGCAGGAGCAGTATCCGGAATCCGAGCATATTGCAAAACAGAACATGCTGATCCAGAATGCGGATATCACAACGATCGACAGCTTCTGCCTGAATATCGTAAAGGAGTATTTCAGCTATCTGAATCTGGACCCTGCGGTAGGAATCGGTGATCCGGGTATGCTGGAGATGCTGAAATATGATGTGATGACCGCGCTTTTTGAGGAAAAGTATGCGCAGCTGCAGGAACAGGGCGATACGGAATTCGGACGACTGCTGGAGGTGTTCTGCGATGGAAAACGGGACGATAATCTCAAAGATGTGTTAGACAAGATCTATCGACAGATCACAAGCTTTCCTGCACCGGAACGGTTTCTGGAGGAAGCGAGAAAGGGATTGCAGATCAATACGGCAGATGATTTAAACCAGGCACCATGGATGCAGGCGATGCTTGACATTCTGCACAAAAAGGCAGCGGCAGCCGTACAGCTTGCAGAGCGGTGTCTCGCTATCTGTGAAGAGCCGAATGGACCGGAACAATACCGGGAACAGATCAAATCGGATATGGAGAAGCTGCAGGCAATCGGACAGGCGGACAGCTATGTCACGATGAAGCAGGCAATTGATAGCAAATGGGCGACGCTTTCAAGAAAGAAATTTACCGGAGACAAGGAACTGCAGGAAGCCTGCAAGACACTCCGCAAGGAATATAAGGATGAATTTGACAGCAAAAAGCTTGACAGTTTCAAGCAGTCGGAGACACAGATTTTAGAGGATATGCAGCTGTTGAAGACGTATCTTCTTCCGTTACTCTCCCTGACCGAGGAATTCATGACGCGGTTTATGGAAGAAAAGCAGAAACGAAAGATGCTGGAGTTCTCAGATATCTCGCATATGGCATATCAGCTTGTGTGTGCCGGCTATGATGAGGATGGGACAGCAGTTCCGACAGAGATTGGAAAGACGATCGCAAACAGGTATGAGGAAATCTATATTGATGAGTATCAGGACAGTAACTATCTGCAGGAGGATATTCTGACTGCAGTATCGGGCAAATCCCGTGGTGTGCATAATATGTTCATGGTGGGCGATGTGAAACAGAGTATCTATCGTTTCCGTATGGCACGTCCGGAGATATTTGTCAAAAAATATAACCGGTATCAGGCAGAGGGAAAGGATATTAAGATCGAACTGAATCATAATTTCCGTTCCCGTGCGGTTGTGCTTTATGCAATCAATTATTTCTTCTATCAGTTGATGGGAAACGATCTGGGCGGTATTACATACGATGAAAAACAGGCTCTTGTACCGGGAAAACAGTTTCCGGAGCCGCCGGAGGGCACCCGCATTGCGGAGGATGTAGAGCTGTTGTTTGCCGATGTAGATGATACCGGAGACTTAAGTGATGAGCAGCTTTGCCAGTATGGCTCTCCGGAGAAGGATACGGTAGAGGGTTATATGATCGCGAACCGGATTCGGTTGCTGATGAACCCGGATACCGGCATGCAGGTCTATGATGAGGAAGAAAAATGTTATCGTCCGGTTCGGTATAAGGATATTGTGATACTGGCAAGAAGTCTGAAAGACTATGGCGATGTGATCTACAATGCACTGACGGCACAGGGGATTCCGGTGTATCTGGAAAAGTCCAAGGGATATTTTCAGGCGGTCGAGATACAGGTTATCATGGCGATGCTTTCTGTGGTTGACAACAGCCGGCAGGATATTCCTCTCTCTGCAGTGCTGTTATCACCAATTGGCGGATTGAATGAATCGGAGCTTGCACAGATGTGTGCTTCAGTGAGGAACGCTGTATCTGAAAAATTGTGTCTGTACGATATCTGCGAGTATTATGCAGAGGATCAGGCGGATACAGAACTTGGCGGAAAAGTCAGACGCCTGCTTGATCTGATTGAAGATCTGAAAGAGAAAAAACAGCATTTATCAGTATCGGATCTCATCTGGGAGCTGTTGGAGCAGACGGGATATTATGAATACGTGACAGCAATGCCGGCAGGCGATATCCGCAAATCCAATGTTGATATGCTGCTGCAAAAGGCAGTGCAGTTTGAAAATGGATATTACAAGGGACTGTTTCATTTCCTGCGCTATGTCGATAAGCTGAAGCTGATGGAAAAGGATGAGGGCGAAGCAAGCGTGCTGAGCGAGGATGCGGATGTTGTGCGGATCATGAGTATCCATAAGAGTAAGGGACTTGAATATCCGGTTGTGTTTGTCGCAGGGATGGGACGGCAGTTTAACCGGATGGAGTTAAAGGATAATGTGCAGGTGCACCCGGATTATTATCTGGCTGCGATGGCGATGCACATAAAAGGACGGTATAAACATAATACTGCCATTCGGAGCATCTATGCGGCACTCGAGGATGCGGAGATGATGGCAGAGAATCTGCGGGTACTCTATGTGGCGATGACGCGTGCAAAGGAAAAGCTGATCCTTACAGGCGCAATACGCGGTGCGGACCGTCTGCTTGCAAAATATGCCTATGTAGAAGATATGGAGCCGTTGCTGCTTCCGTATAATGTCCGCAAAAATGCGGACAGCTATGCGAAGCATCTGCTTGCATGTATGGTACGTTATAATAGGCTGGCGGCGGCCTGCGGAGTGCAGGGGAAGATCCGTATGGAGATTTGCAGCCAGGAGGAGATTCTGACAGCGATGATTCCGATGGAGCTTCATAAACGGCTGCAATTAGAAGATATCCGGCGCATGGCAGAGCAGGCTGCGGAAGATGCGTTCTATGCGAAAAATGAAGCGAGTATTTCATATGTATATCCGCATTTAACGATGACGAACCTAGGGGCGAAGCTCTCAATTTCTGATATCAAGAAGATGAAAGCCTACGATGGTAAGGGGTATGATATCAATACTGAGTTTGCTCTTGTGGATACGGCTGAGCGTGAGACAGAAAATGTGCGTCTGAAAAGGACACGGTCTTCCGGGACATCAGGCACACTTACCGGTGCGGAACGGGGTACGATCGTTCATAAATTTATGGAAATGCTGCCATTTGAAGCAGTGGATACAGACGGAGATCTGGATGGATATATCGCACAGCAAAAGGAGGCATTGCTTGCAAGAGGCATTTTTGAGGAGTGGGAGCTTATGGCAATCCGGGAATCCAAAATCAGGAAGATGTTGCAATCTAAGCTTGGATGCCGTATGATAGAAGCTGCGTGTCTGGGTAATCTGTACAAGGAACGGCAGTTTTCGGCGGGCATTCCGGCATCGGAGGTTTACGATGTTGCGGAGCCGGATGTGCTTGTTGTACAGGGAATTATTGATGCGTACTTTTACGAGGATGACAGCGTGGCTGTCATGGATTATAAGACGGACGCCGCAGACGAGGAGACGTTGGTTGGCAGATACCGGGCACAGCTTGCGTCGTATGCAGAGGTGCTGGAACGATTGACAGGAAAAAAGGTGAAGGAGCAGGTGATCTATTCCTTCCACTTAGATAAAATGATTCGATTATGAGGTGATAAAAATGGCTAGAACAGAGGAAGAACAAAAAGGAATTTCTTTGCTGGGAAATCAGCATGTGGCATATCCGACAGATTATTCTGCGGATATTCTGGAGACGTTTATCAACAAGCATCCGGACAATGATTATTTCGTAAAATTCAACTGTCCGGAGTTTACAAGTCTTTGTCCGATCACCGGACAGCCGGATTTTGCGACGATCTATATTTCCTATGTGCCGGATGTGCGCATGGTGGAGAGCAAGTCGTTGAAGCTGTATCTGTTCAGCTTCCGGAATCATGGTGATTTCCATGAGGACTGTGTCAATACGATCATGAAAGATCTGATCAAAGCGATGGACCCGAAGTATATTGAGGTCTGGGGAAAATTCACCCCGCGTGGTGGCATTTCCATCGATCCATATTGTAATTACGGACGTCCGGGCACGAATTGGGAGCAGGTCGCTTACGATCGTCTGGTACATCATGATTTATATCCGGAGAAAGTGGATAACCGCTAAGTAATTGCGGGACAAAAAAGGAAGTAATCGATTATGAACAACAGTTTGAAAGAGGCAGAAGATTATATTAACCAGATCCCGCTGTTTGGACCTCATACAGAGGGCAGAAATAAATCAGGAAACGAGAACTTAGAGGCAGTTATGGCGTTGCTTGGCAATCCGCATCTTGTACATAAGGCGATTCATGTGGCAGGCACAAATGGAAAAGGCTCTACGGTACAGTTTCTGCGTGCGATACTCACGGAGGAGGGATACCGCGTGCGTACCTTTACGTCCCCGCATCTGATTTCCATCACAGAACGGATTGAGGGTATTTCGGACGAGGATTTTGTGACATGTTATCAGATCGTCCGGCGGGCGTGCGAGCAGGCCGTGCAGCAGAACCTGCAGCATCTCTCGTATTTTGAATTTCTGTTTGCGATGGCAGCCGTTTATTTCTCCGGGCTGGAACTGGATTTTGTGATTTATGAGACCGGACTTGGTGGAAGACTGGATGCGACGAACGTGCTTGTGCCGGTGCTGACGATCATTACAGAAATTGGACTGGATCATACAAAGTACCTTGGAACTACGATTGAAGAAATTGCCAGAGAAAAGGCAGGAATCATCAAGACGGGAGTCCCTGTTGTGTATAATACCGGCAGCATAGAGGCAGATACTGTGATCAAAACACGAGCGGAGGCACTTGCAGCGGAAACAATTAATGTCGCAAATGTGGAGTATATTATCGAAGAAATTACAGATAAAACCATTGATTTTTCAATGAACAATGGCTATTATAGTTACAATGGTCTGCGGCTTGATAGTGTGGCCACCTATCAGGTAGACAATGCCGTTACCGCTATTACGGCGGGTACAGTGCTGTTAGGCAGGCAAATCGCACAGGAGAAAATACAGCTTGCGCTGGATGCGTTTTTCTGGCCGGGACGTATGGAGAAGCTTAACGGGAATATCGTGATCGATGGGGCGCACAACGAGAGTGCTATCGAGCGATTTACTGAGAGCGTGAATGCCGGGTATGCAGACCGGGAGAAAACACTTCTCTTTGCAGTCGCCGGGGATAAGGACTACGAACCGATGATCGCATATCTGATGCAGAATCTGGAAGTGGAGGCGGTCTATGTGACGTCGCTGGATTCTGACCGCGCAATCTCCGCAGAGTATATTGCAGCACTGTTCCGCGATTGCGCAAAGAAGACAGAACGCAATGTACATGTCTATGCAGATAACGACATCCGGAGCTGTTTCACGGAGGCATATGCAGCCGTAGAAGCACACGGCGGTATGCTGTTTTGCGTGGGCTCTCTGTATCTGATAGGAAAGATAAAAGACATATGGGAGGAAACCGTATGATAAATTTTGAAGAAGAATTGAAGCGTTTCTCGCCGATTCCGGAAGTGAATCAGGCGGAGGAAGCCATTTACAGCAATGATTTGAAGGATATCAGTGATATTGTATTACAGATGACACAGGACTTGAGAAATACAGGCAGCATATTGGATAATGCAGTATCCGTGCGGGCAAGGAGAAGATAAGATGGCAACAACAATGCGACCGGTGCTGTGTCCCCATTGCGGTGCACAGGTTCGGAAAAATGGATATTGTTCGGAATGTTATCTTCCGTTGTCGATGCTTAAAAAAGCACAGAATACATCCAATTATTATTACAATATTGGATATGACCGCGCGTCCGCCAGAGATCTGTCCGGGGCGATCGAATCGCTGCTGCAGGCACTTCGGTATAACAAGCGGAATGTGCCGGCGCGCAATCTGCTGGGACTCATCTATTATGAGATGGGTGAGGCGGTGCAGGCGATGAGCGAATGGGTTATGAGCATCAACTATCAACAGGAAAATAACCTTGCGACAAAATACTTAAAAGAACTGAAAAAAGATCCAGCCCGGTTGGAGAGCGTCGATCAGCTTGCGCGGAAGTTCAACATGGCAATCCAGTATGCACACAGCGAGGATTACGATCTGGCGATATTGCAGCTCAAAAGTGCACTCTCGGACAATCCACATTTTGTGAAAGGATATTTGCTGCTTGCCCTTTTGTATATTGGGACGGATAACTACGAGAAGGCAAGAGTGACCCTGCGTCGTGTCTTAAAGATCGACAAGGCGAATTCCCTTGCGGTGCATTATCTGCGGGAGATGGGAGATACCGAGGAAAACATCATTGAGATGCGTAAACAGAACGTGGATAATGATGGACTCTTAGACGACGATTACCTTGAGGAGATTGTTGTGACCGAGGATGGAAGAGCGCCGAAGAAGATCGAGAAGAAAAATCTGTTTCAGGAGATCAAGGCAAAGAAAGATACAAGCGTTGTGCGGACCGGACAATTTGGACAGGTAAGCCTTGCAAAATATTCCGGGTTGTATATGCTGCTTGGACTGGTGTTTGGCGTCCTGCTATTCAGTTTTTTCATTCTGCCTGGACAGAAAAAGAAGCTACGGGTAGAAAATGAACAGCTGATTAAGACATACAGCGAGGAGCTTGCCGGGAAAAATTCCACGATCAACAGCCTGAGTGCAGAGGTGGACAGTCTGACAAAACAGATTGATACACTGCAAAATGGAGCTCCACAGGGGGAGGCAGATCTTCCTGATTATTCCAATGTTGTGTCGGGCATGTCAGATACAGACTTACAAAATATGATAGACAAAGAGTAATCTGCGATTATTTGAAATTACGAAAGAAAGTGAAATCATTTCACTTTCTTTTTCTTTTGCTGTTTTTTCTGGATATTTGGATATAGGAGGCAATTTATGGTGTATGAAGTGGCAAATGGCGTGCTGATTTATTATCTGCCGGAGGAACTCGATCACTATGCGGCAGATATGCTCAAGCGAAAGACGGCACATGTGTTTGATGAGGAGGAGATCCGGTATCTGATCTTTGATTTCTCGAAGACACAGTTCATGGACAGCTCCGGCATTGGTCTGATCACCGGACGGTTTCGGATGGTGCATGATAAAGGCGGTTGTGCATATGCGGTGCATGTCAGTGAGACGATCGATCGAATCCTGCTGATGTCAGGAATCTACCGGATATTAAAAAAGATGGATTCCCTCGATGCGATAAAAAAGGAGATGGTAAAGGGAGGATATTATGAATAGTGCAAACGAAATGAATGTGGAATTTGACAGTGTAGCGAAAAATGAAAGCTTTGCCCGTGTGATCGTGGCATCGTTTATCACATCGACGAACCCGACACTCGAAGAAGTGTCGGATATTAAGACAGCCGTCTCAGAAGCAGTCACCAATGCGATTATTCATGGCTATGAGAAAGGCGCGGGGAAAATCTGGATTCGTACAGTCGTGGAAGACCGTTCGGTGTACATAGAAGTGCGGGACAAAGGAATAGGCATCGCGGATGTCAGACAGGCGATGGAGCCACTTTTCACAACAAAACCGGAAGAGGAACGATCTGGTATGGGGTTTTCTTTTATGGAGGCATTTATGGACCGGTTGGAGGTTGAATCCGCCGCAGGCGAAGGTACCGTGGTAAAAATGTGGAAGGAGATCGGTGCACCGGCACCACATTATGAATAAATGAATGAATGGGAACTATTTCAACAGGCACAGATGGGGAGCAAGGCTGCAAAGGAAAAAATAGTTTCAGATAATACCGGGCTGGTGTGGAGCATTGCGCGGAGGTTTGTGAATCGTGGTTATGATCTCGAAGAACTGTATCAGATTGGCTGTATCGGACTGCTCAAGGCATGTGACCGGTTTGAAAGCCGTTATGGGGTACAGTTTTCGACCTATGCCGTGCCGCTGATCGCTGGAGAAATCAAACGGTTTCTGCGTGATAATGGTGCGATCAAGGTATCGCGTATCCTAAAACAAAATGGCTATCAGATCAGCAAAGCGAAGGAGGCGTTGCTGCACAAATATGGAAGAGAGGCAACGCTGGATGAGCTGGCAGATTATACGGGACTTTGCGTCGAGGATATCGTGATGGCGACAGAGGCGAACCGGGAGGTGGAATCCATCCAGCAGACAATCTGTGGCAAGGATGGGACACAGGTTAGTCTGGTGGAGCGGCTGGTGGATGAGGCACAGTCGGAAGTGGCAGCGGAAAATATCATGAACCGGATCTTGGTCGGACAGGCAATGAAAAAGCTTGGGGAGATGGAACAGGAATTGATACGGCTGCGGTTTTTCGAGGATAAGACACAGACAGAGGTTGCGAAGGTGCTGGGAATCAGTCAGGTGCAGGTCAGCCGGCTGGAGAAAAAAATACTGATTCAGATGCGTCAGAATCTGGATTTTTATAAATCGAACTAGAAGTATGATTTATGCATAAAAGGTACAATAATAGAAATAGAAGTAGAATAATAAAACTTATAGTTGAAAAAATATACTTCACGTTGTATAATGTCAACAATAGTTGTATTTGGCGGGAGAGTATATGGGAGCACGCAAGAAGCTTGCGCTGGAACAGTTTAATCGCGACAATATTTTGACGGCGGCGAGAGAGTTATTTGAGACGAAGGGCGTCCAGGACACGACGATGGACGATATCGCGCTGCAGGCAGATTACAGCAAGTCGACGATTTATGTATATTTCCGGAGTAAGGAAGACATCTATAATTCCATAGTGGTTGATTATCTCGACATTTTGATCGGTGAGATGACAGTTGATATCGAGGGAGATACCTCTTTTGAGGACAGCTATTACAAGCTGTGTGAACGGCTGGTTTCTTTCTGTGAACGGTATCCGAAATATTATGCTTCTTTGATGTTCGAGGAGAAAGCAACCAACAGCCGGAAGCAGGGAACGGTGATTCTGCCGGAGATTCTGCAGGAATTATATGGATTGATGGAGGCGCTCGTCCAGAAGGGAAAAAACACAAACGTGTTACAGGAAACACTCGATACAAAGCCGACGGTTTTGTATCTCTGGTCATCCTTGAGCGGAATCATCCAGATTTCCGCTCAGAAGAAAAAAGAGATCACAAAGCAGACCGGGATGACGATGGAAGAATATCGGAGCTTTGCTTTTCGCACACTGTATGAATCACTCGTACAGAGGAAGGCTTCGGGAGAGTAGTGGGAGGATACAAATGAGGGGTATGGAATTGAAAAATGAGATGGAAGAGGCACGGAATTATATTTTTTACGTGTCTGATTATATCGATGTGTCTGCAGGACATGCATGGAAGATGGACTGCCGTCAGGCAATGACCGAACAGATGGTACAGAATCTGCCAAACTGTAAGGTGATGAAATATACAGAATATCATGGAGAACGTCTGGATGCAGACAGTGTGGGAATTTTGTTTCCATCGAAGATGTGGGGGATTTCCCTTGCGGTATATGCGTTTTTACAGAATCTGCGGGTGTCTGCGCCGACCTATGTGTATGCGGTTGCGATGGGAGAGGTCTTATCTGCGGAAGTAAATGGAACGGCAAATGTACGGATGGAGACACTTGGACAGTTTCAGGATATCTTTGAGCGCCGGAGACTGGGGGATATCTCAGATATTTACATCCGCTGTATCGATTACAAACGCGAGTTTACAACGACGGAGGAGAAGCTGATGCGCTCGGTTACAACGGCAGAACGGATTGCCGATGTGATGGAGGGACTGCTTTTTTACAGCATGAAAGCAGTAAAAGAACAGAAGCTGCAGTTTGTCACAGACAAGCGCACGACTGTTCGGACAAAGCCTGTGGCAGAGCGGAAGGAAGTGACAGCTTCGGTGGAAACGAAGATTTTGCCGATGCCAAATATCAAGAATGTATTTCTGGACGATGATTTGTTATCGGAGGTTCGGATATGCCAAGCTATGTAATTCATTTATCCTGTGCGAAATGCGCGCTGGAGCTGCTGCCGGAGATGAACGCGCAGGAGCAAAATGCATTTTTTCTTGGGAATATGATCGCAGATATTTGTAAAGATAAGCATTACACACATTTCTGGAATGATGCAACCTATGATAAGCTGGTGCGCAGACCGGATCTGGACTGGTTTTTACAGAAATATGGTGCTGCATTACAGGAGCCGTATGTGCGGGGGTATTATGCGCATCTTTTGCTTGATTATAATTTTCTGGATCTGTACTGGGACAGACATTTCCGGTTTTACAATGCGCAAAAGCAGCCGGAGGTGTTATACGATGCGGTTGCTTTTGTAGAAGTGCGGGAACAGCAGCGGATGTATGATCGTCAGGAATTTTTCTCTAAGAAATGGTATTATGGAGATTACGACAGAATGAATGCGTATTTCGCGAATAAATATAATGTAACGTTTCCGAAGCTGGATTTCAATGCGGAAGAATGGGAACGTATACGGCGGATTACAGAGATCGACTGGGACTATGCGCCGGAAGCGATGGAACGGACGAAAGCACAGTTAGCGAAGAGTGTTGCAATCACCGAGCCGGGAATCATCCCGCAATTACAGATATTTGTACTTCCGGAACTGGAACAGTTGGTGGAAGTTACCGCAAAAAAAGTGGCAGAGATATAAAATCCCTGCCACTTTTTTTATTGCCACTAAATATTGATATGTGTTTTCTGTACTTCTTCGACGATTGGATCGACCTGATCTAAGAGGTTGATCATGTTTTCGTACAACTGATTCTTGCGTGTGATATCGCCGGATAACTGGTTGACTGTCTCGGACACGCCGATATAGCCGTCCTTGGCACTTAAGATATCTCCCTGTATCTACACGCGGGAAAATCCGCGGCACTTAAACTTATTCTACCAAAAAATGGAGAAAAAGAATAGAGGAAAAGAAAAATGTTTAGAATAGGTAATATCTTGTATTTGTGGTAAAAGTTTGATATAATGGCGTTTATCTGGATACTTATATGCAAAAATAAAGGGAGGTAGCTCGATGGGCTATTCAAAAGCGGAAACTGTGAAAAAACAGAGAAAACTTGTTTCCAAAACACAACGAAATACGAGAAAAGTGCTGGTTATACTTTTTAAGATCATATTGGTTGGTATCATTGCAGTGATCATAGCCGGAGCCGGAGCCGGATTCGGTATGATGAAAGGTATTTTGGACAATGCTCCGGATATCTCCAGTATCAATATCGTTCCACAGGGATACCGGTCGAATATCCGGTCACAGGACGGCACGGTAGAAAAAGAGATATCCACGATCGATTCCAACCGTGTTTATGTATATTATGATCAAATCCCGAAGGATATGGTCAATGCATTTGTTGCAATCGAGGATCAGCGATTCTGGACGCATAATGGTATTGATGTGCGCGGTATCTTCCGTGCATTTGCAAAGGGTGCAGCAAGCGGTCACTTTAACGAGGGTGCATCGACGCTGACACAGCAGCTCATTAAGAACCAGGTGTTCAATGTTGGTCTGGATGAGACGACATTTATGGACAAGCTGGAACGTAAGATTCAGGAACAGTATCTGGCGATTGAACTGGAAAAGAAATATACAAAGGAAGAGATTGTCGAGTACTATCTGAACACGATTTATCTTGGTCGTGGTGTCAGTGGTGTTCAGGCAGCTTCCGAGAAATATTTTGGCAAGGATATGACGGAGCTTACGATCTCTGAGATCGCAGTTATCGCGGGTATTCCACAGAACCCAAGCCGTTACGATCCGGTTGCCAATCCGGATGAGAACAAAAAGCGTCGTGCAGAAGTTTTAAAGAAGATGTTAAAACAGGAATACATCACACAGCAGCAGTACGATGAGGCGGTTGCAGATGATGTCTATGCGAGAATCGATGCAGAGCATGAGGTTCAGCTTGCAGAATCTGATGTAAACAGTTACTATCAGGATGCTATCATAAATGGTGTCGTAGAGTTGTTTATGGATATGTATGACTGTACAAAAGCAGAAGCAGAAAATAAACTTTACACAGGTGGATATGATATTTATTCTGCACAGGATAAGGCAATTCAGAAAATTTGTGATGAAGTAATTAACAATCCGGAATACGTGAGCAACAGTACGAAGGTTGGTTTAAGTTATCGTTTGACTCTGCTGGGAGCAGATAAAGAAACCAATTACAATTATAGTATTGGTGATCTGACCAATTATTTTGCAGAGCAGACAGGAAATTCAAAGTATAACAATATTTATCCGAGTGAACAGGATGCGAGAGCCGCAGCCGATACATTTAAGGAAGCGATGCTGGAAGAGACAGGCGGAACCTATGTTGCAGAAGCATTCTCTGTATCGCCACAGCCACAGTTTTCATTTACAATTATGGATCAGCATACCGGCTATGTAAAAGCGCTGGTAGGCGGACGTGGTACGAAGACCGTAAACCGTGCATTTAACCGTGCGACCGAGGCAGAGAGACAGCCGGGATCTACATTCAAGATCGTGGCAGCATATGCACCGCTGATTGACAGTGGTAAGGCCGGACTTGCGACATCCTTTAATGATGAACCATATAAGTATGAAAATGGTAATGAGGTTCGAAATGCCGGTGGTGGACATAGCGGATATTGTACGATCCGTAAGAGTATCGCAAGCTCCATCAATGTCTGTGCGGTAAAGGCGATTACTGAAGAAACACCGGAGGCAGCATTTGAATATCTGTTGAAGTTTGGATACACGACACTGGTAGATCAAAAGGTGGACAGCAATGGTACACTGCTTACGGATAAGACACAGGCATGTGCATTGGGTGGACTGAGCTATGGTGTTACGAATTATGAGATGACAGCTGCTTATGCATCGATTGCAAATGGTGGCGTTTATAATAAGCCGGTTTTATTTACCAAGATTATCGATCACGATGGAAATGTGGTAGTTGACAATACAACACCAACGTCCCACGAGGTAATCAAGGC